>Ga0214544_1001604_pt1 | contig 47496 bp, 29 predicted proteins | sample CNSS3metaG_FD_160074 | JGI IMG/M metagenome (GOLD analysis project Ga0214544, IMG submission 160074) | Root nodule microbial communities from cowpea collected in UCLA plant growth center, Los Angeles, California, USA - CNSS3 | ecosystem: Host-associated > Plants > Roots > Nodule | place: USA...
AGAAATGAACCTTCACATCTAGATAGCATGCTATCTTAATGTCCAGTGGGAATTTTCAAAAAGCTTTCTTAAACAACTTCACCATATTCATAACTCTAAAAGGGAACAAGATAATCCTTCATCACATGACCAAGGTGTGAGACATGTGCTTGCTTAGGTTGCAAGTCACACCTTGTGCATGTTCTCTTTTTGGCTCCAAAATTCAAGTTTCTTGACCATTTTTCCCTCTCTTTTTTGTAGATACCTTGCTCCACTTTTAGCCTTTAAATAGAAGGCTTGCCTTATGTAAAAATCAGTTTGAATTTGAGTGTTGAATTGCTGCAAAAATGAGTGCACAATATTCTTACTTGATCTTACTCTAGAGTAGTCTCCTAACTAGCCAACTTTGGTTTCTTTTCTTAGGAATTGGCTTCACCTCTCTCAAGAATTCTTCATCTCAACCTAACCAAAAGCACTACTCCTTCATCCTACATAGATTCCATAATCTTTAACCTTCAATGGAGACCTCCATCTATGTGCTACACTTTATGGAGCAAGGAAGAAGCCATCAAGTTATATAGTATGCAAGAGATCCTAGTTGAAAGCACAACCACATGGCCTCTACACTCCTTTGTGTTAGTTTGAAATAGTGATTTAAGCCAAGAAGAGGTGGGGGGAAGGGGGCTTGAATTTGCTGTTTAAAACTTTTTAGAAAGCATAAAACCCATTTGATTGAATCAAATAGACTACTAAATTCAAATGCAAAAGCTGCAGAACAATACACTTTCAATCGGTTAAAAAATAAAATAGTAGACTAATTTGTTCTTAAGCCTATGAAACAGTTGATTAAAATTTCAAATCAATCGGCTAAAATCCTGGGAATATATTCCAATCAAACAACAAACTTTTACATACAAGACTTGTTCCAATCAATATTTCTAACAGGTATGCAACATCAGATTACACAAAAGCGCATTTAAGCTCAAGAATGAATTACTTGGTTTTCTTGAGTTTAATTGTGATTTAAAGTGAATGAGATGAAGAGAAGAGAATGACATAGTTGTTTTTATATTGGTTCACTCAATCACAAAACTTGGGGTTGGTTTCCACTATATTCAAAAGTTTTACAAATCACACACCAAGATTACACTTTTGAACAAAGAAACACAAAATATTTTTGACTCACAAAAATCTAGCATAACACCCTACAAGATTCACATTCACAGACTTGATATCACATTAGGTAAACAACCAGAGGCATAAGAACTACAAAATCTGATGGTGGCTCTCCCTAGCCAACCTTACACGAGTTCTTCCTTATAATTTTTGCTCTGCTCTCTAAAACACAACTTATATAGTCTGGTTTAAGTGAAATCAATCGGTTGAAATTTCTGTACAAAAGGATTCACAACTGGGATTGGAAACATCCACGCAGCTTACCCTCCTTTCACAACAAGATAGCCGTAGGGAAACCCACGGCTGGATTGAATCCTTTGTGAACTACGAATGACTTAATCCAAGCTAGGAAGGTACGTAGGCAAGCTTAATCGAATAGATACTTCCATTTGGGAAAGTCACAGGCTCCCATTAGCCACGAGGTTCGTTATTATAGACTACATCAGTGGCCTTTGACCCACATCCTCAGCCGATAAAAAATCAGTCCGCGAAGAAGCAAGGAGGAGGCGATGAGGAGCCAATTGAGATTGAGATATAAAAAAATGGAGTCTTTCACTTAGAGAGTATCCTCGACTATAGGTTCAGTTGATTTCACTTGACTTAAGTGAAATCAGTCGATTGAAAATAATTCAACTGGTTTAATACATTCATACCGGAAATTATATGCAACAAGCCTTTTAAGTTGTTAAAACTCACTTTAACAAATTAAAACGGACACACTAAGACATCTAACCTATGTCATATAGCCTAACAACATGATATAACATGTAATCATTACATCTAACACATCAATTATAAATTTAATATAATTCCAACATAATCTTCAAGTGGATCTTCATCAATCTTCCTCAAACACTTGTGATCTTCATGCACTTAGCTTTATCAAATCTTTGCTTCAAGCTTGCTTGTGCCAACACTTTGCCCATCCTTTGTTTTCCTTAGGTAGACATTTCAATGGACTTCATACTAGGTAATGAGTCCATCTGCAAGCTTGGAATCCATGAGCAAGTGATGGAGGACTCTATGAGTTGATGAAAGTGTGAAAGCAAGAAGGTATGATGATGAAGAGGTTCAATGATAATGTTTAGGTGAGGTTCTCAAGCGAGGTAAGATCAACACTCAAGGAGAGAGGCTAGTGGAAGCCACTAAGGGAAACTCTAGCCTAAGTTGATTCATAAAGACAAAGTAGTCTGAAATCATCTCAACACCATAACTCTACTACACTCATGAATAGGGGCAGATCTTCATTGTCCATGGCACCCCCAAAATTTTTTATTTTTTATTTTAAATATGCTTAGTATATATATATATATATATATATAAATGAAATTACATAAATTTTTATTTTTTTATAATATAAAATATTTAATGTTAGTAATAATAAAATTTAAAATTAAATATAATAAAGAATAAAAACATTTATTGAGATATTTTTTGGTTTTTCTCATTGCCTTCTAAGTTTCTCAAATATTATATTCATCTACTCCTCTTGTCTGTCTTTTTTTTTGTTTTTGAAAAAAAAATAGAAAGTTAAATAAATATTCATTCTTTCTACTCTTATTTCTCAGCAGTTATCTTCCACTTCTTAAAATAAAATAAAAAAGTAACTCTCTCTTATCTCTTTTGATAGTGAAATATTAGTATAATATTTGGTATGTTCTTTTTCAATCTCATCATTTTTTTTGTATATTTATTTTTGTATGAATATAAAAGGAGAAGTTATGTACTATATGTTTTTTCATAACTATTTTTTAATTGGGACTTGATTATCATAAATTTTTCCTTTAGTAAGTAGGTCTCTTAATTTTAAATTAGATTTTGATAAATTATTTTTTAGTCTTAATTTTTTTTAAGAAAATAGGTATATTGATTATGAATAGAATAATAGATTATTTTTTTAAAGTAATAAAAGGAAAGTGTTAATTTGATCACTTAACGATAATGTTATCAAATTTGGCGTCGTTGTTGGGGAGTACAATTAGTATTTTCTTTATTTTGATTCTTAGTCATTCATTTTACTTTTCATTTTTTATTTTAATGAATGAATAAGAATCAAAATAAAGAAAATACTATTCGTACTCTCCGGCAACAACGCCAAATTTGATAACACTGTCGTTAAGCGATCAAAAGAACAAAGACATTATTTTAAGGTTAAATTACTCTTTTGGTCCCTCTATTTGTCATGAAATTTCAGTTTGGTCTTCAAATTTTTCGTTGTCTCAATTTGGTCCTCATTTTCTTAAAAATGACTCAATTTGGTCCTCACTGTTAACTTTGACCAGACGATGTGAAAGTCAACGCCATGTGTCAATTTATGGTTTTTTTGAATTTTTTGAATTTTTTTTGAATTTTTAAATTTTTTACACATGTCACTTCACAATTATGCCACATGTCAAAATGACTCAATTTGGTCCCTATATTTGTTTTTAGTTTCAATTTAGTCCCAATTTTTGTAAAAATGAAGCAATATTGTCCCTCCTTAGATTGACACTCAATTTAATCTTTGTATACAATTTATGATGACATTTTTAATAAAATTGACGTTTTTATTAAATATTTGTAGAAATATTTTTAAATAAGTTTTTTTTTTTAGTTTTATTATTAAACAAAGTTAAACCCGAAACTTAATTTCAAAAATTAACAATTTTGTCATCATAATGAAATTACAGTGGAATCAATCTAACAAGCTTAGCGCTCCATTGGATGGAATACATGATAAATGATGAATAAAAGAAAAATAAAAGGGATGGAAGAACGAGAGATGTGGTGGGTGGATGGTAGTTGCAAAAACCAGAGAGTGTCTGACTGTTCTCCTTCTGCTCCCTTAGGTCTTTTTATATAGACATTAATTGGACTTGGACTTTATCTTTTCTATTGCTGAAATCTTTTATCTTTTGATATAATATTTCTCAAATAATTAACAGATTTTATCAATTTTAAAATATTTAGATGATTTTCTCTGTTGATAATTTAAGATATATCAAAGATAATTAATTAAAAATCATTAATGAATTACTTAGCAACTTAATTTTTGTCCAATTTCTAATTTTGTCCATCCTGTTTGAATATTTTTGCAATATTGACCAAAATTTTGACCAGAATTGACTCTCTAACCAGAATTAACGACTCAAATTAAACTTCAGCTGTATCAACAAACGTTAGAATATCCAATAATATTTTATGCAACTAAAATTACTTTTTACGCCATTTTTAACTTACAAACTCAATAAATCCAATAATCAAAAATCCTGATTAAATTAATTAAATTCCCCAAATTTAAACATTAAATAAGGGTAAAAGTTTGAATCAAGGTTTTCTATTTGTAGAAGAAAAGCATAGCCAGGTTTCTCCAAAAACATAAAAGGAAGGAAAAATGGTCTGGAATGTTGTATTTAGACCAAAAAAGAGTGCATGCACATGGCGTGACTTGCCAACTCAACAAGTCACATGCTTGTTGCCTTAGTGAGCATAAGGAGAAGCTTGATCGCCAAGCTTGGCGCAAAATTTAGGGTAAAAACCTTAGTTCTTAATGATAAAGCTTATTTCATGAGATTGTTGGATCTAGGAGGTTCCATGGATGAGTAACAGAAGCAAATGTAGCACCAAAGTGTTTCGATGGTTGTTAAATTGGTTGGTGAAGGTTGAACTCTAAAAAGGTTTGGCTAATAATAGAGGAGGTTCCTAATGGAAGCTCTAGCTAGTGACTCTTAAATGCAAGGTGTGGAATGATCTCAACAACATTACAGTAGCATTGAAAAGTAAGTTTTACAAAGGATGAAGCTCTCCATTTATAGGAGGAGGAGCTCCTTATTTTTGGCTAAAGAGAAGCAAAAAATGAATGAAAATTTCAAGCACATGCTCTCTAACTTTCTAGCCTTGAAAAGTGGATCAAGTGACATGTGGCACCTCACATTTACCATGCTTTGCACCATGTGTTAAATATGTTAAATGTGTGGTGTTCTAGAATATGCTTCTTGGCCTATCATTTTAATTCGATTAATTGAAGCCTAATTTAAAATCCTAGGTGATTTTTCTTGATCCAGTTTTAATGTGCACTTTATTATTTTAAGCATGGCCTAAATACATGGCCTGAATACATGGCCAAAAAAAATACTAATCTACACTTTATTATCCACTAAACTCTTTATCTAAGCTCTTTAGCTTTTTGGATAGCTTTTATTATATCGCATGGTTGGGCGTAAGTCATCATTTATACATTCACCCTAGGCCCAGTGTGAATCCCATCTCTTCTTGGTCCAAAACACTTCTTAGGGTCAAAACCCATCTTTGCCCAAATACATGGCCCAAAGAAAACATTATACCATTGGACCGAGAATAGAAAGACCACAATTAAATCCTAGTCTAACATTTACAAATTATAGAGTCATAGACTAGGTCTTCACATTCTTCTTAGCCTAGATGAACTTTAACTTAGGCATGTAATGATCAACGAGGTTCAGTCTTCTTGTATCCTCCTAGCCATAACTCTTGTTGTAGGTCCGTTAGCATGATGAATTTCATCATCCCCTCCCTCTTGAGAAGGATATATCCTCAAATCTAAAGAGTATGCCTCAATATCAATTCCACCTATAAAAGGAATTATGTAAGATACATTAAAGGTGGCATTAACTTCATAGTTGATCGATGTCATACCCAAACAAATAAACAATTTAAAATATAGTACTAAGGAAGTTATCCTAAGGTCATCTCCCAATGACGAATGTTATCATTCAAAGGTTCCAATTACAACACATGAGGGTTGGTAGTTTCATAAAATGCAACTTCAAATTTAATAAAGCAATAGACAAAACATATTGACTCCTCGAATTTGAATGAAAATCCACCAATCATTGGTCACGAAATTAATCACTTTCATTAACTCTTGTGAAACCCGTGATTAAGTAACTAAGCGAAGATTAAAAATGACTTTCAATTTGCAAATAATTGACAGTGACAATAACTCCAAACTACATCCATTAAGCATGGCCACAACTAAGAACACAAAAACCCACTCTGTAATTTAAGAAAAAAAAATGAATAGTTAATTCATTAAACAAATTCAAGATGGAAAATAAACTGAATCAAACCAAAAAGAACAAGAACCTCAAGGTTTCATTTTATTCTCTTCAAGGAATCAATACATACAATTAGTTCTCCATGGATTTCGAATTAAAAAATAGAGGAAAACGAAAATGCATCATAAAGAATATATAAACTAAATCAGAAACATGAATAATCAAACCAGAATGTGAAACCCTAAGTTGAATGATGTCAAAAATGAAGAAAAACATGAATACAGAGTGGTTGCCTTCAATGTTGTTCAAAAAATGTAGAAAGAGAAGACATAATGAATGAATTAGGTTTCGGAAAACTCATAAACCCTAAACTCGTGATCACATCACACATGTCCCTAATTATAAAATTGCCATCCTAAACTTCAAAACTACAAAATTGCCACTCTAGATCTAAATAGGAGTTGACCTATTACTGATGCTGACATTGAAACAGGGCTGTTGTGGCGTAGGTGATGTTGCACTTCTCTCTCCAGCATAAGATTAATGTCCAAGCACCAAAAATGCTTCCTAACAAAACCTCAAAATAATATTTTGGCATGGCAACACCTTAAAAATGCTCTCAATTTTACAAGGCAACATATTAGAGAATAGGATTTAGATACTTAAACTTCAATGCCAAGTGGAAAATTTTTCTGCACAAAGAGGTCAAATCCACCAAGGTTGAGAGTCCACCAAGCCAAAGAACACAAGAACATGAAGGTTAGCAAATGAAAAACACCAAATTCAAGATAACTTAGGCTTTAATACCAAATGATGTAGGTTCCTTCTATGTTTTTAGAAATATGGTGTTAAGTTCATTAAGAAAACCTAGTGAAGGTTCCCACTAGAAATTAAAACAACAAGCTAGCAAAATATTTGTCCTTTTCAATATATTAAAAAGAATTTTCACAAGTTAGCATATAGTTCTGCATGAATTTATTCAATTAGTTCAATTGTTATTCAATCGACTGATTTCACTTAAGTCAAGTGAAATCAACAAATTGTATAGACAAATCAACTTGTTGAATTCATTTATGACAAAGCTATATAAGCTGGTTTTTTAGAGAATGGAAATGTACTTGAGATTTTTTAGCACAAAAAAATAGTGGAAAAAATTTAGAAAACCCTCTCTCTCTAATTACATAGTGTGCAACTCAAGATTGAAGATCTTTAGATCTTGGAGCAATGTTTTGCTTGGTTGAAGCATTGAAGAACATGTTTTGGTTGGCTAGGGAGAGACTCCACCCAAGTTTGGTTATTCTTGTGCTTCAGTTTATTTCCTGGTGTGATTCCAAGTTTTAAAATGGGATCTTACAGTGTAGGGGATAAGGATGATGAAGGCTTGATCCCTAGCAAGGATGATGCCCATGGCACATGCTTAGAAGAAATAGAGTTCCTTAATTCCTTTTCATTGCTTTTATTTACTTTAGTTTGAATTCCATGAAGTTGGTTTGGTTGACTATTTTAAGTTGACTTGTTGACCTTGACCTTAGGTTGACTAGTTGACCCAAAGATTAGCTAAGCCTAAGCCAACATGTTAATCCAAATTTTAACTTGTTTTGTAGGTTCATTAAGAGGTGGGACAAGGAAGGACAAGTGGCGCATTTATAGGGCATTTAGAGAGCACATTGGAGGAAAGAGAAGGAGCAAAGCTTTTTATAAACATCTACAAAGAGCATCCTCTTTGGCTTGGTGTTGAAGATGTGACCACCTCATCAAGTTCAATGGATGCTAACCCTAGGAGGATCATTAGAAGCATGTCAAAAGGGAAGGCAATGTCCTCTTTATCTTTATTTTGCATCACTTTAGTTTAGATTCCATGAAGTTGGTTTTTGTTGACTATTGACTTGTTGACCTTGACTTTGGGTTGACTTGTTGACCCAAGATTAGCTTATCCTTAACCAACATGCTAATGTCATTAATTATAGTAAATTTAACCAAAGTACATTCTCAATTAAATATTACTATCCTTAATCATGTCCATTCTTTTACCTCTAAAATTAAACAGAAAGTTAATTAACCAAAGTAGATTCTTGATTAATTCTAGTTAAAGTTTTCACCTTTAATCAAAGTACATTCTCAATCATTGGCAAAAACCCATTCGATCACATGAAAGTTTCTAAATTTAATCAAAGTATATTCTCAATTAAAATTAAAAACTCTTTAACTAATATGATTGATATGCACATAGATTAAAGCATCACTAAGTAGCTATGGTGTAAAAATCATCAGTTTTCATGTGATTCAGAGATAAAAGATATAGATGAATTCAAACCTTAACAATAAGAAAAAGAACAAAGAAATTATTTCATTCTAACCTCAGAATCTATAATGATTTTGTAATGCTGAATAATTCAATTTCACACCTTTAATTAACCAAATTTGACTTCAGCTAAATCAACAAACGTTAGAATATCCAAGAATATTTTTTGCAACTAAAATCACTTTTTAAGACATTTTTATTACACAAGTTCAATAAATCCAATTATCAGAATTGTCAATTAAGACATTCTTTTAAGCACAAAAATTCAATTAAATACACAAAATTAAACATTAAATGAGGGCATAAATATGAACTCATCACACCCTCACACTTATCCTTTTGCCAGCTTAGGCCAAATTGAGTAGTTTTGAAACTTATTCTAGGTTATTTTATTTCACATAAACATTGGATCAAAGGAATTAGCACAATTGGAAACAAATCAATCTTCTAGAAATCAAGCTATCATGCACATACAAATGGAAAAGTTATTTTGTTTTCACACATGAGTCAATCTTTGAAATTCACAAGGCAATCAAATATGAAATATATCACTCAAGTTAAAATATATATTTTCTAACCATTTTTTCATCAAAATGCTCATGTAAGTAAACACTCATGACATTTAACAAGACTCTAATATTCATAAACTTTTAGAAAACATGCAATCAAAGATCACGAGGACTTTTCATAGGTTATAGTGGGTCCAAGGCAAAGGTAGGAAAAAATTTAGGATTTTTGTGTTTTTTTGAAATAGTAATGTAGAAAGAATAATGGAGCATAATTCCAAAAATAACTCTTTTTCTTTTACCCTTTGTTGCTCTGTTTTAGAAAGCAATTATTTTTCATTTCAACACTCTTTCATAAATAATTTTTCCTTTTGCCATTTTTATAATTTTGTAGGTGAGATACTCACCTTCACACTTTATTTCTTAACCAATCTTAACATAATTCCCTAGCTCCTTTTTTCTTCCTAAGGTAAGCAAAAACATGGTCTTTTCATTTTAATGTTTAGTAATAGGCTTGAAAACAAGAAAAAAAAAGGTTTAAAGCTCAAAAGGGCTACCAATGGATCAATATCAAGGTTGGCTTATTTGGCCAAGAAGCTAAAAACAAAAAATGCCTCAATCATACCAAATCATGCATATTTACTTAAGTTGCAAAACAAAATAATCAAATTAAACATTTGAGTATAAACAAACATTAGCAAGTCACTCAAGAAAAATAGGAATGAGAAATGGTAGTTCATCCTTTACATTAAGGCTCAAGGCTCACAAGGTCAAACTCTTTCATAAAAGATTCAATCAAAAAATTCTCGAATTAACTCAATTAGCAAATCACAAAAGCAATCCACTCATTACAACATGACTTTTATTTTTCTAGAATTATCATCATCCCAAATCCTGATAAAAATCCAATGTTAGTATGTTTTATTAAAAGCATGGAAATAGTTTTGGTAGATTTCTTATGATACATATTGTTTAGAAGTTTCACCAAATAGAAAGGGTATACTTTCACAATTTTATCAAAAAGAAATCATGGGTTTATTTTTAACAAAACTTGAAACAAAAACAGAAAAAAGAAAAATCCTACCTATTATTATTTTGGGAAGAGATGGAAAATTTTCGGACTGTTGACTCAATCAAGCCATATGTCAAAATTTATTTTCTTTAATTTTACAAACTACAAGTCAACTTGTGCAATTTTTTTTTAATTTTGACATTTTTATTTTCATAACTAAAAACATAAACACATATTTTGAAAATTTTCTAATATTTTTTCAAAATTAAAGGCAAAAAAAAAATATGCATGGAATTTAAATTTTTTATCAACAATGTTTTCAAAAGAATTTGAATCTAACATCTTTTCCAGTTGTAGCAAACTTTCCTTTTACTCTGCAGCTAAGTCAATAAAGATTACCATTGAAAATTTATTCTAATTGTTCACATTAACAAACTTGATGTGTGGAGTGTGTGGCTTCAACTCAATTTCAGCATCATCAGGTGCATTAAAATGGTTAACATGATCATCAATAATCCTCATAATCTCATCTTGTTAGCAAAAATTTGCACCTGAAGTAGTTAACTCTATTGTTTCATCACTAACCAAGTCAGTTGTAGTAATAGATGGTCTAGATGCATCTTCCAATATTGTTGGTTCTTCAACTACACTAGGTTCCTCCATTATATCGTTCTCACAACTTAGCTCTTTAAAAGGATCATTTGAACTCATAACCTCATCAACAGGTACAACTTTATATGGCAACATCATCATATCCATCAATAGATATGTTAATGTGAGAATCTTCAATTTCTTCATCAACAAATTCAGAAACATCTTTAGTAAAATTAATATGTCCATCAGTAGACACATTACTATGAGCATCATTATATCTATCAGTAGGTATATCAGTGTCATGTGATTCTTGTGTTAGTTGATCTAACATTTGAAATGTGTACTCGTTCATATCAAAGCTAAATTGTTCCATCTTTCGATTCATGCTCCCTAACATTTTTATTTCATCCTTCTGCTCAACTATCGTTTTCATAAACTTTTCTAAAGTGGCCCACCTTGTTTTATCATTCAATAACTAACTTAAATCAATAGACATTTGTTTTGCTCTTATAGCCAACTTTAGAAGCATCTCTTCTATGTCATGACGAAGTATTATAAATATTGGGGTTTCAACAAATCTCGGATGGCATTGGAGGGTGATATTAATAGTACCAAGTAATTCTACAAAGTTATTGTTACTTGCATCCTCCATCATGTCATATAATACCTTATCATTTTCATACCATTCTTTCTCAATGTCTTTGCATTGTTGATCAACTCGCAACCTTTCATCTATGGTGTCTAATTTCTCTCTCAGTCCATCCATTAATAACACAACTTCCCTATAGGACGGTTCATTGGTTGCTGCAACATGTTGTGATGGTGCATGTTGTTGCTGCTAAGAACCAAATGGAACATATGATGGTTGGAGTGGATACTCAAAATATGGTTATTGTTCATGGTATGGTTGTTACTCACATTCCAAAAAAGATGATATAGATCATTAAATTGACGTATAGTTAACCTAAATAAGGTGCAATAGTACATGTGACAATTTGTTGCTGATAATCATATGAATCATGTGGTTGCTTTGGATAGTAACTATAGTTCATTTCAAAATCACATTGTTGATTATTTTCATATCAAAAACTATTTTGCATTTTTGAAAGAGGGTTTTTGAAAAGAAATATGTTGAAAGCTTGTTGAGTAGACTTCCAAGAAAAAGAGGTGCATCTCAATGGACAACTTAAGTACCTTGTCTTTCCTTAGCCAAATTGTTCCCCAACTAGTTTCACAAATTTTCCAACAAAATTCCTCAAACAAAAATTATGCTTTAAAGAAAAGAAAAAATTTTAAGAAAAAAATAAAGAAAAAGAAGATGTTAGTGATAAATAAAAATAAAATCAAAACAATAAGGAAAAAAAATAAAATAATAACTAAAATGATAAAAATTCTAACTGTGTTCCCCAACAACAATGACAAATTTGATCACGCTGTCATGAAACGATCAAATTAATACTACTTATATGTAACAATTTCAGTATTGTTAAGAAAGTAGCCAAAAGATTAGTACGGGTAAAGTCAACCCTTAGTTGTCTCCCAACGAACACGTAATTGATTTATACCAAATTAGTTCTTATAAAAACTATACAAAAGAGTTAGTGAAATAAATTTGGGAAAAATAACAGAAAAAGTTAAAGTTAACAACATATTAAAAAAACAATGATAAAGAAAATAGATTGATTCCACTACTCTTTCAAAATAGATCCATCATCGATTATCTAAAGATTATTGCTCAATTAATTATTGTTGTAGATTTGCAAATTAATCTATGTAAATTCATAATTAATTTGTTGGTGTTCTCACTATTAACTAAAGTAAATTCTCAATCAAAAGCAAGAAATTTGTAGATTAATTATAGTAAATTTAACCAAAGTACATTCTCAATTAAATATTACTATCCTTAATCATGTTCATTCTTCTACCTCTAAAATCAAGCATAAAGTTAATTAACCAAAGTAGATTCTTGATTAATTCTAGTTAAAGTTTTCACCTCTAATCAAAGTACATTCTCAATTAAAATTAAAAACCCTTGAACTCATATTATTGATATGCATATAGATTAAAACATCATTAATTAGCTATGATGTAAAAACTATTACTTTTCACATGATTGAAAGATAAAAGACACAAATGGATTAAAACCTCAACAATAAGAAAAAGAACAAAGAAATTATTTCATTTTAGCCTTAGAATCTCTTCCTGCAGAGAACAAATAAGATAAGTTAGGCACGAGTATCACCTCACCATGTAGTCCGCTATCTCTTTAATTGGCCTCTTCCCATTCGGTACATGTCGGCTTGAACCCAGGAGGGGTTACCTGCAGAAGAATCTCCGAAGCTCAAGTAAGCCAAAGCTCTCAGAGAGTCAAATCAGTGATTAATGAATGTGTACCTTAATTGCTGGAGTCCACGTGTATTTATAGAGCATTAATGATGTCTGATCATCCTATGGGCTGGGCCTTGACTTGGGCTCTAACTTGGGCTATGAGTGGGCTTGGGCCCTAACCCAAGCCCTTAAGGCTTATTGAATGCGGGGGCTTCTATCATACTGAGTTTATTGAAGTGGTCGGCTTAGGCTGTAATCTTACCGGATATGCTGGAGTAGTCGGTCTAGGCCGGCTACTTGCCTTGATGGCTTATGTTGGTGATATGAGGTGCAGGTTGTCCCTTTAGATGTTTAGTTTAGGTTAAAACCGGTACAAGTTAGGCTAACTCGGCCTAGGCTGGATACTTGGCTGCCTCGATATGCACATTGTTTACTTATTTGGTCGAGTTTGGCTAGGTGCGGTACAGAATCCATGATGAAATTATAATGGAACCAACCAAGGGTCTCCATATAATGGAACTCCATAAAATCAAAATAGAAGAAATATAGAAGAAGAATGGAGAGAGAAAGAAATTAGGCCCCCATAAGGGTTCCTAAACTCCGAAGTGTCGAACTTGTCTTTTTTGTTTCCCCCTTGGTCTCTCTATATGGCACTTGGACTGGACTTTTCTCTTGCTAAAATCTCTCAATAATCTTTTAAAATGAAGATAAAGATAAATATTATTTATCTTTGTAGTGATTATGACTATTTAAAAATATTTGGAGAGATATAGTCATTTTATCTGTTGGTGCAATATCTTTGAAATAATTAACAGATTTATCAGTTTTCAAAATATCTGGAAGATATTCTTGGTTGATATTATCTAATTAATTATCTAAAAATGTCTAAATAATTAGCAACAACTAAATCTTGCCTAAAATTTCAATTCAGCCCCTACACTCTTGCAGTCCAAATTTGTAGGGAAATCCCAATATATCAATAATTGCATCTTAACCCTTTTTTATTTAACCAACATTGACTAGCTTTGACCAAACTTTGACCATCTTTGACTTTCCATTGAGAGGTTGCGACATGGTAGCATATGGTTGGCTTGATTTGAAAGTGGTGGATTAATGACATGGCGTGATTTTGGCTTGATTTTGTAACTATGAACAATTTAATTTCACACCTTTAATGAACCAAATTTAAGTTCAACTGCGTCAACAAACGTTAGAATATCTAAGAATATTTTATGCAACTAAAATCAATTTTTAACACATTGTTATCACACAAGTTTAATAAACCCAATTATCAAAATTGCCAATTAAGAAATTCTTTTAAGCATAAAAAATTAGTTAAATAACCCAGTATTAAACATTAAATGAGTGCATAAATATAAACTCATCAATAGTCATTCTTGTCTTGTGATGACAGAGAACTTACTTGGCTTGATGAAGAAAACTCATATCCAGCCATGAGGCATAAGTTTGCTTCTTAACTTTCATCTTTGATGAGCTAATTGTTGAATCATCATTTTCTTTCAAGCTTTATAGGCACATCTTTCCTTGGACTTTTTCTCCTTTTTCCTATCACCACTCTTCTCCTTCCCTTTGTTAATGTTTAGACATTCAATTTTGATATGTCCTTGTTTTCCATAATTATAACAAGATAAACTAGGCGTGTTACTTGAATCACTTCGTTTAGAATTGTACCTCTTTTAATTACCTTTGTTCCCTTTCCTCTTGAGATACTTTCCAAACCTCTTAACTAGTAGATTCAAGTTCTCATTATCACTTGATTCGGCCACTTCCTCCTCGGGTTCATCACTCTTTTTGGTGCTAGTCTTCAAGGCTATAGTATTCATCTTTTTCTCACTTGACTCTTGCTCATTTAGTCTTTGCATCTCAATTTCATGTTCCCTTAGCTTACCAAACAATGTAGTTGTGGTCATAGTGGATAAATCCCTTGATTCTGAGATGACCAAGACCTTAAGTTGCCATCTCTTATCAAGACACTTTAGCACTTTGATGTTTAGCTCTTCTTTATCAAACCCCTTTTCTAAGCCAATAAGATGGTTGACAATATGTGTGAATCTCTTTTGCACTTCATCTATTGATTCTCCTTGTTTCATCTTGAACAACTCATATTCTTGGATCAAAGGATGCTTCCTTGCCCTCTTCACATCATTTGTTCCCTCATGAGTAAATTCAAGCACACCCCACATGTCTTTTGCACTTTTGCATTAAGAGACTCTAAATAACTCATCCATGTTCAATGAAAAGGTGAGGATATTCTTGGTTGTACAATCATATTGAGCATGCCTTCTTTCCTCCTCTGTGCATAGATTCAAAAGTTTTACACAACCCCTCCAAGATTACACTTTTGAATAAGGAGAAAACACCAATATTCTTGAATCCCACAAGAAATATTATCCCCAACACTATAAGAATCCCACTTATAAACTTGGAATCACACTAGGAACAACATAGAAGCATAAGAACAACCAAACCTGATGAAGGCTCTCCCTAGCCAACCAAACAAGTGTTCTTCTAGCTTAAACCAATCAAAAAATGCTTCAAAGATCAACAAAGATCTTCAATCAATAACTGCATACTGTGTAATCTAGAGAGAGTTTTCAAAATTCGTATCATTGTTTTTGCGCTCAGAAATCTCAGTTTTTTGCTCATCTCTTTGAAAACCAACTTATATGACTTGGTCTACAATCTATTGATTTCAATTGATTTAAGTGAAATCATTTGATTGAATAACAATTCAACTTATTGAATACATTCATACCAAAACTATATGCAGCAAGCCTTTTAACCTGCTAAAACTCTTTTTAACATATTAAAAAGGACACACCCAAGACAAAACAACATCTAACCTATGTCATATAGTCTACGAATACAATACAAACAACAAGCTCCATGATCTTCACATCAATTCAGATTTAGTAGATCTCTAGCTTGATCATCAATGTATCTTCATCAATTCTTCATAAACCTCATATAATCTCATACACTTGCTTCATTAAATCCATGCACCAAGGTCACTTGTGCTAACAATATCAATCACACACTATTGCTTTCCTGCCACATGTTCCCTACCACATGATCTGGTTTCCTAGAACAAGGTGGTTTGATTCATCCTCCCCTCGCAACACGGACATGTCTCCCTTGCTCCTCAAAGACTTACAAGTAAAAAATTATGTGAATCTCACACCGAGCACTATACTCAACAACGAACTGGAACATAAGGCAAAACATTTTTTCCCTCTCCACTGCCTCGCACAGGTGAGAAAGTATAGCACTTGAACCCATCCTTTTCCATTGCGTCACACAGGCGAAGAGCACCCATTTCCACTCCCTCGCACAAGCAAAAGAGTCATCCGTAGTTTTGTCGGTAACGGGTAACCCTCACAACTATGTATGCTTCAAGCTCTCTCTCTCACAATAGAATTGGAATCCATAACGTCTAAGCCCTAGTGGGAGAACTAAGATGGTAGCACCCAAGACCGTAACTCCCTTATTTTTTTTCGGACAAGTTCATCTAACAAACATAACGCCCAACCATTTAACCTCTACATGTCGTTGCAGTCCATGTAAAAAAAACTAAAGCGACCTGATGTAGGAGCATAGGCATCATGTGCAAGATGAAATAAAAAATGGCCCATGCATGCTTGTCCCATAACTAGAAAGGTTGCCTTAATTACAACAACAAAAAACAAACTAAAGAGTACCTTATTTTGCACCACAAACGAAATGGGGAACAAGTTCATATGTAAACCGCAGGTCCCTCTCTAAGCACCACAACAACATATAAAAATTACTAATGGAAGCCAAAAGCAACACATAAACCGTGGGTTTCTCCCTCTCAAGCATCACAACAAGATATAAAATAATATAGTAAAGAATGACTTGGGTTGTAGTGGGTCTTTGCCCAAACACGTGGTTGAATGAATGATGCAGAAGCATGCCATGGTAGGTGCGAAAAAAAAGGCTGCTTGTTGCCATCCAAATGCATTGGTGGTACGCTGGTGGAGAACGTTGGAGTGCAAGTTGCAAGCCCAATTGTTGACAAAGATTTCAGGCCCAATCACGCTCGTGAGGCTTGATGCGTTGAGATGTAGGCATGGTCCACTCATGCACTTCTACATCAAGATTCCTGGCCCACATAGAAAACAAAGAAAATTAAAGGAAGGTAGTACAAAATTAATTGCCCAAACAAATTATTTATTTAATTAAGAATAAAAACAAATAAAGAAAATTAGGCCTAGGTGTTGGCCAAAGCTATAAGCTTTGGGGAGGATTCATCATCACCAACAAGATAACTTCAAACACCGTTTCATGAACACGTGAATTACTACCCGTCCCCCGAAACTCAGGTAGTGATCATATAGAAAGCAAAGAAAATAAAACACAAAGGTTCAACTTTCGCTTACCTGGTTCAACAATACTTCCAATATGTCTCCCTCGCTGCCTCTAACTTCAGTCTCCACAAATTCTCTTTAGCTTGTTTCTTGTTGTTTCCTTTCCTCTCTTTAAGCACTTAATACACTCATATAACCTGGGGTGTTTACCCTAACCAGTTGTCACCACTCTCCCCTAAAAAACTCTAGCATTTAAAACAACTTTTATTCTTTCCGTTTGTGGTCCCTCAACATTAAGATATGAATCTAGAGACTTAAAACCATTAACTTCGTCATTTCTATCGTTCATGTGGCAATTACAACCCATACAAAGGCTAGCCAAGATTCGAAGTCAAACCGCTTCCGACACTAGAATACAGGAAGAAGAAAGTTATGAAAGTGAGAAAAATTGTCATTTAAAAAGTATTCCAGTTAAGTTGGCTTTCAATAATAATAAATATATATTCAAAGGAATTTTTTTTCCATTTTATACCTATAATAAGAAATTCACTAATAATGCGTTTGCCGGGAGTCGAACCCGGGTCTATTGCTTAGAAGGCAATTATCCTAACCGTTAGACTACAAACGCTGCTTGTGCACTCAAATATATGTAATATAAAATAACATATTAATATTTATAACTTTTTTAAATCATTATTCATGTACCAGCCACGATATGAAGTCATACCCCTTCCCATACCAAACACATACTCCAACCATTGAGCCACATGCTTCCTCATGATATAATGCGCACCACAAATTTAAAAACACATGTATTTCTAATGCCATAAATAATTAAAATAAATAGAACAACAACTCTAATAAATCAATTATATATTCCATGTGGCTTTCAATATTAGACCATGTGACCACTACACCAAGAGTTCTCCTTAAAACATCAGCCACTTTATAACTTCACCTGAATACTCTAACTTTTTTCCGGGTCTTACATCCTCCCCAACTCAAAAATTTTCGTCCTCAAAAATTGTTCTACTCTAGGAAGAGATATCCTTCCTCATATAGTCTTCCAACTCCCACGTCATTTCCTGTGTATTTTCATTCTAAAGTATCTTCATTGTGTGAATCTTCTTCCATCTAAGTTTCTTAGTTTGAATGTCCAAGACCCACACTAGTCGAGAATCCAAAGGTAAATATTCTCTTACTTGGATGTCTTCTACCTTCAATATGTGTATTGGATCTGGAACATACTTCCTCAACTAAGATACGTGAAACATATTATGCAAGTTTGCTAGCTGAGGTGGTAATGTTATCTCATATGCTACTGATACAATCCTCTTGAGAATTTGGTATGGTCTGAAAAACTTTGGTGAAACAACTTCTTCGACCGAATAACCCTTCCAACTTTAATCCGTTCCTGAATCAACTTTACCTATTTGGTAGTCTACTATAACAACTTAAAGCCTATTGCCACTGCTTCCCCATCTTGATACCAACACAACGATGTTTGAGATATTCTTCTATAATGAGCTTCATAAGATGCCATCTCGATACTTGAATGATAAGGTTATTGTACGTGAACCCCACCAACAGTAACACCTCACTCCAACATCTAAGATGATCTAGCATGCATGTTCTCAGCAGATCCTTTAAGGACTGAATAATCCTTTCCATCTGTCCACCAGTCTCAGGATGATATATTGAACTCATCATAAACTATGTACCCAAAGTTGTTTGATATGTGTGCGAAAATCTCAAGGTGAAATGTAGATCTCAATCTAAAATGATACTTGTCGGTATTCCATGCAGTCTCACTACCTCACGAATGTACAACTCTACTAAATTTTCCAATGACACCCTCTGATGAATTGGTAGTAGAAGATCATTCTTCGCCAACCTGTTGACACTCACCCATATGGAATCATGACCTCTCGACGACCTTGGTAAATGGGTTATAAAGTCCATTGAGATATTGTCCCATTTCCATTGGGGAATATCCAATTGTTGTAACATTCCTCCTGGCCTCTAATGTTCCACTTTAGCCTTCTGACATACTAAGCAAGCTAACACGAACTCCGTCACATCTCTTTTCATCACACTCCACCATAACAATTCCTTTAAGTCTTTATACATCTTAGTCATACCAGGGTGTATACTAAGATGACTCTTAAGTCCTTCTTCCAGAATAAATTTTCTCAAATCTGACTTTGCCGGAATTCTCACTCTATACTTAAACCAAAGAATACCATTTACACCTAGAACAAAGTCCTTGACCTAATCGGTACCCAACAACCCAATCGTGTAACCCTTGATCGGCTCACTACTCAGCCTTAATCTATTCCAAGAAGTCAGTAGTGGTTGTCAGGTGATTATACCAGATATGATCTTTGTTCAACTACAGGTCCAAATTCATATCTCGGAACTTCTATATCAACTCCCACTCTTTCACAATCAAAGTAGACATCTGAACCCACTTTCTACTTAGTGCATCAGCAACAACATTTGCTTTTCCTGGGTGATATAACAACTCAAAGTCATAGTCTTTCAAATACTCCATCCATCTTCTCTTACACAAGTTCAACTCCTTCTAGTCAAAAAGTATTTCAGACTTTCATGATCACTAAAAACTTGGAATCGCGCTTCATAAAGGTAGTGCCTCAACCTCTTCAAATCAAACCACCACAGCCAACTCAATGTCATGTGTCGAGTAGTTCTTCTCATGCTCCTTCAACTAACGAGATGCATACGCCACTAGTCTTTTCTCTTACAGCAATACACATCTAAGTCCCTGAGAAGATGCATACCAGTATCCAGAATAGCCAAAACTAGAGGAGTTGTCAATGTTTGCTTCATCTCCTCGAAGCTAGCCTCACACTTGTCTGACCAAATAAAAGATTGATCCTTGTGGGTCAACTAGGTTAGAGGTACTACTATCTTGGAGAACCCCTTACAAACCTCTGGTAGTAACCTACCAAACCCACAAAGCTTCTCACTTTTGTTACAAACGTCGGCCGCTCCCACTTCAACATTGTCTCCACCTTCGTTTGGCCTACTAAGATTCCTTGAGAAAAAATCACATGGCTAGAAATTGAACTTCCTCCAGCCAGAACTCGCTTAGAGAATTTCCCACAGAGTTGATGCTCCCTCAAGATCTCCAAAATAATCCTCAAGTATTAAGCATGTTCCTCATAATCCTTAGAGTAGATAAGAATGTCATCAATGAATACGATAACAAACTTGTCTTGGCAAGACTAGAAAATTCAATTCATATAGTCCGTAAAGATCTGGAGAGCATTCGAAACTTTGAAAGGCATCACCATGTAATAATAGTGTCCAAAATGCGACTTGAAAGCCTTCTTTTGGATATCTTTTAGCTTGGCCAAAATCTAATGATAATCAGGTCTTAAGTGTATCTTTGAAAACACACTTGCATCCCTCAACTGATCCAACAAATCATCAATCCTGGGCAACATGTACTTATTCTTGATCGTGACCTTATTCAGTAGTCAGTAATCAACACATAATCATGAACTCCCATCCTTCTTCCTTATAAGCAAAACTAGAGCTCCCCACGACGATACACATGGGCGGATGAACTTCTTTACCAAGAGGTCTTCTATTTGCTTCTTCAGTTCGACTAACTTAGTGAGAGCCATTCGGTACAGAGTCACAGACACAAGACCTACCCCTAACACTAAGTCAATTGCGAACTCAACCTCCCGACTAGGTGGAAAAACTGAAACCTCTTCAGGAAACACTTCCTCGAACTCCTCCACTACCGATAAACCAATGATTTACTCTTCTGCTTCCCCTCTTCTTCCCAAAATACAAAACACGCATGTCCTTCTTTGATATCTGATAAATCCTTTTTGTCGCCTAAAAGACTCAATCAAAACCAATTTCCCCTTTAAAAAAATGGAATATAGGGAGAATCTTAGGAATCAATTTGTGGATATGGCTAAAGTCAAATGCAATATTCGTGCTTGAATTGTGGTGAGGAAATTTATTCAAAATCAACACTTAAAAACAGAAAGCTCAAAATAATCAAATGTAAGAAATGTTATGAACTATGCATGAATGCATGACATGCAATGCACAAAATGGTAAGGAATGATGAATTAGCTAATCCTAAATGCTCAAAACATGTTTAATGATCAAACTAAGCTAATACAATGGTTAAATTGGTCCAAATTCATCAAACTCAAAATTTGCCCAAAATCAACATGTTCATGAGCAAAGTGCATGGTAACCTCAGATTGGGATCCTTTGATGATGCAATTGAAAATGTAATGATTTGGAATGATTATAATTGATCTCATTTGCATTTAGAAACTAGAATCACTCGATTTGGTTCACTACACACATAATTTCCAATTTTAAGACTCCTAATTCTCAAATTTGGGCAAATGAAGAACATTACGAAATCATAGGCCAAATGAACAATACAAAAATTTTCGTTCATTGAAGCTCAAATCCAGATTACAATACGAAAAATGAGTACAAGGAGTTGTCCCCACCTTCCTCTCACCAAGGCTTGAGCTATCTAAGCTTCCAAAGGCAAAAATGGAGTGAAAATGAGTGATTTTAGGGGGGATTTTGGGTCTGTTGCATGAGGTGTTGTGTTTGCTATCAAAAACCAGTCTAGAAATGGACCAAGAAACCTGCAACTTCCCTAGGAGGCTGTTGGGTCGTCCCTGCTATGCCTCCAAACCAAATCTACCTTAAAACTTACCCTACACTAAGCCACCTCTCACCAAATGAGCCCAAACTTCAAAGTGCAACCCCCTATCAGTTCAATGACAATTCCAAGGCCCAAACCAGTAACATTAAATGACCTAAAGTGCTCCAACTTATTTGCTCTTGATTTTGGGTTCAAATGGCAAACGTCAACTCTAAGGTCAAACAAGTCATTTTTACACACTTCATGCTTTTCCAAAATGCAGCCCCCTCTCATATTTTTGGAAATCCCAAGACCCAAACCAGTCACATTTAGTGTCCTAAAGTGCACAAAATGGTTGGCTCTTGATTTGTGGTTCAAATGGCAAAAGTCAACTCTAAGGTCAAACATGCCACTTTTGCACACTTTTTGCTTTTCCAAAGTGCAACTCCCTCTCAGATTTGTGGCAATCCCATGGCCCAAACCAGTCACATTTAGTGTCCCAAAGTGCTCCAAATGATTGGCTCTTGATTTGAGGTCCAAATGGCAAAAGTCAACTCTAAGGTCAAACATGCCACTTTTGCACACTTCCTTCTTTTCGAAAGTGCAGCTCCCTCTCAGATTTTTGGCAATCCCATGGCCCAAACAAATCACATTTAGTGTCCCAAAGTGCTCTAAATGATTGTCTCTTAATTTGGGGTCCAAATGGGAAAAGTCAACTCAAAGGTCAAACTTGCCACTTTTGCACACTTCATGCTTTGCCAACAACTTGACATTGCTACTATGTGAACTTCTAAGCCTTCAGATATTCAATTAAACATTGCCTAAGGATAGAGGACCTACAAATTGATCAAAAGCTCAAGTGGAAGGATTAGCTCTTCCTAGACACTACTTGAACATCTAAGCTAAAAAGACTTTTGCTCAATTGACCCTAAACCTCAAATTTTTTTGTTTGACCACTTCCAACAAGCGTGATTAGGAATTTATAATGATTCCACAAGGTCAAATCACACAATTTGGAAGAATTTCAAAAAGTCAACTCTAAGACCCTAGGACTAAAAATATGATACAACCACACTCAAATGATGTTTAAAAACACTCTACAAAAACTAATTCTATGAAAATGTGAAAATGGCCAAAAGTGAGGAATCTAACCTAATATTAGAGCTGTCAAAGTGGGTAACCCAGCCTGGCCCGACCCACCACAGGTTGGTGGGTTAAACGGGTTGGCTCACTGGTTCACTTAATTAAAAAAAATACAATTTTTTTTCTACAGTGCAAAATAACTATATTAAACTTCAAATTAATTGAAATCTAAATAAACTTCATTACATCAAAAATAATGTTCAACTTTAAATACAAACAAAGATCACAAAAATACAAATTACTATCTAACATCAAATCATTCTTGTCACTTATCCAACCATAATATTAGAGTCTTGAATCGATAAATCCACTTCATTTTCATCTCTTGAAGCATCTTCTTTATCCCCATCTATAAGAAAAAAAATAATGTTAGCTAATAATATTTATAGACTAAGTAATAAAATAAATTAATTTCACAATACAAATAATAATATTACCTGTTAGTTCAAAACCATTTAACCAATTTTGATTAGCACACGAGAACTGATATAGGATTATCTTGTTCCTTTTAGAAGATTAATGAATATGGTGATAATTGATTAAGAAAACCAAGGAAATCCCCACTTGACATTAAGATAGCAAGTTATCTAGATGTGAAGGTTCCTTTCCAAGGTTCTAGAGAAGAGAAGAATGGATTGATTCAAAGCAAATAAGAGTGGATAACACATAAAGAAGTAAAACCCAAGTCACACACACAAAGGAAAAAGAAAGCATAAAATGGAAAGGAAAGGAATGATAAAAATGTGAGAAGCACGCCACTACAAGGCTACGCTAGAAGAAACCATGGCAACCTTGAAGATGAAGTGTGTCGCCACTTGAATCAAGATTCAAGATAAGGCTTAAAATCATTCACTCCCTAGGGAGGAAGACTCTCACAATGGTTGATACACAAAGGTGTTTAATTTCTCCAAGATGTTCAACCCTTGTACAAGTGAGGTCCCCTTAAATAGAAGTGTCTAGGGGCCTCTAAGCAAAAACAAATAAGCTAAAAAGGATTACAATGCAAATAAAAAAACCTAGAGTCTAGAAAGTAGGTCAACAAAGGAGCACATGGACACATTCTGGAAGCCTTCTTGGCCAAGGCAAGGAGGATGCTCCTTCTAGATGTTTCTAGAATTCTTGGTGGCCAAGGCATGTGGTCATCCTTTCTAAATGTTTCTAGAAAGCTTTGCTCCTTCTCTTTCCTCCACATGTGCTCTCCAAAAGTCATCTAAATGTGTCTTAGTGTGTCTACCAGTTTCAGGTGAGGCTATTCGAAGATCCAGGGCGAGTCCTGATTCCATATATACGGTTAAGCAAGCCCTGCCGCCAGCTTCCACCCAGACGACAACGTGAGCACCTGGCGCGAAAGGTTGCTTTGCTTTACTAAAAAAATAATAAATATAAGGCGCGTTAGCGCTTTCGTTTTCCAATAAGGGGCGGAGCTTGAAGAAGCGAAACGAGCCTAGAATAGCAGCCTATTACGTTACGTGGCCCCTTTACTTTGTCCTTCCTTGTCCCACCTCTTAATGAACCTACAAAACAAGTTAAATTTGAATTAGCATGTTGGCTTTAGGTTAAGCTAATCCTTTGAGTCAACCCAAAGTCAAGGTCAACAAGTCAGCTTAAAATTAGTCAACCAAGCCAACTTTATGGAATTTTAAACTAAAGAAAATAAAAGCAAAGGAAGGGATCAAGGAACTCATTTTCTTCTAAGCATGTGCCATGGGCCATCATCCTTGGTAGGGATCAATCCTTTATCAAGACCAAGACAAAAGGCAGACTCACTAGAAACGGTAGTGATTGGAATGCTAAGCACGTCACAAGCCATCTTAGACAAGTTTGGATAACGATCTCGAAGATCCCTCCAATAGCTCAATACATCCAACTTATCAAAAAAATTTGGATCAAGATTGCCTTCATGTAAATAAAGATCCAATTTAGACCTTCTAGTGTCATTTACATGTTGACTCAAATAATCAACATATTCCTAAGACAATATGAGAACAAATTAATGTCATTTGTAAGTAAGAAATAAAATAAAACAAGTTGTGTTAAAGGAGAATTTTTTTAGAATAAAAAACTTACATCAAATGCATCCATCACCACAAACATAAACTATTTCAATAAATAACCACATGTTGAGAAAAATCAAGCACATCACGATGAACACAAAATAGAATTAACAATACTATAAAAAAAAAATGTAACAGCTCATGCTTAGAATCATTATTCATAATAATCAGTTGCATTTGAATGAGATTCATACCATTATCCAGTAAATTCTAAGTCTAAGTAAACAATTTTAAATCTAACCTAATTTATAACACAAAATTAGAAATTCAACCATGAAAAGGAACCAAAAGGTTATTGATATCGTTGTCGTTGACGCGATCAAATTACCACTACTTAACTTTAGCAACTTCAGTATTGCCAAATTAGTAGTGATTAAACTAGTTAAGGTTAAGATAACTCTAAGTCGTCTCACAACGAATACGAAATTGATTTCAAATATTTGAGTTTTATAAAAATCTATCCTAAATGCAATTAAAACTAGAAACTATAAAAATATGGGGTTTTGATATGCAAAGAATAAATGTCACACAAAAGATTGTAAACACAGTAATAGAAAAGAGGTCAATTCCACTGCTTTTTCAAAATAGGATTCTTCATCGGTTATCTAGATATTATTGTTAAATTAATTATTGTTTTTGATTTACAAATCAATCAATGTATAGTCTCAATTCATTTGTTGGTATCCTCACTTTTAATCAAAGTACAGTCTCAATTAAAAGTGAGAATTTTTAGATTATCCATAGTAAATTCAACCAAAGTACAGTCTCAATTAAATTTTACTATGCCTAATCATGTCTATTCCTTTGTTTCTTTACCAAATAGAAAACTTAATTAATCAAAGTAAAGTCTTGAATAATTTTAGTTAAAGTGATTACCGTTAATCAAAGTACAGTCTCAATTATTGGCAAAAACTTACTTAATCAAATGAAAGTTTCTAAATAAAATCAAAGTAAAGTCTCAATTGAATTTAAAAACCTTTTCACTCATATGATTAGTGTGCGTGTAAATTTAAAATCATTATTTTCTATTCAATTAAGAAGCAAAGGACATAGATAAACAAAAACCACAACAATAATCAAAATAACAAATAAATTAATTCATCTAACCTCATAATCCAGTTAAGAAATTACAATGGAATCAACCCTAAAAGCTTAGCCCTCTATGGCTTTGATGGAATACATGATAATATATGATGAAGGAAAGAAAATAAAAGAGAGAATGAGAGATATGATGGATGACGGTGTCTGCCAAAACCAGAGAGTTCTAAGTGTCTAAGTTGTAAGTTATGTCGCTTCTGCTCCCTTAAGTCTCTTTATATAGTCTTCAACTAGACTTTGGGCTTTATCTGTCGGTTGCTAAAATATTTTATTTTTATTTAATTAATTAGCAACTTAATTTCTGTCAAATTTCCAATCTTGCCCCTCTTATTTAACCATTTTTGCAGTTTTGACCAGAGTTGATTGCTGGCTTTGACCAGCTGACCAGTTGACCAGTTTGACTGTCCAATAGCAGCCTGACACGTGGCAAAGTGTTCTCTCTCCAGAATTAGGGTTTGCTCTCACACTTTTCTCCCTCTCTTGGCTGCACGGCTGACGTGAAATGATGGATGGTCGCTCCTCCTTCTCCGACGACGTTCTGCTGCTGTGGTGGTGCGCGAATCTAGTTCGTGCTCGCGTTAATAGTGTGAGGTTGGCTGCTGGTGGGCGTTGCTGCAATGGATTGCTCTTGGTCGCATTTTCGCTGCTGTGCGAGATGCAGGAACGCTGCTGGTTCACGTTGATGCTGCTGGCTGTTCTGGTTCGTTGCTGCAATGGTGGTGGCTCACGTTGCTGTTGCTGCATTTGCGCGCTTCCGCTGCAGAGATGGCCGTGATTTCTGGTGCGTGATGAAAGCAAATTTGCGTTTTCCGGCAAGGTGAAATGGTGGTCCGAGGTTACAGATCTGGTGCAAGTTCCATGGCGAAGGTGCAGTGCTGGCCAGAGGTTTGATGGTGAGATTGGCGGCGGCAGCTAGGGTGGCGCTGCCATGGTGATGGAAGGAGATGATGAAAATTAGTGTTAGGGTTTCATTTTGGGAGATGGTGACATGGCAAGATCTGATTGGTCAATTTGGTGAGTGGAGGATTATGACACGTGTCAGCCTATGGTTAGCCTGATTTGAAAGGTGGGGATTGCCACATGGCATAATCTGGTTGAGCGGAGTTTAAGTGGTAGGAGGGGTGCAACTTAGTAAAAACTAGGGGTGCAGAACACGTTTTTGTGGTCCACTTGCAAGAGGAGTGTGTAAATAAAATCTGGGGGTGTATTTAGCTCCTGACTATTCTTTCCAAAATTTGCTGATTTTGGACCTATTTTGTAACTTTGAATATTTCAAATCCACACTTTTAATGACCCAATAATATTTTATGCAACTAAAATCAATTTTTACATCATTTTCACCTTATGTACTCAATAAATCCAGTAATCACAAATCCTAATTAAATCAATCTTTAAGCACAAAAAATTCAATTAAATCCCCAAATTTAAACATTAAATGAGGACAAAAATTTGAACTCATCAGTTATCCATGATTGCCATTTTCCGAAAGAAGCTTCACGAATTCAATTATGGAATTTGCATATAGATCATGATAAACCAGATTATGGAATTTAAAACTGTTTATGATATTTATCCTCTTTTCTTAGGCTCATTTGTATTAAACTTTATCTATTGCAACCAATTGTTATGCCTTTATATCTTCATATACATAAGCTAAACATTTGGAGTTAACCACTTACGCTTTTTTCTATTTTTATTTTCTAGTTATTTAAACTATAACATCTAGGGGCAGGTTTGCTTTGTTAACCTTGACATGCACTATGGATGATATCTAGCATACACACTTTCAATTCTGACATTTTCCAAAATAAGCCTAACGAATTTAATTATATGTTATTCATGATGAAGAACATTAATTAATGAATGCAGTGTGCATAATTTCACAATGAGATAAGTTTTAAATTCTACAAATTTTCCATATATGGATGTTCCAATTAAGTATGAATAGTGTTTTGGTCATCTTCATTCAACTCAATCACCAAGTTCCTATACTAAATATAATTATTTAATTAATGGCTTCAAATAAACAACAAAATTCACATCAAACGAGTTTGGTATTAACCAAAAAAATAATCATATTAGAACTACAAAATTAGATTTAAGCCATGTAAAAATAAGCCTCATCTTTTATAACTCTTTCTATTCCTGAAAAGACACAGTAAGGAATATACTGCACAAAGTAAAATTCCTGTTCCACAATCTATTAAGCAGGGTTAATAGAGTAAGATGTATGCAAGGTAAAATTCCCATTGAATGGCTTTATTTTTAGTGGGTTTTATTACCCAATTCTAGACATTCGTCAATTATTAAAAGAAAACATGAAGTGAAATATATAAAACTATGAAATAGAAAATGAGTCAAACAAAGTAGAAGCACTTCACAAATACTCGGTAATGGAAACAAACCTGGTTGTGAACGAGCAGTCTTAGAGGAGCAATAATGTCGAATTAGTGAAGTCAGCGAAGCAGGTAAGAAGCTTATTGAAAGGAAAGCCAGTGACGAACCCCGGTCACGATAGTAGCAACGAACTATGGAGCCTAAGAGCAGCAATGAAGAAGACGAGAGGAGAAAATGCGGCTATTTGTTCGAACCAGACAGCGAGAAATAGAGAAATGAATTTAGTTTAGGGTTTTAGGTTTTCAATAATATAATTTAATATTATTTAGAATTTATTGGTGGGTTGGTGAGCCAACCCGGCTCACCACGGGTTGAACCCTGGTGAGCTAGATTCTTAGTTAGCCGGGCCAATTTTGACCCGTACCGAAATTTTTCATTTTTGTTCAACCCAACCCGGCTCCAACCCGTGGTGGGCCAGGTTGGTTCGCGGGTTATAACCCAATTTGACGGCTCTACCTAATATGCTAAAATTAGCTATTCTAGAATGGAAAAATGAACACTTTGACTAATGAAAACTAACAAAATTCAAGACACATCAATATCCTAGGAGACTGCCCATGATGTTACTATATGTCTGCCCTCTATGTCCAAAAATATCACCTTCTATTTTTCACAATCCATGAGAACGTCATTGACCGTCAACCAATCCATCCTTAGGATCACATCCAACCCTTCAAGTGGTAAACACAACAAATTGCCTTTGAACTTATGTCCCACTACGTCAATCGAACACCAAACACAGACCGAACTAGTTGAGACTTGTCCCGATACTAGCGTAGAAACCACCAACTCACATTTTAGGTCACACATAAGTAACATGAGCTTCTCCGAACACGCAAAAGATACAAATGAATGCATTACACCCAAATCAAACAAAACATTCACACACTAACCATACAATGAGCATGTGTCTCAAATTAAGTTACATGATTTTCCTGCTTATGTTCTTGACATTGCAAACACTCTCCCTACTACTTTCGGCTTCTCTCTAGACGACCTTTGTTGTTATTCTAGCTTCCCCACCATCGTTCTTGCGTTTTGAACCCATTATTTTAAGGATTTTCATATTGTTTTAACCTCTAACGCTTCCTTTGTAGCAGCAAGGACGACGAACCTTGCGAGCACTAACAACGACAACGAGAAACTAAGGTTAGTTGGGTTTCATTTAACTCAAATGCATGGCTTGTGGATGTTTTTGAACGAAAATTTTGTGTTTTGAAGGCTCATTAGGGGTGGTGTCAGACATCTCCTGTGGGCACTTTTCTGGCGATAGTTACGAGGTTTTCACGCCACCTCCAACTTTGTTTTGGTTTCCATATACTTTGATTGCACACTTGTGTCTTGATTGTATTATTTAGTTTCTTTTTTTTATTATATTACACAATTTTTTTAGCAATTTGAGGATTTTTTTTTTGGACAAAAGTTTCTTGTAGATTAATAAAATAATTAGTATCAAAATTATTTTGTGAAATTTTATAGAAATTAGAACTATTGTGGAATTATGTTTCCCTATCAAACTTGGCGTTGTTAGGAAAATATTACCCCATAAATCTTGTCCTGAAGTTGGCCCAATTGATGGCCTTGTCACGAGCTTCCATCATTTGCTGCATACCTCCCCACCAATACTCAGTTTCTCCAATCGACAAAAACGTAGCATACTCCAACTTCTGCCCCTCATTTGTAGACATTTTCCCGTTGAACTTCGGTGGGTTGTAGCGCATAAAATCATTCATATTTGAGTGATTGATTAGTGCTTACACTACCTGCGACTATTGTTGCATTGCACCCACCAGCCGCTGGATGGCTTGACCAATCTCATTAACAGAGCTTGTCAAATTTTGTGGTCCATGTGCCATCTCTCTTTCATATAATAAAGCAATAAACAATTAAACATAAACATTAACACCATTCAGATTCGCACAACAATATCTAGACGAGCTCACTTCCTAAAATCCAAAAAATGTTCCGAAAACCAGGCTTTGATACCAAAATGGAACACTCCAATTTAGGATGTCAGGAAAAGTAAAAAAAAAACATACATGTTTAGCCGAAAACGATAATTTTCAAGTTTGTTAACATAGGTTTATTTCTAATCTTAAACACGTAAGTCGAAATAATAATTGTCTGACATTTTTTAAATAATAGCAGCAAATAAAGTTACATGGTCTTTACCATTTGTTTAAAATCAAAAATTTAACAAAAGAAAATCTCAAGTTCGTCTCATCTTCACGTTAATCTACTCCAGGCTAGAACCATATGTATTATCACCTACTCTGATATAACATATATGTCATACGATCATAGCATATGTTGAGAAGAAAGAAAATGGGGTTTGAGATTAATCTCCCTTGTGTATAAACCACACACAGGGTAATCTATTTTTAATAGAAAGAGGTACAATTAAAAAGAGTAACTAAAAATAAATAGAGTAAATAGAAGATATTGTTTGATATTGTGATTAACAATATCTAACAATATCTTAGTAATATCAAACAATATCTAACCAATATCTTAGTAATATCAAACAATATCTAACCAAAATCTAACACTCTCTCTCAAGCTGGAGCATACAAATCGTATGTGTCAAGCTTATTACAAATATAATCAATTCTAGGCCCCCATAAAGACTTAGTAAAAATATCTGCTAACTAATCACTTGAGTTAACAAACTCAGTCTTGATGTCTTCAGACATGATCTTTTCCCGAATGAAATAACAATCAATTTGAATGTGTTTGGTCCTCCCATGAAAGACAATATTGGAGCTAATATGAGGAGCAGTATGATTGTCACACACAAGTGTCATTTGAGTAACATCTCCAAATTGTAACTCTCTAAGCAATTGCTTGAGCCAAATAAGTTCATAGGCAGCTGAGGCCATAGCTCTATATTCTACTTCTGCACTGGATCTTGCTACAACATTTTATTTATTACTTTTACACAAGATTAAGTTACCACCAATGGAGACACAATATCCATATGTAGATCTTTTATCAGAAGGAGATCCTGCCCAATCAGAATCTGAATAGCAAACAACTCTTATATGGTTATTAGAACCATATAACAATCCTTTTTCCATGGGATCTTTTGATATACTTCAAGATACGAATGACTTCTTTCCAATGATCTTCACATGAGGAATTAAGAAATTGGCTTACAACACTGACTGTAAAGGAAATGTCAGGACGAGTAACGGTAAGATAATTCAATTTCCCAACCAATCTTCTATACTGCTCAGGATCAGATATAGGCTCCCCTGATTTGGTAGAAGTTTAGTATTGGGATCAACAACAAGGTATCTTTAAGCACTGCTTAATTAATAGGCGAATGACCCCCCCCCCCCCCCCCCCCCCCCCCAAAAAAAATAAACTTAGGCAATGATCATACAGAAAGCAAATAAAATAAAACACAAATGTTCGACTTCCTTTTACCTAGTTCAACAATCCTTCCAGTACGTCTCCCTCGTTGCCTCAAACTCCAGTCTCCATAGTTTCTCTCTAGCTTCAGCCTTGTTGTTTTCATTCTTCTATTTTCTAAGCACTTTGGACACTAATATAACCTAGGGTGTTTACCCTAACCAGTCGTCACCATTCTCCCCTAAAGAACCCTAACATTTAAAACAACTTTTATTCTTTCCGTTTGTGTTCCCTAAACATTAAGATACAAATCTGGAGATTTAAAACCATTAACTTGGTCCTTTCTTTCTTTCATGTGGTAATACTTACTAACAAAACCAAACAAAACTAAAAAATTGAGAGAAAAGGGAGAAAATTGCCCCTTACATGACCAAACAAGCACAACCCTAAAGGAAGAAAAAGAAGAAAAACAAAATAAATACAACCCATATGTAGGCTAGCCAGGATTCAAAGTCGTACTTTGACTTCGCACACCAAACACATACTTCAACCACTAAGCCACGTGCTTTCTCATTCCATAACTATTTTCTTGCATTTCATATTTTTTTCTAATTTTTTAATTATGTAAAAATAACTTTAAAAAATGTAAAATGGAAAAAAAATTATGGAATGTAGGAAGAAAATGATGAAGGTGAAGGAAAAAAATGTCATTTAAAAATTATTCCAGTTAAGTAGGCTTTCAAAGAAATATTTTTTCCATTTTATACCTATAATAAGAAATTCACTAATAATGCGTTTGCCAGGAGTCAAACCCGGATCTATTGCTTGGAAGGCAATTATCCTAACCGTTGGACTACAAACGCTGCTTATGCACTCAAATATTTGTAATATAAAATAATATATTACAATTTATAACTTTTTTATATCATTATTCATGTGCCAGAATATATTAAAATAATATAAAATAATTAAAATTGGAAAGAAAAGTAATGCATTTTTTGGAAGTCGAAACGAATCTATTGAATGGAAGGCAATTATTATAACCGTTGGACTACAAACGTTCTATTACTGTTATAATATAACCCATACATAGGTTAGCCAAGATTGGAAGTCGCACCCCTTCCCACACCAAACACATAATTCAACCATTAAGCCACATGCTTTCTAATGATATAATGCGCACCACAAATTTAAAAACACATGTATATCTCATGGAATAAATAATTAAAATAAATAAAACAACAACTTTAATCAATCAATTATATATTCAACGTGTCTCTAAATATTGGACCATGAGACCACTACACTAATAAGTCCCTTATCTCATGAGTTTTTCTTAGCCAATTGCATTTTTCTGGGTAGGTTTAAGTGGTTAATTAGGAGTCATTAGCCTAGAATTTGTTTAGTTAGGTTTCTAGCCTAGTTTTGCAAAAGTAGTCTAATTAGGTGTTTTCAATGCATCCTTTGGCATAATTATTAGGAGTACTAATAGTTAGGCCAGGTTTAATACATGAAATAGGTTCATGAATAGGTAATAGCATATTAGTATAGTCTTAACTTAGTTTGGAAAGCTTAGAAGTAGAATTGACCTAGTGTTAGTCTAGTTTTAAGAGATTTTGAATAGGTTTTGTTGTGCTTAACATCTACATTTGAGGTTTTAGAGTTCTATGAACATATGAAGATCAAGGAAGGTAGCAAATATCCAAAGAAAGCCATGGGAGAAAGCTGATCCAGCCAAATTGATAACAAGTGGTAGAGTTGACTTTTGTTGCAAAAGTTGACCAAAGTTTGATGAAAAGTTGACATTTTGATTTTCACATTCAAATGAGATGGCACCTTTTGGGAAAGCTTTGGGGAATTAAAATACACTTGTTTTGATCTTGAGATGGTTGAAAAGTGGTCCCTAGATGCATAACACTCTTAATTCTCATTTTTGCATGTTTAGTTCTTTTTAGTGTGTTGTAGGCATAACATATTTTGATTTGGTGTTTTCTTAGTTGTAGTATAGGTAGTGGTGCATGTTAAAGTTGTTGAAAGGGAGTTGAGTGAGGAATGTTGTTGCTGAGGTGAAAAATGAAGTGGAATCCGAACCATGCAAGGTTAACATGTGGAAGGCCATTAAATGAGTGGATTGGGAGCTTCTATGAGCAAGTTGGATTCATTTACCAATTGCAGTAGGTCATGTGGATGTTGAAACATCACCAAATACATGTAAATGACCTGATGGAAGTTGTGCTAGTTGCTGGAGAACTTGTCACCCAAGTTCCAAGTGGAAATGCAAAGTAGTTTAGGCATAAACGTGGTAGTTAAATTAGTTTTAGAAACTTGTAGAACCAGTACAGGTTCTGGTTTTCTGTTATGTGTGGCACCAAAGCACAATTGAAATACACATTTCATCCACTCTCTCTCCAAAAACTCTCCACCTCCACACATTCACCACTACCATAAAACCATATTATGTTTTTCGCTATACTATTCCTGCACATTTTTAGTTGTTTTTTGATGTTTCGTCGAGATGTACAATGAGGATTGTGTTCATTTCTACCGTTCAATTTGTTTGTAATACGTTATTGTTCTTTATATTGATGATTTTCTTTCATTTCCATCGATCATTTACCATGATTTTCTTTCTTTGGCTAAATTAAGTTTGTGATTCAAGAACGATAAAGCTTGAGTGATATTGATCTAAATCAACATTGAATATCATATGGAATCTTCTTGAATTTCAGAGATGCGTGGTCATCTAACTAGATATCAAATGTCTTTCAATCTATGATCAATCATACATAAACCAAGCTACTTGAATCATTTTACTCAATTCTGCAGTTTTGAATTTCTGTTCTAGTACACTTTGATTTTGAATTCTATGATTTTCTGTTGTTTGTGCTTATTTCATGTTTGCATCTTTGTCATGCCATTGTAAGTAAGGTTTCTGCATCATTTTTCCATAAAATTCATCGTTCATTGCATCCAATTTCATGCTCATTCATAAGTTAGTTAAAACCGTTAATTAAGGTTTATCAATTAGGATCTCGAGCTATACTCAACATTTTTAAGTGATTCGTGTTCCTATGTTCAATAGAGACCCTTCCTAGACATTCTTCATTATTACGTTTTTTATTCATGCCTTAGAATTTGAGTTAAAACGTTGCCATGTGTCTACGCAAGCGGTTGCTCTCGGGAGAACTTTTAGATTTTAGAATTTTGCATAATTGAGCTTTGATTCATTTTTAGTGGTTCATTTAGGTTTCATTTAGGTGTTAGAAGCATCATGCATAGTTATATTGAATTTAGGAGCATTGCATTACATATTCATACATATGCATAAATAGTTACTTCTAGCTTTTCATCAATCACCTTAGGTGTATCTTAGTTCACTTAGGCATTTCACCAAACATTTTGCATTTTCGCATTGTTTCAGTTTTGGTTTGAAAACATTTTATTAGATTTTCTCATTTCCATAAGATAAGTTAAATAAATCACTCATTTGCCTTGCCTATCTTTTGGATTTATCCTTGGTTGACCACTTTGCTATATTAAGTAGTATTGGTGAGGAAATCGAGTTTTACTAAATCTCTAGGCGACAAGAGGTTTATCATACACCAACAAGAGTTCTCCTTAAAACATCAACCACTTTATAATTTCATCTTAATACTCTAAGTTTTTTTCTTGGTCGTATAGATGCCATTTATGTTCTCCCACCATGACTTAGGGAGTCTTCTTTCTATCTCCCTTACTTTTGTTACACTTGTCCAATTTCGTCCGCTGATATTTGATTGTCAAATCTTGTGTTTCTGCCACATTGGGACAATGTGTAGTTTAAGTGTGAGGGCAATCCTAATTTGTGATGAAATTGTTTTGTTTTGTTTTAGATTTATGCTCATCTTTTGGGAAACCTTTGCATGCGTTTCTTTTAATTTTTAGGCACTTACTTCACTCTTGGAGGATATGGTTGTGCCCATTTTATGAGGATTGGAGATGGAACTAGAAGTGTAGGAGTTTGGGGTTGCCTTCATGCTTGATTTTGACTTACTCCTACTTGCCCCTCTATTTACTTTGGTTCTTAGCTACTTATCCATACATTCCACACCATGTCCTCAACCTCATTACAACTTTCAAAAGTCCTCATAATCCCTATATGCATGTATTTTGAGTTGTTGATTTTAGAAGCTTTCCTAGTCTGTTTGATGCTTATTTTTCATTGGTGCTTAGAGAGTAAATAGTAGCCTAGAAATTTGAGTGATACAATGCATGTTTTGTGAGGTTCTCTTGCATTCAATTCACATTTTGAGCTTACTTGAGTCACTTGTCATGTTTTGAATTTCTTGGATGATGTTCATAGATATCTTGCACCTTTGACTCTTTGTGCGTTCGATGTGTTCCATTTGTCCTTTTTATTTATGTCTGTTTATTACTCGTGCATGTCTCTCTTTGTTTTTTATTTCTGGTTGTCCTTGTTTTGCTTAATATTTTTCCCAAGAGTGCAAAAGGCTAAGTGTAGGGTTGTTTGATGGGTCATTATTTTCCCATATTTTCTTACATTTATGTACCCATCCTGATGAATGTTTAGTGCTTAATTGTCTACCGTTAATGCATTTTCATGTATTGGGCTTCATTGGCCTAATAGTTTAGATTTTTACTAATTTGGGTTTAATTGGTCTAATTTTCATTTGAAATTATTTTCAAGACTTTTTTATGAATCAATTTTAGGCTTGGACACTTCATCTTGGGCTAAGAAAGTTGTGCCACATCATCAATGCCACTTCAGCCTTTTTTCCATGTCAGCATTTAGGCCCAAAGTGGCAATTTTTTAATTTAGTTGCCCAAAATAGCATATTTGTATTTCTGAACATGTTTAATGATGTGACCACATTTGGGTTTAGGTTTTTAGGGTCCAGAACCCTTATTTTCGTTTTAAGAGAGCCATAACTACTAACTTTCATTTTTCCTACATTTAGAAGAGCACCCAGTTACGGATTTTTGTTCTAACTCATCTAATTCAAATTTTCAACTCTTCTGGTTCACATTTTCTTCTCCTTAATTCATAAAATGATGTATTACCTTTTGGTTATATTCTGTTGTAACTCCATCTCCATAGAGAGCTTTTTTGTTGATTCCCTGAAGAGAATGCATGAGCTTTGAGGTTTTTTGTTCAATAATCTTCTATTATGTTCTATTTTGGGTTGCTTTTCATCAATTAATCTCCTTAGGTAATTCAAAATCTGTGTATGATTAATATGTAATGGGTATTTTGATGGTTAAGTCATTTTGTATTCATGCTAAATGAATGTGGATTGCTTAATCTTTGTGTAATTGATGTGTGCATTGCTTCGATGTATAATGAAACTGTTGTTAATCTTCCTTTAATTGAGGATATTGGTCACTGGGAGACGACCTTGGGTTCACTTTCGGGTACTACATTTAAATTGTTTTATTTGTTAGAGTACAAACTCGATCACTAACTCACTCCAAAACCTAACTCACATACATCTAGCTCAAATCAATATTTCACACATCGGTAAGTTCACACACCACGAATCTAGAAACTACATAGAAGGTTCACACACCAGTTTAAGAAAATCAAAATGAAAAGAGATCAAATATAAACATAACTCATCTAAGAAAATCCAAAACGTAAAACCCTAAACCCATCATAAAACCCTAGATAAATTAGAGAAATAGATATTGCATTCACTTACTTTACCAATTAATATTTCGTGAAGGGTTTATGCTTCCTCCATATTAGGGTTTCACTTCTTGGTATGGTTCGTGAAGGAAGCTAATATGGTTCGTGGAGAGGTGGCCTCAAGCTGGTTCGTGATTAGTGGACCTACTTCTAGGTTGTACGGGCCATGTTTGTGAAGAAGCCTGGTCAAGTTCGTGAAGCGGCCTAATTAAATTCTGGTGGTTAGTGAAGGGCGAGGGCGACTCAGGAGTTTTGTGCCAATGTGTTTTGTAAAAATGCACAAAGTGAGGGAAGGAGTTTTGTGAAAGTGAAGTTTTGGAAGGGAGGCAAACGTGCCAAGACATGTTTGGGAGGTAAAGTTTCCTTATTTCAAAGAGATTGTCACCAATTTTGTGACTTGTTTTATGACCGAAAAATCAGTCACTAAATATGCCACTTAATTAGAAAAAAATCCAGTCACTAACTCAGTTACTAGTCACTGTCATTTTCAGTAACTAAAGTCAGTCACTATTGTTAGTTTTGAAATGGTGAGTTTAGCCAAGAAGAGGGGGTTGAATTGGCTTTATAAAACTTTTTCGAAAGCTTAAATCTCTTTTCAATTGAATCTAACGGACTGGAAAGTTTGGATGTAAATGCAGCAGACCAGTACACTTTCAGTTGATCAAAATATAAAACAACAGACTAAATTGTTCTTGATACTATGAAACAGTCGATTAAAAAGGCAATTCAATCGGCTGAAATACTGGAGAATTATGCAGAATGCAGAATTTGCGAATTCAAATCAAACAACAATCTTTTATATACAAGACATGTTCCAATAAGTATTTATAACAAGTATAAAGACTCAGATTACACAAGAACGCATTAAATCACACCAAAGATCAAATTGCTTGGTTTTCTTGAGTTTTTAAATTGTTTCAAAGAGAGTGAGATGAGGGAAAGAAGAATGCACAACTATTTTTATATTGGTTCACTCAATCACAGAGCTACATCCAGTTTTCCAAGACAACCTGAGCCTGGTTTCCACTATATTCAAAAGTTTTACAAATCAAACACCAAGATTACACTTTTGAACACAAAGCACACAAGATTTTTGACTCACAAAAATCTAGAACTACAACCTACAAGAATCACACTTGCAGACCTGAAATCACATCAGGCAAACCATCTAGAGGCACAAGAACGTCCAAACCTGATGGTGGTTGTCCCTAGCACACCATACATTTGTTCTTCAAGCTACTCACAAACCAAAATGCCTCCAAGATCAACCAAGATCTTCAAACACGAGTTGCAGCTGTGTATTGTAGAGAGAGAACGCTTCCCAGAGATAAATGACACGATTTCGATCACAAAATTAAGATTCACACCTCTGCTCGCGAAAACACAACTTATATAGTTTTGGTTTAAGTGAAATCATTCGATTGAATTTTCCGTACAGTCAACTGATTTCACCTGACTTAAATGAAATCAGTCGATTGAAAAATAATTCAACTGACTGAATGCATTCATACCAAAAACTATATACAATAAGCCTTTTAACCTGTTAAAACCTATTTTAACAGATTAAAAGAGATGCACTAGGGCACACAAGATATCTAACCTATGTCATATAGCCTACCAACATTGTATAACACTAAACCATTACATTTAACATGTTATTTTCAGATTTAACACACTAAAACTAAATCTTCAAGTGGATCTTCATCAATCTTCATCAATCTTCATCAAACTTTATCAAACACTTAAGATCTTCATGCACATAGCTTTATCAATTCTTTTCTTCAAGCTTGCTTGTGCCAACAACTATTTCCTATTTTTCTAGTAATGCCATTTAGTTCTCGATAGCAATAATATGCATCACCAAAAAAAGTTGTAGCAACCAATGGACCATCATATAGGGAAGTTGTGTTATTGATGGATGGAGTGAAAGAGAAACTAGAAGTCATAGGTGAAAGGTTGTGAGTTGATCAACAATGGAAAAATATTGAGCAAGAATGGTATGAAAATGATAAAATATTATACAACATGATGGAAGATACAAGTAACAAAAACTTTGTATAATTACTTGTAACTGTTAATACCACTTTCCCAGTCCATCAGAGATTTTTTGAAATTTCAGAATTTAGAACACTTTGTCATGACATACAACATATGCTTCTAAAGTTGGTTATTTTAGAAAAACAAATGTCTAATGATTTACGACAACTAATGAATGATTCAGTTAGGGAGGGCACTTTAGAAAATATGATGAAAATGATTAATTAGAATTACTCCTAAATGAAGCAAATGATGAATAACATGAATCATGGATCTGAAGGTTCACTTCTAAGGGTTCTAGAGTGAGAAAGGGATGGATTGATTCAAGAAAACAAAATAAGATGAAGAACCTAACATAAAACCGAATTGAATTAAGATAAATAAACTAGAAAATGTAAAGCAAAAAAGATGGAAATGGTTGAAAATAACACACCACTCATAGGGGGGAAAAGCCAAGCCAACCCTAGAGATGAGTGATGAAGCCGCCACTTGCAAGCAAGATAAGGAAAAGAAGAGCCTTCACTCCTTGGAGGAGAAGCCCTGACGAAAATGGTTGATACACAAGAGTGATTTTTACTTCAAAATGTTCAACCTTTTCACATGTCTAGGAGCACCCCTTATATAGAAGAGTTTAGGGGCCTCTAAGCAAATAAAAGATACCTAAGGATGTCTCTACAGAAACCTAACCCTAGCTTTAGAAACTAGGTCAATTCAGGTTACAAAAATGAGAGACAAATGAGTTAATTATGGTGGGTGCAAGGCTAATTTCGTTCTATCACTAAAGGATACTAAGAAAATGTCTCATATGTCTTCAAAAGTGGCCAAAGTGTGCTAAAAAAAGGAGACCAAAGGTACAAAGGTACATTTGTTTTATGCTTTCTACTTTATGCTTTTTTGCCTTTTCTCTCTCTTCCACCTATATGCTCTACACCATCTCCACTTCTCTACTAGGGTTGTGCCACATCATCCACCACAATTAACTTTACTTAAACCTACAAAACACATAAATAAGGATTACATGTTGGCTTAAGTCAAGTCAGCTCTAGTCAATAAGTCAAACCTAGTCCAAGGTCAACAAGTCAACTAAGGTTGATTCAACTAAGTCAACTTAGGGGATTTCAAACATAATGAAAACAATGAACATAGATGAAGGATTAGTGAACTTCCTTTCTAAACATGCTTAGTCTTCTTAAGCATGTGCCTCCATCCTTGGTTGGGGTCAATCCTTCATCAACGGATCACCCTAGAGAAACGAACCCATTTATTGAAAGGCCAAGGGGAAATAATAGAATGTAACAACTCAAGGGACATATGCCGCAAATTAGCAAGCTTTTGGCGAGTATAATTTTAGTTGCCAGAGATTGTCCAATGATGTGACATGGACCCTAATGGATTTTCTCGATCAACCACTTTCCATGTATCAACGACACATATCTTAGTAATGACGTAAAGAACCCTCAACAAAAAAGAAATCAATCATCGTCAACCACGTAGGATTTCTTTTGAACACCATCTTATCCTTTTCTTCGTCTGGGATGGTTCTTGTTGTGATAAATCGTACAAAGGGCCCAATCCAAGAATCTTAAGAGCTTGTTTTAAGACAAGTGATCTGTAAGCTAGAACTAGTGCTGGGAAAGCTTAACATTGCCTAGATCACAAATCAATTATTCCCCAATCTCTTAGTACTCATCAGTTTTGAATGGTGTTATGCTCTTTGGGGACAAATGTTAGTTCGAATGAATCAAATAGCGAAATTAGAGATTGAACCTGAGATAAGTATTACATCATCTGTGGATCTCGTGCTTGAAAACTTTTTTATACTTGCCCACTTACAAATTTTGAATCACTTTTTACTACCAATGGTAAATATGTCGGTAAAATTCGTTGATAATTTTTTTTTATCGGCAGATTTATCCGTCAGTAAAAGAAGCGGGAATTTTCCCGCCCAAATCTCACCTTATAAGAAGACGAGAAGAAGAAGAAAAGAAGAAAAAGAAGGAGAAGAAGAAGAAGAAGAAGAAGAGAAGAAGGAGAAGAAGAAGAAAAAGGAGAAAGAGAAGAAGGAGAAAGAGAAAGAGGAGAAAAAGAAGAGGAAGAAGGAGAAGATGAAGGAGAAGAATGAGAAGAAGAAGAAGACGACGGCGGTGGTGGCATCAGCGATGGTGGCAGCGACGGCGAAGTCGACGGCGTCCACGAAAAAAAAATGAAAAATAAATTGAAAGAGGGAGGAGGAAGAAGATGAACAATGCAACAAATTTACCGACGGATTTTTTGGTAATTATCGACGGATTTTTCGGTCGGTAATTACCGACGGATTTTTTGGTCAGTAATTACCGACGAATTTTTCAATCGGTAATTACCGACAGATTTACCGATGGATTTTTCATCGATAATTACCGACTGATTTTTCTGTCGATAAAAACCTACGAAACATGATTTCTGTCAGTAAAATTTTACCGACAAGCATTTTACTGACGGATTTTTGATCGTCGATAATCCATCGGTAATGTTGATTTAGCGACGGGTTTTGACTATTACCGACGGTTTTTCTTAATGGTCATGTAGCGTATAGGATTTGTTTTAGGACTTGTATTAAAGGCCAAGTAGTATAGGATTTTTTATCAACCTTGCTTAAGTTGTAGAACAATATTTACGCCTAGCTTAAGCTAATCTTAGGTGATTAATTTTGTAACCCTAGCTTGGTGGAGAGACATGGAGGCCATACGACAAGTTGTTAGTGGAGAGCTTTCCCACAAAGGTAGTGGCCATGTGTCACTTCCCAAGTGGTGATGAAGGATCATCTTCGGGTTTAGGAGTGGAAAACGTGTCTTGGGCAAAAGGGGGTAAAAACCTTAGAACGAAATTCAACAAAGGGGAAGATGGGTGACATTTAATTCATGAGATAAGAAACAGAAGGAAGCCACACCACTTATAGAAAATTCTAAGATAAATGAGGAAGATTTGCCACTTTGAATCGAAGATTCAAAGATAAGGATCAATGGTTCAAAGGAGAACCTAGAGACTTGCGAGAAAAACTCAAATTTTCATGTACTCAAATTTGACTACAAATGTGTCCACAAAGGTTAATATACTATGGGCCTAAACACAAAATGCCCAACATGACTAATAGCTTAATAAAGTCCAAACACAAAATTACAAACTGAAAGGTTCTTATTCTATAAATCGAAGCTAATTTAAGATCCCTCTGATGGTCTTGGGCATGCTTCTATCAATTGCTCCAAAATCCCTATGACGGTCCTAGTCATGCCTCCATCATTGCCTTTGGGTTGGAGAAAATTCGACCTTGAATTTTAGCATTTTGTTACTTACAAACAAACACACAAACATAAATGCTCAAAGCACGCAAAATCAGAATAGTTTAAAGACAAAAATAAAATGCTATCTACGTTGAAATTGGAATCTTGGGAGAGGCATATCTCTTATTATTAAGGTTCTTAGAGATTGTCCTCCAGGGTCAAAGACCAACCTACAAAATACATCAAAGAGTTTCAACACAATTGTTCTATGAACAATGGAACAACAAAGAAGAACACTTACATAAATCACAGAAGAGAAAAAGAGTCTCTAAATAGGTTCGTTGCATGACACACAAACAAGGCTAGTATTAGAAATAAGTTCATGTGTTTCAAATCTTGTTTCTTCTTTTTCTATCATCTTTTCTTCACCCCATTGCTTATGCCATTGCTCCTTAATGTATAAAAAGAGACATATTAGTATGTTTCCCAATGAAAATGCATAATCATGATGATGTAAATGGGAACAACAGTTCAAAGTATTGTAATCCCCTTTTAAGGATTTCATCTCAACCATGTATGTAAGGGGTGTGAGGAGAGACTTATTCTCTAGTTTCTCTCTTTGTTCTTCTTTTTCATTCTCTTGTTTCTCTTTTCTCTCTTTTAGCTCTTTTTATCTTCTTTCTCTTAGCTCTTTCTTTTTTCGTTCTCTCTTTAATTCTTCCATTGGTCTTGCTTTTTCCAACATCTTCGGTCGTTGCAATAGCATTTGTGCTCTCTCTCTTGTCTTTCCTTTTCCTTTTCTCTTGGCACTCTTTCCTCATTATCTTTCTTTTCGTGCTCTCTTTGTGTTGTTTGCTCTCATCTCACTTTGTTTAGCACTTCGACCTTTTGCACAACAATCCTCTCCACCTCTTTCAAGTATATAACATAATCCTTGAGGTTTTCATGAGTCATGGAACTTGCATCCAAATTAGGACATTGATAAAATTCGTGTCCATAACCTTCACACTTGGTGCAAATAACACTTGTTTTGCTTCTTGGAAATAATTTTTTGTCATGTATGTACTCCCTTCCAAGATCGACAAGTTTGCTATTCAGCTTGATAATCCTGGACACAATGACATTGGTATCCTCTACGAAGGTCGAACTCTTATGGAACATTGTGGAGTGTTAAAAATTAGTATATCCTGTAGTGAGAGACAGAAAACAAGAGCTGATACAAAACATAGTAAGTGGTTAACACAACTAATGTATATAAAATTATCAAATGGATCTCACTACTCCTTACGTGTTTATACTTAATTCACTTATGTTTCACTATTAAAAGTGTATGCATTCTCAAAAGTGTATTCACTCGCTCTTATGTTGATGTTTAGCTCTTTAAAGAACCTCCCATCAACCCATCAAGAATTTATCATCAAAGTGAAAGATGTAACAAATTTAAGCTTAACTGAGAGGAGGTCAAGAAAAGGAAAACTCTATGACAAAACCGAGGATATTTGAAGATAAACTAAAAAGAACAAAAATCAAGAAATGATTAAACCAAAGAAAGTAAATATGTAAGAAAACTAAGACTACGATACCGAGAAAAACATTTTAAAAGAGATGAGTAATCGAAACTGTGTATTTAGAAGTTGGTTTGGGTCTCCATTTCTATAGTTTGCTCCGGAATATAAGTTTCATCCTTATTTAATTTGATAAAATAAAGTGATATTATTATTTTGTTTGGAAGACATTCACCAACTGTAAACTAACACCAAAGCTAACTCCTGACAAAAACAATTACTAACAGTTATGGCTTCTAGCTGCCACCCTTCACCTCTTAACTTCCTTTACCGATATGCCCACACTCACACTACACTAAGAATCATTCTCTATATATATTTCCATCATTTGCACCCTCCCTCCTCACAATCCCAGCAGAAAACTTCTCACTCAACAGCATACCCTAAACAATGCTGCACCATTTCAACATAAACATCTTGTTCACGTTTCTTTTGGCTGTGACCACAGCATGTTTCTACGTCCCTGAGTTAAAACATCGAGGTTGGATCATAATAGCATCATGCATGGCCATGGCAATGCTATACCACCTTTTAATGAAGCGACCCTGCAAAGTTTACTTGGTGGACTTTGCATGCTTCAAGCCAAGCGTTGCGTGCCTTTGCTCCAAGGAAACGTTGCTGGACAGAGCCAAGCGCGTGGGGTTTCTCTCCGACGAAAACTACAAGCTCGTCACCAAGATTCTCGACAGGTCTGGCTTGGGACCGTGGACCTATGTTCCAGAGGGGCTGTTGGAGATTCCGCCGAAGCTAACTTTGGACGAGGCAAGGAAGGAAACCGACACGGTGCTTTTCGGAGCTGTTGATGAGCTTTTGGAGAAAACTGGGATTGAAGCGAAGGACATAGGGATACTTGTGGTCAATTGTTGCTTGTTCAATCCCACACCGTCCCTGTCTGACTCCATTATTAATCGATACAAGCTTCGAGGGAACATTCTGGCCTATAATCTCAGTGGCATGGGGTGCAGCGCAGGGGTTCTTGCTGTTGACTTTGCCAAACAGCTCCTTCTGGTACTCGCTTATCATTCATGCTCATTAATTTTCATGTCTTGTGTTAGATATATGTTGCAGATTTTGTTCCATATTTTTAGTTTCATATCATGTTAAATGTAGATAATAATAATAATAATAATGATTCACATCAAACTAAAACTAGCATGAAATGAGAAACCATAACTAAAGACACTTTTAATATTTTTGAAGAGAGAAAATAACATATAGTAAAGATGACACGAAAAGAGACACACCAGTAAAAATACTAATTTAACTTGAATTTAACAGAAAAAAAAAATCTGATTTTGTACTAGTTCTCACAGGTACTCTATAATTATTAAATAAGATTCAAATCTACAATATTTCCATAATTTGAACAATATAAATATAAAAAGCGTGTTAAAAAATCTGTTATAAAGCATTTTATCATCATTTTTCATATATAAAGTATTGTATCAATATTATTATTCCAAAATAATATAATATATGAATAATTTAACAATACAAATGCTTATTTTTATATTATTTTATCATAAATTATATTAGGTAATCATCGATTTTAAGTTATATCTCCAACTTTTATCACATGGGTCTAAAAAATATTCATCAACAATGTGTAGATCCTCCAAAATTCTTTTTCAATATTTTTCCTCTTTCTGTTTCTTTTCAACTGTTATGTCATTAATTTGTTATGTCATTAATTACATCTCTTATCTCTGTTTCTCCATTAATGGGAGAAAATCACAACACGTTGCTGTGTTCTTTTGATTCCTCTGCAACGTATTGTTCTGTACTTGCACTGCATGTGCCCAAACATAAACCGATAGTTTATGCATTGAAAAGTGTATATTTTTTTTGAAATACTTTTGTAGCATTTGTTTTTCTCCAAAATGTTACATTGAAAGAGACATAAAAAAAAAAGGAGAGGAATAAATATCATATAAAAAAAGTTGAAAATATTTTTTTAACATCATTTATACTAGTTTAACAAAATATGTGTAAAAGTTTATTAAGTGTATCTCTCCCCTTGTAATTCATTTCATTGCATATAATTTTGGATCGTCAAAATATATTTTTTTTTTGAAAAGTTGAGAGTGTCAAATATAGTATGTCAGGTTTCATGTAACAGCTACGTAAGTCGGTTGGGTGGGGCCACGTTTTATTTCAGTGTAGGCGTATCGGATACAGTGTCATCAGCAGTGCACAATTTACTAAGAACCTGCTTATATTTATAGAAAAGACGTGGGAGACACGTATAAATGAATATTAAACTAATATATTAATTATTGTCATAAGAAATAAAAGGAAAGATAAATCTGAGGTAAGTAGAAAAAGAAAATATACTTTAATTTATTTTTTTTATTTATTTTTAATTTACTATTTTAATTATTATTAGATCGTCATATCACATCATTAAAAATAATTTAAATAAATAATCACAAATATTAAATTAAAAATAAATTATAAAAGATAGGTTAAAATATTATTTTTTTAGAAAAAATGTATACATACATAATAGTACTTCATTTTCATTTTTTTTTCTTCGATTAATTTTCATTTTCATTTTTTTTTCTTCGATTAATTTTTTTCCATATTTTTTCTGTTTTTAATTGTATATTTTTATAAGAAAAATAAACCTATTATTAATGAAATCAAACTCCTGTTAGAACTAAATGTCTCTAGGAGTTAGGAATAAAGATAAAATGAGATTTGTTTGTCGGGCAGAGATTGTTACCCACCCTATCTTGTACCAATAAAAGCTCATAATCCATTCATAGGCATTTAAACCTTGTACCCTGAAAATTTAATGCCCACATGAGCCCAATTTGATGATCATATGAATTTTAAGGCCGAAAGTCTTTTCCCACCAAACTTGCTAGAGCCTCAGACATTAATTGAAGTTTAGATATTTAGGAAAAATATTATTAAATATATATATATATATATATATATATATATATATATATATTATATATAAATAAAAAGAAAAAATATTA
>Ga0214544_1001605_pt1 | contig 47474 bp, 20 predicted proteins | sample CNSS3metaG_FD_160074 | JGI IMG/M metagenome (GOLD analysis project Ga0214544, IMG submission 160074) | Root nodule microbial communities from cowpea collected in UCLA plant growth center, Los Angeles, California, USA - CNSS3 | ecosystem: Host-associated > Plants > Roots > Nodule | place: USA...
ATATATATATATATATATATATATATATATATATATATATATATATATATATATATATATATATATATATATATATCACTGTCAAATACTACATATTGGACACAGATAACGATTACGAGACATGATTATTATTCAAATAACTCAGTTGAAGAGGTTTAAGAGACGGATCTAAGTTTCACACGATTGTTATTGAAATACGAAGAGACCTTTCTGGGCATCATAGGTTATATTTGATGAGGAATGATGATTTACAGTCCTTATAACAGTCGGTCAGTGAAGAAGAATATACGAGGATTTGGGCTGGGAAATGGATTGAAACAAAGTTAGAATGACTTATAGGTTGGTAACGGGAAAAGTGATTAAAACTGCAAAAGGAAGAAAATTAGAGACTACCTGAAGATCAACATATTTTTGTAGAGACTGTGAATAAACATCACTTTTCTACATGCAGAGACAAGGATGCAGTGTCCTGCTACTGTGTTGTTTGTAAGGCAAACATCGAAAATATTTGTCATGTTCTTTTGTTGCAACCAGAGCCAAGAATGCTGACAGAAAACTGGTGGTATATGATGGGCTGCATTTGTAGGACAATTGATTATTGATTCTGAACAGACCACTACAATATTGTGCTTTATATTCTAAATAGAATCAACTTTGAACAGATAGCTAGCTTTCCAATCATGTTGTGGTGATTGTGGAAGAATAAACATGAATATGGGAAGGAAAGAACAACCGTGAGAGTAACAAGTCATTTTGTATGGGAAATCAATTATTGGCCTAATGGAACCAAGTACGTGCCAAGGTGCAAAGCAATTACCAGGCATAGCATCGGTGTTCTCCAAATCCAGGGATCATAATAAACTGTTGGGAGGCTAAGCATTGGAACTCCTTAAAGCTATATATTGGTTTACCAAACAACAATACACAGATATCATAATTTAAGACAGATGATAGACAAAGTGAATGGTAATATACAGGACTATTCGGGACTTGAAGCTATTATTTTTCATTATAAGTATTTAATCTCGCACAATCCAAACTAGAATTTAGATAAACATGCAGTCCATTTTTTAGCAAGGACACCATCAGGATATACAAATCTCATGAGACATAATTATGCTTCTATTTATATTCAAAATTTGATAATTAATAATGAGATATAATATGTCCAAAAAAAAAAAAATCTGACCGTAGGTGCAAACAGTTCACATTCCCCATGAATAAGGTTTGATAAATTCATAATCGGAAAAAAAAAAAAGTTTTCAAAAATAAAATATGAATAAGAAGCATAAGACTAAAGTTTCGTAAATAAGACAAAAATTAAAAACAGTTTACAATTTCAAATTTTTTAGAATATAAAACTCCATAAATAGTTAAAAGTTAAATTGCATACGGTTAAAAAGTGATAAAATGACAAGTTCATTTATTAATTTCATATTTATATTATTATATTTTGAGTATATAAAGAAATAGATAAATCATATAAAAAAATAGATAAAACATATAAACTTCTTATAAAAGAAGAAATTCAAATTCTTTTCATAAATAAATTAGGTTTTTCTTTTCTAATAATAGTTGGAATCATTCTAAATGGCCTACGATCTTCTCGAGCAATAAAGTCATAATACACAAACCAATAGATCGAATGAGTTAAAAATAGATGAAAATATCATTAATATCATCTTCTCACCCTGACCATTGTCCATTAATGTGTTAAGAACATGAATATGTAAAGTGTGAGGATTTACAGATTTTAATAAGCTCATGGTACTCACCTTTAATTATTACAAAACCATCTGAAAGGTAAAGTCTCACCTGTATACACCATTTCTTTCAGCGGCTGCAGTTAAGAATAAATGGTTGACAAAAACATTGACATTTAAGTTAGCTATGTCACAAAGATTCAAGATTCATGTCCCAAATTGAATGATCTCTAAATATCAATTTTTAGAGAAGTCCACATACTCAATTTTGTACATAAAAGGAAAAGAAATAAAGAATTATAAAATTAAGATTTCTATTTAGAAACAAAAACAAAATAGTTGGTTGATACACAATTATATACCAAATAGTTACTCATAGAACATGTCCTACATTGTTCACCTCCAGCTAACATTTTTATCGCAACGACCACAAACTTGTACCTATCTTTATTCCTAACTTTCGATAAAAATATAATGGTATAAAATCATGATTTATTTTAAAAGTTTCACGTTACATCAATAATATTTTGTACTCTTTCTCCGAGTTAATGAATTATAATAAAAGAAATTAGTCATATTGAATAAAAAAAAAACCATACATATCTACTTACTTATCATGAGATAACACAAATGCTGCCGAATATCAAATTCAAAATTAAAAAATGACTAATAAATCATGCCCGGAAACAGTGCAAAAAAAAATTTGCACATTACACACGGCAGGAGACTCTCACTTCCTATCTTCCATCAGAAAAGAAAAGAGAGGATAAACATATCCCAGGATCTTCAAACCTGCATTTTAGTTTCTCGTCCGGCAAAGTCACGATCTGCCAATGCCGACATAGATAATCACTTGCATATCAGAGTTGTTTCATAGTATCTCAGAAAGTGCTCACGCAACATACAAGTTAGACTCGAAAATATCCCACAAGAACGAAACATAGTAAAGCTTATTAAGGCTAATTATTCCGTTAACAAGTGCAGCATACTTGAGCTAAAATGACTAAACACTGAAACAAAAATGAGCCAGTTTAGATGAAGAACAAGAAAATCAAAGAAAGCTCAATCAAACAATTAAATTGAAAGCAATAGATAAATGAAAACAAGCTCGGAAACAATGCCCAAATCATCACATAATCATTAATCTTTCCACTATCTCACCTCTTCTCACTTAACATCAGTGATTCATATTATAGGCATAGTAAGCTTCCCAATCTTAGCACATAAATATTGAAGAGTCTAAGTAGAACGATGAACAATGGACAACAAAGGAACATGAATAATGAATAAGAGAATAAAATTAAGAATATCACCTAGTTTTCGCGAGTCTTAGAAGGTGAAGATTAAAATATGAAGAAAACACTTGGAGAAGATTGCTTCTAATGCAACCTTTGAACAATTAACAAGGCATTACAATGAAGTCAAATTCCATGATGTAATAGAACACCTAATGACTGGTATATAAGAGACACTGTACACATAATTAGAGAGAAAATATATAAATATAAGCATAACAACCAATTAATTGGCCAGAAGATAGCAAATGGAGGGGATTGCAATTGCATCTGTGATTCTTTAAGGTGATTGTCGAGAACAAATCAAGCTTTTCCAAATCCGAGAGTAAGCTCCAATTCATCCATTCCCACCTCGTGTATTCTCTCACCCTCCCAAGGCTTCACTCTGCCATTCTCGAAGTCAAAATCGGACACTCCTCTGGCTATCTCCGCAACGGAACCCCACTGTACGCCCTCCTGAGCAGGGATCTGGTGCATAGCGGGTTTCATGAGGTTAAAGGTAGGGGAAGGGGGGCCGGCGGCGGTCTGACCCTGAAAACTAACCCAACGGCCGGAGGCAGAGTCGACGGTGGAAGCGTCTGACTCGTCGCACTCGGGGATGGTGGAAGTGGCGACGTGGTGGCGGCGCGAGGGGCTGGAGGGGGCGGAGGTGGCGAAAAGAGGGTGGCGGAAGGAGGCGTTGGAGAGGGAATCGAAGTCCGCCTTGCGCTTGGAGGTCCGGGGAGAGGAAAGAGGTGGGGTGACAGGGGCGCTGTTGGATATCCTGAGAGGTGGGAGGTTGGCGGGGATTGAAGTTATGTTGCGGATGAATGGGATGAGAAAGGAAGAGGGGTTGGCGTCAATGCGAGTGGGGCTGGGGAAGGAGGAAGAGGTTGGACTAGCGTGATAGGAAGGCACAGGACTCGGGAATGAGGAAGATTGTGGACTTGGCTGGATCGAAGAACACGCGCTTATGTTGGGTGGAGTGCCTCCAATCTCACTTCCCGTGGGTCTCTTGCATCCCTGCGTCAACATAAATGGTAACAATTAATTATCCATTATCGTGGAGAAAGAGTGAGCGCAGATCTGAGGCTGTGATGTGATGAGACGAGTGATTATGGAGTTTTACCTTTCTGTAGGTAGTGCCATCTTCTTCCACGATCCAGCCAGCTTCTGCGCAGAGAGCCTTGAGGACCTCGTTGTTGTCGCAGTGTTTGGGAAGCTTGTAGTTCCCCTGAGCTCGAAGGCCGGTGTAGATCTTGGCAGCAATCGCTCTCCGTCTTCTTTCTCTCCTCTTGTTGTTCTCCCTCTCCTTCCACGTCGGCATCCGCCCCGTCGATCCGCCGCCGGTCATCGTTCCGGCCAACCTAAGTCCGTTCTGTTTTCCTCTGTGCGTCACAAAAAGTAGAGGAGTTGTGCTTGTGCCGTGTGTGTGGCAATAACAAAACCTAAGCGAGTTTGATTCAAGTTTCTTTGGGCTAGAGCAGATAAAGAAGGAGAAATGGAAAGATTGCTTCTCTTGAATCTTCTCTTGCGCTCTTCTATTCTCTCTCCCACCCTTTTCCTACTGCCGTAGTTTTCACTTCGCTGATTCTTTATTTTCACACGCACACCCCAAATATATATTAATTCAGGACGGACTGAGAAGAAAATTATGGAATAACACTTTAAAAAATTTAAGATGTGCATTCTTCAATTTTTCTACACCTATAAAATATTTAATAAAAAACAATATTATATTATTTGTTTTAAATAAATATATATTATAAATCCATGTATATCTCATCTTTTTATATTTTTATTTGGTTCTTTACTCTGTCTTAATTATATTTTTTTTAATAAAAGGATTATCTTTATTACTTTGGTCTTTGTAAATTTGTTTTTATTTTTATTTTTTTTAAATTCTTCTATTTCAACAAAATATATAAACTTTAAACTTTTTGTTAAAACATGTATTTTTCTTTATCTTGGTCTCATCTTTTCAGTTGTTTATTATCTGTTCCTTTCTTTTGAAATTCGAGATTATAGAATTGTTTCTTGTAGTGAAGTCGTCAATATCAATAGATTAGTTTTTCATTTGAGGTAAGTTAGTTTTTCGTCATTATATTCATCTTTTTCATTTTCTTCTTTGGTGCATGTGACTTTCTCTTACTAGCATATGTTTTTTTGGTCTTTATCTTTAATCTTCGATGATCAATGACTTTGTTGGCATGAACAAATCTTTGAAGGCAGTCTAGAGCTTTTCCAATTTTGTTGGGTTGTTTCTTAAGGTGAAGGGAATTAATTCAGATATTTTGATACTATGTGATTTCATTCCAATTATTGTCTTTGATTGGTGTGTTGGAAGTTGGAACTTGAAATTGTTACATGTTTGGAATTGTAAAGAGTTATGTTTGTTGAATTTGTGTCCAATAAGTGTTAAATATTTTGATCATATGTTTGCGTTGTGTGCAAATTGTGTTTGATTGATGAGTTGTTGATAATGCCTATGTGAAATTTGAATTGGGTAACATGATATTGGCTCAGTTAACGAACACGAAATTTATAATCATACAAATGTTTAAACATTGTGAATTGTCTCAAATAGTGTCAAATTACACAAATCAAACTCAAAAGGCAAAGTTTGAGTTTTCTGATATTGTCGAGCGTCATTAGTGTCGTTGGACACCACTTAGACAATGGTCACTGGCTTGGAGGCGGCAAGCGCCACTTTTTGACTGTGTGCACACTCAAATCAATGGGTTCTAAAGGGTTGTTGCGCCAAGCTCCACTTTTTTCAACTTCAGGTGCCACCTTATTTTTTCTAGTCTATGTCATATAGGAAAAAATGGATTCTCACTTCGATAATCGTCAGATTGACAAGTCCTAAACACACAAATTGTTACTTTGAGCATCGAGATCTTTGATTATAGGTCCATAGTTGGAAAAGTTAGTCTTTTGTGTTTATCCTATTTTATGCTTCACTTTTGTGAAAAACATTTTTTATCTGTGGTTTTGGTCATATTGGAATAAGAGAATGTATCTGGTTGTTTACAGAATTGTTGATAGATTCATTGATGAATGTGTATGTGTATAATGATGTATGAAATTGTGATGATGATGAGCTTCTTAATGGATATGAGCATGTATAGAAATATATGATGATTGTAATTCATTGTGAACATCATGTTACTTAGAATGGCTGAATTCAAAAATGGGTGATTGTTTGGTATTTGGGGTTTGATATGAAATCATGTTCGTGGATGAAAACATAAGTTTGGCGTAATTCTAAAAATCTTGTAGGTAGATTCTATGGTGGTGTTCCTTTTAGTGTATGCATTGAAGTAAGGAATCAGTCCTGAATGTTTATCTAGATACTCTAATACCCATTCAAGACTCATGTAGAGTAAAATGAATTCTATGATGAGATGGGCAAGAAGTCCAGTCAAACGACCTCAAGGTTTTTATGACGGTTAAAGGGACTAACCTTATTTGTATCAACTCAAGTTGAGCAGTATTCTTTTAATCAACACAAGTGCAAAAAGCACAAATAATCATACATTAATGCCTAGATCCGAATAATAGTCTAGAGAATCTAATCACATGTTTGGTAATTTTATGAATGTTTGAAATGTTATTTTATGGTGTATTATAGATAAATTACTTATCTAAAAATAAATTCAAAATCACTTAAATGCAAAATTTAACAACTCAATTATATTTTATTATATTATAAAAGGTTATATTAAAACATTTTCGTAATGGGATAATTCACTTCGATTCCATTTTTTGATATTCATAATAATTGTTGGATCAATATTTGTTTTCTCCTTCCTTATTGAGATTCAACTCATTATTTACTATATCTGAAATTGAAAAAAATACAATCTAGAGTAACTAGATCACTAGGTTGAAACTCCAACAAAAGATGACAACAAAACACGCATAAAATGAATAGAAGGAAGGTGCTAGCTTGTAAAAGGTATAACCTACCCAGCTAGGTGAGCATTTTACCTTTGGAGAAGCCGAATTGCATTAAATTTCCTCCAACGCAAATTTCAATGAAATCCTAAATAACCTTTTCTTGGATGAACGACAAATCTACGTGATTAACAAGGTTTCAAATCTATAAAACAGGTCAATAAAAGTTTTCACTAACTTCCCTAACTAAATTCTCAAGCATGACCTCTGAGTATTTTCTATTTATTTTTAAATAAAGTAGCATTCAAATTCATGTATAAAGAATCGACATCGACGGTGGCAATTGTATCATTTTCCTTTCTGTTACTTCTTTTTCTTCGTTTTCTTATGTTTCCTTTAGTCTGTTGCTTTAAAAAACAGGTCAAATTCAGATTTCTCATTTACCTTCAATTTCGAAGTTGAAGAACAAGAATGCTCTGAAGGATTTTGGATTTGTTTAATCGTTGTTATTGAAAAAAAAAATGTGAAATAACATTTTAAGAAGATTCATCCAAACAACCAAACCAAACCCATTTTACAGGACTTGATCCAATCATTGCCAGTATTCATTTTCAAATAGTTTGAAGTTGAATCGCAAGAAAATAGCTCCATCGATGTTGTTCAACCACTAACGTAGAACCATTTCATCAAGATGAAGGTAGAGGGATTGAAACATGATATTCTAAAAATCATTTTTAAAGAATAAAAAAGTATACCCAATTCTAAGTAACCAATTTTTATTAGTTTAAGTATTTTAGTTCCACGTGTAATGGTTATAACATATTTATACATCATAAACCACGGCAAGTAATGCTGCACCCCTGATGCATCAAAAACACGAATTTGCAATCAGCATCGAGCGGCTTTCAATCACCTCATGATAGAATGTTATGCAATCACACTTAGATTCATCTCCACAGTTGAAGAAGCTCAAAATACCAATTTACCAATCTGTCAAACATTATCCACCTCCAAACAACAATTTTGTTTCAGCGAAAACCGTCACCTTTAACTACCTTCATTTATTTGGGTTACGAGACAGCTCGAATTTTTGTTTCTTAAAGATGACAAATCAAATTTAGAAAAAAAGAATAGACTGTTAAAAAGTGCATTCCTATAGTAACGATATTTATGCTTTTTCTTCTTTGTTGAAGAGTTATATTGAAAGAAATTCTTCTTCTTGATAAATAAACATAATTTGTCATAAAAAGAACTTAAAATAACATAACACAAATGGCACTGAATATCAAATTCAAAATTAAAATAACAGACTCCAAATCATGCCATGAGAAACATCCCCTTCAAACAAAGGAAAAAGGGTCGCACCTTATACAGAGTAGATGATATGGCTCCCTCCCCAATTTATGGTACAATTTTTTTCAGATACGAAATTCCCTGTAACGCGAAACGGTGGGAAATGAACAAGAAAAGAGACAATTTTTCTATTCTTCCATCAGAAAAGATGAGAGGATAAATATATTTGTCGATCTCAAAACCTACTTTTCATTTAGCCATCTGGCAAAGTTACTTACCAGTCGATGTTGAGACAGATCATCACTTGCATATCCAATTTGCTTCCATGATATTCTCAAAGTTAGGAATCATAAAGCTTACAAGCTAGCCTCATTGATTTCCCACGAGAACGAAACATGTTAAAGATACGAAACTCATTCTGTTAACAAGTGCTGCATACTTAAGATTAAATGATCGAAGAACATGTATCAACAATGCACCAGTTTAGACACCGAATACAGAAAAGATAGAATAACAAAGAAAGCTCAATCAAGCAACTAAACTAAAAGATGCAGTAGACAGGTTATAAAGATGCAGTAGACAGGTGGATAGTATAAATAAAAAAATGTTACAAAAAATGCCCAGATCACCATATAAAAACTATAACTGAATGATCAAAGATGAACACATCTCAGTATATCACCGCTTACCACTTGATATCTCCCACATATCCGAATCTTAGAACATCAAGTTTGAAGAGTCTAAATAGAACGGTGAGCAAAGTACAAGAATGGAGCATCAACAATGAATAAGAGGATGATGAAATTAAGAATATCACCTAGTTTTCCGAGTCTTAGTAAGTGAAGATTAAAGTCTGAAGTAAACACTTGGAGAAGATTGCTTCAAATGCAACCTTTGAACAATTAACGAGGCATTACAATGAAGTCAAATTCCATGATGTAATAGAACACCTAATGACTGGTATATAAGAGACACTGTACACATAATTAGAGAGAAAATATATAAATATAAGCATAACAACCAATTAATTGGCCAGAAGATAGCAAATGGAGGGGATTGCAATTGCATCTGTGATTCTTTAAGGTGATTGTCGAGAACAAATCAAGCTTTTCCAAATCCGAGAGTAAGCTCCAATTCATCCATTCCCACCTCGTGTATTCTCTCACCCTCCCAAGGCTTCACTCTGCCATTCTCGAAGTCAAAATCGGACACTCCTCTGGCTATCTCCGCAACGGAACCCCACTGTACGCCCTCCTGAGCAGGGATCTGGTGCATAGCGGGTTTCATGAGGTTAAAGGTAGGGGAAGGGGGGCCGGCGGCGGTCTGACCCTGAAAACTAACCCAACGGCCGGAGGCAGAGTCGACGGTGGAAGCGTCTGACTCGTCGCACTCGGGGATGGTGGAAGTGGCGACGTGGTGGCGGCGCGAGGGGCTGGAGGGGGCGGAGGTGGCGAAAAGAGGGTGGCGGAAGGAGGCGTTGGAGAGGGAATCGAAGTCCGCCTTGCGCTTGGAGGTCCGGGGAGAGGAAAGAGGTGGGGTGACAGGGGCGCTGTTGGATATCCTGAGAGGTGGGAGGTTGGCGGGGATTGAAGTTATGTTGCGGATGAATGGGATGAGAAAGGAAGAGGGGTTGGCGTCAATGCGAGTGGGGCTGGGGAAGGAGGAAGAGGTTGGACTAGCGTGATAGGAAGGCACAGGACTCGGGAATGAGGAAGATTGTGGACTTGGCTGGATCGAAGAACACGCGCTTATGTTGGGTGGAGTGCCTCCAATCTCACTTCCCGTGGGTCTCTTGCATCCCTGCGTCAACATAAATGGTAACAATTAATTATCCATTATCGTGGAGAAAGAGTGAGCGCAGATCTGAGGCTGTGATGTGATGAGACGAGTGATTATGGAGTTTTACCTTTCTGTAGGTAGTGCCATCTTCTTCCACGATCCAGCCAGCTTCTGCGCAGAGAGCCTTGAGGACCTCGTTGTTGTCGCAGTGTTTGGGAAGCTTGTAGTTCCCCTGAGCTCGAAGGCCTGCGTAGATCTTAGCCGCAATCGCTCTCCGTCTTCTTTCTCTCCTCTTGTTGTTCTCCCTCTCCTTCCATGTCGGCATCCTCCCCGTCGATCCGCCTCCGGTCATCGTTCCGGCCAACACAAGCCCGCTCCGCTTCCCTCTAGACGTCAGAACAAGTACAGAAATTGTGTGTATGCTGGTGCCTATGTGACCGGAACAAAAACCTAGGCGAGGTTGATTCACGTTTATTTGTGCTACCGCAGATGAAGAAGGGGAAATGGAAAGGTTGCTTCCCTTTTAGATTCTTCTCTTCTCTCTCCCACCCTTTTCACACTGCCGTAGTTTTCACTTCATTAACTCTATTTTCTTTTTTCTTTTCCTTTTCACTACCACATATATATTCTTCCTTTTAGAATGCAGGAGAACGGAAGAGACACGGAGACCAAGATAAAAATATTACCATACTGGTAATGATAAAAATGGTTCTTAAAACATTCTGAATTTTTTTATTTCATCTAACCACATATTATACCATATTATACCGCGGTTAAGTTCTCTAACTAAAACTCTACTAAGCAACAATACATTTTTTATATAGTTTAATGTACTAATCAAAATCCAAATTAACTGCAGAAAAATCATATCCTGGTTTTAAAATTTAATTAATAGAAACTGAACGGAAATAAACACATCAAATTCATTCGATTTTTAATATGTTTGTTTAATGATTAAGAAGATTGTTAAAAAGGTTGATTGGGATAATTTAGAATTGTTTTTTGTGCATATTATAATACGTATTTTCACTTCAAATTCCTATTTGCCAATTAATAATATTACAAACCTACATTTTAAGAAATATAATTTTATTTAGCTTTTTCGTTAACTGTGAATTGTATTAGTTCTTTATGTTTAAAAAAATTTCTTACTAAAAAATAATGAGAAATGTTTGAAAAGAATCCCAAGCAATACACGCCAAATGTACAAATCATCGTTGTATCCGAAAAATGATTTTGTTAGGTATATAAGTATCACTTAAATGACTCTTTTTTTTTTTCGCATAGGAGTTTTTTCTTTTTCAATACACGTGATTAAAAGTGAATACTAATCAACGCGATGAAAGAATTCAATCTCTACTAATTATGTCGTGTCTTTTTTCTTCGATGATAGATTGAAATAAATATGCAAATCTTTACAATAAATTATTAACATTCAATATTTTCTTAAAAAGCAGTTTTTTTTTTCTTTTTCTAAATTTGTCTGAAAACAAACAAGGTGTTAAGGTTTGAATATAAAATGATGGTGAAACAATTAGTGGGAACGCGTGGAGCCCATAGTAGTTGTTTGTAGTCCATGTGTGATGAGGAATTAGTGAAATAGTAAACGCAAGCAAATTTAGGAAGATGAATTAATAAGTTTGGAAGTAAAATGCAATTAATTTAATATAATGAGGTGGAATTTGATTTAAGTGGCGTGTTGGAAAAAAAAAAGTTGGTTGAAATAGGAAATATAGCATCGGTGACCTAACTCACCTTCCCTTCATGGAAGGCACATGAGGTGTTGGTTAAGAATTAGCATCCTTACATCCTTACAGTGTAGAGCTGTAGCCGAATCACGGATACCACAGTCCACTTCTGCGGCGAGGACTTCCCCACATGACTCTTACCAAATACAGGGGGGGCCCTCCCTACACCTAATGGTGAGGTGCCCTATACCCTAGGTCTGCCACATTAAAATATAAATATATTCAACCTATGTGAGAGAGAATATGTTCCAGACAGCAGTGTCAGTTAAAAATATATATACTGATGGAAGGAATCGAAATTTTACACACAATAACTGACAGAGATTTCTTATATATGATTTGCGACTCTGGGTATCATGTAAACATTGTTTCTTCTGCTTTTGTCACGTTCATTTGGTAAGAAAACCACCCAAAAACTTTGTGGTGGTGGTGGTACAATAGTGTAGAGTAACAAGACGGGTCAAAGTAACGTTGCATCCCACATGCAAATAAATAAATTTCATGTGTGAAGAAAGAAACGGAGATGTACATGCACATCAGAAGCGCCCCAGAAATGGGACCCATGTAGAGATATACGCATCCCTATCATTGTCTATATTGGTTTCAATTAATACCGGAAAACCCAGAAGAAGTGCACGATCGCTTCCCATTTTTATATATAAATATTTATGACCAAACGGAATAACCATAAATTTCAATTCAGAATAAATATAGAACGTTCACACGTGAAATGGAACGTGAAATGAAACACGTAAACACCTCTTCATATAATGTGTGGATGACCCCACTACCCGTGCCAAAGGTTCATGCATCCTGTTGGAGGGATATTTATATTTATATAATATACTTCTTTCCAACCAACGCAGCGTTGTTGTTCTAAAAAGCTTAATTACATACATAATTAAGTTTGATTAGTGTATAATTAATTATATGGATGTGAATAATTAAGAAAAAAAAAGATGAATTAAGAAGAAGGCGATGATGATTGGGAACATGCCCCGTTCTCCGGTAATTGGGGATTGGTCTGACGTGACGTGATGTTTAGTTGGAAGGAGCACAGATACGGACAAAGCAGGAAATGGGAGAGTGTGGGATGGGACCCATGCAAGGGGGGTTGAGTCGGCTCCACACGTGCGACACAGAAACCCATAATAAAGAAAGTCACAGCGTGGGGGGGACCACCTTTGACGTGTCGACTGGTGTGGCTCTCACAGAGGATTCCCACGGCTCGGCGCGCCATTCCATTCTTTTCATGGTACAGTACCCACCATATTAGATGCCCTTATCATTTCTGACTCACTTTCACTCTTCTTCTGCCCTCTTCCTCAAGTCAATTTTCCAGAGTTGTTCAAACTTCAATTCCTCAATTATTATTAATAATACATAACACACCTTTCAATTTTAGATCACAACAACAAATTTACTTTGACTAACTTTCATGCTTCCTTCTCAATAAATCAATCTCACTATTACGTTATTTTCGATTTCTCTTCATTTCCTTTTTAATTATGTTAAATGGATCTCTCTCCCCCCCTCCTCCTATCCTTCAGCCAACCAATCAGAGATCATTGTGTATATCCCATTTCATAAAATTCACTTTTTTAAAACACACTGTTAGTCAAACATAAATTTAGGAACATACAATGAAACCTAATTATTATAAATTGTAACTCCTTCCTACTATTCTTCAACTTCTCCCATCCTATTTGTTTATTTTTCAAATCTTGACTAAATGCAAAACTTGACATTCAAGAAACACGTAATGTCCGAGAAAAGCGTTTGATTAGTGATAAATGAATATTGCGAACTGTTCATTAGTACGCTAAAGATATTGGGTGGAGGATTAAAAATGGTTTTATTCAAAATATGGCATTTAGTAATATCAATTTAAGTTTTCCATGATTTTCAATAGAAACGTTTATTTTATATTTTTTATCCAATAAAGACATAGCCAAACTAAATAAATGTGAAGACTACGGGGGTCCAATAATAATAAAAGTAAGAGCAATAAAATAAGGTAGGGAGTAAGACTTTGCACACGTGCGTTAGGAAGGAACCAACGGGAACCGTGTGGGAACCACGGGCACGTGCCCTCTAGTCTGTTGAATTATATGCTAGATCCTTGTCTCAATTTATTTATCTTATTTAAATTAATGCATAGTACATTTTAAGAAGACAACTAGTAGCTATATTAATTTTCTCATTAAAATATTTTGATCTAGCTCACATATTCCTACTGATTACAAACTATATACAGTTATAATTATATATTTACCGGTGTCTTGGAATATTATTAAGAAAACTAACATATAAAATGAAAATGCGCGCCTTTCTTGAAAGAATTAATTTTATTCTGGAAAACATAAGCAGAATATTTTAGTTGCACGCTTGGTAGAGATAAATAAAATAAAAGTGGAATTTTCTTTTGCTGCGAATTAAAGATATTTGCGATAAATAGCTGAAATTTGAAAATGTTTTATATGATGAAATATAAATTAAGTCACATCACATACACTTTTTCTATGTGCTGTTTCCAAGACGACCAGGTCTACAATAGCGGAGGAGAGCACGTGGGGCTGGGGGTCCCACACAGATGGATTGATTGAGTCGTGAGCTCCATAAATTGGAGAGAACACACTTTAAACAAAAAATAAAAATATCATTCAAAACAATGCTTATTTTGTATCCCATTCAGGCAGTGTTTATATTTTATATTTTTTAATTAACGATTATATATTTCTTTTTAATTTATCCTCTCTCTCCAATTGTGATCTTGAATTTTCTCAAGTTATCATTGGTAGAAACATCTCTTCTCCTTCCGTAGTTTAAGAATATTTTAAGAATAAAACACTCTCAAAATATGACGTTGATTTTTTTTACTTAAATGGTCTTCGATTTAAGATACTAAAATTCCATTTTATAATGTTTTTGAAGTGAAGTTATCCATTATTTGATTGATTTAATATAATCGATAACCTTCTGTGACAACTTAATTACATTTCAAATAACAATCAAAGAAAACGATAACTATAATTTTCGTAATCCATAGTTGATCATGCGTTATGGTAGTCCATTATAAAGTTCAAAATTAAATGATGACTGTTGTACGGAATGAATTTATCTATATTACTTATATATTGTATAGGTGGTGAATAAATAAATTTAGTTGAACTCATTGAAACAATGTTTTTTTCTTATATACATATGGAATAGCGTAACTCATTAATTGATTTATGACGTATATAAAAACAATCAAAATGGTTTAAACGTAATAATTAATATTATTAATTAATCCATAAATTAAAAAGAAAAAAAATCTGTAAACATGATAGATTCCTGTTATTTTTTAAGTTAAAACTATAAAACCTAAAATAGATGAAATACTACTACGAAGTTTTGTATTGATAAAAATAACCAACCTCGTCCATTCAAATGTAGTGAATGAATTTTTGTTTGACTAAATACTTAGTCACAATATTTGACTAGAAACTCTCAAAGATATTTATAACCCCTTAAAAATATCAACTATTTGGTTATGTCGCATTTCACATTAATTTTCCTCCATAATTTAAAAAAAAAAAACGATCTCAAGCTTCTGGGCTTAAAAAATGTGAAGGCCTTTTTGTTCTTCAACCCTCAGGTCAACTTCCAAAAGATAAAACCAACCAAATATATTAGGAATTTGTTAGGATTTTTTTAATATGAACAATTATAAGATACGAAAATAAAAAATAATTAAATATATTTTTATAAGTAAGAATTAACTTGTGCATACATTTAAAGCATCTTTTAAAAATTAATATATAACTTAATTAGAAGTGCTGATTAAAAAATAACCATCGATGATATCTGATTGAAAGTATTTTCAGAAATAGTGAAATATAATCTAAAAGTAGGTTAACACAATCCAAATAAAAGGTGGAAACAAAAAAAATTATATTGTAGTAATTCACTATTGAAATGAGATTATAACTTGATTAAAAACAAACCTGAAAATCCATTAAGAAGCTGTATTCAACTTTAACCATCTTTCACGAAAAAAAAAAAAACTTCACTCTCTTTTATTCTTTGCAAATGTTATTACAAAGTCCCAAATTAAGATAATGTTGATATATTAGCAATTATTACTTATTTAATTGCATCCTGCAGATTATGTGAATATATAATTAAGAAAATATTTCAGTATTCATTTTATTATTTTTTTCATCTGAAGAATATTACAGTATATTTGGCAATCTCTCATTGATGCTTTTATTACGCATATTATGAGAAGATTTAGACAGCAAATAACCTCTTACCCAAATTTCTTTGGGGCCTATGTTAAGCCTGTAAAGAAAAAAAAAAAAAACTCTGAATTTTATTAATATATCTCATTTTTTGTTTTTTGAAACTGAAAAATTATATTTTGGAATTATTAAAATTTTAATCAAAAATAATTTTTAAAATGGATCAAAATTTGAAAATATACTTTTTCAAAAGTTAATTTTAATACATTCAGGCCGTATTCTGTACAGTAATATTTTACATTATCGATATTTGAATTTCGATGCTGACAAAAAAGTTTCAGATGAAATAATATTTGAATTTTTGTTCAATTTTTCAGTGAAGTCATTCCTTCCATTTAGAATTTTTTCATGATTATGATGTAAGTATCATAGATTATTCCAAACAATGCAAAGGTTGTATTTTAAAGGTAATTGGTGATCTATTTCTTTTTAGGAAAGCAGTTTCTCAAATAAGTTACAATTTTAACACTTTAAAAATAACTTATATAATGAATAAAAATTGCATCATCTCATAAAATAATTTTTAAAAATCTTAAACTTTTAACGCATTCGAATATTATTTTCCAAAAACATTACACTTGAAAAATATGAGTAACTTTGAAAATTTTCAGGCCCAATCCGTTAATGTCCTTTTTGTAAACAGCGAGAGGAAAAACTTAAAAACCGTGAAGCCCAATTTGTCGAGAGCTTCTCTTATCACGGGCTGGCCTTCTTCCCCAGACCACAGACAAACTATAGAAACTGATTAAAATTTACTAAATATTATTTATGTAAAAAGACTATATCATTAATCAGTCAATTTTTTTAACGACCTATAAAATAATTTTTATAATTTAAGAAATATAAATAAACGATAATGTTTTATTTATTTATTCTATTAATGCATATCTATTTATCAAAATATAGCTGTTTGGGAGAAAATATTTGCTAATTTACAAATAGTATAATATAATTAGTAGGTGACAGTATAGAAAATACTTGTTTTTAACCAAACAAATTATAGATATTTTTTTCACAGTGATACTTATTTGTTAAATTATAATTGATGATATGAAATAAAAATTAAACGTGATTAAATAGAAAAGTCAACCAAGTTTGTAAGTCATTTTCATCTGTTTATAAAATAATAACTACAATTAAGTGATTAAAAATATGTACAGTATTTGTTGGCCCAATTATCTTGCTACAGTTATTGGCTTCATTACCATAAGTTTTGTTTAATTTTTTTTGGTCTGTATGGTGTCCAATCCCTTCGTAAATTCTCGTGTGCCGGCTACACTAAGAACAATTAAGAAGAAAATATAAATAATATTTGAAAATTATTGGTAAAATTATAAAAAACAAAGTTATAAAAAAGTTTGCTATCTGATGTAATAATAAAAATATTATTTATTAATATCCTTAAAATACTGATGAAAAACTTAATATCCTTAAAAAATCTCCAATAAAGCTTGAATAATGAAACTGAATAGAATTTCAAACTATAAATAAATAAATTAGGCACAGGCCTAATGTAGGTAACACGTTGCTTCGCAGGACCAGTATGTAATAATAAAAAAATCATTTATTAATATCCTTAAAATACTGATAAAAAAGTTAATATCCTTACAAAATGTCCAATAAAGCTTGAATTTCAAGGCACAGACCTAACGTAGGTAACACGTTGCTTCGCAGGACCAGTACGAGAAAATGAGATTGAATCCACTTCGAACTGAATATACATATATTTAATTTATTATTTAAAACTAGAAAATTCAGCAGAAATAATGTTGGCAATATATATTTGTATTTACACGTTCTTATATATAGACACGTCTTACTAATTTATTTATTTTTAAAAAAAAAATCTCACACGGATTATTTTTTAAAATAAGAACTGTTTGAAAAAAGTAATGAATTAAAAAAATTAATATAACAGTGATGAAATAAATAGGTGCGTACGTTGACCTTGAAGTATCGTTGCATGAGGAAGAAACAATGGAGATGATAATGTCTATGATTGAGTTGAGACTTTATCATTTTACCTAGTTTCCAAATATATTTATAGGTTAGTGTAGAGACAGATGCAACATCGTACATGGACAGATTGATTTTGTGTTGTTGGCCTTTGGTTTGTTTATTTAGGATATAAAAATACTGAAATCGAAAAACAAGAGCACGTGCATCGGAATTTTCATTTAGGCTTTGTTCAGTTAAATCTGTCGATAGTTTGATACGTCAGATCCGCCATGGACGCAGCTTCGGAGACCTTTGTCTGATTTCCGCTTTCTTTGGTTTTCACTCGTAATGCGACTGAGTCCTACTCCGAGGCATAACCCTGTTTTTCCAACAAAATCTCCATTTCTCAGTCTCTCGTTCTCAAACCATGAAGTGAGTATTTTAGCTTTTCTTCTCTCTCGAATCGATAATACTGTATTAGTTAACTATGTTCATGCTCTGATGTTTGAAAAAAAAAAATGCACGAGCTATTCATGTAACGAAGGAAACTAAGAAAAGGGGAAATATTGTAAATGCAATGAATATGTGGTGTTTGAGGATATTCTTATTGAAGCTGTCTCTAATTTATTTGGCACGTTTATTCTTCCATCTTTTTCGGCTTTCTGTTGAAATCTGCATAATCTTTAGCTTTCGACTTTTATTTGATTCAGACAACAAGTATTGAATTGAAGTATGTTTATGTCCACAAGACTCGTTCCACTTGTCAAAATAACATAAGCGAATTTAGTTTGAGGGTAATAAATATGTTTCCTTAATTCAAATTCATATATCTAACAAGAGTTAAACTTTATCAGTGACTGTGAAATTTAGGGATCATTTGCGGCCTATGGTTCCTTCTGCACATAATAGCATGACATTGTTTAGGTTTATGGAGATAGTTGATTAATTAATCACAACTAAGACCAAAATATTGTATTGCTATAGTTTCTATCTAATGTATTGGGATTTTCTAAGCTAGGTTCTTCTTCAGGACAATGAATTGTTGATGGTTTTGAATCTATCCATGCGCTTCGGAACTCTTTTTTTTTTTTTTTTTTTTTTTTTTCTCTTATTACCAATCTTCCATGATTTGGATTAACTGCGTGCATCCTCTATAAATTTCATGGTTTCACTTTTGATTTTCTGAAATTTAGTTCTACAGAAACAATTTATGTTTTTGAACTCAGATTGATGCTGCTGATTATATGACTAGAACTTAAAGTTCATGGATTACATCGCATATCCTATTTTTAGTAGACCAGCAACTTTGCTAAGGAAATTTTCAATCTAATTATATTTTCACCCTGTTTAATCATGAAATAAACATGACAGAAACTCCAAGGCAGGAAATTGAAGTAAAGACACACAAACTTAGTTAGGAAAAACCGACTTTTATATCTTTCTGTTAGGTTTTTATAAGGAGGGGTATTAATGGGGAGACACAATACCAATTCTGTCCTTTTCTGTACCGCCGTTGTTTTTCTTAACGGGACACGCTTACCTGGAAGCTAACAATACCTGGAACCCTTGTTAGGTTTATAAGGAGGGGTATCATTGAGGAGATACAACACCAATGAGATCTGAGCCTAACCACATAAGACACTGACACCACTCTCAACCCAAAACCTTAAGGCAATGGGTTTATGTGGGTTTGTCTTTATTCTTATATAGTGCTCTACTTTCTCAATTCTAGTCAATGTGAGACTTAGACTCACACTTAGATTCCTAACAATCTCATACTTGGATTTCTAACACTTTCGTGTTTGGGGGATCCATTACGGGGGAGCCTATTTTTGAGGCACTTACACTGAATAATTTATATTGTAGTTGGACTTTGAAAGTTTGTTTTTATCCTGCTACACTTAACATAGCTCTAGACAGAATTTGTAGCAAATTAGGCTTTGTTTGAAGTGGAATGTCATAAATATTCGACATTCAACTTTTATCAATATTCCTTGACAGGCTTCTTTGACTTGAAACGCGGTACTTGAATAAAATTAGACTGCAATGTAGAAGCAGCATTGTAAGGGTATTCTGGTTTTAAAACTGCCACAGTTTTCCTTCATTCAAGGTTTTAAAATTGCCACAGTTTTCTGCTTTACTTTCCTATCTGCAGCTGATTTGCGGCTATGGCTTCCGTGTGGATTATTCTTCATTTATGTTTTTTTTTTCGTAGAACGAGACAGATCTTTGGTGTGTCTCTCTCCCTCATTCTTATCAACCTTGCTGCTGTAATGGAGAAGGCGGATGAAAACCTTCTTCCATCTGTCTACAAAGAAGTTAGTGAAGCATTTAATGCGGGGCCATCTGACTTGGGTTACCTCACATTCATAAGAAACTTTGTTCAGGGACTGTCTTCTCCTCTGGCTGGTATACTCGTTATCAACTACGATCGCCCAACGGTTCTTGCTATGGGCACTTTCTGCTGGGCGTTATCTACAGCTGCAGTGGGTGTTTGCCACAATTTTCTGCAGGTTGCATTCTGGAGAGCAATAAATGGCTTTGGTTTGGCAATTGTGATTCCAGCACTCCAGTCTTTCATTGCTGATAGCTACAGGGACGGAGTGAGAGGAACTGGGTTTGGATTGCTGAGTCTCATTGGTAACTTAGGAGGCATAGGAGGTGGTGTTGTGGCTACTGTCATGGCTGGAAAACAGTTTTGGGGCCTAGAAGGATGGCGATGTGCATTCGTTTTGATGGCAACTTTGAGTGCATTAATTGGATTCCTTGTTTTACTATATGTTGTTGACCCAAGAAAAAGATTTCCTACCACTCGAGATGCTAGTGAGAGTTCAGACAGGTAATGACATTTTACTACTTCATGTGGCATTTAGCACAACTTACATCTCGAACTCTTGAAGTGTGTCTCCAAGCTATCTGTTATATTGTTTTCATCCTCATGAATAATAATAATCAAATAACTGAATGTTTTGTATCTCTTCCTATTGTAATTATTGGTAAATAATCTGCGTGTTTTTAGCAGAGATGATTCTATCTATAAAGGCAATGCTAGTGCAGCATCAATCTGGATGGACTCTTGGGCAGCCACAAAAGCTGTGATAAAAGTGAAAACATTTCAAATAATTGTCTTACAGGGCATTATTGGGTCACTGCCGTGGACTGCCATGGTGTTTTTCACAATGTGGTTCGAACTAATTGGTGAGCATGAAGGAACTTTTGTTCACACAATGATGCTACTAATGCAATGTAGCAATTTGTAAAAGTCGTATTTTTCTAAAAGTTGTACTACAAATTAAGTCATTTATCGCCTTCTCAAAAAGTCTAAATTTTATCTTTTATGAGTTCTGAGGATTATGTACTAGTTATGGAGGAAAAGTTTTTATCAACTTGGTTGACATGATAAATTGATATTGTGCAGGTTTTGATAACAATACTTCAGCAAGCCTCCTTGGTCTTTTTGCCATTGGATGTGCCATGGGATCTTTGATAGGTGGATCAATAGCTGATCGATTAACACAAGTCTACCCTCATTCTGCTCGAACCATGTGCGCACAGTTTAGTGCCTTTATGGGCATTCCATTCTCATGGATTCTTCTCAGGATGATCCCTCAGTCAGTAAGTAGTTTTCTTACCTTTTCTGTGACCCTCTTTGTGATGGGTCTAACAATCAGCTGGAACGGTACGGCTGCAAATGCTCCTATGTTTGCTGAGGTAGTCCCTGTCAAGCACCGTACCATGATTTATGCATTTGATCGAGCTTTTGAAGTCTCGTTTTCTTCTATAGCGGCTCCGCTGGTTGGGATTCTTTCTGAGAAAACGTTTGGCTATAACTCAAAGTCCGTTGATCCCATCAAAGGATCTTCACCAGAGGCTCTTGCCTTGTCAAAGGGCATTCTTTCCATGATGGCTGTTCCATTTGGGTTGTGTTGTTTATGCTACACCCCTCTATATTACATATTTAAGCAGGACCGTGAAAATGCTAGAATGCTTGCTGTGAAAGAGGAGGAGATGATGTGAGACTCACTTGTTTAAGACTGATAGATCATGTCAAAAGGAGCCAGTGGAATCATCTTCCGCAGTACACACGAAACCAGTGAGACCTACTTCGAACAATGACCTCATTTTGATTTTGATTTTAAGAATCCAGATTAATTAATCAAGCTCTCATGTCGTGGCGAGGCTTCTTACTGAGGATTGAACTACTTTCTGACTTCTTAGCCATTGCTTATTCTTGACATGGTATATCTAGCTGAATGATCAGAAATTTCAGGAAATTAGGATAATGAAACAGGCCCACACATTTCTGTGTTCAGATTGTTTTCCTAGGATTGTACACTATAAAATACACACAAGTAAATTTGTATGGTTGGTACACGGAAGAATCCTAATGACAATGAAGCACTTTTTGAATGGATTCAAGTGTTTCACTGTATTTGGTTAAAAACTGAATACCCAGAGTTAAAAAAGCAGCGAGCACTTTCAACTCCACTGGGTGCATAGACGTCTATCGAAAACCATAAAAAGAAGCTACTAGGTAGTCAAATCAACAAGTCTTTACATGTCTGAGTGTTACTAGAAACAAAGCACCTAGCGCGTTCTTTTTATTGGACTTTTGACGGTAATAGACAGAATATTTTGAGTGGGGCAAGTTTGAGAGTTGACGATGAGAAAAAGGAGCCGGAAATAATCATAAAATGCCTTAGAAGACATTGAGCACGGTAAAAGTAATGCAAGGAAAACAAAATTCTAACATAAACAGCTGAACTCATTTTCTGCTTGGTCCCCTTTAGAATAATACGTCAACATTCAATAAAGCACAGGTTACAATAATATTCCACTTGTTTGGCTTTAAACGCGTTTCTGTTTGGCCTGTTGCTCCACCAAGAAAAATAACAGCACTGACAAAGAAAAATCCAATTCTTTGATTTTACAAACCAAGGACCTTCAAGCATTGATAACATTTGAACAGGAACTTGAAGGCATTGAGCAAAGGTCTAAGTACAACGAGGGAAAAAGGTTTGCCCCACATACCCTCCTGACATTGCCCTCCTCACATTACATTCAAACAACCTTGGGTTCTCTCTCAACACAGCTGCGGCATCGTGATTCAGTGGATCCTCGTAATTTGGTTCCTGCACACCAGATGAAAGAATAGATTATTGTCAATTCAAAAGAGGAAAAAACCCAAAAGCTGAAAAACCCACAGTCATACCGTAAAGAGATGATACAAGCCATAGATGACAGTGTTTATATTAAGGACAGGTTTCCAATCTTCTCGTAAGATGTTGAGACAAACATTTCCTTCCAAGTCAATATTTGGATGATAGACCTGCATATTCGAGACAATGCTACAAATAAATTTATGTGTTGAAACGAAACATGAGAACAATCCGTTTACAAAACTAAAAATAAACCTATACCAATCCGTCTACCAAAACTAAAATTAAATCTGTACCGCTGTGTATTTATACAATGCACGAATTAGAGTAAAAAAGTTAATCAAGTCCATCCTACCTTTGTCTTGCACTTAACCTTTGGCGCTTCATGTGGATAGATGGGAGACACTTGAAAGGAAAAGAAAAATGTGCCACATCTGTAACAACAAACAAGGATGTTGGAGATTAATAGCTCTTTCTCAAAAGGTTTTTTCATCTTGCAAGCACGGTAAAGATCTTACCGGATTGAAAATTTTACTTATCATTTAAAAAGGAAACACATATGATGAACAAATCAGAGGGGCTTGAATTCCTTCAACAAGAATCAATTAATGTTTGAAAGCAGAGTTGAAAACTGTATGGAATTTCCTTACACGTAATATCCATCATCGGGTCGAATTGAAACCTCGAAGTTCATCAGGTCATCTTTTCCGTTGGGGAAATGTATGGTACAAGATTGTGGTAGATTCAGCTCACTTATATCTGAAAGATGTAAATACAAAACTGTTATGACAACTTTCATAACAAAATAAATGGCAAAAACTACAGGCTAAGGAAAGGTTGATACAAGAAACCTCCCAGAGAAGCAACTAAAAAACCGAAGGTACTAGAGAAACATTTAACAATTGGTAAACCTTTGCAGGTTGGCGGCCCATAAGTCTGAAGAGTATGTAAATATAAAATATCACGCTTCTAGTGATCAGATAAGCTTTCTGTTTATCCGATAGTGAAAATAAAGTAATTTCATGGTCATGTAAACTGAATTACAAACTTAGAGATAAAAGTATTCCTCAATATATACAGTTGAAGACTTTACCACTCTAGAACAGGGGAGAAAAACTAATTGGACACCACCTTCTCAGTCTGTCTCACAAAGAAAATAGGTTAATTTCATAGTTCTTAAAGACACCAGACCAACGGGTTCAACTTGTTCAACCCTAAACCAGTCAACGGTCCCACACAAATAACTAATTGATAAAACACCGCCTGCTCAGTCCCATGAAGAAAAAGAGGTTAATTTCAAAGTTATTATAACAAACCAACCAACCATTTCAACTGTAAAACAGTCACTGGTCCCTAAAACAACTACTAAAACTGCACTAAAAGTGAACAGGAACTGGCAGAATCAGTCATAAACCGCTGATTCGTTTTGCATTTTTTAAACTGATTTATAGGATCTCATGCAGTTGTACATCCTCGCCATATGCAGAGTTTGGAAATAGCCATCTGTTTTTATGAGAAGTGTTTTTCATCACGGTTAGACTATTAACCTTGAACTGGTGTTGTGATCGACTCAATGACTATTTTTCAAAACATTGGTTATTAATTTACTTAAAAGCTATACTGTAACATGAACTTGCAAAAGTTTCTTTTGATATCAGGTTTTTCCGTTTTATTTGTTAATATACTGAAATGTATTATTTCAAAAATTATAATCCGTCAATGGCAAAACCTTCATGTTCCCCCTATAACTAGGCAGAGATACTACAGTATTTTTTATTTTATTTTATACTCCTCTGTTGTATACCACATTTCTTTTTAAGGGCCATCCCAAAAAGGACTAAAACAAGTTTAATCTACATGTATTACAATATGTCCTTTTTTTCATATTAAAATTTCAGTCTAAAAAAATAATGTAAATTAGAGTTGGCTAAAAGTAATAGGCAAGAGTCTAGATTACCTAATCAAGAAGAGAATAGCACAAAAATCATCTTGCAAAACATCCTGACTTTATAACATGCAACAAGTTGTATATATTTAATATGAAGCAAGCCCCTTCAAAATTTTACTTTAGTTTGTTAGATCAGAAATAAAATATCCTCTAGACAATATTTCTGTAGATTATGATTTTAATTTTCAACCTATGTAAACTCAGAATCCCTAGTAACTGAAAAATAAAGTTGGAAATCTTATATTTGTTATAATGAATCCGTTCATATTACTTCAGTCTTCTCCCCCGCCTGTGCCTCAAGACCAGGCCCCAGCAAAACTTCTACCTCATTCAACATCAGGTTACACAAACAGTTTTTGCATTGAATTTTATGGCTCACAGTATCTGACGTCCGATCAAAGTATAACATATTAACATTAGACCTTTCGTTTTCCTCTTCTTGCACTCTACATTTCCATTGTTTTGAAATGCCACACAAATTGGACAAAGTAAAGCATACAAGAGCCACTCCAGTTAGTAAAAAGAAGAAAACCTTTGTGAAGACGCAACTCGCCAGCACTTTGCTTCTTAACGGGTGGTCCACCACCTGCATTTTCCGCAAGTTCTCTCTGTTTTTCCTTTACTTTAAAAAGTTTAATCATAGTCCTACAAGAATGATGTCAGCTCCAGCATTAGATCACATTTTATCACAGTCTATGAAATTATCCAAGAAGATCAATTCTAAACATTTCGCCTTAAGCACAATCATATTTACATTAAAATGACAAAACAAGTATATTTACAAGCTTCCTAACAACCTTCTCCTTGAAAAAGAAATAAGACATTCACAAGCCTAATAGTTGAACCAACTACTTGTGCACTTGACCTCACCCTTCTCTACGGACAATAACATCGAAACCGCGAGGACTTTCAAGTAGGAAACACGATCATACTTTTAAGATAACAAATCCAAGGCAAAGAAGCATATAGAGCTACTCATTTAGAATTCTTTATTTTCTTACAAACTCTAATGACATGTGATCAAAAGGTAACCCTGAAAACAAAAATATACTGGTCCATCACAGAACACTGCGATCTAGTAAACTAACTAAGAAAATAAAACAATATACAAAATATTTTTAAAAATACAGAATCCAACACAGTAGTAATCAAAGGTGGGCTAAATCCATAATTACTTGAAGCAATTGAAAAAGAAGCGAACAGAAAACCCTAAGACAAAGAGATCGAGAAATCAGATATAAAGGGAACAAGAAAATGGAGAAAATACAATAATAGTCAAGAGAATAAGAAGAAAAAGATGGAAAAAAAGAAGAAGAAGAAAGAATCAGATATGTAAGCAAGAAAGAACCTGACTGAAGAGAAAACTCAAAGTCGAAGAGATGATAAACAGTTTCGGTGTTTTCGCAGCTCAGCTGCACGTTCTGCAGAACCTTAGTATCTTTTTAACTATTTTACCTTTCGCCCCAAAAAAAAAAAAGTCTCCTTAATCATTATATGGTCTTATTTTTGCTGATGCATAAGGCATTTTCCTTTTTCTTTCTTTTTTTTTTTAGAACAATATGTTGCTTCTTTTTAACGCTGAAATTTGTCTTTTGTTTTATTCATTATTATCATGGGTTTAATTTTTTCATGTGAAATGCTGTTTCAGTTTACACATTTATATTAAACATTTGGGTAGAAAATTGCATTTACTATATTTTTATTGATTAATAATGTACAAATATTATAATCGACCATGAATAACAAGAAGAAGGATGGTAGAAGTTGTTGTAAAAGATCTACTAAACATAATTAGGTATTCTAACCTTTTTTTTAGTTTAGTTTAAGGCTTGTTAATGAGACCAATCACTCTTCAAATATTACATCAAAATCATTAAAATAAGACAAATGATGATATCATAAGATAAGAGCATAGTGTTGAGGGAAGAAAATTATGGGACCTTAAGAAAAGTGGTTGATTTCGACTATTGAAAATATGAGAAAGGTCTACCACAGAAAAAGACCTATGTTTACTAGATTTATGTCAGATTCAACATTTTCATAATATAAGTATAGGTTTTTGTTAAACAGATTAACCTACAAGATGAATCTCACAATATGACATTAAAAATAAATTTTATTTTTTCAGAAAGAAAACAAGTATTTGATAAAACTATTTTAAAGACGAGATCAAACAAGAACACAAAGCATATAGACTATTTTTTATTTTTAACTTTTTGTTTCAACAATTGAAATTATATTTGATCTTTTGTATCATCATAAAGTTCACTAAAAATCACAAATATAAAGTATTTTTTAGCAACAGCTTAAAATTTCAATACAATACAGATAAGAATTCGAAGTATTGTTGTTTATCTAATAGATTCTTCGTGATCACGAAAACTAACTTACATATTCCTAAATTACAAAAGAAGTTAAGTGACTAAATAAAACATTACAAAATAAAAAAACATTACAAAATGCACTTAAGAGATGATAATTTAAGGTTGATGTGTGTTTATTAATGTATTTAATTGTACATAAACATCTTCAAGAGTGTATGTATAATTTGAGAGATTTGGTGAAGATAAATTAAGTTATCACCGTGCATTAAATGTATTAAATATATTTCACTAACTTAATTTTCTAATAAAATAAAGTAATTTTTTACTTAACTATAATTGACAAGATTTTTTTTTTTGTAAGTAAATTTGACAGTTAACATATATAATTCTTGTATTTCTACCTTTGCTACTTAAAACATGTTTCTTAATTATTCTTTAAATGACATCTCATATTTGCTTCAGCATATTGATTCATTTTATCAAATAAAGTATAAATTAATACTCAATCCTATATTTATAATATACTTAATGTTAGCATATCAGGCATATTTGTAAAAAAATATTCTATTACATTACAGTACATACAAAATAATTCAACATATATATAAATAATAGGAGGAAATTGTAATTACTAATAAATCTATTTGAGTTAATAATATAACACGTTTACTAGTTTTTCAAATGTCTTAACAGCATAAATCTTAAAACACACTCATTGCGATATATAGTAAGAACATGTATGATAAATGAATTGTCTAAAGAATTGAGATAAGTTAATATACAAATTACAAATTTATTTAAAAAGGTTTTCACGAATTAATTTATTCATAATTTTTCTATTTATTAAAATATTAACTTCAATTTTTATTTTTTGAAAAAACATGAGAAATTTATCCAATAAATACTCTAAATCATTATGGTTTACATGTCTTGTTAGATGATCTTATGATTTATTTATTTAGCTTGTCCATACTACCTAAAAAACTTATAGTTTCATATGCAATGCAACATCAATTTTCTTTTGATACTCCAAATTGTCTAATATTTTTCTATCTTATATCTACATACATAATATTGGAATGAAAAGTTACAGAGCTTTTTGAGATATTTAAATAAAAATATAAGCTGTGACTTTTTTCCCATTTAGTTAAATAAAAAGTAAGAGAAAATAAATAAACACATGCTTGCAATTACATAAAAATTTATAATTAAACCATAAAAAAATATTATTTTTATATTTCTTAGATAGTTGTCATTTGTACAAAATTTAAAAAGTTTCTTAAATACCCTATCTCACTACATAATAATATTTTTTTTAATATTCTTTTTTTTCTGGTCACTTTTTAAATATCAATATAACTTTTTCGAAATATTTTTTACATTTTTATTATGAATTAAAAAATGTTAGTAGATAAAAATGAAAAAATATAATATATAATTTATTAAAGTACATTAAAAATAAATAAAAAGAAAGTATTTTATTTATTGCGAGTGAAAAAGGATTGGAGTTAATACGTGTCTCTGATCCTCTCTGATCCACTCCCAACCAACCCAAATACATGCATAGGCTGAAAGAAAAAGAACCAACTTTATTTTGGTCTTCTCAATAAATAACACGAAACACAGAAGCATAGGGACAAAAGTCACAGAAGAGAACCCATAAATGACAACAGATTCCTTCTCACTCAAAACTCATCCAATGCCACATTCTATCTTTGTCGTATACTTCTTGGTGTTTGTTGGGTTTCTCTCTTCTTGATTCTCAACTTGTCACCATCTATTAAACAGTGTTTGTAGTTAGATTTAGTTTCATTTTTTATTAAATCATTATTTAAGAGAAACATAATTCAGTTTTATTTAGTTTTACTATAATAAGTATTTTTTTTATCAAATTAAAGTAATGTTTCATATTTTTTTACAAAAGCTTATTAAACCTTTCACAATAAAAAGCTGTCAAATGCAAAGAGATGTTATGAATTTTTTTGTATAATTATTTTTTTATAATTGCAACTTTTATCATATATATATATATATATATATATATATATATATATATATATATATATATATTTATTATAACTAAAATATAATCAAATATATTTAAAAAACCTATTCATGTATATTTAGTGTTAATTAATTATAAATATATAACATTATATTTAAATATGGTAAATTATTTAGTTTGATTGTTGAAAGTTTAAATTGAATAACTATTTAAGAAAAAATATATTTAAATTATTCAAAAAGTTAATTTAATTGGTGTTTTCTTTATTTTTTATTTGATTTCAGCACTCTTACTACCGTCCATCCATGCTCTTATGTTTTATTTGTTAACAGAAAAATAAAATGAAAAATAAGTTATTACAATGAAAATAATAAATAAGAATATAAGTTAAATATAATTAATTAAGAAATGAAGAAATAGTAATTGATTAATAGAAACATGTAAAGAAAACTAGGAATTTTACTACTTTTCGAATTACATTTTTTCCTTCCTCATAATATTACATTAATTGTATCCTTTTTTTCAGTTTTCACCCACTATCACAACAAAACAAGACTTTAGATATCCTTTTGTCATAAATGTAACTTTAGTTTTTTCATCTAGTTTAATATGTAACTTTGATTGTAAATATATTTGGTTCACGTATTTAAAAAAATGTAATTTTGGCCAAATTCATAATTTTACATAAATTACATTCTTTTATCTTAATTCAATTCAATTTTTGACTTAACATGCCACAAACAACCTTTTGAATCGATTAAAATAAAAGAAATGAAACTGATATGACCGAGAGTGAAATATGGAGTTCGTTGAAGTATAAGAAATAAAACAACATAGTTGAGAATTATACGGGGTTTTGAAAAATAGGAGACTAAATAACTCTGTTCCAAACAATATTGAGAATATTTTTTAGATAATTATTTATATTAAGAAACTAAAATAAAACTCAATTATATGAATTAATTTAAAGAAGAAGATATTATTTTTAAATTAAATATTAAAATCATAATAAACACTTCACAACGAAAGAAATAACTCATGCAGGTTAACTTTTTATACCACTTTATTATTAATCACTGTTAATTATTAATTTATGAGACATATAAATAATTAAAACATGTACTTAAATTCATTAAAAACAGTGACTTTACTTTTAACATTTTTGTGATTATATTAAAATTTTTATCAAGCATAGTAAATTATTCGCTTAATTAATTTTGTATTTTTAGAAAAAAAAAATTGTTAACTCTTAATTCAGACCTATTTACGTTTCTATAATAATTTTATTGCTTATTTTTTAATGAAATTAGAAATATCTATAGAACAAACAGTACTTATTAGTTCAAACATACATGTATTATTAGAAAAAAAAAAATTATCCAATCAGAAACCATCATACATGTTAATCACAAACCAGTAGTCTCTTCAAAATCACATTGAAAATAGGTGTTATTAATTAATAGTATACACTGATAATCATACACACTTAGTTTATACTCTTTTGATTCAATGTAAGTACAACATTACATTAAAAATGAGTACCATGACGTGTTACTGTGGACAAGAACTCAAAGCGTGTTTCGAGACTCTATAGAACCTTAAATAACCAATACTCTTTAAGAAAGTGATTTAAGTTTTCTATATTTATGACACACTTCTCGGTCTTTGTTGGGCTCGTCTGTTCCCACTGAGTTTCTCCCATCCATTCGTTTTCTTGAAGGTTTTTATTATAAATAAAATTTTGACATTTTATATTTTATTATCATGCTGGATAACACATCTTTCAAAGTTCACAACAAACACTAATATGTTCTTACGTACATAAATATAAATATGAATAATTTCGACTCACAAAAATATTATTTCAAACTATCTACTTTGATTTATCCAAATTACAACACATTCATTCCAAATACTATTAATATTTTTAATTGAAAATATACTAAAGTAATGCACTTTCCAAAATCAAGAACTTATATATCTATTCTAAAATAAAGAAAATAAAATCACAAATTGAGAAAAATTGGAGAAATAAAATATAAATTACATCGTGATCTTCTAGTTTAAGGAAAACAAAATATTAAATTTGAATTAAATACTAAATGAACCATATTTAATTTTTCACAAACATAGACGTGACGTGAGGGATAAATAAGTCATACACATCAAATTTTATACCATTTTATAATAATCACTATTAATTATTAATTAATGAAATATACAAACTGATAAGATTTAAAGTTTAAGTTAATTACCAATTATAAATGTGTCATTAAAGAACATTTGGTTGATTAAGCCATTTTTGTTGTTGTTCATTTTAAGAATCAGAAATGATCCCACTGCATTTGGACACATCTATGTTCTTATTTTTATCTAACATCTACACTATACAAATAAAATATATTTTATTTTAAAATATAAAATAATTTTAAAAAGTTAAATAAAAAAAATTAAAGTATTAACTTTTTTGTTAGGTGGAGAAAAATTGAATGGTGTAGAGAGTGGAATCCCAAAGTCTATATAACTATCCAGGCCAACGACACCACCTCAAACCACAACACCACCATTTCGCAGTTCTCGCTTAGAACCAAACACCAAACATGGTTTCTTCTTATGTTTGTCTCAATTCCACCATGCTCAGCACACCTTCACCTCTCTTTTTCACTCCCCCTTCCCGCACTCTCACGCTGCTTCTCAATCCCACCAAACCACAAACGTCAAAACTCTCATCTTTCCACTCTCTCTCGGTCTCTGCTGTGCCTGCTAAGGTAGACACTACAGTGAAAATAGCAGAAATCGAAGATCCCCCAAACTTTGATTTCAAAGTCTACATGCTCCACAAGGCCCACACTGTGAACCAAGCTTTGGACGCAGCCATTGCGCTGCGCGACCCGGAGAAGATTCACAAAGCTATGCGTTACTCTCTCCTCGCCGGCGGCAAGAGGGTCCGCCCCATCCTCTGCGTCGCTGCCTGCGAGCTCGTCGGTGGCGACGAGGCCACCGCCATCCCCGCTGCCTGTGCAGTCGAGATGATCCATACCATGTCGCTCATCCACGACGATCTGCCCTGCATGGACAACGACGACCTCCGCCGCGGCAAGCCCACCAACCACAAGGTGTTTGGTGAGGACGTGGCTGTTCTCGCCGGCGACGCGCTGCTTGCGTTCGCGTTTGAGCACTTGGCGGCAGCAACCGAGGGTGTTTCCCCAGCACGCGTGGTTCGTGCGATTGGAGAGTTGGCGAAATCGATTGGCGGGGATGGCCTTGTGGCGGGACAGGTGGTGGATTTGGATTCGGAGGGGGCCTCTAATGTGGGATTGGAGAGGTTGGAATTCATTCATGTGCACAAAACGGCGGCGTTGCTGGAAGCTGCGGTTGTGCTGGGCGCAATTGTGGGCGGTGGGTCGGACGAGGAGGTTGAGAAATTAAGGAAATTCGCTAGGTGCATTGGGTTGTTGTTTCAGGTGGTGGATGACATTCTGGATGTAACTAAGTCGTCCGAGGAATTAGGGAAGACGGCGGGGAAGGACCTGGTGGCTGATAAGGTCACGTACCCTAAACTTTTAGGGATACATAAGTCCAAAGAGTTTGCTGAGAAACTGTTGCAGGATGCGCAGGAGCAATTGTTTGGATTTGATCCCAGAAAGGCAGCTCCTTTAATTGCATTAACCAATTACATTGCTTATAGGCAAAATTAATTAATAATTCATATTTCCGTTGTTAGTCTTAGTCTTTTATGCTGTGCTAATTTTTCCTATTAATTAGAAAATAACATGAATATTGATAAGAACGACATCATTTGCAAAATTATTAATATCAAAGATACATTAATATAATAATAATAATAATACTTAAAAAATGAACAAAATCAACAACAAAGATTAATTAATTTAATAATCTGAGTGAAAAGAGAGTAGCTTAGCTAGTGTAGTCTGACTGAGTGTGCAAAGTATCTGAAAACATTGGATACCGAGTTTTGTCTCTGGGGACGTGTCAAATAGATTTGTGTTCACCTCTCTGCTTCAATGCGTTACTTTTTTGGTAAGTTGTGTGCATTGTTGAGTGAATTTTTTGCAATAAAATAAAGGTCTGTTTTCTAGTTATGTACGCTTTGGCTCTGTGTGTGACCAGCTTTCGGAATTTTTGATAGGATATATTCTTTACTGGCAGGGGCAACTTGTCCTGAGACTCCTCGAACTACATTGGTTCTTCTTCTACGGGAACATGTGATCATTAAATGGTTTTATCTCTCATATTTACGACATCAATTAATTTTGATTAAATGCTATACAGTTTTTCTGATAAAGATTAAATTGATAGTCCCTAAAGTTACTCTCTCTCCGTTCAAATCTGTATTATCTCTTCTTTCTTTTATTTTATAACGTTTGAGTTACACTATTTATAACATTTAAAAGTTTAATTATTAATTTAAAACACCGTTTAATATATAAAGAAAATTAATTTTGTTAAATTAAAAAAATTATATTAATTTATTTTTTAATTTGAAATGAAAAAATATATAATTTTGCTCTAATTTTATAAATTAAAAATATATTTAATCAATTATTTTTTTACACCATTAAGATGAACCATTAATTATGATGTCACTGTGAGATTTTTTTAAGAGAAATTGTCGAAAGATTTAATACCATGAAGTCTTGAGTAAAATCAGAAAATCACTCCTAGCCCTCAACAATATATTTATGCGTATAGTTTTATATTTTTTTATACTCATTTTATTATCTAAGTGACTTCAAACAACCTTCATATTCCTAACCATTTTTAGCAGCTTTTATTGACAATCAATCATCAAAAATTGGTTTTAAATCTCAATCTTTATATTTTGTTAAATAAAAGAGTAAGTAGTATTTTAAGTAATACTTCTTTTTTTCATTTCATCTTTGCTTTCTGACTCCCTCAGTTAGTAGTTTTTTTCATGAAAAAAAATTATTTGAAAATATTGTTTATAATAAAAAACAAGGGACTTAAATTAGTTAGACAAACTTGTAAATATTTTTTCTTTATATTTATTACTTTCTAATGAAAAACCAAGAAAAAGTGAATAAAATTAATAACACAGACCGAGTTTTTCGTAAGGTTATCTTGGTTTTCATATACAAATATTACTTGTATTATATATTGTCTAAACAATATAAAAGTTCTGAATTCATAAATTTTAAAATGACTTTCCCCAAATAAACTTCACTTAAAGTATATAAAGTGTTATCAAACAAAAGTATATAATAATACCAAACGAAATATTGAATTAAGAAAATCAAATCATTTATTTATTGTAAATTTTTTTTTCGGTAACTCTTCTCCAATGTGAAATTTGTTCAACAAAAATGTATATAAAATAATATAAAATGAAAACTTTAAAATATAATAATATATTTTAAAACATTATGAAGACCAAAAAAAACAATCCACCTAACTTAATTAAAAATTTAAATTAATTGAAAAAAGTAAATCATATATTAGATTATTACAGACAGTTTATTTTTCTTAGGAGACAAGTCTTAAAAAAACCAAACCCGAAAGTTCATGTACTAATTTAGTCAACACATGTACTAATATAGTCAACAGAACCTGCAAAAAGTACAAAAATAACATATTCACAGTGAGTCGGTGACAATGTCCGTTAATTCGTTAACTACCATGGATTTTTTAAGCATAGTCATTGTTATCAACTTCATTAGCTACCCATTATATGAACAATTCCATCTTAAAGGCTATTTTCATTAACTAAAAAAATATTTATATTTAATTAATTTCAAATATATAAAGTGCTATTAAATAATATCATTTCCATCAAATTTGAGTACAATCTCAAAATAATATATAGCTGAAGACAATTTTGAAAATATACTATGTTTTAGGAAATTAAAATGTTTGACTAATAATTTTAATTAATATGAAATTTTATACTTTTATTTACCTTTAAATCCATACATAATATTGATTCAAAGCCCGATATTTTTACGTGTTGGTGATGAGAATTGTCAGTGTGCATGCACGCATAAAAAAAACGTGTACGGAAGGAAAGAGAAACCAAAATCTGAAACAATTTGGGATCACTTAGAAGATTTTGAGGGTGTTGATTGAGTTATCATCATGCATGTGTAAGCCACTCTTGTCGATTTTTTTGGATATTTTGTCGTCTATGTATCTTTTCTATTCATATCGTTCACGACTAGTAACGGTTTAGGAATTTAAGATTATTTGAAAGTTAATAAAAATAAATAACATAATTAATATGTAAATAAAAAAATTTATAAATTTATTATCTTAAAATTTTGAATACAAAATGATGTCTTTTCTTATATAAACTTATTTATTACTGTGTACTAATTTTTCTAATATCTCCTTTAGAAAAATATAATGTAATAAGTTCAATATAATGTATATTTTAAGTATATGATAAAATTTACTTGGTTTCTTATTCTTGTTGTTAAAATTTTAGATTTATTGATATAAATAATTTGAGTAATACAAGAACATTCTGGATAAAGTTAATAATAATGCATATAAAAAACAGTATATATTTGTATCAGGGTGATTATGAATTGAATTTTTAATGATCTAATCTATGTCTATTCTGGATCTGGATCCAAATAATTAGATTAGATTTTCAATCCAAATCTATTTAAAAAAAAAATAGATTAAATTTTTTTAAATCTAGATTAAATACTTGAATATTTGGATCAATTTCAAAATCTAAAATCTATTTTTCATAAATTAAATTTAAATTAAATTTTTTAAAATTTGTATCCATAAAATTGTCATCATAGAATTTGACATATTTTTTATTGGAGCCAACCAAGCTAAATTTTATTTAGTTATATTTTATGCTTTATATCAGACCGTTTTCATTATACTAAAATCATGAGTGGGTAATTATATTTTTTCAGGGTTTCCATTTTTTCTATTAATTGAAAATAATAAAGTATAGTGGTTGAAGACACACGAATTAGATTTGTTCTTATAGACGACTATCTGAAAAGGTTAGAAGCGCGAATTTTCCTAATTTTGAATTTTTGCTTCACCATTAATGCACTAGCAAATCTTAAATTTCTTTAGTAGGAAACTAAAAATTCCTTGTAATTTAAGCACCTAATATGGATTTCATGACACCCCGTGATCCACATGTTACATGCAGAGATAAAAACATGATAGTTGTTGACATTTATTTTTTTCTGTTCTAAGTCGTTGTTGACGTTTACATGTAAAGATAATTTAGGTATTTCCAATACTTTTTTTAAAACATTATATTTAATAATTTAACACAATTTATGAAATAATATGTAGAAACCGTAATTAAGAAGGAAATTTAAACATTCCTCCATCATAGTATAAATTGATTTGTTATTTGTTTACATCTCAATTATGAGCCTAACTTGAGCCTAAATATTACTAGTTATCCAAATAATAAATCTAATTATAAAAGATTTGGAATGATTTTATACAAAATCGAATGGTAAATGAAATTTCTTTCACTTTATCTTAGACAGAAAGTATTTTTTTTTTCTCAAGAAAACTTAATAGTCCCAAATAAATACACAAATATATATATATATATATATATATATATATATATATATATATATATATATATATATGGTCATTTCATCAATATAGTGGGGTATTCCCTTCCAATTTTGGTGTTGACCATGGTTCGTTAAACTTCTCATAGAAACAAAAACACTATTTACGTTTCCGTTCAAAAGTATTTTAGAAAAAAAATATATTGTGATTTCATATTTGTTAAAATAATTTATTATAAGATATATGAGAAAAACTCGCATTATTAGTTGTTATATAGTTGAATTAAAGTATATGCATAGAAAACAAAACTCAATTTATAAATTACTTTGGTGATATTGGATTAGACCAAATGCTATATTTTTAAGATGGTAGTAACATAATTTCTTTGAATGATTGTTACAAATTCTTAAGTCACTCATTTTCATGTCATTATGTGATCAAAATTTCTACTAAAAATAATTAATTATAAACAGAGACGGTAACTATATATAATAATACGATTAAAAAAATACCAACTCATTCTCGAAAAGATTTGAAGATAAATCAAAAGAAAATATTCTATTTTTTTTTTCATCAATTTATATTACCGTTAGCACTAAATTTTGAAGAAGTTGTTTTTACTCTGAATATCATTTCTATTCTAATAAAAACTGTCTTTGATTCAATTTTTTTGTTTTTTAACTCACGTATTTTTTTCAAAGAGAAGCCTGAGACAAACATTTACTTAAACTGTTTAAATGATGAGCTTAAAAAGTTACTTTTAATTAAGTTGAGAGAGGGACTTCTTTTCAAACTTTATATGGTCCTTATTTGTGTCAGTTTTACCTTTGAATTGTAACTTAACCTAAAATATCATATTTCTTATTTGTTTTATTAACTTGTCAACATTTTTTTAAGTATTGATTTTGCGATTTGAGTAGTTAAAATAAATCAATTAGATGATCAATTAGTTGAAACTTTCATTATCATAGGATAAAGAATAGTCCAAAAGCGAACAAAAGACAATCAAGACCATTGAATTTTAATTAATCTGTGAACAATACAAAGCTCATAACGTAATCTTATAAATAGAGGTGTGTTCTTGCAATATCGAATATACCTTGTACATATAACATTGAACTCTTAACACGTATCTCAAGCAATCACTCTTTTTCCTTAGACTAAGATATTTAGGTACTTGTTATTTCCAAGCGGATAAGGGTGTCGTAAAAGACAGTTTAGTAGTCTTGCTAATTATATTTTTGATATCATCTTTAATTAATTATTTTTCACCATTGTTAATGATTTTGCCATCAAAGTATCTTCTTGATCGATATGATATCATTCAAGCTTCGATATATGTTGGTTGAGTACATCTCAATTCAGATAGTTCAAGTATAGTCGCACACGTGTTGAATTGAGTGTCAAGAATATTTTTTACATGTACTCACTCCTCCCAACCTAAGGGCCGAACACTAATTTGATTGACTTGTCTCACCTAATCGAGACACAAACGTTAAGTGAACAATCAAAGGAGTAAAAAGAAGATGCATTGGTTTCATTTATAAAGGAAATTCGTTAGGTTCATCGTATAGTTAATGATATTTTTGATGTTATCAAATTCTCATAGGAATTGGGAAAGAAGGTAGTGAGACACTTGGTGCCAATAAGGTACCGTGCCTTAAACTTTTGGGGACAGACAAGTATAAGAAGTTTGCGTATAAATTGACGTATTTTCAAAGTCTTTCTCTCCACACTTTCCAAATTGGGGCATTTTTTTCTTGTTGTACTTCAGTTTCTCGGTTTTTAAGCACAAAACTTTTCAATGCAACTACCTCTTTCTTAATCTTCTCAATAAAGTTTACGATAGATGGCAGGTTTTGTTCCTTCTCTTTTAGTCCCTTATAATGAATGATTTTACATTGCAAGTCGCCAACCATTTGCAAGAGATTTCACATTTATTGTTCTTTTTTAGTTGAATCTTAATTAAATTTTTATTGACATTAAACACCCCCTTTTTTTTTAAATGAAGACTAATCACAGTGTAAGATGCAAAGTGTTAGTTTAAAACTAAATAAAAATAATTTTGAATTATTTATAATAATATATAAAGTGATACGCTCTTTTATGTCTATATTTTGTTATTTCAGTTTTATTCTTAATTATTATTTTAAAAATTAATTATTTTGTAAATAGTTTATCTTGAACCATTATTTAAAAAAACATTTTTTATCTTTAACTATTATTTTAAAAATTTATTTTATGTAGATATTTTTTTTTCTAATTTTACATTTAACAACTACTTTAAAAATTAATTATATATTTTTTATTGATCTTAACTCAAATTTCTATAAAAATTAAAAAATACAACGCGTGTGACAAACTTGTGTTTTTGTTAGTAAAATATAATTAAAATCATATATAAAAAATATTATTTATTATAACCCTTCAATTATATATAACTTATTGAAAAAATACTATAGTTTGTTTTAATCTTAACTATAATTTTAACTCCTTGATTATCATATTGACTGTCAATTTCCAGTTGATATGTTGGAATTCAGTCCTTCCTTCACCTTCATATATTTTTTTTCCCGCACTTCTTTATTATTTTTATTATGTAATTTGACAATTATTTCATTTTTGAAAAGACTTATGGATTATAAAGTTAAAAATGTCTTTCAAATTGTATAATACAAACTGAAAGTAACTTTCAGATTATATAATTCAGAAACTATTTTTAATTTTTAAATTATGTTATTTTTAATTTTTAGATTGTGTAATTCAGAAATATTTTTAATTTTGGATTTTATAATTCAAAAATATAATTTTTAGAAAAAAATGATTTTTTGTGTGTAGCTTTTGATTCTATTATCGGAAAATCAATTTTGACTGCCAAATTGTATAATAATAATAAAAAAAATATTTTGTTACGTAAGGATGCAGGAAAGAAAAAATTAAACTACAGGAAGAAACTACCAAGAATTCAGAATGTTAATTTGAAGGTGAAGTTAGGCCCATGAGATCATCACGCCTTCGCCCCAAGCCCAACATTATGGTATTAAAACTCTCCAAATTAGAAACTTAAAAAATCAAAAACATCATAATATATACAAGTAAAATATTTAAAATATAAAATATAATTATTAATAAAGTATAATCTATTATTTCATTAATTTTGTAGCACTGCATTATTGTTTATATAATATCAATATACAATTTTATTCCTCGGTACTTTAATATTGCTTATAATACATTTTACACAAACATGAAATTAGAGAAATGGTTTACTAAATTTTATGCTGACACTTAATTTACACAATTAAAAACAGAAAATCAATATTGCACGATCATGTCATGGTAAATAAGACAGGAAAAGTAAAACTTGGCCTTGAAATTCAAAGAACGCGCACATCTTTGGTTGTTCAAGTCTCGTTCTGGAAGGGTAGAAGACCAAAGACGATGAAGCTTCTCTGAAGCTTCAAAAACCGAACCAGAACTGAGACCAAACTCTTTGGTGTTGCCGACCCATTTCTTCGTTCACTTCTTCCATGGTTCGGGAAATCGCGAACCCTCACACTTCTCAATTACGTTCATAGCCTCCTTTGCACAATCTTAACACCCATACAGTCAATGCATCAATTAAGCTTCAGCTCACTTTCGTGTATCATGGTTTGCACTTAATTGGAATGTCCGATTCTTTTCACTCACCTTGGGCGAAACTCAAGTGAGACACTCCAAAGTAATTCTTAAATTTCGACTGAATCCCAGGTACTAAGAACTTCTAATCCGGCCCTTTGCGTTTTTATACTTCAAAATTGCAGCTTTAATTTATCCTCTTTTTAGAATTTCTGTTTATACGTACCTATTCTGTGTTCTCTAGTGAGGATTGCCTTTTGGGTGCTGGATCTTGCCACATTCTGAGCATCTTTCTTGCTCTGAATCTCAAAGCCGGAATCTAATTGGTCAGCCCAAACTATGCCCTTTTTGAGGATTGGGAATATTGGTAATTGATTGTAAGGCGAGAGAGAGAAAGAGAGAGGATAGAGTAAGTTAATTGTAGTCCATTTGCCCTTCTAATTTTTCTGAAGTTGGGTTAGGTTTAATCTCTGTTAGGACTAAAATTATCTATGATGGGAGGTCAATCAAGTAAACCTAGTAGTAGTGATGTTCCAACGCCCATAAAAATGGGTACCCATTCTCTCTATGCGGATGATTTAAGTTCTTATGAAGCGGCATGTGTTGAAGATCCAAACTTGCAATCCCTTGATGCTACCATTCAGGAGCGCACCAACAAGGTGATCTCCTCTCTTGCTAGTGGGATTGAGGTTCGTTCCATATCCATTGAGTCACTAGGGGAAGTTACTGGTAGTTTGCTTGAAATGAATCGGGACGTTGCCAAAGTCATTCTAGAATGCAAGCAAGATATATGGAATAAGAAAGACAAGGAGTTGTTCTCCTTGGTAGAGGAGTTCTTTGAAAATAGCCTCCAGACATTGAAATTCTGCAATAATCTTGATAAATGCTTGAATCGAGCACGCCAAAGGCATGTTATGGTTAAGTCTGCAATTACCTATTTTGAAGAAGAGGTGCAAAATGGGGTTGAAGGGTCTACTTATTTGAAGACATTGCAAGAGCTGAAGGGTTTCAAGGAAGCTGGGGACCCTTTCACTGAAGAGTTTTATTCCTTGTTTCAATCAGTTTATGAAAAGCAAGCATCAATGCTGAAGAAACTGCAAATCAGAAAACAAAAGCTTGATAAGAAATTGAAGTCCCTCAAGACACTGAAGAGGGTCTCAAATGCCATTTTCGTTGCTGCCTTCGTGTCTGTTTTGATTTTCTCAGTGGTGGCAGCTGCAATTGCTGCACCACCTGTTGTGACTGCTTTGGCTGGTGCTTTGGCTGTTCCAGTTGGCTCAGTGGGGAAATGGTGTGACTCCCTTTTTAAGCGATATGAGACAGCTCTGAAGAGCCAAACAGAGTTAATCAGTTCTATGCATGCTGGTAGCTACATTACATTGGTGGACTTGAACAACATTCGGGTGCGCATTGACCAATTGGAAATAAAGATTGAATCCATGTTGCAGAGTGCTGATTTTGCTCTGAGAAATGAGGAAGGTGTAAGGTTTGCGATTGATGAGATTAAGAAGAATATAGACGCTTTTGCAGAGACCATTGAGGCTCTGAGTAAGCAAGCTGACGAATGTAGTCGCCAGATAAGAAGAGCAAGGACAGTGGTTGTGAAAAAGATTATTAATTACTCTGGTTGAGAGCCCCTTGTCATCTTCTTTTGCTCCTGCTGCTAAATTGTACTCATTAAACACCAACAACAACGCCACTATTGTGCTTATGATTATGAAAGAAACATAGAAATGTTAACTTGTGTATAACAGTTGTATTCTATTTCTGTGCTGCCTAATTGCCTATACAAACAGTTTTCCTGCTTAATTTTTTTCTTGTTACTCGTTTGCTAGATGAAACTGAACATCAAGTGAATATGTGTTGGAATGTGTGTATAGTAAGGAAAAGTTGGAAAAAGAATGAATAGTTATTTATCTATTAATTCTACCAACGTCGAACTCGTTAACAACCAATATTAGCTTGTATGTATAAAAAGTTGGAAAAAGAATGAATAGTTATTTAATATACGACAATCCAACTACTCTATTTCTTTTAAGAGTGTTAACTTTTTGGAATAGTGTTTTATTTATCTATTAATTACAAATTTTAAAATTATATTAATTACTTTTTTATGAGTTATACATTTTTAAATGTCTCTAATATTTAGATAATTTAAATATATTTGTTAGAGTAAGGAAAATTTATTATATTTGATTGTATGTATAAAAACAACTAGTCAGATAAAATAGATAACAGAAGGAGTAATGTTATCTGATATAGGATTGAATTAGTTTTCAATATTTAAGTGTTGTATTAATTGGGAAACAAACTACTTAAACTCCATTGCAACTAACAGATACTAGCTGTTATAGCTTGACCTTCTCTGTCAAAATATATCATTAAAACTACATTACAAATCTTAAATTAAATCCAACATTACAACGTCTTAGTGAATTCCATTGTACTATATAAATATAAGATCACGTAACACAATTTGATTTTTAGGTTGTGAAAATATAAAAAACAAAATTAACTTTGGAAAGGTATAATATAAGAACTTATGTTTTAGAAATGTGTATAATTCTTCTAAAAGAATTTATCATTCCCACTGTAGATTTTTTTTATGTAGATTTAATGTCGGAGTATGTATATAAGATGTGAAATGATGATCTTGGATTAAGACATCACTTCTGGTAGAAGGCAAAAACCATAACTTAGTAAAAGTAAAAAGACATTTAATTACAGGGTTTGATCTACACTTAGGAATTGAAAATTCAATGGCTTTAACTGCTGAACCTCTTTTCTAAATGCAACATGCAGCAAGAGATGAGGTGATGAGAATTGAGAAGGCTTAAAGCAATGAATGAATCTATTAAAGAGATGAAGGGTGATTGTATTAGTTACATTACAGTGCTATCGATCAAAAAGAGTACTCCACAAAAAAAAAAAAAAAACTCTAGAGACTTTCCTAAAAACATATCTGTCCTTTTTGGAGAATCTGCATATATGTTGTTAATTGCAAAGTGAGAGTGCCCAATTCCACAAACAACCTTCAATCCGTGATTTTATCTGGACTTCAATTTATTGCTATCTGCTTCCTTTCAAGCGCCAAAAACAGAGCAGGAACGAGCGATTTTATTCTCACCACATCCGTAACCACCCAAATTCTTACTAGGTTTCCTCTTCCTTCCTAAATACACTCTCATGAACAGCATCAGAATAGCACCGTTCAGCACGGAATTCATCACCCACGCGCCAATCCCGTTACACCCCCCGGTGAAAAAATGCAGCAAAAGCACCCCAACGTGGCACACCAAGTTGCACCCAAGCAGCATAATCTGGCAGTTCAACACCAGTGGCAAACGGGCGCCGGTCGTCGCGACGGAGGTCCAGAACCGGTACCCGTAAATGAGGAAAAACGCCAGCGTGGTGAAAAGGATCGCGAGAACTTGAAACGACTGCGAGAACTCCAACCACAGGAATGACATGAGCGTGGAAATCGCGTGATAAAACAGCTTGAAGAAAACCAGCTTGCGACGTCGTAGAACGACCGCCACGGTGCTCAACATGTGCAGGTAACGCGACAGGTAGAAAGCGTAGGACCAGAAGAAAACGCGGCCGGAGGGGCGCGTCCCGAGGGGGAAACAGAGTAGCCACTCGAGAGGGGTCTTGGAGCGCCGCCAGAGCCACCGCGTCTCTCTGATCTCCGACGTAGCCGAGAGCAGAAGGCCGGCGAAGATGGTGGCTGAGATGAGAGACATTGAGAGGCTATGAAGCGCGGGTAACGGCCCAAGCGGAACGCGTTGGCCGCGGCGAAGAAGAACCGCTAATATTAGGTGGAGAAAAATGGAAAGAACGAAGTAGAGAGAGATAGAGTAGAAGAGGAAGCACCAGGTAGAGCCCCATAGAGCGTGGTTCCATCGGAAACTCACGATGACGGGGTGCTCGGAGAGGTAGAAGTTAAGGGCCCGCATCACCGCCGTGGCCTTACCGAGGGTACCGCCGGACGGTGACGTGTACATGCCGTAGATTCTGGTCCTCTGGTCCTCTTCACATTACCCTCGTGCTCCCTGGTTTTGTCGTTGTCGAATGTTGTAAATTGGTTTAGTTTTGGATTGGTGGAGCGTAGAGACTCAAGGGGAGGAGAGAGAGAGACATTAAATTTGTGGTGTAGGCAGTAAATAGGGTTGTCCAAGTTGATACGTGGCGAATAGTTATTGATTTGAACCACCCGCTTCAACCACTACGCGCTAATCGAATAACAACTCTAGTAACGGAAAACTACTACCCTCTTCCAACCCTCTTTCAATTCTCAAAAACATGATCACATTCTTAATCCTCAAATTCAATACTAACTATTTTTATTAATTTCAATTTATTGTTTTCCTATACTCTTTCATGTTGAGGTAACATCACTACTACTTACAATTAAAATAAAAAATCAAATAAAATAAATAATAGTTAAAAAATATAGTTTTATTAAAAGTAAGAAAATTACCTATATGTGTTTTCATCCTCGAGACACCTGTTTATGTCAATGTTGTTATTATGATTATGTTATTGCTTTTATTTATTATCTTGAGGTATTGAGTTAATATTTTTCTTTTTTTATATGATATTTAATATTATCATTTTTATTTAATAGGTGACTTAAACTTAATTAGATTATTCTCATCAAAATGGATTGTCACCACTACTTATCACTACAAGAAAAAAAAGTTATTTAGACACTAGAATAGTGCAATCACATATTTTGACTGAAATAACCGTTGATTTTAACGAATGTAATAACGATTGAATAACTTGTTAATGAAATTAGTTCGTATAGTAACTGAAATAATGACAAAAAATATTAGTGACAAAAATTTGGTTGCTAAATCAATGACTGTGAAAATTATAATAAATTGTTTCATTTAATCATCGAATTAGTCATCGAATAAAGTGATTTTGTAGTGATCGATATGTTACTCGTAGCTAACTTCTTTTTTTTTTTTTTTTTATTTTTTTTTTTTTTTTTTTGCACCTTCATTTTTTCTCCTTTAGAAGTGAAAAAAAAAATAGAGAAATAGTTAGTAAAATCTTAACAAAGAACTATCGATAAAATTGTTTGTAGAAATACTTGATCCTTTTGTAAAATTTTAGACCTTAAATAAAAATTTAAAATAATTAAAATCATGAAATGAAGATCGAGATGTTACTCATATAGTTTCAGTTCTTCTTTTTTCACCTTCCTTTTCTCTCCTTTAGAAGTGAAAAAAGAAACAAAAATAAAAAAAAGTTAGTAAAATCATAACAAAGAGCTATCGATAAAGAGATATCGATAAAAGTGTTTGTAGAAATATTTGATCGTCTCATTAAAATTTTAGACCTTAAATGAAAATTTAAAATAATTAAAATCATGATGAAGACCGAGACGTTATTCATAGCACACTTTTTTTTCACCTTCATTTTTTCTCCTTGCACCCCTTAAATTCAAATATCCTCTTTTATTCTAAGGTTAATCTTTAGTCAAATCTTAATTTGCAATCTTCATTTCCGTGGCACCTTCCTCCATCTACCTTATGCCCCTTCCTCGTTTCTTTGCTAGACACAAACTTAATCTGCACATGAGGAATTCATATTACTTTTAATTTCAAAATTAAGAAAATAAATTTATAAATTTTTATCTTTATATAATACTAAATTTTTTGTACTCAATGTAAAACTTAAATTTATATTTAAGTTCTCAGTACATGATTCAACAACAAAATTTCAAAAATAATTATTTCAGAAGTTATTTTTGAATAAAGAAATGTATTCTAGAACAATCATTTTGAAATATTAACAAAATTTGTGAACCAGTGTTTCAAAAATCATTTTTGAATTTAAAAATACGTTCTGAAACATTCAATTGTACTGAGTATTCCAAAAGACATTTTTTGGATCTTGAAGTGACTTCAAAAACACCCAAAATTCGGAAAGTATAAAAAACAGTGAGGTTTAGTGATTTTTATTATAAATTTACTAAGGGTAGTTTGGGGATTACAACTTTTATGGTCGTACAGGGAAAAGAGTGGGGGTGCAGGAGGAAAAGGCCTCTTTAATCGTAATGCACAATGGCCCAAACTGGCAGAAAATGAAATGGGCCAAGTTGCATAGTCACTGTGATCATTTATGGGGCCTTCTCCCTGCACCTCCAACAGTTCTTCTGTACCCCCAAAAAATACTTTTATACCCTTATTTATTATTTGCGCGAGTGGATGAAATTCGTTGGGACGCAGTAAATTTCATTTACTGCGTCACCAACCTCCTGCACCCCCAAAACTTCACTCTTAGTATTTTTCTCGTGTTTCGTTGTTCTCCATCCCAGTGCTTTTGCTCTCATTCTCTTCTCCGTGGTCCCTTAGAGTTTTTTCTGTTTGCTCCGTTTCATAAACAAGAAAACCCGTTTGACGAAAAAAGCAAAATTTACTGGAAACGGATTACAGAATCCGTTTCATACACTATGAAACGGATTCTGTAATCCGTTTCTTAAAAAAATTAATTTTTTTATGAAACGGATTACGGAATCCGTTTCATACACTGTGAAACGGATTCTGTAATCCGTTTCTTAAAAAAATTTGCAAATTTTTTTAGGAAACGGATTACGGAATCCGTTTCACAGTGTTATGAAACGGATTTTGTAATCCGTTGCATAAAAAAATTTGCAAATTTTTTTATGAAACGGATTACAGAATCCGTTTCATAAACACGAAACGGATTCCACAATCCGTTTCAAAAAAAAATTTGCAAATTTTTTTAGGAAACGGATTACAGAATCCGTCTCATACACTGTGAAACGGATTCTGTAATCCGTTTCCTAAAAAAATTTGCAAATTTTTTTAAGAAACGGATTACAGAATCCGTTTCATAGTGTATGAAACGGATTCTGTAATCCGTTTCCAGTAAATTTTGCTTTTTTCGTCAAACGGGTTTTCTTGTTTATGAAACGGA
>Ga0214544_1001606_pt1 | contig 47462 bp, 18 predicted proteins | sample CNSS3metaG_FD_160074 | JGI IMG/M metagenome (GOLD analysis project Ga0214544, IMG submission 160074) | Root nodule microbial communities from cowpea collected in UCLA plant growth center, Los Angeles, California, USA - CNSS3 | ecosystem: Host-associated > Plants > Roots > Nodule | place: USA...
TAAATATCATAAATATAAAATAAATATATAATACTAGATGTTAGACATTTATAACGACCAAAAATTAAAAAAAATAAATAAAGTATCAGAATGTCGACATCTGTTTAGAAAAAAAAAAAAAAAACTTAAAAGTGGATCGGTTAGAGAAAAAAAAAATAGTTATTTTAATCGAAGGATTGAGTGAAAATTTAAAAGAATTTTGTAGATGCACAAAAATGTTTGAAGGTGCGAGTAGAAACCCAAACACATAAATATGAGAATAAGAAAACCCGTTTAAGGCTCACTACTCAGATATACTTATTTTGGGCTCTGGGCTATTATTCTTTGGATATTCCGGAAAGCAAAAGTCAGGGTGTGAGAAGAAATTTGATGGGTAGAAAGAAACACTCTAATCTTTTTGACACTTAAATATTCTCCAAACCCATTTCATTAATGTATTTTTTTTAATCATATAATTGTTAATATTTTGTTAACTGCCCACTCCCACCTTGTTTTTTTTTTTCCAATTATTAGCATTAATGTGTTGACTCCTACTATTTAAATTAATATATCAAAAGTGCTTAAAATAAAGAAAAAAGGTACTCCAGGAAAAATCCCTCTAGATACAAATATATGAAAAAATATTATAATTTAATTAAATATAAGCAAATTTCAATTCTCGAAATTTTGATTAATATTATTATTTCAAAAATAAACTTAAACATAATTACGAATAAATAATCGAGTGATTTAAGAAAATTACTTTCATGAAAGCAAGAACATTAAATAAACTCAACTAATATTCTTAATTAATATGAAAATAATTAATTTTTCTTATAATTAAGATGAGAGATAATGCTTTGAAAATTGAGAAGCTAATTATGTTTGAATATACGAGCCAAGAGTTGGGCTTTGCAGAAACAAGCTAAACAGCCCAGCAATGCGGTAGCCGGATCCGTTGTCCAGATTTTTCTTTTCCAACCTTTTTAACGACGACATAGGGTAGTTTGTTTCAAAAAATATTGAAATTTTTTGAATAAATTATTAAAATTGTCAAGTAATAAGATTTTAAAAGTTAAACGATAGGTTTAAATACAAATTTTTTAAATATTTGTTAAAGGTCATGTTTGGCAAAAATATTTCTTAAAGGGCATGTTAGGCAAAATATTTGTTAGCTTCAAATCCTAACATTTTCTAGTTCTGTTTTCAGTGTATATTCTTAATTATGTTAGTTTAATAATAAAAATTAAAAATATTAATTAATAGAACTCGGATAAGAAAGAATATGTCAGATTAATAAAATTAGACTTTTCAACACCTAATTTTATAACGAAATGTATTTCATATTTCATAGGAATATTTTTGTTTTTTCTAATCAGTGATTACTTATTAAAAATAATCGTAATTTACTTATATGTTTATAATTTATTTTCTATATTAATTTTATATTATAATTTTGAATGATGGTAAATCATTTATTTTATAGTATATCATAAACAATAATTTAATTTATAAGCACCAATATTTTGATTTAGATATACTTTATGATACTTTATTAATATTTATCAACAAAGAATCTAATTTACAAAACAATACTACTTTTTATGATGATAATAATTCATTAATTTTTATGTTGATCACTTTAATACACATTATTTGAATTTGGATTCATAGATAACAATCATATATTTGTCATATTTTTAAGAATTATCGTATATTTTTCAATATATATATCATATATTGTATATCTTATTATTTTCAAAAGAAATGTATCGATTCATCGGATACCGGTCATATCCGATATACACGTATCATATCATATATGTGCATCTATGATACTTCTTTTTATATACATAATTTTTATTCCCATTTTACCTTTTATTTTATAATTATTAAGTGATTTTTTAAAAATTACAATTGTTAATTGATTTTTTAAAGTAACTGTTATTTTGAAATATTTTGTATAGAATGGTCCATGTTATTTTTTTTTATATTTATGATTTTCTACTACTAACAGCTTCTTACTATTTTCTCATTATTTTTTTATATACTAAATTAATCAATTCACATATATTATTTATTTATAATATAATATAAATATTTAAAAAATACAGATACAAAGATGACGGTGCTTGTGTTTACTATTTTTATATAATATTAATTAAGACAAATATTTAAAAATTTAAGACATAAATACATATTTAAACCCTGAGTCAAAATTATAGTAAAGTTTGAATTTAAGAGATTGCAAACAAAATTACCAACATCAGTGGACAATAAATAAGTGAAATTGTACATTCTTACAATTTTAGTTTTAAAAAAAATATATTTCATGTACCATTTTACTCTTTATTTAAAGGGGAAAAAAACTCTTTAGAATTTGTGGATTTAATTTAGCAAATAAGTATATGATGTATTTTTGGTAGAATAATGGCTTGTATTATGAACAACTCTAAATAAGAAATTTACAAGGATAATACACTCTATAATTTATTGTTTTTTTATTATAAAAAGGTAAAACTAACATAGGAAAACCTACGTGAAAAGAAGTAGAGTGATAAACTTCTAAAAGAAAAAAATTAAGATCAATAGACTCTTTCCTTGTATTAAAAAAATATAACTATACTCTACCTCTTCTCTAACTATTCTTCGTTTACCTTCCTCTCTCGAATTATCTCTTTTATCTCTGTTCGTGAAATTAAGCAATTACTACTACTTGACATGTAATTGAAAAGGGGTTAATTATTTAATTAAGATGTAAATGATTGTTGATTTTGCATGATAATGGAGTATTTGTTAAGATAAAATGCATTACGAGTTGCATGCATTATAATGAAATGTTTGACTACACGTAAATTTATACTGCTTGGTAAAGATATAATTATTTCTTACAGCTAAATCTTGGTGAATGCCGATGAATGTTAGCGTATTCGGTAAAACTTATGACATATAGAACCTTTAATTAGGATAACATCGGTCGGCAGATAGTATCTATTCGCAACTTGATTTATAATAAAAAAATTCACACAATACATGCTTTGTTTTATACGTAGGTATTCGTTTAAAAAATATCTGCGAATATTTTAATATTTGCGGTACTCGTAAAAATATTTAAAAATAGATATTTAAAAAAAAAATAAATTAAATTTAAATAAAATTATTATTTTTTTAATAAAATATAAATTAAATTAATATAAATTTAATTAAATCTAATAAAATATGAATTAAAATTTAATTTTAATTAAATTTAACTTACTAAAACATAAATTTAATTTAATTTTTATTTTTTTGCAGATAACGGATACCCACGGACACAAATAGTATGCTAACCTCACCCGACTTGTTTATAAATAGGTATTAAAATAACCGTTATCTATTACTCGCAGGTAACAAATACCCACATATACCAACTATTCGTCACAAATTTTATTCGCAGATATTTACGGACACAACTATTTTTGTCATCCCTACCCTTAACCGTGTAATGGTAGTAGTTAATTTGGTTCTGACCTTAATTTAGTTAATATTATCATGAATTCGAGTGAGTTGATGTTTCAAAAATAAATAAAATTGTTTAAAAATTCATTCATAAATAAATAAAAGATCCATAAATTTATTATTTTATTATTTTAGATTGAGAGTTATTTTCTAATTCTTTATATAAAGTTATTCATAATTTGTTAGTATCGAATTTTCTTGTATTTTCTTTCAAAAAATAATGTGCAATCAAAGTTAATTATTAAATTGTTCGAAGATAAAGACTTTCTTTCAAATGGCACACTTTAGACTGAAATATTATGAACAAATGTTGAATATCACTTAATAAGAGGTTAAAAATGAATTAGATTTAATGACATCTGTTTTCAAGGCTTTTTGTGTTATTATTTATTTTGGTTTATCAACCCCATAATTCATCAACAAATTTATATAATAGATTATGATATTATTTTTAAGCCAAAATCTTACAATAAGTTTTCTTATATTTTCTTTATATATTACTCAGTATTGTTAAGAGTTGTTCCGAGCCAACCCAAGTATGTACATATGTACATTCTAATACATCTGAGCTCGGTCATATAGACGTACATGCATATAGATGTGCATTTCAGTATATATTAACTTAGGCAAGAGACATACAAAGGTACATCCCAATACAATACATATGGACTTAGACATATGTATTTAAGAATATAAGACTATTTAAAAGTGCATTTAAGAATACTGGTAGCACAAGGAAATGTAACGATAGTTACGGTTACGATAAGACATGCATGGGAAAAGTATTTAAGTGTCCAAGGTAAGGGAACTATCTTTACATTCATATTTTACTCACCCCTAGAAAATATTACTAACTTGAACATCAGAATGCCTCCAAGTACCCACTCTCTAAGAACATCGCTAAATAGTTGTTCAAAGATAACTCTACAAAGAAAAGACAAAGGTTTTCTTTAGTGTACATATTTATTTTCAAATTTTATCTTTAAATTATTTTTTATATTAAAATAATTATTTTATCAATATTATCTTTTAGGTGATCATTTGTTTAAATTTAACTATTATTTGATTTGATGTTTTCTTAAACTTAACTCTTTTTAACTAAAAATTATCTACAAAATAAATAAAAGTTACTCACGTTAAAATTATAAAAATTATTTATATTTAATTTTATAATTATAATAATAGTAATAATAATTTTATAATTATAATAATAGTAATAATATTAAATTTGTGTATTTTTACTATCCTAAACACATATCCACGTGTGTTCAGTTTTCATTTGAATTAAGTTGTAGAAATTTGAGAATAATATACCCTTTTTTACCATGATACCTATTTAATTTGCATGCAATATTGTTTGTCATGCTTTTGATACGATGATAAAAATCATAAATGTTTTTCATTTTTTTCTAATCAAAGTTCATCCATCCAAAAAATTAATTCCATAAACGTTCTATTTTCTAATTTTTAAACTCATATAGGAAGAAAATGATCGAGAATTGTTAAATAGAAACTTTTTAATATAGAATGTCATTAAATATTAGAAAATAATTATGAATTATATATTTTTAAAGTATTTTGAAATATTAAATTTTATCATTGTTATCAAAATGTGTAATGTGGTAATTTTTTAATATATTTCAACTAAGATTTCCAAAATTTATAAAGGGTATTTTGTTTAAGCAATCTTGATCACAACAATAATCACTGTCAGTTAATAATAATTGTTGCAGGTAACATTAATTGTCTCGTGACAAAGGTCAAGTGGTCGGGTCACAATCTAATCGTGACGCTTGGACTTGTGTTACACTCTTAAGTAAAAAGAGTTGTGTCCTAACTAATAGCTATAGTTTTTGGTTAAGTGGTAAGTGCTTGATCCTAATAATTGGTATCAGAGTTGTGGGTTACAATTGTCTCGTCGAGACCAAGTGGTAAGGGCTTGATCTTAACAATAATCAAATATATAGGTTTTAAAATTTATTATAAAATGAAAATTATTTCAACATGTCAATAAAATAATAAACACACTAATATTTATCATCTACTTTTATACCAAATAACATTATTTTCTTTATTTATTACAATACTAATTTTTTTCTTCAAAACTATTTATAAACCTCACCTCTAAAAAAAATTGTAACTAATCCAAAAATTCTTTTATATTATATTTACATACAAGGAAAATTGGGTAATCTTTAATTTTTATCTATTATATTTTTTTATCTATTATATTAATTAAATCACTCACAAACTATGACGAACCTCGGTTAGGACATAAGAGGGTTGTAACCCTATTCCAATTTCTTTTATGTTCATATTATATTATATTTTATTATATTTTATTATATATATATATATATATATATATATATATATATATTTTAAATATTGTTCAAATAATTGGTTTTGCTATAGATAAAACTTAAATAACTATTGAATTTAATAACATGAAAGATAATCACTTTTTTGCTTGCTCACATACTATTTATTAATAATTTAGTAAGTAAGTTGCCAATATCACATTTAATAGTAAATTAGTTTAAAATTTGAACTTCAATATTTGATTCTTAATGCTCTTAGTTATTCAAATTTAAAAAAAATTTCAACCATCTTTGAAATATGTCAATTTTTTACAATAATAAAAGCTACATTTTACTTTTAATTGAATGATTTTTTTAATGATCATCATCTAAATAAGATTACGAAATAAAATGGAAAATGCATTTCTTATAGATAATATCACTACAAGAAAAATCGATATTATCGACAGTCAAAACTCGTCGGTAAACCAAAATTACTGACCGATTAATGAGGTTAAAAATTCGTCACTAAAACTCTTGTCGGTAAAATTTTAGCGACAGAAATATCTATCAAAAAAATCTGTCTGTAATTACCAACAAATTTTTTTGTAGGTAAATTCGTCAAATTTGTCGGTTATTACTAACGGAAAAATTCATCGGTAATTACAAAAAAATTTGTCGGTAAATAACACGCATTGATTCATCTTCTTCCTCCTCCCTTTTTCTTCTTTTTTCGTTTTACGGTTTCTCTTTTAGTTTTTTATTTCTTCCATAACCTCCTACACTCCATCTCGATAAATCCATTGTCACCATTATCGTCACCGTCGCCGCCACCATTGTTGTTGCCTTCGCTGGTTTCCCACACTCTTCTTTCTTTCTTTTTTTTCTCTTTCTCCTTAACCACCCTATTGTGCCACCACTGCCTCCACTGCACCACAGTCCCACAACCACCGCGTCGTCGTTGTGCCACTACCTTGTCATCGATGCACCACCACGACATCTCCTCCTCGTGCTCCTTCTTTTCTAGTTCCTCTTCCTTCATCTTTTTCTTCTTCTCTTTCTTCTTTTCTTTTTCTTCTGTTCTCTTCTATTTCTTTCTTATATGTTTATGACGCAACTCCATAAGTGAGATTGGGCGGGAAATTTTCAGTTTCTTATATCGACGAATTTTACCGACGAATTTTATGTAAGTAGTGACAGAATTTACTGACTGACATTTTTGTTGGTAATATAGATTTGGGCGAGAAATTGCCCACTCCTTTTATCGACAGCTAAATCTGTCAGTAAATTTTTGGAAAAGAAAATTTTAAATTTTCGACAAATTTTATCGATAGATTTTTCTGTTCCTAAATAAAGTCATTATTATCAATGGATTTTACTGATGAAATTTTTTATTATTAAACAAAATTTTACATTATCAACGAATTCTTTTATCCATAATTAAAATCTCAAAATTTGTCTGTAAAATTTGTCAATAACTCAAATTTATGGACGAAAATACATCTCTTGATAAAATTTCATTGATAATTTTAAGATATATATTCATCAAATTGTTCTCAACAGTTAAAACATTTATTTTTAATTAAATCAATAACAGGAAAAAACCTCCTAGTTATCCATAATGTAGAAAAAAATTGAGTATAATACTGAATAATAAGAACAAGAACAAAAGAAAACTTATAATAATTACAGTCCCTCTCTCTAAATTCACCTTTTCAGATAATTTCATCTATTACTTTGTGGTTCACTTTTATGCAACAGTTAAAATTGTATTGTCCCCTACCTTTGTGAAATAGTTCTTAGATTGCTTTGACGATAGAAAATATGGATTGCACATTCCCCACCCTTTTATTAAGTTGCAATACACTCAAAACCAGCACGGATCTTTCCTTGTACCAATCATCTCTTATTTTATTTCATTCCTTCTTTTTTTTTTTTTTCAAGATAGAAGGTAATCTTAATTATACTCATTTTCCCGATGCATCTAGGTTATACAAGAGAATATATAATCATGCATAATTCCAGATTTGACAATTGACATTATGATTCTAAAAGTTGAGTATTTTTTTTTCCCTTTATTTCTAAGGAACTTCCATTGGGAAAAGTGTCTACCTCTACTCCCATATTCCTCCCTCCTCTCATTGAAAATAAACCATGATAAAAGGTACTAAAAACTGAGGTTTCAATGAAAAGACCAATTCACACAGTTTCAACACTCTTCCTACAATTTCTCATCTTAAACCCTTCTCAAAACTCCATCTTCCAAATTCCTTTCTGTCTTAACACTTTCCTCCATATCTTTCCATGCGTCCCCTTCTCAACCTTTGCCACCTCCTTCTCTTCCATCATGGCCTTAAAAATCTCTCGACCACTTCACATTCTTTTATTGTTGTCCCTTCTATTGCTAGTTTTTCATGAGTTTTACAATCTCAACTCCAACATCAACAAGAACCACACCACACAACCAACTCACTCAATACCATCATCTCATCACCTTTTAACAGGCAGAAAATTTCTTGCAACAAAATTTGACTTCTCTCCTTTCTTCAAACACCACCAACCGGGTGTTGCAGCACACCACGATCCTTCAGACACAGAGATTGATCCACGTTATGGGGTTGAGAAGCGTCGCGTGCCAACTGGTCCAAACCCATTACACCATTGATCATGGGTTCATTCTCAGTTCAACCGGACATGTTTTGCAAAAGAAAAAAAAAAAGTGGTTAGTAGTGGAAGCTTCATAATGATATAACCTCATTACCACTAAATTTTTTTTTTTGTTTTGTTGATTAACTTTCTTTTCTTCCCATTTTCCTTTCGTGGTCTATATTGGAACCAGAATTTGATCAAAATTGACCAACTTATATTGTGTATAATATATCTATGATCATCATCATACTGGCACCATGAGATTGTACTTGTATATTTAAGTTCATTTGTTTGATTTGAGTTACCGAAAGTGAATACTATCGATTTTGGAGTTTTCAGTGCATTTTGATTTTTTTTTTCTGTGGTTACCATGATTTGCTGATTTCTTGAACGTAAAGATTCATGAAAGTTATAAAAAAGGGAAACTAGTGTTGAAACATGAGTAGCTGAGACGGCACAACACATACTGAAAATTTTTAGTTGGAGCAGAATAATGATATATAATAATATGACGCGTTTGGTTAGCGTCAAAGCATGATTTTCTCTCTGGGAGTGAAGATTAATAAACACACTTTCTCGTTGCAAGTCATCGTAAGTGGTTGTGTCGAGAATGTGAAAGGATTTATCGATCCAACATTGGATTCAAATTTCTCATCAGCCGCATTTTTCTTGATATTTTCTCTCTCTGTATAAACAGTATGTCAACTCAAGAACTGATATGGCCGATTTCATTTTTTTTTATTAATTTATTCACTGGTTTTTTTTTATTAGGAATATAGTTATAGAGAAAAAAAAAATTTACATACGTTCGTCTTGTAATTTTTTTTATTAGATTTTTTCTACTTTTTTCCATTCTTCTCATTTTTCCTTTTTTTTTGGTAAAAATATTAAATATCTATTCAAATTTACCTAAATCTAATTAAGATTGGTTACTTCTTATATTAATATACAAAAAAGAAAAACTCAAATTGAGTCATCACGAATGTTTGTACTAATTTGCAGGAGTGGTTATTTTTTTTATAATTTATATATTTCCTTTTACGTAATTCATAAAAAAAACAATTTTCTTTACTATAATACTTCTTCAGGAGAGGAGGCTAAAACTAAAAAATAATAATTAATATTTAGAAATTAATTACTGATCATAATATATATAGAAATATTTTTCTTGCAACAGATTTTAAATAATCTTTTGTGGTTGAAAAATGTGGATAGACAATTCAATTAAGTAATAATATTTTGAAAAATACAAAATAATTAGAGCGAGCGAATATTTATGAAAAAAAATATATTCACAGAATAAACGTGGAATTATCTTAGGTGCGTTTGGGATACGTTTACATCAGCACAAATGAAAAATTAGGCTTTCTAAAACATGGAAGTAAGAAAAGAATTTTGTGTATTGTTAGTTCAACATATGTTTACTAGATTGTAAATGGAAAAAAAAAAAAAATACATACCTAACTATGAGTTTGGGGATTTATAAATTTGTGATTGATACTGCTGCATATAGAAAAGCAAGGAGCATGTACAAGCAATGATGGGTTATGTTCCTGAATTAACATTTAAAAGTACTATATATGTGTGTGTTTTTGTCAATGAGACAAGTAACCTCTTTGGTTTCTTCAGATGGAGGTGGGTGGATGTCAATGAACGTAGATATTGTGGGCCAAAAACCATATCTCCATATTAGGGGATAATCATATCAATATATCTTCATTATCACTTCGTTTCCCAATAATATAAATAACAACTTCAAAACTTTGCAAATCGGTAATTTTTTTTTTTTTATTTCTCATGATAATAAACGCGATTATACATAGTTAAAAACGAACAAGACACGAACCATTGTTTAGGATCATTCAAATTAAAAATATTATTATACACCTTTTACATTTTTAATTATGTCTCCATGAATTTTAACTACCTTGGATGATGCTTTCACATCTTCTTTTATTTGTCTCTCACCATAACACATGTCATTCTATCACCAGCGATCATCACAAAGGACACAGAAATTGTTGATGCAAGGAAGAAACTCAACATAATTGTGCACCTTCTCTACTCCGACATGTTTCAACTGTTCACATGTCCCGAGTCCTGGTGCAATGGGACAAGCTTTCGAGTGAGAAGTTCCTAATTATACATTAATCTTACATTTCATTATGTATTTTACAATTATATATACATTACCTAATTAAATATAATACATATATTTTCAGAAATAAAATTTAATACATATATATAAAGGCATAATTAGAATTAGATTTAGCAGGGCGAGAAGATTTCCTTATCATGATCTTTTTAAAGTGGTGCTTTCGATGTTGATGTGCGTAATTCATTGATATGATGAGGGACAAGAAAAAGGTAGTGATACTTGATGTGCATAATGCCAGCATATTCTAAGCGTATGCCTCACGCTTTTCACAAATTATATACATACGGTTCAAAAATTTTAGACATTTATATTTTTTTTAATACAAAATCTAAAAGCAAACTAAGATAATGCTTTATCATATGTTAACTTTTGTTTATTTAAAATTATTCTAGCCAAAAAATTTATAATTCGATCGATTAGGGCACTCAAACTGTCTTTTCTTTTTTTTTTTCTTGAGATCCTCTTTCACGTCGATCTTTCTGATCCTTTGTATTCTCCTCCAATTCAATGTTTATCAAAATTTTTTATTTAATCCATATCTCTTGCCATAATTTAGACAATTACTTAAATTATCATCATTAGACTCTTTATTTACTCTTTATACTTTTGTCTTATAAATTTCACTGATATTAATAAATTGGCTTTTTAGAACTAAAAATCAAATCAACCCTAACTACAACAATAAAAGATAAATATGACAAATATTATTATAGAATAATAATATCTTAATTAGATTTTACACCTGAATTAAGTTTTCATCTCATAATTCCATTGAATAATATTTAAGTGAATGTAAAAAAAAAAACATAAAAGATAATGAGATCAAAAGCGAAATAGAAAAATACGAAAACGGTAACTCATATCTATTCTTATAAATACATCGCGCGTAACATCAAATAAAAAAATTATTTTTATCGGTCAAACTAAAGTTAGTTAATTCATTAACATGTTATATATATATATATATATATATATATATATATATATATATATATATATATATATATATATATATCCTCTCCCTAAATGCGCCATAGTACCACAGACCACAGATACATTATTAAACAATGTAATGATCAATTATGAATCATATTATAATCAAAGCTTATGTCAGTACTTTAATTTGCTTGTTCAATAGCATTAATGAGGACCAAAATATCAACAATGCAAAGAGAAAATGCTTGACGTACACCACCATTTTGCGCTACACTAGCATAGTGTAAAATATTCAATGTTTTTAAGTGAAAGATGACATGGCATTGCACCTTTATTTACTTGATGAAAAGAAGAAGAAGAAGCAGCGGAACCGCGGGATGCGGGTGGCATGTGTGACGAATGGAAAAAGGTGAAAATACAAATAAAAGGAAAGAGAGAAGTAGAAGAAGAAGGGTGAATAAATAAATAAATAAATGATGTCGACTCAAGAAAATAAATGAAAAAGAGAGAAGAGATAAATTTTGAAAGGAGAAAAACATTTGTACAAAGGTAAGCTCTGTTTTTGGAAATAATGAATTCAGTGTTTTTAGATATCAAGGTAACCATTAGACATGAAATTGAGTGATTGTACATTGACTTTCGCTTAAAAGAGTTTGGTTAATTCTGATTTTATGATTAATAATGTTTATAAAAACATGCTAAAACTTACTTGTGTAGATCTATTGGATAAAAAGGTATCAAATGGGATTGTTATATTGACTTTCTCTTATTAAATGTTTTTAAAAGTTTAATTATTTTACTTTTTTTATCCAATCAATACAGTTTATTATAAAATATTCAAATTATGTATAAAAAATAGTTTCCATTTTTGACTTACCTAAACTTGTTAATTATTAAAATGAGATTTATATTTTTATAATATTATATCTTTTTCATTTATTTTGAAAAATAAAGTCAGCAGTTATGTTCATTAAATTCAAAAATCCAATTCTTATCACAAATTAAATCAAGGGTTTTATATGTTTACTTGGTGTCCATCATGTTATAGTAGAAAAGAGTGACCGTCATGCTGGTTTTCACGTGTTAAATCATGGCAAGATACTATTCATGTTACCAATTCTGAAATGCTTACTCAAAGAAAACAAATAATATTAACAATGATATTATATATGTATCTACACAGACAAAGCTTCACTGATAACTACATTTCTTCTATAATGACTAAAGCTGTTTCCCACACATGTCAAAATCATCTCAACTTCAATATTTACAGAAAAATTTCTAGAATATGATAACATCATACTCTATAAATTTACATATATTTAAAGAAGTGTTTGAAAAATATTTGTATATAAAAATGAAAAGAGTAAATATAAACTTCACAATTACAACAGAAGCTCAAATTGTTTCAAACAACATTGAATAAAAAAAAAAGTAATTTCTCATCCATATTACTTATTTTCTTAAAACCTAAAAATTAAGATAACCCATATGTCACAACCATTACATTTTAAAAAAAATTAATAACATGAGCCCAAACACCAATAGTTTGGAATGTTAGGGTTTTAAGGAGGAGTATCATTGGAGAGAATAAATATCAATGAGACTTAAGTTTAACCACATAAGATATTAACATTGTTTTCAACTCAAAATTTTCAAACAATAAATTTATGGATTTTATCTTTATATAATACTCTACTTTTTCATTTCTAATTAATATAAAATGTATACTCACACTTGAATTCTTATCGTCTTGAATTCTTATCGTGAAAATGGTAGAAAGAAGAGTGGTGTTGTGTTTTGTTAATGTTTTTAAAAATGTAAAAAATAAAAAGGGTTTGCCGACTGTCCGGGTTGGCGTAGAGAATAATGGGTTCATGCACTTATTCAACCGGGCATGTCGTTGTCATAACTGCATCTTCAAGTTTAGGTATTAATTAACAGTTGTAATGTAAAGTAATGGATCCAGTGGCATTGTCACTGTTGTTGCAATTGATGGAGGCAAAGACAGTGACTATGAATGCAATTCGTACACAATAACTACCCAGACACACACAGTGAATGTGGAACCTTACCTAATCAAAAACCTTACTTCAACTTCTAAGTTCCACTCTGCCCCCATTCCTGCGATCTCATATATTGTCAAATCAATTATCTGTTCCTAGTTTTATATGGAATAAATTTTATCATAAAACAAAAATATTCGTATTATATTTCAAATACTTTAATCACTATTAAAAAATATTATATTATTTTAAATAGAAAAAGAATAATTGTTAAAAATATATTTTTGATATATTTTATTGTAAAAAAATATGTGTCGGTAAAAATAAAATTTATTAAATATTTTACTGTCAAATTTTAAAGTTTTAATTATCAAAAAAAATATTTATAAATAATTACATCGGTAAAATTTATTAGTAATCGATAATATTTAGTACCAATGAATATTTTTACCATTAAATTTTGTCAATAAAATGAACACCCAAATTTTAACTTTAGTTTTTGTTATGTCATAATAAAATTCAACACTAAATCAGTTAGTAATATTTTTCTTTTAAATTTATTGATAATTATATTTTAAAATTTTGTTGATAAATTCGTTAGTAATTTTATTTTTTTTAAATCAACAATAGTTCCATTGGTAAAATAGTAGCCAATTTTTATGTCAATCTGACAAAAAAATTATTATAAATTAAATAAAAATGGATGAGAAGAAAAATAAGAAAAGGAGAAAGAGAAATAGGACAAGGATAAGGAAATAATCGCAACGAAGGAAGGAAAATAAGGGTTGAAAGAAGAGAAAATGGAAGAGAAAAAAGAAGAAAGAGGAGGAGGAGAAGGCAACGACGACATTGATAATGGACACAATAGTAGAAATGACAATAATGATAATGATAAAATAGAAAGAGGTGGGAGAGAAAAGAGAAGGAAAAATGGAAATAATAAGGGAGGAGAAGAACAAATTACAATATTTATCAATAAATTTTACTGACAGACAAACATTTCATCAAATAATTATCAATAGATATTCATTGACGAATAAATGCGATGAATTTAGATCATCAACAATTACTAATTACAGACAAATTTTTTATCATCAACAATTAGTGATGAATTTTTTGACTCATCAAAAAAAATTATTAATTAACATTTTATTGACGAAATTTTGATCATCAATATTAGTAATGTTGTTTTGTTAATGAGTTTTTATGATTATTAATAAATTTTAACCGTTGATAATATTTAGTTATCTTTTAATATTGTTATGATTAATACTAAATAATTTATATTAGTTATAAATTATCTTAAACTAAAAATATATAAATAAGGGTAAGTTGATTTTATGAAATTAATTTAGATTTCAAATTAACTCTATGATATAATATAAACTAGAACATTTACACTTACCTATGTAATTTTATGTTTAAGATATCTAATTGTCATTATGAATTAGTATGTTAATATAAGAACTAGAAATAAATTTAAATTAATATATATATATATATATATATATATATATATATATATATATATTTATTGACGAACATCAATATTAGTAATGTTGTTTTGTTAATGAGTTTTTGTGATTAATCAATAAATTTTAAGCATTGATAATATTTAGTTATCTTTTAATATTATTATGATTAATACTAAATATTTTATATTAGTTATAAATTATCTTAAATTAAAAATATATAAATAAGGGCAAGTTGATTTTGTGAAACAAATGAACTCTATGATATAATATAAACTAGAACATTTAAACTTACCTATTTAATTTTATGTTTAAAATATCTAATTGTCATTATGCACTAGTATGTTAAAAACATATAAAAACTATAAATAAATTTAAATTAATATATATATATATATATATATATGAAGAAGATTTATTTCTTTTATGTTTATATCTCATAATTTTAATTTTTCTTTATAATATAATTATTTATTAAATTTTAAAAAATAAATCATTATTTTTACATATTTTTCTGTAAAATTATCTATATTCTTTTCTTTTTCCTTTTTTGTTAAAAAAATTATTTTTTCATTGTTTTATTTTACTTCTAATCAATATAAATTTAAATTTATTTTATATATTAATTTAATAACATTATAATATTATTACCTATTAATATAATGTCATGTATAATTAAAAAAATATATATTACACGTGTTCACGCTAATTAATATATATATATATATATATATATATATATATATATATATTATTTAAATTATTTTTAGGTTCTACCGGAATTAATCGCTATAGTTAATTAGTGATTTTTTTGATAGGTAATTGGGTTGGCGAAAACAAATTATCATTTATTTTGAATAAAAGATACATGTATTATCATATCATAAACCATCAATCAGATCGATTTAATTCGTTAATGATTACAAACAGATTCGATGCTTACTTTGGAACTCACTTTATGATCACAAGGGGGTAGAGAGAGATCTGTTAATTAAAATTTGCTTGTGCAAATATCAAAGGTGATGAAGTGTTCACTGTTAATTTCTGCTTATTATTGTAATCAACACTATTAGGTGATTGACACTCTGATTAATTAGCTTTCACGTCTTTTTTTCCTTTCCTGTCCAACAATATAATTGTATGTGCACCATTTGATTATTAATTAATTACCATCTAATTAATCTCCAATGTTAACAATTAATCATCCACTTGGTTAAGGTGGAACCATCCGGTAGATTATAATATAAATCAATAACCTAATTGCAATCAGTCCCAAGCGTAATCACATCTTACTAAAAAACAAAGTATTATCATTTACTGACCGTTTAACATTAAATTAATCTTTCTTTTATAATATGTTATCCAACAACAATAGTTAAATTATTAATATTTGAGATTAAACTAGCGTTTTAACTAAAAACATTTACAATAAAAAACAATTTCTAATTGAAAAGTTAACATAGATTTAACTTAATTGGACAAGTTTGACCGTAACGAACAAATAATTAAAATTATGTTATTTTTATAAACTAAAATTAAGTTACACATAGTTAATTCTGTCATATAAATATTTTTAAAAAAATATTTTAAATTTATGTATGAACTAATTGTGAAAAAAATGGTAAACTTAATTTTTTTATTTCTTTTAGAGTATGTTAACCGGTGTATTAATGTGCATTGGTTCCATCTTTTTATATTGAAAGTGAGAATAATTAAATTCATTAATTAAAATATTATAAATGTATATAAAAGATTTTATAAATATAAAAATATCGTTTAAAATTTCTAAACAATAACTTTATGATACAAATAAATATTTTGAAATTTCTAAAATTTTTACTAAAAATAAGAAAAAAAAATATTTTTTTTTGACATATTGTTAGTTTTATACATTTGTAATTAATAATTTTAAATATTGAAATATTGTTTGTTTTTTTAATATATAAAATTTTGTTAAGCTAAGAAGAATGTTACAAAAGTTCATCAAGAAATCAGAGAAAAGAAATTCAATGAAATATCAATTTGATACTTTAATTATTATTTTTTTAAAACTTTTTAGATGTTTAACACTATTTTTTGTTGGTTTTTTTCTTAATTTAAACCTTCTTATGTTTAATTATATTTTATTTTTTAGTAATATTAAAACATAGTTATTTAATTATTTTTTAACTTTTATTGATGAGAATTAAATAAAATATTAAACACAACTATACAACACTTATGGACATTTTTATCTTTTTAATAAAATAAACTGCATTAGTGGCTATTAGGTTAGATTTAATTTTAATCATAATTAACTATGAACTTTTGAAAAATTTAATTAATAAGTATTAGATCAAATTAAGGTGAACATGTATTAAACTGCGTAAACTACTCAAATGTTATTATGAAAACTTAAATATTATAATGAAATGTGTTTGAAATGTTTAATAAATTTAATAAATTTTGTTTTAAAAAGAATAAATCCATGTTTTTTTAAATAAGACCAAAGATTGAATTTGTCTAGAATTTAAAAATAAAAATAATTTTTATTTTTATTTAAAATTAAAGATAAAAAAATATATTTAACTCTTTATATGTAAATATATATGTGAATAGACGTCACTTATAGTTCACAATTTATAAAATTCAATTTATTTAGCGGAATTACCGGTTGTGAATTTAGGTCTAATGAAAGCTTTTCGTCGTGCACAGCATAAGAAATCAAGATTAAAATTTTTATTTAGAAAATTTTTCATACTTAATTGTCAGTAATACTTTAAATATATTGTTGCTGAATAATTAAAGAAAAAAAAGTGTAATAAAAAGTTATTTTTGTAACAATAGATCACATTTCTTGATGAGTTTTCATTATCGAAACAGCCAAATGGAAATTATAATCCACTTCAAAATTTTAGCTAAACACTTCATCTACATTTCGTTTTCATCCCTTTCTGGAAAAGGGTCGGCGAAGGGAAGAAAAAGTGAATGTTGGTAACTTTAGTGGCTTAGAAATCTGATTTCCTTCATTATCATAAAAAATTGCACCTGAAAATTGCAATGGTTTGCATTTCTCACCCATCAGTATGGTCTTCTTCCACAAGCATTCACCATCTTCTTCTTCCTTTATTTTCTTCCAGCCTTGTCGCATTGACTTGTTGGTTTTCTTTGTCATCTTGTTTGAGATGGGTAATGACTCTTCTTGCTGCTTCCTTTTCAAGCACCAATTTTGATTGATTGCTTTCAGGATTTTCTGTATTATTTTTTGAGGTAAAAAATTGGGAAAATGTGATTGATTAGGGGCAAGTTGGGTTTTCTCTGATAATCCCTCAGTATCTTTTGCACAGAAAGGTACAACACAGAGATGGGTGAAAAATCTTGTGGGTGAGTTCATATGATTGTTGAAGCAACTCAGATTGTTCATCTTTCTCAAGTAAATGGGAGTGATAATGTTAAACGTAAATAAACTTGCATTCAACTTGGATTTATAGGCCTTTTGTTGGTGAAAAAAATGAAAAATATATTACTTCTTCATTTTATAAGTTTCTTTATTTTAAAGGAGTCAAATTTGCAATAAATAAATAAATAAATCTTTTATTCTATTATAATTACAAAGTATATATTGAATTTATTAATTTTTATAAAAAAGATAGACGTATATTTTTAGTAGAATTCTCTCCTTTAGGTTTTTTCATCTAGAACAAGGCTTAATATCTTTATTAACATGGATTATTTATTGTTCAAGCTAACATTAACTTTGAACTTATACAATTTCATATAATTTACTTCATAGTTAATGTAACAACACTAAAATGGAAGCTAGGACAACACAAATTTATATCAATATTAATCATGATACAATTATACTTAAAATATTTTTTATATATATATATATATATATATATATATATATATATATATATATATATATATATATATATTGAATAACCACACCTATTTAATTTCATGAATGAAAAATATTAAACGGAAAATTTGAATCTGAGTTGTCATTCACTAACGTATTTACATGACACACATAATGTAATAAATTTATGTTAAAATTCATTAATGTATTAATTTTTTTCAAAAAGTAATTAATAATACCATTAATTAGTAACCTTTAGTAACAATACCATTAATTAGTAACCTTTATTATTAAAACAAATGGTATCAATATTATAAAAAAGTTTATTTAGTCAAAATTTGAGTTAATTGTATAATTTATTATCAGATTTTTCTCAAATTTTACGTTCAATTTATGTTTCTTACAAAATATATATATATATATATATATATATATATATATATATATATTTCTTTTTTTTTAAATTTGGACTCGAAATTAAAATATGTTTGTTTCTTAACTTTAATATTTTGGTCCCAAATTTAAAATTAAATTAATATAATTCTTTTAATTTTTCTACTTGTTAAATGATGTTCTATAATGACATGCGAACCGATTAAAGATTTTTGACACATTTCAACTCAAATGTCAACTTAAAACACCATTTAACAGGTAAAATAAAAAGAAAGAATTAATATCATTGATTGTAAGATTGTATCCATATATTTTTAAAAAAATTTAAGAACTAAAATATATCAAAATTTGAAATAAAGAAGAATTTCAATTTGACATTTAAATTTTTGAACTAAAAATATATAATTTGTTTATTTATTTATTTTTTCCTTGTTTAAGTAGAATAAATTATTTTAAACCATAATTTCTAATTCGAACTCGTCGCAAACTCTGACAAAATCATCTAGCTGACCAAATTTAGATACAAATATTACTGTTGAACAAGGGCAGAATGGGTATATTTTTCAATTAGTATATCTCAAAATATATCAATTTAATCACATGTAATTTATTTATACTTATAAATTGAATTTTGTTTATTTAAATTAAAATTATTACACAAATATTTACTAGTTGATTTAGTTAGCTTTTTGCCGAGTGAAATTAGCATTTACTACATTGAATGAAAATTGAGGCAGAAGAATGACATATACAGCTGACGAGGTAACATACATTACAGAACCAACTACATCTGTGAAAAAAACAAAAAAATCTTTTGTTGATCATCTATTTATGTTTCTGGTTACTACTATCTTCACCTGCTGGAGCATGGATGCGGCTTCTTAGTTCTTCAAAAGCCTTCATGCTCTCTGTATCGAAACCTCCTGCAAACTAAAAAGAGTTGCACTTTATTTATTTGAGGTTGCAGCAAGAAAAATCTTGACCTATCGAGTTACCAAATTTTAGTCCATTTGTTTTTTGTTTGTAAAAGGAAAAAAATGCATAGCCTATTTCTTGGGCCAACTGTTTAAGGGCCCAACTTGTCCCATTACAAATTTTGCCAGTTCCATATTTCATTAGCTGATGCAATATATATATAGACTTTTTTCTCAGGTTTTAAAGGAAAAGCTCTAGCAGCCAAAATAATGGAGTTGGAAGCAGGTAAGTAAACTTTGTTACACTTCAGCTTCCTAGTTTATCTATGCAAAATCAGTTTATGTTCATGAGAGATGTAGAAGTGAAAACAAAACCAAGAGCCTTAAAATTACCTGATGAACACGAAACGCAAAACGTACTCCTTGCACAATTAAAAACTCTCTGTTTGGTTCCTTGTCGGGTCCAGATAATATATCAAGTTCAGATGCAACACGTTTCATATACTTGTTTGCCAGTTGCACAGAGGAAAGCTTGATCTGCAGTGAGAGAATTACCAGTAGCAACTACTAAGTGACCTTTTAATAGCTTCAAACAGAAGCAGGCATCAACAGCAAACAAAGGCCATGCATTTGTTATTATATTTTTAAGTTTGTATTTATCTCTATTTTGGTTAGTTGAAATATTCTTACTACTAGTAACTAGATCATTTTACCTTCGGGAACAAGTTCTTTATTTTTAACAGGAACGCAAACTGATTCTGTAATTTAGAAGCATACCTTTCCCATAACTCCCGTATCTAATAGCCAAGTTACTGGTATTCCAAACTCTTTGAACCGCGAAATAGCCATATCTCTTGTTCGTAAGAGTGCATATACGCTTTGCTCCACTCTAGAAGCAAAAATAGAGAAAGATGGAAATAGATCAATTAATAAATAAGCTTCATTCTATATCTATAGAGAATAGCAAGGAACATGTACACCAAGAAACATTATAACAAACATGTTTATCACATTCTACATTTGTGACTTGAAATGTCTGAATCTCCAGCATTTAATCAGACATAAGAAAATAGTTTACATTCTACTCGGATAAGAGTCATTCTAACTATAACATGAACGATGACGCTTACTTTTCAAGCAACGAGTACATTTTCTGCAAAGCAACTTCACATGGGTGTTTGGGATCATCAGTGAAGGTGGAGACTTGCTTTTCCAATTTCATCAGATCCATATATTCAAAAGCTGCCTCCCTCAGCACATCAGTTTTCCCTTCGGGCCAATCAAAATGCTTGAGAACAGCTCGTTCATCGACCTTGTAAAAAGGAATATATTGAGATGAATAAAATGCACATTGGATGTGAAATTGCAAAGGACGAATGCAATTTATGGGGGAAAACAGCAAAAAGAATCAACTTCCATACTTTCTCACAGTCTGCAGTTTATATGAATTAGTTTCTGGAAGCTTGTTAATGATAGCTAGAAATGACACAAGCACTTACCAAGAAGGAAAGCTCTCCATCTAACCAGTTCACAAAAGCCACTAGATCTTCAATCTTATTGAAGGATGCTGCACGAACTTCATTTGCCAAGGACAAGACAAAGTCACCCTGTGTTTCCACATCGGCTTTCACCTAGGTCCATATCCATTAAAAATAAGGTTCTAAAATTTTTAATTATAGAAATGACAATATGAAAAAATAACAAAGCCGGGGTGAATTTGTAATGTACAGCTAAGAGGAATGATGATCTGTTCTCAATCTCCCCAATCATGTTGCTCCTAGCATCAGATGCATAAGTTGTAGAAGAAAATAATGATGAAGTTTCATTCTTTTCCTCTCGTTTCATCAGTGTCTGATAAAATTCAACTAGCTCAGGAAAACGGTGAACATTATCAGAAGCTAATGCTCCTCTTGATAGGTTTCCTAGTGGAGTGGGAAGTGGTCCACCTGGTGGTGCTGGTGGTGGTGGAGGAGGAAGAGATTCAGACGGAGGGCATGATACTGCATTTGAAGAATTTGAATTTGTACAAATTGGTGCACCATCAGATGGTTTAGGAGGTGGCTGAGGCACCCTAGGTGCCCTTTTCTCAATGTGGACAAGGTTCATCTTGCTAATGGTTTGACTATCAACATTCTTAGCATAGTCCGGATGATCGTTTGAACTACCACAAACATGTGTCTTCTCCTTTAATTGAGCGAGTTTTGATGGAAAAGACATTGTCCTCTCTCTTTCAGCCTTGGACATATTCAAATTTGAATTGCCACCAAACTTTTGCACTCTCACTTTCTCAGCCTTTTCCTTAATTTGTTTTTCCCTTTCTAAGGCCAATTTATGGCGGTCTTTATATGCAGGATATTTTCCATCCAGATACCCAGCAACTGTCTTAGACATCAATTGGAATGAAGATGCAACAGAATTTAAGGATTCACAGGATGAAACTCTTCTTATGCTAGGAAGAGCCAGAGTTTCAGGAGAATTAGAAGGTTCCTGATCATTCTGCCCAAAGGTAGTGATGGCTACAGAATCACCAGCATTCCTTTGCATCAAGGATTCCAGGGAATTCCTAGGTCTATTACTCATATTCATCCTGCTTAGAGAGCCACCAGAAAGATATCTGGCTGGTGATGAAAGAGCACTTGAATCATCTTTGCTTTTGCCCCATTTCTTCAACTTTTGGATTAAACTAGTTTTCTTGCTAACACTACTATGTTTACTCATAAAGCTGTCAATGGAAGAAGCATTGTCAAAATCTTCACTGCCTGGTGAAGAGGTATGAGAGAAGTAGCTATCAATATCTGTATCCCCTTGTCCATGCTCTGATCCTGCATATTCTAACATTAACTGCTTAGCCTTCTCCTGTGATTTTGGGCTGAGACTTGTGTTTAGATCACGGGTTGATAATTTTCCAGGAGGTGCCTGGTAATTCTTCAGCTCATACCTTAAGCATGCATTTACCCAACGAAGATATACAAGCTCTTCAACTTCACTGAACCTATTAATTTGGAGTCCTTCTACTTGCTTTAGCAAGTCTTCATTCATATGCCTCAGGCTACTTACCTCCTCTTTTACCTTGGAAAGCATTTCATTCTGCAGTTCAGGGCAAAGCATCTCAAAATGAAATTATACTCATTGCGAGTAAAGTTTATAAATCTAATACTAATTTACCACTATCATGAAGGAACTACGCAATCATTTTCAACATTTTTTCTCAAATAATTTCCAATTAAGAAAATAATTGATATCCATATACATCTTCAAAAGAAATTGCTTCTAAATGTTACATTCCCCCATTAATCAATAAACATACAATAGATCACACCAGAAAGAACATACGGGTGTCAACTAAAAATAAAGAAAAAAACTTCAGATTCAGTTTCTTTTATATTTATATAAACTTCATTTAGTTAATGCTTGATTACTCTCAATCATTGAGGTTCTCATTACTTTCAACCATCATTTCTTACTTGTGTGGCAAGTATTCAGTTGGCTGACAAGGTAAACAACGAGGACTTATTGATGTTAAATTATTGATTAAAAAATATAATATTAGGTAGCTGAAAACTTATCATACACTTGTCCAACTATGAGTAATTCTTAAATATTGGTTTCATGCATCTGTTTAAGTCACAGAAGGACAAAGTTTACTGTATGAATCTGACCTCATTGGAGAGTTCTGTAATTCTAGATTCAGCAGCATTGAGTTTAACTGTCACTTCTCGCTTCTCGTGTTGAAGTTCTTTATTTTCTCTCTTAAGCTCCACAACTTCAACCTCCAAGTCATTCAGAGCTTTCAATTTCTTTCCAATTTCAGCATCTTTCTTGACAACCTCTTCTTCCTTCATCACTAGACTGGAAACTTTTTGTTTAAGCAATAACAACTGGGTTTTTGCCTGGTTAGCCTCAAGCTGTATCTGCCTTCGCAGTTCCTTGATTTTGCTTCTTGCTGCCTCAAGTTCTCTCTTGGCAGAAGCTCCATGTGTGAGCTCTTCTTGAAGCTTCTTCCTCTCTTCTTGCAAGGAATTAATGGTCATTTTAAGCATATCTATTTCTACAGTCTTAATATTCAACTGCCTTTGCAACTCCACAAAGTCCGCTTCCTGCTCCTTCAAACCATAGTACTCCAGCAATTCACCTTCAAGTTTCACTTCCCTCTCTTCCAATTCCCTCACTAGATTCCTCAACCGTTCTAATTCACTGGCATTGTTAGCCATGTCAGTTTCATAAACTTTGTCTTTCCTCTCCTCATCAGTCCTATCAGCAAGTAATGGAAAATCAATCTCTCCAGATAGAAGGCTTTCAAGTTCAGGAGAAATATCATCTTCAAAGTCATCGGTTCGATTGGTTACGCTGCTAATTAACATAACCTCCTTTTGATCTTCTTCTTGCCTCTGCAACAACGTCAAATAATGTCACAAAAGTAATTAAACATTCCAATTCTTTTCCATTCACATGAAGACAAGAAAGCAAACAAAAGAAATCCTCACGACCACCATAAACAAAATTGAATTCAATAACTTCAGTCCAATATACTCACAATCTTCGTGGTGAGACCATCAGTAGAATGAGTAACCTGCTCCTGTTCTGTACCCTCATCTTGACTTTTTCTAAATCTCGCTTCACCATGTTCTGCTCCACAATGAGAGAATTAAGTTCAACAAAGAGGGTCAGCTTTATTTACCGGAACAGTCATCAACATGAAGCTAGATGAGATCATTTTGCATGTTGAGAAGTGAATTGATCAAAATCTATGAAAAAATAATAACAATAATAAGTGGTGAATAAGCACAAGTACCTGATCTTGAGTTATTGACATTCAGCTGCTTAACTGTGAGGGCTGCAATGGAAGCAGCAACTATCACCCCTAACCTGACTATCATGAATCTAGAGGCGGCATCAATGTCCTAACTATACCCATTTCCCCCAATTTTCATAACAAAAAGTTCAAATCATTGGAGCTTTGAAAGTGAAAACCAATGACTCAGAATCCACAACTGGGGCAGAACAGAATATAGCAAAGAGAAATCCCGGAACAAAAGAAAAGCAAAAACCAGATTTAGAAACGCAATTTCCAATCTTTCACCTTGGCACAAGCTTACCAAATAGAATTCCTTGCACTATTTTGATACAAAGAGACACGCAACGAACAATAGCTAGTGGGCAATCCGGGCACACAATGGGTGGGTCTAATAAGTAACCAAGATCCGGTCACAAGAACGTTATGAAGTTACACTTAAACGCAAGCAGAGAAACAAGATTTGCTGAAAAGAAGTTGTCAGCGTAAAACTATAACATGAACAAGCTTCTCCTAAGGTTTTTTCCCTCCTCGTTTTAAGGTTATTCCTAATCCTATTACATGGCTCTGGTAATTTATATATGAATGAGATGAAAAAGGAAAATACGAGAAATTGGTTTGACTCTTGCCCCTCTTCACTTTCATTTGCTGTAGCCGTTTTCGCCCGTTGTTGCTCGTTCCAGTTTCCCCCTTTAAATTTTTCACATTTGCCTCTACCAGTCTTGTTCCTTTTTAACTTCTTGTTTTCAAAGAATCATTCTTTTTATTTTGTTCCTTTTAAGCTTTATTCCGTTTCTAACATTTAAGTAAAATATATCTGCAACTGATTACAAACTAGGTGATAATAATAATAATAATAATAATTTAGAAAATGAAATTAATAAAAATAGTTTTATAAACTGGAACTAAATAAAATTATATTATATCATAATGTTATAAAAGTCATTTGTATGACTTGAATATAATGTTGTAATATTCAACTGTACATCTGATTCCGTTTGACATTTGTTCAACTACCAACAAGAATACAACACAGCAAGAAACTTAACTACGACTCATACCACAGACTTTCACTTTATAAACTTAAAAATAACATAAGATTCTAAAATCTTTGTTATACTTCACCGTCGAAGCTGACTTTAGTGGATTAATGTTACTTATTCACTGAACAAGATTCCAATCTTTAATATATATATATATATATATATATATATATATATATATATATATATATATATATATATATATATATATATATATATATACACGATTTTATTTTAAATTGGATAACTAAGTAGCCACATTTATATTATATCCTTCAATTGAAATATACATTACAGAATATAAAATGTTAAGAAATTATACCATTAATTTTTTTCATTATCTTACTAAAAATAATTATGAAAGAAAGAAAAAAATACATTATTATTGGTAAAAGAAAAGTTAAGAGAATAGATTTTAAAATATTTCAAGAATAAATTAAAAGAGTATACACAGATAATAAAGACGAGATATAAATAAATAGATTTTTGAGTAATTTAAATTAACTATAGTGGAGACTCTGAAGCACCAAAATGGTCGTAATCAAACTCAAATACAGTCATCAATAATTGTAAGTAATTTAAAGATGGAACCTCTTTCTAAGTGCATGATTAGGCTTAAGAGTAAAAGGTGTTTGACAGAATTATATAAAAACAAAAACATTTTTATATTTGTTGGGAGGACCCACGGTATATTTAGATCAAGGACTTTCAATTTGTCTTATTTGTGGCAAGGTGGGTCTATTCTAGGGCGATCTGTATTAGGATTGGCACACCAATGTAACAATGCCCAAGTTTTTTTTTTTTTTTTTTTTGGAACAATAGGGAAATAAAACAGGAACATAGAACTTTAGCCCAAAACAAACACTACTTTAACAAAAACATGAATTAATCAGATTAGGCTCTTTTTAAATTTTTGTAATAGAAAAGGCTAAAAAGAAGTAGGTTGTGGGGTTTATCCTCTTTCTTCCATTAATATTATTGAATATTTTTAGCTAGATGAGGGACAGTTGCTTCCTTGTCATTTCAAAATCACAATACATTTACACCATTTGATCAAACAATTCTTTGTAAGGGACAAATATTTATAAACAAATTTTCACTTAATTTATTTAAATCTAAACAATAAACGTCAAAAACCAATTAAAAAATGTCTAATTAGTTTATAATATTTTTATTTATTCTATTTACTTCTTTATCTTTAGTTATCTTTCCTTGATGAAATAATTTAAACTTTTATTTCATTTCTTACTTATTGTCATTCACGTTATCTTATCAAACTTTAAAAAAAAAGGTTATTTCATTTAGTTTAGTTTTTCTATTGTTACGTACCCATCTAGTTTAAAAATGTAGGCTAAAGAATCTCCTAAGGTGAGAAAGCACTAGTGTACCACTTTCAAATACCAAAAACAAATGGAATATAGGACCTTTAATAGCGACCAACCTCTTCTTCTCGTAATAGTACAATTAAATGATGTTTTCGGTATACTCTTTGGGTTAGAAGAAAAGACTAATATACATTTATTTTCACTTACAATATAACAAAAAAGATTTGAAATATGTGTAACAGGTATGTGGAAGTAAGAGCGGTATATCATAATTAACTTAAAGCTCATTTATAACAATTTGATTTATTGATCCTCACCCTTAATAGTAAAGGAAATAAGTTATGGAAGGGTGTATGAGTTTCAATTATAAGGAACATATGGGATCATAGGACCAAAATTGTGTTTAGACAAGGAAAAGTAGATGTAGAAGAAATATTTACTTTGACACAATTAAATGTTTGAGCTTTGACGAAGTATAAAGTTGGTAACTTTAATTTTTTTATTCACACTAGATTTATTGTCCAATTAAGTGCATTCATTCTGTTACTTATAAATATAACCACAATCACAAATAAGGGATTGGGTAGGGACCAAGAATGCCTATCAGGAAGCAAGAAATGTGAGTTAGGTGTTTTGTCCCCTCTCAAGACAACTTAACCATGTCAGGCTTTTAGTCTGGTGCTTGTTCTGTCTGTGCAAGAAATTAGTGAAAATTTTTGTCTCATACAACTCTTAACATATTTAGAGGCAACCTAGAAATATCAATAAGATCAGATGCAGCACAAAGGTATAGTAGTAAATGGATATGGAGGACTAAATAACATAATGCAAATCCATTATAATATGATGTTTGATTATAAACAAAAACTTTGGACCTAATATAGCTTTATGGACACTATATAAAAGTACTTTAATTATTAAATGGGAAGTCAGCTGAATTTTGTTAAATTTTGGTTGTATGATCTCTACAATAGATAAATGTTTTTCTAATAGGATAACACAGTAAAAAAACTCTGTAATTATATATATATATATATATCATCCCTTAGATTTCTAAATTTTTTATAGTAAGAAATAAAAAGTGTTTAATGGAAACTTTTGTTGTTATTTTCACTAGTTTGGATCAGTTCAGTTCATTAAGTTAAACGAAGTTAGATTTGTAATGTTCCGTCAACATTGTTCTATCATACTAGTTGGAAAAATATATCATAAAAATACTCTATAAAAAATATATTAATAAAATGTAAATATTTTTAAATTGACCATCTTCTAAAAGATCATTCTCTCGTACGAAATATGATAATAAAAGTAATATGCAATTATACAATAATGATCATTTTAAAGTATATATATATATATATATATATATATATATATATATATATATATATATATATATATATATATAAACATCACCATCACCATGTTTCCTTCATTATATACATATTGGAATCATGCATATAAATATAAATAAACTCATATTCAACCACACATAATTATAGCTAAATATGAGCCATTTTCTTATAAGACTAACAAAAATAATGATAAACATTTTCATTATAAGACTAATATTTTCATTATGGTGTCAAAATGTCACAAAAGATTCCAAAAATAACAAAAAAAAAAATAAAAAAAAAAAAAAAAAAACTATCAAATGACCAATTTTATGACCTATAATATGTTTATAAATCAATTTAGAAATTAAATTTCTAATTAAAAACTAATTTAGAGACTAATTTTTTTTTGGTAGCCAAAACTTAGGTAATTAATGTTAGTTAGAGATGTCGATATGAGTTTCAACTCGTAAGCCAATTCAGCTCATCACGGGTTCGAACCGGGTTGAGTTGAGAAAAATTAAGTTATTTTTTAAAAGTGGGTTGAACTCAACCCGACTCACTCAACCCACGGGTTAAACGGGTTCGAGTCAGGTTGAGGGTGGGTTGACCCACTTAACCCACCAACAATTTTTTACAATTCTTTTTAATAATTTTTTACTGCCCCTAATTATATAGGTTCACAATCTCATATCTTTAAATGCTAAAATGTTGCTCAATAATATTTGAATAGTTTGAATGTTTAATTAATTTGATTGTCTAAATTATATACGCTGATACTTTAATCTTTAACTATAATCTTTATAGTAAACTACTCAATCAAATTGTCTTATAAACAAATTTTTCTAAGTTAACATGACAAAAGTGTGTAGTTTTTTTATTTATATTTTGTTGAATAGCATGACAAAAGATATGTAATATTAGCCATGTTTTCTTGTACTATATGGACACTTTCTTAGAAATAATTCATCATATATTGGTGGTGAATATGATGAAGACATTGGTTCTTGGTTTTACTGTAATTGTCATCTCATGGATTGGTTAAAACATTATTTAAATATATGAATACTTAAAAATAAATACATAAATATATTTTTTATGTGGGTTGATGAGTTAATCCACTTAACTCACCAACCCGTGATGAGTTAAGCCAGGTTACAAAATTTTTGACTCACCACAAAGTGAGCCAGATTGGGTTCACTCATTTTCAACTCAGCTCGTGGTGAGCCAACCCGGGGTTGACTCACTTTGACATGTGTAATTTTAGTGACAAATTCATAATAAAAACTATTTTAGTTACCAATTTAGAACCAATTATAATTTTTTGATATTATTTTGGTTATCAATGATTTTTAATTTGTAAATTAGTATCTAAATTAGTCACTAGAGTGACTAATTATTTTTTGAATTAATGACCAAATCATCACCTTTCATAAAATCTATACTTTCAAAATAACCATCATATTTCACAGAAAAAACTATCAACTTACCTAAATCACCCCATCAATCTAAGTATGCTTTCAAAACTCATCCTTACAATGGAAAAATCTACGTTTGACTATCCATTTCAAGAAAATGAGAAAAACAAAACTTGAAACAATAATAGGGATAAAACAACCTATCAAAACTAAGTTTTTATTGGTTGAACATTATCTATTCGAGAAATCTTAATTCTCAACTATATATATTTTGGTCCATTCTATTCAAATTTGATTCTTTGCAAATCAAATTCCAACTCAATTTTCTAATTTTTTAAAAATCGAAAGTGAGAGAAAGTAAAAAATTAAAACATTTAATATTTGACACATAAGTCAAAATTGAAATTTATTGTTGTAAAAGATTAAATAAAACTTTAAATATAATTAATGTTAATATTTTAAAAAATATAAATATATTTGATAATTAAGAGAAACGTATAAGATTTTGTTAATTCATCTTAAATCCTTTTAATAGTCACATTAACATTTCTTTGGACATTAACAGAGTTAGATGAGCATTACTGTTATGACAGAGATGTTTCTATAATGGAGATGTATGTGTTGACGAAGGAGACACATACTAATGTAGTATTTAATAAAAAATGAAAAAAAATAATTTATATATTTCAACTGAAATTCAAACTCACTCTAACAAATACAATGACTAGGTGTGTGGGGTGTGTGTATGAATTGAAAAACTAAAAATTATATATATATTTGTTTTACTTTCTACACAGTACGATGGAATATCCACAAGCTCCATGGTTGCAAAAGCATATGCTTGGTGGAAGTGGAGTTGGTAGAGGTCCAATCACCTTTATTTTACTTCTTATATTCAACAACCAAAATAATACAACATATTTCAAAATGTTAAATCACATGTACTATACTTTATATAATTAAAGAGATGGAAAAATAATACATGTTTATAAGAGTTCTATGTTTTATTAAAAAATACATTCATATATCTAATAAAATTTAGATTAAGCTGCTTTTCTTGTCACCAGAGTTTGATCAATATTCAACCATGGGATTTCGATTCTCTTATATGCATAGGCGGATCTGGTCTCCCAATTTTTTTTCTATGTATAAATTAGTATATAACTATTTAATTTATTAGATTAATTGGATACAAGTTATTTAGATCATGATTAATTTGATGGAATTATTTGGACTATAAGTTTACATTAATAATTTTAAATAACATCCCAATGAGATTCTTAATAATTTTTAATTTTTCAGCATACCTATCCAGTAAAATTGGGTGTCTGTATCACACATTTTTGGCGCAGGTGATAACAGAGACATAGAGTGAAACACGTTATTAATGTGGAAAAAGTTTAAAAGTATGCAAAGGCTCAACTTTTTTTTCAAAACGCATTTAATGTTATGATAATATTTCTGTCAATAAGTTTAGGAATTTCTTATAAAAGTAAAGAAATTTAAATGCTGCCTAAAAAGAGTATCATAATAGTTAGTTCATAAGAAACGTACACTTTCTAAGTTGAAAAAAAGGAGCGTGTAGCAGTGTAGCATTGGAGTCTAATTTTAATTATTATAGCAGATTTGGACCAAAAAACTTGCCTACTAAAACGATGCATGTTGCTTTCGCTTCAATAAAGCCATTGTCTATTGAAGCACGTTTATGCTAATAATTACTCGATTAATGTGCAACTTTTGTAGGTGGGGTAACTTAGGTTAAACAAGGTAATTTCTTGCTATGTTATAGGGCTACTGGTGGGGTGTGCTTAGCAGTTTTCTCTTGGACCCTATAGACTACAAGGTTTGTAGTGTAATTTTAGTAGAAAGGTTCATTTGAGTTCAACTTGAGTGAGTTGAGTAGTAAAGAGGTGAAGTCTGAGATATTGACTTATTATCAAATTCATTTGTTGTTTGGTCTAGACGCTCCTAACTCAACCTGTGGTAGGTTAGATGGACCCATAAATTTTAATTTATTTTAACAATCTTAATAATGCATAGATGCATAAATAATAGTCTCATGATAAAATATAAAACTGTCATTTTAATAAAATTATTTTACAAATGTATGTACGTTATAATATATAGTTATTGTAAAGTTTAGTTAATTTGAGTTAGATTGGATTCCCATAACTTAAGATTTATATATTTTTTATTAATAAACTTAATTCTTATTTTAATTTGATATATTAAATAGAATATAATATAATTCACATAATTAAATCAAATTAGAATGGAAAAATAAAGCACTAAGTTTATTTAAGAGAACTAGCAGATAAGTTTGCCATAGAAAATTCTCTATATAAGAAATAGTTTTTATAAGAGACATCCAAATATTTGATTAATTAAAAAGTTTAAGTATAAATAAATATCAATTAAATTAAGTTTTATTTTATAAAAATATTATATCTTTAGAAAGTGAACCTTTTTTCCTCCTCTAATTTTCTTGTAAATTTTTTTACACATTTGTATACTTATTTAAAGATTGGAGTGTAAGACACTTAACGATAAAGTCTACCTTTCTATCTACCTTTCTATCTAATCAACTTGTTTGACGACGTAAACCTATCTTTTTCTCTCTTGATGGTCTTTCGGTAATTTTGTTATATGAGTGCTGTTAATTTTGCTACATGAGTGATGTTTAGTGTTTATATGCGTTATTTAAGAACTATTGATAAATTTCTGTTCAATTAAAATTATTACGGTGTGATTAGATCTGGATTTGAGTTTTCCCTCTTTTTTTTTCCAAATAATATGGGTATCTAGAGGTGGAGGAATTTGAATGTACTTGCTTATAGTCAAGTAAGAGAAACTAGATATTTTAAATTGGTGTGATCGTTAAATGGAAGAGTGGTGATGCAATACTGAATATGAGAAGTTGAATTGTGTGTTTATGTTTCTGGTTGTGCCTATTATTGCTAGTGGTGAATGGTGAAATGCTTTAAAATGTGTTTATACGAGGAAGGGATGTGTGATATATGAATGAATGAGATGAAATGCTTCGTATATAATTAATGTGATGGTGGTATTTTGATTAGATATATGATGTAATGGGATGTGATGTGATTTGATTGAGTAGAATGTTTTTTTTTTTAGAGAAAAAGTATTTCTCTCATTTTGAACTGAAGGTTGTTCGTTTGAACAGATTTTCTGTTTGAAAAGAAATCAAAAGATGGATCAGTAGATTATTGTGACGTTCGTTTCAAATGACTTAAAGGTGAGGGATTGCAACGATTTGTAGGATGCGTGCATTTTAAAATTTCATAGGAGTATAACAGATTTGAAGGGATCAGTACAACAAAGACAATTTTATTTTGAGTCACAATTTATCCGTGTGTTGTTCATGACTTTCACGGTACTGTGCTATTTCATTCAAGAATCGATCCATGGTTCGTTGGATCCAATCCCATGATTGTTTGGAACAAATCTGGGAAATTTCATAGTAGAGTGGATCAATCCCATGTATGGTTAGAACCAATCCCAACTTGGTAGATCTAATCCCCTCTTGTTTGTAATGGATCTGGTCGACTTAGAGAGTGAGATTCTATCCCTTACTCGTGGATCCGATCTCTTGTGTACGTAACATTTTTTACAATACTATGAAAAAATTAAATTATTTTATTAATTTTTATAATTTATTTCTTTCAATTGTAGTAGTAAAAAAAATTATAATTCATACAAATACTAATTTATATTACTTATTACACAAAGGACAATATGGTAATCTATCTTTTATATATATTTAATTTTTTTTCTTAATTTTTCACATCAATAAAATCATTCACAAACTCTCTCAAACTTTACTTCAACCTTTACTCACAATCACCTCTAAATCCCTTAAAAAAAACAATACACATTTCACTCTAAAATCCACTTAAACCCTTCCACTCCCTCTCCCTCTCCCTCGAACCCATCCATCCAAGTGAACAAAGCCTTAGAGTGTATTGAATGAGAATTAAATTAAGAGATTATTTTAGATTTTATCAAGTATTATAACTTACATAAAGGAAAATATTTAGGTAATGAGAGTTGATGGATGTTCCTATAGCGGGAATAAACATTTTTGACAAGTCATAATGAGCTAACTCTATTATATGGAATGGACATAGATCTTATTATGAAGTTGGGTAGAACCTAAATATTAAAAACTAAAATATATCAGGATTCATTTGATAGGTACAAAGTCTCTGAGTCTAATTCAAAGCACAACTCTTCCTAAAGTAGAAAAATTTATAATTGGTTTAGTTAATTGCGAACAACATATGTATTGATTAAGATTTAATGTATATGTTAATACTTTGAAATATTTATGAATTCTTAAATCTTTTAAATATACTAGCTTACTCTAATATGTAATTATGTTTCTATATGTTATAATCGTGTATCTACATATTTGCACAAGAGCACGAGATAATGCAAGAGAGAGTCTTTAGTGATGAGATGACTCATTAGTTGGTTGTATAGACATTTATGTATATAATTTTTTGTATTTTACATATTTCCTCTATTTTTTGGGTGTCTTATGTTTTAGAAATTTTCTTAAATAAATTTACGAAGAATATTGTAATACATATATCATATACTAATTATGAATGCTTAAATTAGTTGAGTGGTTTAACTGATCCAAGGTTTACACATTGCAAATAATCTATTAATTTTTTGTGCTAATCGTTTAGTGTCATCTACTGAACTTTGAAAATATATTGATATTAATACATTTAAAGAATTTTTAATATACATTAAACATAGAATTCATTAGTATATTTTAAATACACAACAAATAAACACTACTAAATTTTCAACAAGAAATCCGGGAGTATAAAATTTTGGTATACTATAAAACATATAACTATATAAGTTTTATCATATAAATAAAATTTATGTTTCTGAACAAAAGTATATTATTTTTGTAATTATAAATTAAATTTTTTTAAATAATTAAACTTCTGTTAATTTTTTAATGATTTTATTTATTTTTAAACAGTGTTAAATCTCTGATTTGAACAGATTATTTCATTTAAAAAGTTAATCTAATGAGTATTAATCAAATTAAATATTTATTTATCTTTTACAAATTCAACTTTATTGTAAATATTTATTTTTTATAATTATTTTTGTTGTATATTTTATTTCAATTTATAATATTAATTTTTTTTTAAGTTGTTCTGCATAAAAAAATTAAAATCAACTCATTAATACTAATAAAACTGTGTTTATAAAATTGAAATATGCAATAATATGTAAAAGAAAAAATAAAGATTAAACTAGAAGTGGTATTAAGAAAGTTGAGGTGTTATTGTATGTGAAGATAATTGTATAGTAATTTATTGTGAAGAGAGAGTGGTTAGTTATAAAAGGACAGCGACATGAATTGTGGGGAAGAAAGTGACCTATGAAGCTACATTAGTTTCTCAAAGAAAGGTAACAAACTTGTGCTGCCTTTGGCTACATTTGCTTTAACCTTTTTATCATTTCATCATCCCCATCCCCTACTTTAGTCTGGTCCTTCTTCCTAAATTCCCAACACTTTCTTTTTTCTTTTCTTTTCGATCTTCTCTTTCATCTTCTTTCCATTCTCATCAAATTTCATTTCTGAATGCAATATCATCACAACTTCCTCTTCAAATCATAACTACATTTGTGTTTTCTTTGACTAAAGAATAAATTAATTAATTAAATAACATGGAAAAGAGGCAATTTCCTCTCTCTCTCTCTTCATTTTTAATTTAACTTTTCAAAACATTTTCATTCTTCTTCCCCTCTTCATGGATGAACATAGATGGGTACTCAATCTTACTTTCATCAGAGTTGGATGACTCATTTTTTCTTCTATTTTCTAGTTTAAACGTTCATAATGTAAAAAACGTAAACAATGTGTTAAAAAAAATCACAATTCTATTATTTTAAAATTTTGAATTGAAAATTAAAATAAATATTCTCAAAAGCAGTAATATTAAAGTCCATAGATGTTTCTACTCTGGTGGGAACCATTTTCTAAATGTTCCAATCATAATAAAACTCTTGCCACACTAACAAATATATTAAAAAATATACCTTTAGATAATAAACCGGTTAATTTGGTAGCAAATTTCTTTACTTATAAATAATTGTTGCCTCCAACTGTTCTTCATCAACACTTATATTTAAGGTTGTCAACGCGTGGGTAGAGTACAGGTAATAGCTCCTCCTTACCCTACCCGCTGAATAAATATTCGCTTCGTATCCGTATTTATATTCGTCGGGTATCCATTATGTGGGTATCCACCTATTTTTTCATATCCACGGATATTCACGGGTACCCGCGGGTATTTACAAAATTATTTAAAAAACAAATATTTAATCATAAATTTAAATAAAATAAAATAAAATACATCAATGTTATAAATTTTAAATAAAGTTCAAACAAACTCAAGTTCATAGAAGTCTAAATAATTATAAAAATAAATATAAAATGACGTTCAACACAATGAAAATTCTTTAATTAGTACTTTGATCAACAAGTCCACCTTCTCCTTGATTCCTGAAATATAATCAAATAATAGACCTCAACTGCCACGTGCCAAGTATTCTTATTTTGATTCTATCATTTGACAACAAGCATACCATAAATGTCACTGTCTATATAGGGTTTGATGTATATGTCTAATTTCAAAGAAGGGAAAGAGAAGAATGTCAAGGGATGTACTTGGAAGAAGACAACGTACCAATACTTGAAGCTGGAAGAATAAAGACAGAAGACAAGACAAGATGTGCAACTTAGAAAAAATTAGGTCAAAATGATTTTTATTGATTAAAGATATATGAGGATATTTTTGTGAATTAAAGTTTAGCGGGTATGGATATTATGATACCCGTACCAGTCCCGTTAACATGCGGGTATAAAAAATACCGGTATCCACAGGTAGCGGGTATCCATTTTTAATATCCATTTTTTACCCATTGCGGGTTTTATCCACGAATATCCGCGAGTATGAATATTTTTTACATCCCTACTTATATTACTAACTCTTATTTTCTTAATATATATTTATTCCATTCAGAAATTGCAAAAACAAAGACAGTAAAATACGAAAGGCCACATTGCCTATTTTTATATAAACTTTTTTCCAAAATTAGGAATTGAAAATTGGGAGAAATAATGACATAAATGTTTGACAAAGTTAATATTAAATTGGGAACAAGGAAGAAGAAATTATTAGTTCCGGCCGGGCATCTTACTACTATAGTTCATGATAATTACTGTGCAAACCATAAATTCCGCAGTAATAATATTAATAGACACGAAGCCAGTCTAGATAAAGTTTATTTTGTTAAAGTGTAAGCAATGAATGGATTCATTGAAGGATTGATCGAAGAAGTTCAGAAAAGGAGATTTTCTTTGGCTTTAATTAGCAAGCATTTAAAACTATGTCCACTATTAGTTTTGTTTAGCAAGTATTTACTGTGGACATTTGAGTGTGTGGAATTGAAAATAAACTTATATAGGTAGGTACAAATTTTGAGGAAAGAAAAAAAAAATAGTGAAGGTACAAGTATGGTCCAACTGTTACATGTAGCAATGTGATTAAGTGGTGTATCGGAATATGAAAAGGTAGCTAGTGAGGTCTCTGTTGTCCTTTTAGTTTCCATGGAGGTGTCAAAAATACACCAGCAAAAAACACTAGACAACGAGGCAACAGCGGATAAAAACCTTATTTGTATTGCATGTTTTTACATGCACCTCTTCCTTTTGCATGGACATGGTCCCCTGCTACCAAACGCTCTTTCTACTCTTCAACTAATCCCTCAACCCTATCCCTTTATTGCCTTCAACCACCAATTACACTTTTTAAAGCCTATCAAAGTTCTCACTACTAACACACATAATTTCCATCATACTTATTTCTCGTCTAATAATGGTAATGAATAAGACAATCATATAGGGTGTGCAATTTCCATAGCGTAGCTGCATAAAAAGGAAACACTGTTTTTTAACTTTTTTTTTGCTTCCGTTTTATAGGCTTCTCAGTTGCTTCTGCTCTGATCATATTAATGCCATCGTTATTATGACTTTGAGCTTCGAAAACTGTGATAAGATATTGTGTTCTCTCTTAAAAATTATTTATATATATACTTCCTTAGTTTTTTCTATAAACACCACAAGAAGGAAGAGGTCAGGCTTCTTGCTCAGCTTTTCTGTTTCCTCCATTCCCACTATCCTACCAAGTCTGAGCATAAATTCAGGATCTTGTTCTTTCTTTCTTCATACTACAACCCGTGTTCTTCCAAAACAACAGTAATTTTCTGTAAGGTCCCGTGTTCGGGTACTCCTCTAAATACCCACTTCATTCTGTTTTAACTTTCACCCTTCTTTGCTTCTCTTCTCACTTTCTTCAACTTCCTCTTCCTCCATCTCTAAAATGATAAATGCACATGTAACCCATCAACCATAACATGCTCTTGAATTTTGAATTTCTTTCGTGCTTGGTAATCCTATTTTGACTCAACATCATGAAGAGCATCAAGACTGTTGTTGCCCGTGCCATATTTCTCACTTTCATCCTCTCTCTGAGTGCAAGATGCCGTGGACAAGAAGACCTTGATATTGCTCCAATGGAGAAAGCAGAGCAAGAAGCTCTATACTCCACCATTCAAGGCTTTGTTGGTGATTCCTGGAATGGCTCGGATCTCTATCCGGATCCTTGTGGTTGGACTCCAATTCAGGTACCTTTAACCAGACACCTAGCTGTGCCATCGTCGGTAGTACTACAATACATGTTGTCTAGCAACTAGCAACTACTTTGTACTGTGCTCGAGATAAGTTTTGGGTAGTGAAAATTTGTTTTTGTTAGGCCACCGTTTCTTGATTAGTGTCAGAAGGAATAGTATAGCTACAAGGGTATGGTTCCTGTTTGGTTAATGACTTGCACAGACTTTTTCATAATCAACAGTGAAACTCTTAACACAAACCAAACACCCTTATTTTTCACTCATTGAAGATTTTTGTTAATTGTTTGAGTCCATATAAATATGACTTTGCACTCAGCTTCATTAATGAACGCTGAAGCTTTTTACTTTCTGGTGAATTCTACCGTTTCATCCCTAGTGTATCAATTGTTTTTCAGAAGTTCTCCTCCCTCTCTTTTTTTTCAGGAAAAAGTTCAATTGTACATTCAGCCATTCATTTGCTTAATTGTGATGTATGTGTTGTTTTCTTCTGCAGGGGGTCTCTTGTGATCTGTTTAATGGGTTTTGGTATGTTACTGTCTTGAACATTGGACCCGTCCATGACAATTCCCTGAGTTGTGCTCAAGATTTGGAGTTTAGGCCACAGTTGTTTGAGCTCAAGCACCTAAAATCTCTATCCTTCTTCAATTGCTTCCAATCAAAAAATAGCTTTCCAGCTACCATTCCCGCGGGAAACTGGGAAAAACTTGCCAGCAGCTTAGAATCACTAGAGTTTAGATCAAATACCGGTCTCATTGGAAACATTCCCTCAGGTTTTGGTGTCCTCAAGAACCTCCGATCACTGGTACTACTAGAAAACGGTGTAACAGGTGAAATACCATCAAGCATTGGCAATCTGGTGAAGTTGAAGAAACTTGTTCTTGCTGAAAACCACCTTAATGGGAGGATCCCAGATGTTTTTGATGGGATGAATGAGTTATTAATCTTTGATTTAAGTAGTAATTCGTTAACGGGGTCTTTGCCTTCCACACTGGGAAGCTTAACTTCAGCATTGAAGCTTGATGTGAGCCACAATCAGCTTGAAGGGAGTCTTCTAAAGGAGTTTGGTAATCTTAAGAATGTGACCCTTATGGACCTTAGGAATAACAAATTGAGCGGTGGATTGAGCTTGTCTTTGCAAGAGATGCAGTCATTGGAGGAATTGGTTGTGTCCAATAATCCATTAGGTGGAGACATGAGGGCCCTAGAGTGGGAAAAGCTGAAGAACTTGGCAATTTTGGAACTCTCTAACACGGGGTTGACAGGGGAAATTCCTGAGTCTATCTCAGAATTGAAGAGGCTAAGATTTTTGGGACTTAGTGAGAACAAGTTGAGTGGCAATCTGTCACCAAAGCTGGAAACTCTTCCTTGTCTGAATGCACTTTACCTAAGTGGAAACAATATGACAGGAGAGATTAAGTTCTCTAAAGAGTTTTTGGAAAAAATGGGAAGACGTTTTGGGGCGTGGAGAAACCCCAACCTTTGCTACCAAGTTGGAGTAACTTCAACAAACCATGTTCCATATGGGGTAAAGCCATGCCAGAGAGAGGTCAATTTGTTAGAATCTAATTCAAAAACTCAGCTTACGAATGGGGATAGCAACCAGACTTTCCATTTCATAGCCTCTAAGGGGTTTTCTAGCTGTGCTAGTAATGGCCTCTGGTGGACTTTGATGGAAGAAATATTCATGATGGGTTTAGTTCTAATTCTTATATAGCTCTCTAGTCTACAACAATTCACCAACCTTTTAGGTGTTACAACAACAACTTGTATGTTTTTTATGTTTTGTTCTAACATGGTCTTGTCAACTTATTATATTTTGGCCAACAAGTTAGTTATTGAAACATGATACCTCAGCTTACTTGTTACATGCACTTCCTAGTTTCCTTTTGTCCTTGCAATGCAAAGGTTTTTTTTTTCTTTAATGTTTCGAGGTACCAAGAATTCTCTTTCTCAATTTTCAGCACAACTTTTCACCGAGAATTCTGTACAATTGTACCATTGGAAACTTTTATACATAATATGGACCTCACTAATTAAGTACTAGGCAATAATCTGAAATCACTTTAACTGTAGAGTGTTTTGTTGCCTGGTCATTCATTTTATCTAAATTTGAATCCATTTGTGCACGCTAAACTATAGCTGCATAACAAATTCACTGTGCTCCAAAAATGGGGTAGCTTTCAGCAGAGGATTGTCGTCATCTCTAGTACCAAATGGAGAAGTTTGGCTTTCAACTTCACGGAGACAAGAAGAATCATTTGCAATGTTACTCATTTTCCCTCCTGCTCAGTTTTAAGGACTTTTCTTGGACAGTAGCTAATTTTTTTTTTCACTTAAAATTTTAGGAACATTTTCAATTTGCAATTTCGCACTTCAAATTTCAGGAATATTTCTAGCAATTAAATTAATAAGTATTACTTATATTAAAAAGAAATAAAAACAGTAGAAATGTGAGAATATTTGTAATAAATATGTATTAATTAAATATTTCTCAATGGGTAAGTTAAAATCATAAACAGCTATTATCTTGAAACGAATAGAAGATTCATTATGAATTTAATTATAGAATAATTTATATATAACAAAATATTTTATTGTCTATTCAATTAAAATTAAATATTACCATGTCCTATCCACATACACGATATTGATATTTTAAGAAATTAACATTAAGATGTAAAAAATATCACTTCTCTTTCATTTTAAACGTGTATTTGGTTTTGTGACTAGTTACAAAATATATTTTTTAAATTAACGGTTAACAAATAAAGAATAATTTTTTTCACAACAAATACACTTTTGTAATGTTATATATACATTATCTACTTTTTTTATTGAGATTTTGGTGCTTATATTTTATAATTTTAACAAATTTTGTCTCTTAATTTTTAAATGTCTATCATTTTAGTGTTAATTTTTTTTCCGACCCCTTAATTTATATTTCCTGCAAATTTATTCAATTTTAGAAACTTTTTGTATTTAATATTGCAACCGTAACATCCCATTTTTTCATAAACATTTATAAGTTAACAAGTAATTGTTATAAAAAGGTTATTAATAGTAATTGAAAGTAGTCCGATTCACATTATAGTTCATAACTAGATAGAGTTTTCTTTTAAAATACATTCAAAATTCAAAATAAAATCATAAGTATTTCAATTTCTAACTATGGAATTAAGTATAAATTTTCAACATGATAAACCCTTTATCCAAAATACTTTTATACTAATTCTCTATTTCCTTATCTTGGCTCAAAAGTTATTATCTCCATCAACTTCTATTTCTGCTCGAGTATATAAAATATATAAGATCATCACATAAGAAAAAAAAAACAGAAAGACACAAAATTGTAAAGGTAAGTTAATTTTTAAAATAAACAAACTAAAATAAAAAGAGATTATATCTACTTAAGCTTGTTCTATATATAACAAAATCCTACTAAAATTATATTGTAATTTCATGACAACCAAGAGATGACAATTTATCTAGAACACAGAAAAATCACAATCACATGCAAACCCTGAAATTTTGTATGCATTGAAAATCAAAATTAATTTCTAGCAAAAGAGACAAAATATATATAGATTACTATGAATATATTGTACGATTTGTTACAAAAATCTTGTTTTTACTGCTCCAATCTTCAAAAGATGGAGAAATGTTGGATTCAAGCGGAACATAAAAGAAAAAAAAAAGATTATGAAGGAAATAAATAGAAAGATGTTTGACTTTTTTAAAGAAGTCCTTTTAATAGATTTTTACTTTTTAGTAAACTTTTTTAAAAGATAATCTTTATATATTTATTGGTTCTCACAGCAACCGTTGTCGTCTGCCCTCTTCTAAAAACAAAAGTCAAACATATCATCTAGTTTTCTCTATTTCGTTACATCATTTTCTAAACTTCATTATATCACGTCGAAAATTATAGTTAACTAAAATACATATTAAACAAAACTATATGTAATTAAAAATCAACCGATCAAATTTGCGTGAAAACAATTTAAGGATAGTATATATATTAAAAAAATAAAATTATACGAAAAGAATTATGGACTCGAATTATCATTCTTTTTATAAAACAAATCTTAGGTAAAATGAAAATGAGAGTATTTTTGATATTTTTTCGGTAAAACATGTTTCCATTTTCTGAAATTTATACACAAGTTACAATTTATTTTATTATAATTTTTTAAATAGTTAGTTTGGTCCCAAATTTTATAAATAAATAGATATAATCTTTTTAAAACTTGTTAAATTTTGTTATCGTATCAAATATATTTTTGAATAATATTTGAATTGTTTACGTTAATTTCACATCTTATAGTTAAATGTTTGGAACAATTTTAATAAATCCAAAAAAAATAATTTCAAAAAAATTATATTTATTTAATTTATTTAATTTAAGTTTATATCAAAATGAATTCTAAATATATTTAATATTTTATTTAAGAAACTAAACTTTTGATATTTTTACAATATTTTGTCGGATGTTGTACTTTTGCCGGAAGAGGATATGCTGGTGTTTAGAAAGAGAAAAAAAAAGAGAGAGAGAGAGAGAGAGAGAGAGAGGAGAATTTGAATGTGATTTTATTTTAGGGTGTTAATATTGAAGGTAGTGGATTGGTGCAGGAAACAGAGAAGAGGAGAGGGGAGTTATGAGTTGAATAGTTTTGAAAGTGAGGTGTGAAAGGATGAGAGGTTAGGCAGTAGTAGTTAGGTTAATAGGGCCGTACTAGGTTGTAGTCTGTAGGGATGTGTGTGTAACAAACAATCTATGCAATGTTCGTACACTGCTTTTAATGGACCCCTCTGTTGTGTCTCTATACAAAAGAAAAGAGAAAATTGGTTATGTTATTGTTCTTCGAAATTGTTTTGCAAATTGTTCTAAGGGCATTACACCATGTGTATCTGTCAGTGACCAAGAGAATTGAATGTTCCTAATCTTTCTTCTTCCCATCCCAAAATCCTGTTCCCTACAGTTACCATTCTTTTCACCCTTCTTTTCTTCCTTCCCATCATCAATAACGTTTTATATATGTTATAAACGCAAAAATAACAGAAAGCCTGTTCCATTATGCTCGTGCCAATTCTTATTATTATTATTATTACTAAGAAAAGAAATATATATAAGTGGTATAATGGACTGAGGAACTAAGTGGTAAATAAAAGGTTATGAAAGTAACAATAATAATAAAAACTAATCTAGTAGTAAAAGCAAAGCAGAATATTAGTTATGAGTCCCTTCAAAGTGGGAATGTATATTTTTTATTCCACATTGGTACAAAAACTTTGAAAAACTGATGGAGATAATGCTTTCGTACAAATATCAGCCGAGTGAAATGACAACGAGACATGAAGAAGGTTGATAACAAAAATATCGCAAATCAAACCAACATTTTTTATTTTTCACAATTTATATATGAAATTGTTAAGTTTATGTGAGAACCTTTTTTATTAACAACATATTTTATATTATAAAAGAAATTAAAAGGTTTCAAAAGGAGTCTTATTCTTAAAAAACAGAGGTTTTTTACAAAAATCTTACAGAAATTTATTTAATTTTCAATTCTCAATCACCTTCCTTCTTAATAAAATGATTTCCTTCCTTCTTTTTTTTTCCAAACATCCAAAATAATAAAAGTAATTAGTTTCAAGAATTCTATCATACAATTAGTCTCGTGTCATAATAAGTTCAAATTTTCCTTGTTTGGTAGAACAACTCTATCTTTTTTAGTGCATGCAGTTTTCTTTAGCTGTGTTAGATATGCATAAGTTATTAGAAGGAGAAATATGCACAATATGTGTTTGATGAAAAATAACTCAAAGAGAGCTTTCATGTTTTTCATCAAACACCTCTTCTGCATATTTCTTCTTCTCATGGCTTATGTATATCTAACATGATATCAGAGCCAATTTTTTAAAAAACCTACCCAAATGAGATTTTTTGGACATTATGTTTTACCCGTTATTGAACCGCTAACAGACCATCCATTAGTTTCTAGTCCTACGCACGAGATGTATATACCTTGGGGCGTGACGGGGTGTGTTGGAAGCCCCACATCGATTAGAGATAAGACAATTTCATAATATATAAGTGGGATGCAAACCTTACCATACAAATTCATAAAAACAAGTAGTATCAAGGATTTTACCATACAATCAATTATTCATAAGGGGAGGCATTGAGCAACTGGTTTAGAACTTAAGAAAACTTTAAATTTTTGTTTGAATTGTTTTATGTCCTCTTTGTCTAAATTTGTTTTTGTAGTAAAATATTTATTTCATCCAATTACATTTTTCATCTTCTTTTGAATATATTAGCTTTTTTTTTTTCTTGTGTTGTTTGTTTTGATACAATAATAGTCTAAGTTAGATTAAACTCAACTTACTAATTTTTTATATTTTATTATAATTATTTTTTATGTAGAATAACAAATTTATCTTTCTAAACATCGAAATATTATTCGGTAGTATTTGAATGTTTAAATTATTTATTTAATTTTCAAATACTATTTTTATAATAACCAAAGGTAATGCATTCTGGTTGCAAAATAAACTAAGAAAAAATAGTATATGAAAATTAAATTATTCAAACCTTACCTTACAATTTCATTAAGACAAGTAGTATCAAGGATTTTATAGTACAATTAGTTATTCAGTAAAGGAAGACACTAAGCGTTTGGTTTAGAGCATAGCAAAACTAAATTTTTTGTGTAGGATAACAAATTTATCTTTCTAAACACCGAAATATTATTCAGTAATATTTGAATGTTTAAATTATTTATTTAATTTTCAAATACTATTTATTTTTATAATAACCATAGTTAATGCATTCTAATTATCCTGTAAAATAAACTAAAAAATAAAATGAAAGTAAAAACATATTTAAATAAATCAACTCACTAAAATTGATTATAAAATTTATAACTCATCAAAAGTAAATCGAATTGGATTAACATTTTTATTTCATTTTGTATGAGACAAATTAACTCACCATGAGGCCTATAATAAAATATATCTTAATATATTTTATTCAATTTAACCGATAAAACCTTATAACTTTATGTTATAAACTTTTTTAGTTAAAAGATGAATGAGATGATTTTCAATTTAAAATTTTACATTAATGAATTTACAAGTTTTTTAATATATTATTTATTTAGTAATTTATATTAAATATAAGGGTTCCAATTTACTTTTAATTTCTTTTAGAATCATTTGTTTAAATAATATTTTTTCATAAAAATATTACAAAATTTTATGAAAACAATTACCTATAAAATTTTTCCAACTAAACACACCCTAAAGATCAAAATACATTCTTGTTAACTTTTTTCTTCTTATAAGAGTAACTAAATCTTGTATGAGTCCCCACACCCCAATCACACTGTACAAAGTTGTACTTTGAGAAAAGGAAATTCAAAAAACAAGAATGATGAGCTTTTATCAATGGAACAGTGATTGCAGATTGACTTTTGCAGTATTATTAATAAATCTAGTTCATATGGGAAATCCTTTTCTTTGTTTTGAGCAATGTTAGGTAGATAAGTATGAAAAGGCATGTGCAGGGTACATAGGTTAAGTAATGCTCCCACTTCAATAGTCACCATGTTCACCATGTTCACCATCCCACGACACAACACACCCATGCCATGGCGCAGCCCCATTAATTTATTCCCATCATTCTCACTTTCTCATCTTCTAAGTCACTATGTAACCAACAGCCTCTGTTCTTCTTCTCTATTCAACACCACAGGCACAACTCTATATGCAACCTCTCAAACAATTTTTTTATGGATCGAAATTTTCCTTAGGCTCTGTTCATTTGAGGAGATGAATTTAAAGGAGAGTGTAAAGATGAATTTGTGTTGATTTGTGTGGATGAATATGTGTGTTTTTTTGAGTGAATTTAGAGGGTTAAGTGAATGGATTTGAAGATGAATTTTGTGAAAGTTAACGAGTGATTTGAGTAATGTGAAAGATAAAATAAAAATTTATAATAGATAAAATTTGAAAATTACTAAAATACCTTGATGATAAAAATATATGAAATAATAAATTAGTTAAAAATATTAAATTTTAAAAAATATTATTAAATAAATTTAAAAAATATATATATTAAATTATTATTATTATTTTTATAATAACTACTGTTATTTAAAATTATTATTAATTATATATATATATATATATATATATATATATATATATATATATATATATATAAAAGAAACATATTTAGCTGTTAAGAGGTGAGGATATAAAAGTAAATTTATTCCTCATTCTCTCAAATTTTCACTAAACCGAAGGATGTGTTTTGAATGAAATCCTGCAAATTCATCTTCATCCATCTGTGCAAATCTTCTAAAACGCACACAACTTTTTTTTTATAATCCGTCGTCGTGAATCAGCGTATTAAATCAATCCTTTGTGAGCCTTAATAATATTTTAGACATATAATATTGACTAATTTTATTGAAAAGGATCGGACGATTATTAAAAATATAAATGTAAAATAATTTTATAATATATAAATGAGTGTAGAGATGGCAAATAAACCCGTCCTCGTGGGTATTGTCCGAACCCGTCCCCGTTTTGACGGGGAATCCCCGCATTGACTGGGTATGGGTATGGGGAATCCCCGACTTTTTCA
>Ga0214544_1001609_pt1 | contig 47444 bp, 23 predicted proteins | sample CNSS3metaG_FD_160074 | JGI IMG/M metagenome (GOLD analysis project Ga0214544, IMG submission 160074) | Root nodule microbial communities from cowpea collected in UCLA plant growth center, Los Angeles, California, USA - CNSS3 | ecosystem: Host-associated > Plants > Roots > Nodule | place: USA...
AAATTATATTTATATATATATATATATATATATATATATATGTATATATATACATATATATGTATATATATATATATATATGTATATATATGTATATATATATATACATATATATGTATATATATACATATATATACTTATATATCTATATATATATATATATATATATATTATATATATATATATATATATATATATATATATATATATATATGTGTGTGTGTGTGAGAGAGAGAGAGATTGATGAGTATGTTTTTGGTAGTGCTTGCGAAGCCATGTTGAATATATAAATCTAATTAGGTTAGCTCCAATGTATGATGTTATAAGTGTGTAAAAAAGGTCACTATCGATGATATCACTATGACCGAGTGTTGCATGATCATGATGGGTTTTGGACAAGTATGGGAACATGATAATCATACTTTAAAAGTAATGGAATTGTAGGGGCATGTAGAATAAGTATATAACTTTGATTGGGTCTTATGTGGTGTATGTCAATTGTATGCATGCAAAAGGTTGTGAAAATGAGAAAGGGAAAATAACGTGTGTGTTGGATTGGCCTGTGATATTTTTAAGGAGCATGAGTGTGTATACTATTTAAAATGGTTACATGAATATGAGTGATGGTTGGTGAAATACATGTTTAATATGTGATATTTGTGTACAAGCATGTTAAAGCTATCTAAGTTAATACTGTGCATTTAAGTCATGTGATTTCTGGAACCATATAGATTCTTGATTGTGGACATACATAATTGTAAGATTAGGATTGAATGTAACCTGTTTTGGGGTGCTAAACCAGCAACGGGTCGTTACTGGTATAGCGTTTGGCAGCACAATGGTGGTCATCAGGCGATAGGAGCACCAAGGAAGTCCTTGGAGCGCGTGACGCTTGGCGGTGAGGAGTGAATCGTCAAGCGATAGCCACGAAGATGGTGTTCGTTGGCATTTCGCCTGACAGCGCTTAGGCAACACCAAGCGATAATGCATAGGGATGTGTGTTCGTTTGGTTTGTGATGTTGTACTTGAACCAGGAGATGCTTATCAGTGTCATGAGCGGGTAAGTTCATGACTGGTGATGAACACATGATTAATATGAGCGAGAAGGTTCATATTAATTATGCTCTCGTGTGAGGATATGAGCGGGGAGGTTGTATGTTCCGTGCTCACACTTGAGGGTTGCTGCAAGCGGGAAAGTTCATAGTTGGATGGATCACGTGTGTTGGACTACGGGCAGGGAGATCCGAAGAGTTGGACTACGAGCGAGGAGGTTTGTAGAGGTTGGACCACAAGCGGGCAAGTTCGTGGAAGCATGATATATATCATGAGTTCATGGTCAAGTAATTATGATGTGTTCCTGTGTTAGTAGGTTTCATTTGTATAATGAGGTGATAATGCAGGGTCATGGCTTATATGCTTTGGATGTGCGTGGTCTACGAGGCTTTAGGTGATATCTTAAGGATGGACTTTGCTATAGCATTCCTTGAGTTGTGGCTCAGAATGGTATCCCTTGAGTTGTGGCTCAGGATATGGGGTAAACACGTGGCATTCCTTGAGTTGTGGCTAAAACTGGCATCCCTTGAGTTGTGGCTCGGAATGGCGGATGGACATTAGCATTCCTTGAGTTGTGGCTCAGATCGGCGAGTGTTGCCAGTGTGAGTGTGCGAGTCGTGGCTCGTACAGATGGGTCCAAGAAGATTGCCCTCTTCGACGTTAGCCAGTGAGTTTGGTAGTCTTTGGACAAATACAAACTATGGTTCGTATTGGGAACTCCACATGGCGTTACAGAGTGTGGTCCGTAGCAGGTTTCCCATACGTGTTCTATAAGTTGTGGCTTGAAGGTGGAGGCAGCAAAGGGTATCTTAAGGTTATCATCTAAAGACGTAGAACATGGATAACATGGTGGCGATGGTGTGGTATGGAATCAAAGGATATAATTCCTTTGATGAGTGTATGCATGTATATTTGAATTGTATATATAATTTGATACTATTAGCTCACTATATCTGTTTGTGTTTGGTGATGATCGTGTAATGCGTTATACGGGAGCATATGATGTTGCAGGTGGTGCTGGTGATGCATAAAGTCGGAGCAGGGATGCTTGGGGATTTGATTTTATTGTTTACTTTAATTACTTTGTAACTCAGGTTTTATTTTCCCAGTTTTGGAAATGTAAACACTTGAAGTTTAAATTATATTTGTTATGAATGACGATTAAAAAGGGTTTTAATTACTCGCGTTTTGGGAAAGACATTTAATTAAATATGACTTTATTATTACTTTTATTTTATATTATTTAAAAATTAGTAATATTCGACCAGCATGTTACACTTCCAAACCAAAGCGAAGAAGAACAACGGAAGAAAAAGCTTCTCTCTTTTGTGGTTGGTCACTACAACGTTCAATACAAAGACGTGTCAGGTTAAATGTAACGTCCCATTTAATTATTAAGCGAAATTAAAAGAAACGTCACTCAAAATAGTAATGTAGTGTAGTCCTGCAACCCCTACAAACTGGGCACACCACGATGCCAATGGAAACCAGATAAAAGTCTAACAAAAAGAGAGTAGAATCGTAAGGCATAGAACAATACATAGGTTGTAGCCCTAAAGAAGACCCATGAAGAAAAGAAACATAAAGTCCAGCCCAGATGGCTAAGCAGCGGAATCGCCATTTCCTTGCTGACCGCAGGAACCTCGCCCATCTGCTCCCATCAATTAAATTGAAGATCATCGCAAGAAAGAATAGCCACATACAAGACAACCATACAACAAACAGGGTAAGCTAGAGCCAACAACATTTTATCATACAGTCGAATATATTTTCACCATTCAATATCCATACAACAATCAAGCATATTATGAATCTCAATCAATACACTACGACTCGACTCATCCGGATACGTATAATCTGGTCGGATTCAGCGGTTGCTTACACTTGTAGTGGATACCTCTGCTCACCCTCGAGTTGCTCACCCCCGAGCTATGTGTCACAAGTGTTACAATGAATCCATTTTCCCTCACCACAAAGTTAGCCCTTAATGAATTTCAGGCCTCATGCTACTCTCACCACAAGAGTCAGTCCGCTCTAGATGAGACTAACTGACCCCTTAGAGCGTCAGGATACAACCTTACCTTGAATCCTTACCTAGTTATACAGCCGGGGCACCACCATAGACACCCACTAGCAAGGACCATGGAATTACGTCCCGACCACTGAAGCGCAACCCCGGAAGTCTCACCAAGAGGCTCCCGGGAATTACACACTGACACGGACCCAACAATCATAAACCCACAATAAGAGAATACCAATCATGCTTACAAATTCCATGTCAACCTTTAAAAATATAATACCTCATTCGTACCACATGTTGAATCCATATCACTGATCATTACCACCCCATGAGTATAGGGCCTCATCTCATATCATTACCATGTCTCGTAAATTCCAACTCACTCATTAATTTCACATGCCAAGTTCTCACGATATCCATCATACATTTCATGAATTTTGTCACACATACATGGCAGTCTATTATATATATATATATATATATATATATGTATATGTATATCTCAACCTAGCAAGCATACCCAAACCATTACCAATCATACAAGGGCAACCAAGCAACCAAACCACATACTGTCTCGTCCAGCCCCTCGCTCAGGCTGAAAGGTTTTGCTTAGGCGAGTCTCCCCCTTCGCCTAGGCGAGGGCTCAAAACAGGAACAGGAAACAACGCGGGATCTCGCTTAGGCGAGACCCCTCTCGCCTGGGCGAGTTGTTTGCTCGCTCAAAATAATGAGTTGGCTGCCTGGGCGACCTTTGGCGAAAAAGGCTTGGACGAGCCTCCACCAGACTCGCTTAGGCGAGTCCGACTCGCCTGGGCGAGATTATCAGTTCTCGCCATGGTCTCACCTGCAACAGATGTATCATGCAACCCAGCCAATCACACAAAGCATCTCACGTACCAAGAACAATGATTATTCCATACAAACAATTCGCAAGCTCAAGAACAAGCATAAAAACACAACTTAGACTCGGACCCTAACTTCCCGTACCTGGAAAAAGCTTAGTAGAGATCCTGGCGGCACGACCACGGGCACAACAGCTCTAAGGACGAATTATGGGGCTGAAAACAGAGTGGGACAGAACCAGGAGATGGAGTTAGCAGAGGCTCTTAACTGAAATTACGATAAGGTGAAGAGGGACCAATACAAACAAGAAGGAATACTTACATGGAGTAGCAATCTCTCTTAGCTCAACGTGACAGTGAACAAACCCTAGCAGAGGGGTTGACGGCTGCAGACCTAGGTTCTGTGAAAATGAGTGAAAAGTGAGGCTTAGGGCAACGAATGATGGTTTTATCTACTGTGCCAATCCTTAGGCCCACTTACAAGGACAGCCCCTTAAAATATAGGGCAGGGAGAAATGGAAATATTTTTAATGGGCCTTACATTAAAAAGGAAGAAAAGAGGAATAAAACAAGAAGGAACCAACACAAACCTAAACGTGGGTGCTTCCAAACCAAATAGAAGAAGAAAAGGGAAAGAAAAATCTTCTCTCTTTTGCAACGAAGGAGGAAGAGAACGAGTTTTGCAGAAGTAGGAGGCAACAATGACTTTCGGGAATAAGTAAAAATTTAAGAAAATAACCTTACTCACGGAGGTTTACGTTACAGTTCCTTCAAATAAATTGTACCCTAAAGTCAGACAGTCTCAGTATAGGCTACGGTTCCTTTAATGAATCGTTGCTTATATTTTGACATTAATTTAAAAAATGTCATCACGTCAGAATAAGTTACGATTCTTTTAATGAATCGGTATCTATTCTTTAATAGTAATTTTAAAACTATAACTGCGTCAAAATAGGTTATACAGTTCTTTCATGGAACTATAGTCTATTTTTGGGCAATAATTTAAAAAATGTACCATGTCATAATAGGTTACGTTGTAACCTGTTTTTTGACAATACTTTAAAAATGTCACTGTGACAAAATAGGCTTTGATTCCTTCATTAAATTGTAGTCTATACTTTGACATTAATTTCAAGGACATTAATTTCAAAAATATCACTGCCTAAACATAGGATATGTTTTTATTATAAATGTAATCTATCTACGTAGTTAATTTATATATTTGTATTAATGTTTTTTAAATAATAAGAATGATTTAGAGTTGTTGGTTTAAAATAGTATTCATCTTGTTGCAAACACTAATTTAGAGATGAAGAAATTAGTTATTAAGTTGGAATCTTTAAAATTATTAAAATTCACTAATTAACTTGGAATGAAATATAGAATTTAGGTGATGGAGATAGTATATTTATAAGTGGAAGATTACGTAATTATTAAATGGATGAAACTCAATTCTCATTATTGTTTATCATTTTACTCTTTGGTGTTTATTCTTTTAACTATATATTTTTACTAAAATTAGAACAATGGAATTTTATATAAATGCATTTCATTTCTTTAGGAATTTCGATTAGGTAGCTATACAAAAGGAAAAAGTTAACCCTTTTTCAATCTAGAATACTATTAATGTTTTTGTTAAATATGTTTTTTATCCCTCAAGTTTCAGTAAAATTTGGAATTAGTTCCCCTTTAAAATTTTTGACCAATTTAGTCCTTCATCTTTAAAAATTGCGTGAATTTAGTCATTTTAACCAAATTTTATTAAGTTTATCTAGCGTTTCAAGCGTATTTCATGATAGTATTTAAATTGTTTACACCGTTTGACACATTTTCGCTTTAATGTTAAATCAAATATTATCATAAAATGTGTTTAAAATGTCAAATAAACTTAACAAAATTTGGTAAGAAGGACTAAATTCATACATTTCTAAAGATTAAGGACTAAATTGGTATAAAGTTTCAAAGAGGGACTAATTCCAAAATACACTAAATTTAAGGGACCAAAAACATATTTAACCCTAATGTTTTCTTATTATTTCATCTATCCAAAAATTTGAAATTTATTCTTGAAATTTTCACTTTCAAGTCCAATGTCATCTCTATGAATATCTTTTATAACTAACATATTTTGAATTGTCTTTCGAAAGAACATTCTATAATGTGCATATGTAAGGACATCTTTACTTTAACATGAGAAGAGATAAATAGTATAGTATTTGCATTTTAAAGTGTATAATTTAATTTTAGTAGCTTTCAATATAAAAATTTATATTAGTGTAAGTTACAAGTATAGTTTACACAATTGTTAAATGTGAGGTTTTATTGCATAAGTATATCATATTTAGTTAAGCAATGGACTTGCTTTCAAGCAAGTTTCAATTAATTAAATCTTGAAACTTTACACAGAGAAAAAATTTAGTTGGAAAGTGCGAAGAGAAACAGAGTGCTACCATATATCTCAAAGGAGATTAAAATATTATTGGTGACCTCACATTTAATCATACGAATACAAAAAGATCATAAAAACTGAAAATAATATTGAATGTACGCAGTATTAGAAATCTTAAAAAACTGCTAACAAATGAACACAATCCACTGAAAATCTCAAGTCTAAAAAGTACCTTTATCATTTTATTGTTTCTTCATGAATTAATTTAATTTCAAATTTTTGATATAAATTGGATTTATAAATTATATTTTGATTATTATTTTTAAAACTTTTATTTAATTATTTATTAACTTAAAATGACATGAAATGGTTCTATGGTGTAGTGGTTAGCACTCTGGACTTTGAATCCAGCGACCTGGGTTCGACTCCCGGTAGGACCTTTTTCTTTTTTTATACAATATGTATAAATTTCTATTTTTGATTATCAAGAAATATTTGACATAATTAAAAGAGTTAAATTTTGTCAAAAAGCAAATCAAATTTTGGTTTGGATCAATTTTCCAAAATTTATTTCAAATAATTCTTTTTTTTTAAATGTAAATCATCGTAATTTGTTAAAAGATAATAAAATCTTTGATAACTTTCTTCCATTGTTTTTATTTTGTGGTTGGTAAAGCTTATGTTTTTCTCATATTTGTTTTTGCAGATGAGTGTTAAACTTTATTTGTTGAAAAACATTCTTTCCTACGCACACTAAATTATATTTATAATCTCACCCTCCCTTCTCACCAAACAACGCATAAAAGCTTTCTATTAAGGTTATTTTGGGATGCTTATGGCAAACAATCTTTTTTTTATCATTTTTTTTTCATTTACATATAGTCATTTTTGTACTGAAAGAAAAATATGTTTATTATGTTTATAGTTGAAATTCAAGTTAAAAAATTCTATTATATATTCACTTTGTTGACTTATGTTAATATTCATAATACAACTCATTTTATTTAACTTTAGTTATAATAAACACAGGTTTTAAATTTTACATAAAAACCTTTTTTTAATATTAAAATTTAAAATAAAAGCTTTAAATAAAGTAGAAGTTTTTTTCTATTTTTATTTTTTAATTTTAAAATTCTTTTATGTTAATGTTGTCAAGTAAAAGAACTAAATTTTGTTTCTGAACACAAATATATTATTACGTAATTATATTTAATTTTTTAAATAGCTACATTCTTATTAATTTTTTTAAGTATTTTAATTTATTTTTTTTAAAGATGCATATGCTTTTTTTATTTGAACAAATTATTTTATTTAAATGATTCCATCTAATGAGTGATAATTAAATTTTTATTTATGTTCTTAAAACTAATTTGAATTGCTTCAAACATTGAAGGTAAGTTAACAAACACTAAAAATAATGCAATAACTAATTGTATTCATAAAACTAAAATAGGTAATAAGTAAAAGAAATTAATATAATAAAAAAATAATTAAAATATAAAGAATGATAATGAAACAAAATTAAATAACTTACAAGCTAACTAAAATAACTTATAAGCTATAAGCTCAAAGAAAGTGATAATGAAGTATATTTACAATTATTAAAAAAAAAATGAAAGGAATTAGTTAGAAGCAAATACTTATGTAAATTAGTTAGAAGCAAATAATTTATGTAAACAGAAATAATTATAAGTTATTTCAAAATAAATTAAATATAAAAAGCTATAATCATCAAAAACCCTGTCGTATTCTACCCTCAAGTACAAGTACATGTTTGTTTATTTTATAAGCAATTTCCATAACCTGCAAGTACCGTTAAAACATAAAAGCACTGTCAAACATAATAGTCAAATGTATAAATGTATAATATGACATACATGTACACTATACCAGTTCAACTGTAGTAGTGAACTGTATCATTTTGTAAAATAAAATAAAAAATAAAAAAAACAAGGTTCTACACATAACAACAGCTCATCAAACAAGCAATCGTATCTTTTTCCATGGCATATGACTCTTTTTCTCAAACTAATATTTAATTCAATATCATAGCCTGTTTGAAACTCATTATTATTTTCCAAAAAACTGAGATGTAAAATTAATTTTAAAAATTGACATTAAAAATTCGAATCTTTTTTTTTTTTAATTTCTCCATAAATAATACTTAATGAAAAAAAAAATTATTTTCTTAACTTAAGTTTCCACAAATTTAAGAACACCATGAAATAAGATGTGCTATACAGTTCCCATAAAACAATACATCCAGATTTAAAAAGTCCAGGTCTTTCCATAAACTTAAAAAGCTTACTAAGAACAAGCCAGGTATGGCGTCCAAAATGTCTTAAAACAAACCAAAGTTTTAAAAGAGAAGTTGAAGATGTACATGATGCAGGCATATCTACAAGAAGACACTTCTCAGAGCCCTAGAAAGGCACTTCCTCGAAGTGAAGGTTGAAGATGATGAAAGCAGGAGCTTAATGAGCTGGGTGAGGGAAATGGGTGAATGCACGGTGTGCATGGACAGCACAGGCACAATGCACAGAGGTCAAGTTGAGGCAGCCACTCATGATGAGTGAGTGCCTCCCTGAGCATGTGTGGAGAGATGGGAATGAGTCACAAACCGCTTGAACCGCAGATGGAGTGAGTGCAGTGCATTGGCTGATGTTCAAAGTCCTTAACCCATCTTCATCATTTCCTCCTTTCACTGATATCCTGTTATTCACCTTGCTGTGTGCCAAAGAATACATTGCTCTGTCTGTTATGTTCTTGCAGTAGTACAGTCCAAGAGACCTCAGATGGGGGCATCTGTTAGCCAAAGCAATCACACTATCATCTGCAATATTCAACCTTAATGTTAGAACTGTTAAAGCCAAATCAGGAGAAACACAAGGACCAACACAATGTGGATTTCAAATCACTAAAGCCTGGAATAATATACCTGTTATACGGACACAGCCACACAAGTCAACTATCCTAAGATCAGGGCACCCATATGCTAAAGTGGTCACTCCAACATCACCAACGTTATCGCACCATCCAAGGTTCAAAGATTGTAACTGATTGCAGTACTGTCCAATAGCCTGCATATCATTGACTCGATGGGTTATAATTGAAAGTTTCAAAGCAATCTTTTGATTCTTATACGATTATGAAACCAACTAGTCTACCACAATTATTCTTACCTGCAATGCAGTATCAGATGCAGCTCTAACACATCCACAGAGATTTAGAACTTTCAGTTTTCTGCAGAAACTGGCAAGGTAAGCCAGAGCACTGTCACTAAATGCTGAACACCCACTGATGTTGAGTTTTGTGAGTTCGCGACAACCTAATGCTATAGCATAAAGTGAACGATCAGTTAGCTTGAAGCTTTTGCTGAGGTCCAGAATCTGCAATTCATGACAGCACTCTGCAATAGTCTCAACAGCTTTATCCTCTAGTTGAGGCTTGTCTTGACGAAGGATTAGAGTTTGCAGTTTTGTAAATTTAGGAACGAGGGATAGGACCAAGCTATTCATGTTCTTGCTACACCTGAAGAGAGACGAATTACATGTTGTTATTACTACATTCCATGAACTCCACCATAACTACAAGCACTTCAACTAACAGTTTCTTTCCCAACACAAACCATAACTACAAACACTCCGTACCACTGAATCAAATCAAATACATTAACTGTGAGGCGTTCACTAGAAATCCCTTTGTAGCAAATCATTTAAGAAAATTAATGAACTGAGCACAAAAGCGGAAAAACATACAATAATAACTTGGTCAAGATCATCAGGAATTATACTTGCAATTATTGGCCATACCATCGCTATCCATTATAGAAAAGAGCACTTACATATTTATATAACATTTTAAGAAATAGATTGTAGTCAGCTAACAAATAAGTGTAATACCAAATTGACTGAAAAGTAAAACTGGTGAACCATGAGTTGCAAAAGGAACATTAAAAAACCCAAAGGTTTTCAAGTTAAAAAATCGATAGATAAATATAAATATAACATATTAGGCTAAAGAAAAAGAGGGGGCGAGGCTTACTACGTTATCACAAAAAGAAAATACACACACAACTTGCTGTATCTTCTAATTTATGCAGGCAATAAAGAGATAGATTTTTAGAGAGCCTAAAATTTCAGACACGAGAACACCTTGGCAAAGAAAAAATTAAGATTTGCAACACAACCCCACAAGACAGTCACACGACACCTCTTAAATCGATTAGAAATTTACCTGACCGCATACGTGTCAGGTCACATTCTCATCAGAATATCCCAGCTCAATCTTAAAGTATTGAAAACTCTCCATCAAACTAAGGGATTCTACAATCCCCAAACCAAGGAAACAACAATTCAAACAGCTCAGCCCCATGCCAAGCAAAAAGGAACAAAAAAATCATGACAAAAGCAATAGAAAAAAAAGAAGACAGTACCAGTTTCACAATCACATCATAACAAAATTAACTAAACCCAGCAATCAAAAGTAACCAAAAACACTTCACCATAACAAAATCCCCGATTGGAGAGAAACAGAAGGCCAGCAGGTACAGATACATAGCGTCAAGAGAAAGAACAATATACCATGATAGTGATAAACGAGCAAGGCCAAAGTAGATAGCATCTCTCCAACCACGACAAACTCCAGAAGCGGTGATCACTGTCTGATCATCCACAAGGGACAAAATTTGCATCAAAAGTTCAACAGGAATATCCTTCCACTCGGTAATCACCCCAACCTTCAAGTTCACCCCTTTCTCACTGTTCCCACTCCCAGCCACCATCATAAGTCTCTCAAAGCACAAGTTCAAGTCCTCAGCCCTCAGATTATCCTTGCCAACCATTTCAGTTGCAGCACAACAAAAAGCTTCAACTTTCACAGCTGTAACAAAAGGGGGAGGAAAACAAAGGATAAGGCATAGAGAATCCCTAGATTTAAAGTATCGAAAACACAGCCTTAAGAAAAACAATAATCACCACAAACCAAGAAAAATCCATGCGCACAAAACAACAGAAAGATAAAAACAATTGTAAAAAAAAATAAAAAAATAATTAAAGAGCATAATCCTATTTCAGGGATTCAGCACATTACATAAATACCCGCCACTTATTTCTCAATTACATGATTAAGACTTGGCTGAAAGTTTCAAACTTGACTCTCGAGACTCATCAGAAAGATCAATTCAGAAGAATGATGACTCAAAAAGGTCCTCTCTAAAATCAGATTAAGCGCACTTAAAATTGAGACAGAGAAATAAAATCACCAAAGGGGAAGGGAGAAAGAAACAATCAGAAATGAAACTGGGAAAATTAAAATAAAAAAAGGTTTCTTCTAATCAGAGACATGAAAACCGAAAACAAATAGTTCTACATGACTATGAATGCGATCAGAGGAGCAAAGCCAATACCTTTGCCCCTTTTGTCGCCTTTTTTTTTTTTTTTTGTTCCTATAAGAGCAGAGAAGCTTTGGTGTGCTTCTCTGAATAGAGAATGGGAGGAGAAGCTCTATAAAGAGAAGAAAGGAAAAAACGAGAGAAAGAGGCAAGCAACGCATAGCTGCCACGTGTACGCATGATCAATGCGGCAGCGACAGGTTAAGTGGGTCCCAAGTAAAGTACTCTCCTTTGATGAGAATGGAGGTCAGCACCAGAGTCACCGAAACTAGTAAAGAAATAAAGAAAAAAGGAAAGAAATTTCTCTTATAAGTTCTTTCTTATATGGAAAATAAAATGAGAAATGACATTACGTAAATTTATCTTAGATGTTTTATAACTCTCGAGTTTCATTTTTTTAGTACAAAAATGTTTTTCATATTTAAATGCAAGAGAAATCTAAACTTAATCATGAAAAGCTTTGTTAAATTGAGTTTGTCTGGATAATTTTTTCACGGACATTCTTAGAAAAACAAAATAAAAATTATTTATTATATAAAGTTATTATATAAATAAATTATAATTTATTTTTAGAAAATTAATGCAAGGACAATTTTATAAACTAATTTTAAATTAAAAATAAGAGTCGAACGAAGAAGTGGTGGAGAAATTAGTCGTCATGTGTCTTTTTTATGCGAAAATAATAATGTTCTTATGAATAACTTATATTTTTTTATGATAAATAAAAAATTTATATTACATATTAAATGACTTTTACTATAAAAGTCAATTAGGATATTTCCATATATATATATATATATATATATATATATTTAGTTATATTTTTATATTAAAAACTATTCCTTTGATACATATACAACAAAATAAAAAATAGTAGAGATAAACTATTCTTCTACTTATGATAATAGTACATAATACTATATTACAATATGATTTTTTTCTTCTTCTACGCATATGCAATTTATATTATTTTTTTAATATTTTTCTCATTCAAATTATTAAACATCAAGTATAAAAAGAATAATATATATTTTTATTTAAATGAAATTATTAAAATAAATAATATTAAAACTAAATTTATTAAAGTAAATTATAACACATAACGTATTGTGTTATATTTCCTAGCGTATAATCTTACGAAGATTAGTTGTCATACACAGTGTATTTGAATAACAATATCCTATTTCGTAACGCACATTCTCTAGAAACTCGGTACGTAAGTTTCACTCTTTATATTATTTAATTTTTTAAAATCAGTTTTGATTTTGAAGAATTAGAAAGTATAACAAAAGAAGTGCATTAGTGTTAATTATACTCAATAAACATCAGTGATGGTTGAGAAACGGAAAAGTAGTGGCGCGTGTAGAAGTGTGTTTGTGAAAAACCGAAACCGCCCCGAAAAGTAGAAAAAATGTGGAGCATCTGAACCGCAAACATGAGGAATGAAAATAGAAGGAAAAAGAAGCAATTTTTTTTCTTGCTGTAACGCAATTACATTATTTGGTTTTATTTTATTTATGTGTCTTTTTTCCCTGTGTTACGATTCCGAAACCGCACCTCACGATTGCAAATATTTTACAACTTGTGCAGTGTTATTTTATGAACATGTATGAGTCCATCAATCAAAATGGAAGCAAGTTTTCCATGTAGGACACAGGTCACATCGGAGGGCTACAAATTGCAATTACACTTTAATTATTAGATATAACCAAACTATAATCATGTTAATGAATTTAGAGTTGTTATTATGTCTTCACTCTTCATGCTTTCTTAAATTAGTATTTAACAGTGTGATGGATTTAGATTAGGCCCCTCTTTAATACATTATTTTGGAAGTTCCAAATTGAAATCATAAGCTTATTATGGTAACGTTACAAACTTATTATTGTATTTTTTTTTCCTATAACATCGACGCATAATTGCGTATTTCCATGTTCTTTTGTCGACCCGATATTGTTTTAATGTTCTGTAAAGAAGTGTAGAAAAGGGTTGTGTATGCTCATATTTTGTTGTACGTGATAAATATAATAAATTTAAAGATAATCCTAACTAAGAAAAAAAAAATACATAAACACTTTGACATTTTGATGCATGTCTCACTCTAGATTCTTCTTCCTCCTTTGACAATCACCAGAAATAAAACATTCCTTGGAAGCAACTAGATATAAGATCATATAATTTCAAGCTCGATGGCGCATGAAATGAGTGTTTGAACTTTAAGGGAAAATATTATTTTATTGTGTGCTTATATTGAATATTTAATAGAATACACTTGGGGACACCATATTGTAAAGAATCTTATGAAATATACAGAATTTATTGAATTATTATAACTAAGAGACGTGGAAAATAATCTGAAAGTGAATTTAAAAAAAAAAAAAAGAATATGATAGCTTATTCATACGTGTAGGCGTAGGAATTTGAAATGGGGTTGGAGAGTTTGGTTTGGGTGAGTTGGGATTGCGTCTGGGTAACCTTTACACGAAATGATTTGATGTAATTTTGTTTTATGTTTATCCCAAAATCGCTTTGTGCTTTTGCATTGTGGAGGTCAATCAAGTTGTCATTGTAGAAATGTATGTGTTTTGGAGACGTCCAACGTCTATCTAAAATTGTGGCCATTCATCTATCGGGGATCTAAAATTATTTTAGTTGTTATTCAAATAATTCGGTCTTATTTTTTAATTTAAAGTTAAATTAAAATAATTTTTATTCTTTTAATTCTTTATGTGCTTAATAAGTTGAGTATCGAAAGACATCAAGTGTGGTAATGATGCAAAAAGACATATGATATGTTTGGATATAATATTTCAATGAAATAATTTATTTTTTTAAGAATTTATATAATTTTTTATAATGAAATGTATTGTTTCAACAGAGAAATTAAAAAATATTTAAAACGTAATTATTTTTTAAAAGTATTTCAATTAGTTAAATCAGTATAAATTCAAATATATTCAAAATAAGTGGAATTTAAAATTCTTTTTGCTCACAACCTTACACTCTAGACTCTCTAGACCTTTAACAATATAAATTATTTAAAAAAATTTAAGTTGACTAATATTTTTAAAATTTAATTTAAAAATTGTATACATTAAAATAAAGACTTAATTATATTTTAAGTTGGATAAATTTGAAAACTTTCAATTGAGTCCTAATAAATTTTTGTGATCTCTTCTTAAAAGTTTAAACCTTTTCAATTGAGCCTCTACATTTAAGTATGATAGTTAACTTTGTGACATAGTAGTTATATTGCAATGTTACTTTTCATAAATGTTACCACATAATATTTGTTAGAAAAGATGGTGATGACAATATCTTTTTCAAATATTTACTATATTTAACGAAAATAGTTTTTAAATTTAATTAAATTATAAAATTTATGGAGATTAACTGTATTATGTGGCATTAGGGTCTCTTGTAACAAAATATTATATAGTAACATTTATGGAAAGTAATCGTGTAAGTGTCACATCACAAGAAATTCAATTGTTTTATTCAAACATGAAATTTAAATGTAAGATATTTTAATTTCTTTATCCAAATAAGTTATTTAGAAAATGAAGGAAAATTCAATTGCAAGTAATTCAAATACAATAATTTTCAATTTCTCAACATTGTTGAAATGATTCATCCAAACATAAAGTCATGGTGTGAATTTTAAACTTAAACCATCACCACGACCACAAAGAGGGAGGCTGAATCCTGACTCATATTCATAATAATTGACTCATATTCATAATAATAGTATTCTAATAAAATTTAGGATTATCTAATCTATATAAAAGCAATTTAAATTTAAATGTCGGAAAATTTGTTGATTTCTTCTACTTTGGTTTTTTGTCATTTCACTATGTTAAAATAATTTTTTTCACCTCTATTATTTCAGTTACATACTATTACTTGTTATACTTATGAAAATAAGAAAGATATGAAAAAAAAATTATTTTAGTTAGTTTTATAAAGGATAACACAGTTTTAATTTAAGTGAAATATGATTTAAATTGATATAGATATGACAAATTCTATATATGATATGATTGTAACTTGTTGAATTTGTTAAATTTTTTGAAAAAGATTTATTATGAATATTTAAAAATGAATAAGACATGTATTAAATTCATATAAAAGATTATCATCATTTTTAACTAAAAAATTTAAAATAATATTTAATATATATTCTTTTACGTGTATATTATTTATCATATTCGGTCTTACTTTCTTAAAAACAAATTCATTAAGAAAAATTTTAAAATTTTAAGATTTTTCACCAACTGTCTACTATATTGATTTATTTATATAATCACTCATGTTATACTAAAATGTATTTAATTCCTTCGTTATACATATATATATATATATATATATATATATATATATATTTTTAACACTATAAATTATCTTTTGTACATGTGTGTTACATTTAAGGTTAGCTCAAGAGTAAAGCAAGTAAAACATTCATTTTAGTTTTTCAAATAGAGAAGACCTCAAAAATATATTTTTTATTACTAATATTTTTTTATTAAATTAATTACAATAGTATATTTAAGAAAAAAAGGTCTCCAAAATTTTTTTAGTACTAATATACTTCTATTAAAAGAGAAAAAAAGACCTGAAAAAGAATATTTTATTACTAATATAGCTCTATTAAATTAATTATAAGTTTATGTGTGAGAATAAAATTTAATTTAATTATTATTAGTGTATGTTGATTTTTATTGCTATTAAAAATAATATTTAATGAGTTAAAACATTTTTTTTTGTAACTTATAATTTTGTTTACGAAAAAGAGAATTATTAGTTATGTTTAGTTTCTTATAATCAATCTTGATTCTATTTTCTCATTTTATCTTTTAGTAACTTATGTCGTCTCTCTTTGTTCTTCTTCTATTTTAGAGTCTTTTTTTTTATGGTTTTGGTATATTACATTCCTTGAATCTCATGTTGTTCGTGTATACCAATCTTTTCATCTTCATGGCTGGTTAATATGTTTTTTCTTTCTATGTGTTTTGATGTTGTTTTTATTCTATTTGTTGGAATTGTATTAAAATTAAAAATGTGTTTCTTTTGCCCAATTTTGATTTTCGGTATTCTTAGATTTACGAGTTTTGAGAGATTGTTTACATATATCTTAATGAAAAATTAAAATTTTTCTACAAAACTATTAATTAGATTAAAGTTTAGTCTTTTTTGTGGATAATAGATTAATTTGAGCATAATTCGAAGTTGGGTTTTTTGTCAAATTAAAAAAACAATAATTTTTTTAATCATTTTTATTAATAATTAATCTTAAAATAAGCTCTGTAGGTTTGTGAAAAAGTTGAGACTTAAGAATGAGAGAGAAACTTGAGACTTAACACCCTACAAGTCTATTATCGAGTTTACTTTCTTGACATCAGAATCATGTTTTATTGTTTTAACTTACTCATTTTATATACTTATCTTTAGTAGTATTTTATAATTATAATCATTTTATTTTACATAAAAATATATAAATATGTCAACTAGAAAAAAATTGAATCAAATTATTCAAAAATTCAGAAAAAATAGAGAATTAAGGCTTTAATTGTATCACAAAAAGGAACTATGAATAAATTTATAAAAATAGATACGAAAGATGAATTAGAAAATACAAGTGGGTATTTTTTGAATGAACAAGATAATAACAATATAGATATAAGTAAAAATAACGATAGAGAAAAAGAAAAGAGAAATAGTTATTGATGATGATAATTCTAACTTTTAAACTTGGAACAATGAGAAGAAGATTGAGAGACAAAAGATGATTGTACTATTGACAAAGAAAAATACATATAATCCAAGTTATTGAAAAACAAATTTGAGAGATTTATTAGTAAAAAATAATTATGTTAAAATTAATAATATATATTTTCTTAAAATATACATTCTATACACTTTTTTTCATCAAATTATACTCAAAATACCTTATTTTTTACAAAAGAAAAAACTTAAAATAAATTTTAAATAAAATACTTCAATTTTGGTTTTCAGCCGTCCTATTACTCTTTAACAACCTCTTTTATATTACTAATTTTCAAAGAACGCATAAAATATATCTTCTTCTGTCATATCGAAGTTTTTTTTTTTTTTTTTTTTTAACTTTTTTAAATTTTTTAAAATGAGTATTTTAATATTTTTGGTATAAGAAATGTTTCACCATTCATTATAAATGACAATATGCAAAACGAATTTGGTGGTTCTGTTTATGGATGAAAAAAGAGGGAATACTAAATGAAATATGAAGCGTGTACCAAACAATAGTTAGTCAAAATAATCTGGAGGAAGGAAGTAATCACAAGCTGTATTTCTGGTTGCCTTCAATCATGTCATGTCAATAAACAAATACCATGTCATCTTTCCATTCATGAATGAATCAATCACAAATATCTTTTTGGTCTCCTTTTGCTTCAATCATATCTTGTATATGTATCAAAGTTTCCTAACTTTTTTTTTTAGTTTTTAGCTGAATTGTTTGGATTAAGAAAGAAACATATAGCAAAATATACTAAAAAAATAATAAAAACTTATGTATCACAAAATAAATATTAAATTACACATTATATTTTTTTCGTACATATATATATATATATATATATATATATTAGTTATATAATTTCTAAAGTCGTTTTATTTTTAAATATGATAAGATGAAAAAAAGTATAATGCATAACCATGATACAATATATTCAATGTTTAGTATTAACCATAATTATAATATGATATTAAATTGGGTAATCAGGAACGGTAACATAATGATGAAAATGTTTATAACAAAACATATAATAAAAATTATGATAAAGGTGATAATAGCAACTATAATAATAAAATGACTGTTTTAATAGTAAAATTGACAAAAATAATACTAAAGTGTAATTAAATTTTAAGTATCTAAAATTGAGAATTTATAATTAAATTTTTATTAATTTTTTTATCAAATTTGTATTTAAAATTTTTATATTTTTGAATTGTGTTTGTGCATTTTAATTATTTGGTTAAATGTGTGAGTGGATCTCGTACTTATATTTACTTATTTTGTTACGTATGGATAATATTTTTAATGTAAAATAATGAGTGATTTATATTATTTTAATTAAGTACATATCGATCATGAGATCATTGTACTCTCAATAACTTTCATGTCATCCTCTGTGCTAATTAAGAAAATATTATGATTATTACTACTGATGTAAATGGCAACTAAAGTCATTTATTATTCAAAACTCTCTCAATAAAAGTAATAAAAATTATATGTCATTTTACATTAATCGCATTGTTGTTTAATTTTAATCACAAAATCTCACATTCTTTTTATTTGTAGAGACAACCAAATAACGATGTCACGTCACACAATTACGAAAAACTAAACAATGAAGATTCAATTAAAAAATATAATTATTTATTAAACAAAAAGTATTTAATAAAAACATAACTAAAAATAATAAATTTATACAAAATTTAAAATTTAATTAAATCTTAATAATAAATATTATTATTATGATAATAGTAATAAAAATAATAATAACATTTATTACCAAAATATTAACATTAAAAATAATAATAATAATAATAATAAATATAACGTAATAAATATTTTGTTTCACCATAGTTTTTGTAATAACTCTAATATAATAATAATAAATAGAATATCTATAATAAAAATAATAAAAGAAGTCATGAAAGTAGTGATGAGAATAATAACACCTTAATCAAAGTAAGAATGAAAAATTGCATATGTGGTCTTATAGTTTTTTATTGCTTTTCAAAGAGATGATAACGTAGGTGTGCTATGCAAACATGTTCACAAATTCGTAAAAAAAGCATGGGAGAACATGATTGAAGATTTTTTTTTTTTTATAAAAATAATAGGACAACTTGGGGTCTCTTAACCCATATATAAAAATTTACATTGTTCTCCTATACATCAAATTCTTTTTATATCGCAAAGTGCTTTATATTATAACAATTAGAATCTATTCATGTCATTCTTGTGCTAACAAAGTATTTTGATTAAAAACAACACTTTTTCTATTTTAGATGTTGATCTTTCTTTCTGGTCAATGTGTTCTTGTGCTTCCCACATGAGTGATATGTAGAAACAATTTGTTAGTTCATCATACAAATACTAAGGGGTTCATTTTGTTCTCAAGTCAGATGACGACAAGCAGTGGCGAAACTTGGACAAAAAATTTAGGGGTGTCAATTTAAATTTTTTATATATAATTTATTAATTAAAAAAATTATTTCTTTTACTTAAACCATTTTCATATTACAATTCACACTTCTCAATTTTTTATCTTTCTAATTAATTGAATTCACGCAAAATGAGTATTCTAATTTCTAATCCAATTCAAAATTATTCAACTAATTCATTGTATGCATTAAAAAACATAAAATCACAACATTTTATAATGTATGGTTATACTAATTTGAGAAAAATATAATTAGGGTTCATGTCAATTTCACCAAATAATCTCTAAAATCAAGTTAGTTTTCATACTAATTTAGGAAAAACTTAATTTAGAAGAAATATCGTAATAGAAAAATCATAAATCTAACCTACATAAATCATACTAGGATACTAAGATACTGATTCACGAGATCTTGTGAATATGAGTTCTTTGATCTCTCTGTTCTCTCATCTTCGTTTCTCAATCTATCTTTCTTTTCATATTTACATTTTATTAACGGTTTGTTGTGAAAAAAACTTTATTGTCAGATACAAAACCTTAATCCTTTATTAATCAAGATCCATCAAATTAGTTTTTATTTTATTTTTTAAAAATATATAAATAATATATAAAATAAAAATAATATATAAACATAAATTTAAAAAATATATAAATATATATAAAATTAAAAATTAAAAAGTTTGGGGGAGCCGTGGCTCCCCTCGGTCACATGCTAGGTCCGCAATTGACGACAAGTTGTCTTATATCTTTATTCTACTCCAATGGATTTTATATATCATATGTACATCCAAGAACTACCCACTTACCCAATTGTTAATGCGTCATTTGGAGGATCTTAGAAGAGTGTTAGGGCTTAGACACCATTCAGAATATGTAAAGTTGTCTTTTGAGTATTTACTAGTTATCCACCCCAAGTTTTAAGTTGTGCTAGAGTAAAGACCTCTAAAGCGTCTACCAATTCACTCCTAAAAATAATTTTGTTCATCTGGTCCAATAGAGCCCATAAAATTGCCATCCACATATAGCCCCAAATATTGTTTTCTTTACTATTCAATTTCATAAGGTCAAACTAACTAAAGTTATGTTGTGGGATATTATGATTAACACTAGTAATTCCTACCCATCTAAGGCATTGTTTCCATACACTCTGAGCAACATTGCATGTAAATAACAAATGGGAGACACTTTCCTCATCATTACTACACATAACACATAAGGTAGATCCTATCAAAATACCTCTCATAGTCAAATTATCCTTAGTTGCCACTCTGACGAGGAGAACTTTCCATGCAAAGTGTTGCATTGAGGGAAGAGCTTTGATCTTCCAAATTTTTTTGAAGACTTCATTGTGTTCCCTATGAATCATTTTGAGCAACTTATTATAGGCTGATTTGACAGTTTAGTTGTCCCCTTCTTCATCTTTCCATATCATTGTATCTTCCCTAACATTAGATAGTGATGTACATGTAAGTTCTTCCATGAATGTACCAAATTAAGGTTTTTCCTGATCAAACCATTCTCTTATTCGCTTCATTTTCCATTCCAAACCATTAAGAGATAGGTTTATAGGATTTTTATTTCTACTAATTTAACTACGTAAAAATAAGATTATTAAAATTTTGTATTTGATATACTATAATTGAAGAATTACAAAAGAATAATTTTTTATGCAGACTGACCTACAACCCAGGAGCTGAATATTATGTGAGGCTAATAAAAGAAATTAGTCTTTATTCTTTATACAGGATAAGTCATCTCGACTTACTTTTTACGGACTAAATACCGACCAAAATAGAGTAAGTTAACTTGCATTATCATCCATATTTTTCAATATTTAATTATCAATATAAGATAAAAAATACAATATATTATATACAAAATATACAAAATGATTGATTAAATTATAAAATACAAAACTCAAATGTTTTAAATAATTAAACAATCTCATTTATACGATTATAATATGATGATCTAAAATCACTTCATTTATAATATCTTCATTAAAAAAAATTAACAATTAATAATTAATATTTGTTGACAAAAAAGAAACTTGATTACAGTACCTAAATAACTAAAAATACAATAAATCCTAAAGTGAAACTTGTAAGTTGTAATTAAATGCATTCGTTTCAAACTACAGAACAAGATGAAATTGTTTTGTTTAGTTATTTTTTAATAAGGTTTCTGTTACATTAAACACACCTAAACTCAAGAAAAAATAACAACTGAATAAAAAAACCCAAATAATGAAATAACACGCAACGAAACGAATATTTAAATGAATTGGAAAGGGTTGGAGAATGCACAAGTGGGAATGGAAGGTCTTATTGTTTTTTTTTATTATTATTAATTATTACTATTATTGAGTTGTTGCAGCTTTCGGCAATTTGTCCTAAGTGCGTACCTTTAATCCATGCATTTTAAAGCATATCTTTTTCTTCATTTATCCAGACATGTTTTGCAAAGGAAAACGGTGAATTCCTTTGTAGTGAGGAATGTGTACCACTACTGAATCTTGCACAGGTTTTCGTCTCAGTGCATTCCATCAATTATATCATATCTATGATATAAAAAAAATAAATGGGGATTCATAGCTCTGAGAGGTGGAAAAAACACTGTTATCTCAATATTACAACTTCAAAATTCAGGAAAATAATCATTGCACGGGGATTCATTCAAGATTTCATAATTTTTGTGAATAATTAATATAGATGAAATAATTTCATTTATTTATTTTAAATGCTCATATAAAAACATTTCCATTGACTTGCAAACCTTAAAAAGTACGAAACAGCATTTTTTTATAATCACCTGTAAAATAAAATATCATTAAAAACTTTCGTTGATCAATGTTCATAATTGATTTTTATTCTCAAACAAAAAAGTAGTGTATATATATATATATTCTTCATACAATTAATGAAGTGTAGTGTAAGGCACAAAGCAGAATTTAGTTTCTTCTATCAGACACGATGATAAAACATCTCTCTAAGTATTTTTGATTTTAGTTTTGGAAATACTTATCTTGAAAGTAAACTACAAAACTCAATGGTATAGATAAATTCAAAATTTAAAACAAAACATGATACACGAAAGATACAGAAAGTGTGTTAGGTGGAATAACAAACAGAATGCATTGTTCTGAATTCTGATACCAACAATAGGTCAATGTCCAAACACAGCTAACGTTTGAGACACAAACAACTTTATTCTTCTGTACATGGTGATGTGTCTTTCACAAAGCATTCAGAATAAATGCAAGATTGTTTATCAGGTCAAGAACCTTTCCAACAAGTTACCAAAGAAGAAACTGGTTTTAGCCCATCCTCGAGTCTCTGGTACTGTAGCATTGGTTGGCACTCTCTTCACATCAACCATCATTGTCTTACCTATTTCTTTGCCAAGTGCTTCCATAGTTTTCATGTCCACTGGGTTCCCTGATGCATCCCTTACGTAGAACACATTCAATGCTTGCTCCCCTCTCGTTGAGACACCTGCCCTACACACTGTCAACCCATTCTCTCGTAGAATCCTTGTTACTTCAGACAGCAACCCAACTCTATCCTTTGCACACAGCTCAAGGCTCACACCCTGTTGTTCACAATCAAGACTAAGACTTCAGATATATTCCCTGTTCCCTAAAAACTACTTAACATTATCACCAAAATGCTAACTTTTTACGTTAATTTCTAATTGGTCAACAACATAAACTCGTGATAATCTGCATGCCCAGCACAACTGTTATTCTGTTTGTCATAGGCCTAATTTGAATATGATTGAAAATAAAGTATATAAGAAAATAATTACTCTTCCTTTATGTGATTTTTTTTTATGTTTTTAAGATGTAGGGAAGTGGATGATATTACATGGAGCATATAGATTCTTAAGCTCTATTGAAGGCAAAAGATCCCATCACTGTCACTAGTGGACATATGATGCTTAGCTCATGTATTTGCCGTACCAGTGCAGCAATACAAGTAGATAGCTGCAGATGCAAAATGTATTAATTATGTTAAATTCAGAAAACATTCTACTGTACAATCACAAACACTACATACTAAGTAGAAATAGTAAAGCCTCTCTTAAAATTCATGTATCTTACTGACTAATGTATTTAGTTAAAATAAAGATTACAATAAAACTTCCAAACAAAACCAATATCCTTCTTAGAGCATGGGAGACTTACTGGGAGAGGAGATTTGAGAATTAGAAGTTCATCCATCTTTTTGTTTTTGTTTTTGCAATAGTTCAACTAGCATATAGAAACAAATTCAAATGTGAATGTTAATTACCTCGCTTACTCTTCTTCGAATACCAGCTTCAATGCATTGGATGACCCTTTCTTTCTCTCCTTCAGTGTCAAGTGTGCATCCATCCATATGTCGAATAAAATACTCCTAAAAGTACAACATCAACCAACCCTTTTAGTTAACACTTCTGACTTGAGTCTCACCACTTGTAGTGTATAAACATGCAGAACAGAATAGCAATGTAATATACCTGGGATGCGTAAGGGCCATCTGATGAAACTGTGGCATGGAAAACAACATATTGCATATCAGTAAGAGTGCAAACAATGTCAAACATGAGTTTTGCCCGATCCTTGCACTTGACTGTGACCACTGAGTACCCTTTCTCCTCACAACGTTCTATTGTGATTTTAGGCCTGAAAGAGAGAGGACAATTAACGTCTGGTGCTACTCTATAACTTTCATAATCCCGATCAGCAAACAACATTTGGTGAAGCCGCCGATCCATGTGGGTGAAACCCATGGAGAAACTAGTCCTAGCAACTTTCTCACCATCACATCCTCGTAAGATGTTGTTCAGCTGCTCCTCCATTAGAGATAATCTGTTTGGCTCGTCCACAGCTCGGTTTGTAGCATCATTGACATAAAGAACGCAAGCAATTCGCCTGTTATGAGTCCACACTTCTGCTGCAAAAACATTAAAATGGAGGTTGGCAAGAACAGCTGAAATCTCAGACAAGAGACCAGGACGGTCTCTGCCAATTAGTTCAATGGCTGTATGATCACCCACAGAATGCACTCCAACCCTTTTGCTTGGCCAAAATTTCACCCCTTCTGTGCTCTGGCTCTTTGGTCCTAGAGCCTATTGTAAGAAAAACTGTTATCAAGTAGCTCTTAGTATTTGATATGCATTATTATATAGGTTTTATACTGTATGCAGTTATGGAAATGATAGACTGAGCCGATTGCTGGTTCCTAGTAAGGGAATCTGATCACTGGCTTCTTACTTTCTTCAATATTTATATATCTCTTGACATATCTGATTTACACTACAGTCATGGTTTTTTAAGGAACCAAAAAAATGAACTTTCTCAATCATGCTGTTTTTCGAGACAAAGTTTACTCTTCAAAACTTTCTCCCTTCTTTAGTCTATTTGTATATGTCCGAGAGTGTTGTGCTACTTCACTTTTCACCAATAATTTAAGGCTTTCATGTTTACGTGGTATATTAGATATAAAAATTATATCAGATTAGTGAGTTCAAGAAAAAGGGTTGATAGTTACCTTTTCAATGAAGTCGATGGTTTTGCTATCTGTTATCTTTCTTCCTTGCTGATCCGTGACATGAAATACTGCATTTCATTAGGCGAACAAGTTAGCTGCTAAACATTTGATTTAGGTAGAAAGGGCTTGGACACATGTTAGCATGAAATATGTAAGATCAATTTAGTAACAACATACCATCCATAAACCAACCGCCGTCAGAAGATATGTAAGCTTTTGTAATTATGAAGTCAAGGTCGGTCAAGATTTGCACCACTTCCAGAAGAATTCCAGGTTTGTTAACACTATCAACCTGTATTTTTTTTTTTTGACGGGGAGAGGATGATAAAAGTGGATTAGTAGAGGAAAACACTACAGTTACATATTGCATTCACTAGTCTCCAAATATAAAAGATTCTTTCAAGAAATTTGAAAAATGGTGATCTCATGACAATGCAGTGAGTATCATATGGTGTTCATCATTTAAAAGGAATAAACTTTTCAGGATACAGACCATTTTGACAACGAATTTTATCTGTTGAATTTTGTGTCCAAATTTTGTTACTACTTCTGGTATCATCCTGTGAGGATTTTCTTTTGATCACTTGAAATTAAGCTTGACTACGGTTTTGATCAAGGACTAATGAAATCTCATTTGACTTTAAGTTTGAAAATCTTATGTAATTAGAACATAAATAAAAAAAATCATAGCTCTAGGTTCAACAGTTCAAGAAAACTTTAAATACCAGAAGCTGGGCCACCTAAGAAGCTCAATGGCCAAATCACAACTCACAAGGTGGGTAAGGGAAAAATAGTCACAATTTCTTTATTTATAATTATACCTTGATCAGTGTACAGTCATGGCAACTTTCATTGTCCACAGAGACCCTGCAAAGTTGTAAACAGAGTTCATCATCAACCATTCATTTTTTGTGATGGTTCTATAAAGTCTTACCTTAAACCCCAATTCTACAAGGTGTTGAGCCCTTTACTTCCATATGGGTATGGGATTGAGTTGATTGTCTCTTTTTTTAACAAAAGCAAGTGAGGAATTAAAGCAGCTTTTTTAAATTTATATTCTGTTCCATTCTTGTTTAGTAAGTAAATCCACTCAAGTGACACTTGGGGAATTTTTCTATTGATAGATGGTTAAATATCCATGAAAATCAACTCTAGAATTGATTTTATGATGATTATGATCAGTGATCCATTCCTTCATTTAAAGAGGCTATTTAATTTGCTGACCATTTAAAAGCGAACTTGTAATTCCAGAAAATAATTTAGTAAACCTTGGTGGGTTCATTCTATTGCTGAAGTTCTCATACTCGGGATCAAAATATGGCCAACAAACTTTAGCCATTTAATCAACTTCTCTAGTCAATGGGGGTGCTTCGTTTTCCTGTATGAGCATGGAAAATATGCAGATAAAAAACAGTACATCAGTAACAAAATTTATCATTTTAGAGATGCACAGAAGAGAAGGAAACAAGAGTTCGTCAATTACTACCATATTTTTCAATTTAATAGTTTTGACACAAGTAATTATTCCATGATGACTCTGTTTAATATCACAGTCACACTTCACCATAATGGACTACATTTCTATGCTGGTTATTCTTGATTCTTATCATATCAGACTGAAACTCTCCCTCTCTTATGTTGTGTGTGTCAAACAGTATAAGGCAGAAATCATCAGTACAATGTTTCGTCACTCACTGACTCAGCACTTCAAGCATCCCCTACAACAGAATTTACGATTCTGCATGCTCCTTATCTTGACCTTTGAACATGATATCAGGAATAAGGTGAATGCTGAGTGTTCCATGTGCATTGTATTAGCAAAAGTTCAGAGAGAGATAAGAATAAAGAGTCAACAACAAGAATGCCTGGAGAATCACGGCATCAGCAAAAGTGTTTTACTTTTTTTCTTTTGAGCACACCCCAAAAAGCATTTTGCTTCACAAACTTTCCACTAAGTTGATTTGGATTATGCAGATAGTAGTTGAATGAATCTGATCATTTTTTTAAGTTTCCTTATCATAATTTTTTTCCCATTTGATACAGATTCGTCTCGTTCCAGAATCATTCCATTCCACCAACTTCCATGAAATGCAAGAAAAAGAAATATAACTAGTATGTGTTTGGGGGCGAACAGAACAGATATAATCAATATACCGAAACGGGGTTATAGAAAAAGGAAACGAAAAAGTCATATCTTTAGCTCATTCTTTACCACAACCAAAGCCACTCTTACCAAGGACCCATAACATTGAAAGGTGTCTTTGAGAAGAGTTTGAATTTTCAAACGAAATTAATATTTAACTTCCAGAAGAACCCATTTTGTGATGTGGTGCTCAAAGGTAGCTTACGCTTTGGTGAGTAAGAAAAATAGATTCTTGAGCCAAAAAAAAGCAAAAACCATACGAATGTGACATAAAGACTTGATTCCAATTGCAACCCGAATCCTAATTTCTATTTTGCTTTCCTAGTGATTTCACTCATCCCACGACGTACCATGCCAAATTGACATCACCCCATTGTCTAAGATTATCTCAAAATCTGAAAGGGTCCCCCTGCAATCCAACTTGACCATGACTCTAACCAACGACATATTCTAAAATTAGAAAAACAAATTAATTATGAATTAAGAATATAACTGGTTGAGACATATATACTTTTTTCACGGAAAAATATGATTAGGTATAAATAACTAAAGTATAACAAATTTGTTACAGAGTCCTTCAGATGGTGAGATGAGAAAGTTGGCTTCCCGGAGAAAGAAATAGATGTGGCTGAGGAGAGTTAAGACAAAGCAAGAGAGGGAACTACTTTCGAACACGGATCATGACGCTTAACTTTTCGAATGTACAAGCGAAAACAACCTCCAAATTAAGCACAAAATGTCACATGTACCATAATTTGCCAGCTGTCCAAAATTTATTTTCAGTTCAGAAAATTATTTTTAAATGTTTTTTTTTTTAAAAAAAAACAAGAGTTGAGTGAAATAAAATATAAAGTTTAACTGCTCGTTTAGTTGTACGGGAATACACACTTTAACTTTATTTTTTATACTTAAAAAATATTTTTGTGTCGGTGCAAACCATTTTAATCTGTTTTAGTTTTTATAAATACTATTTTTAATTTTTTTTAGTCTCTGTGGTCTAAAGTCATAAAGAATAAAAGAGACTGAAAACAAAAGCTTCTCACTGTTAACATCCCACTTAGATAGGATCCGAGTTCATGTAACAAAAAATCTGTATTCCATTATAAAAACTCATGGAGCACTGTTGTTAGAATATTACAAACAAAACTAATATTTGATAAAGGGAACAAGAAAGAATCCGTTACACGGCAACCGAAAGAATATAGAATAAAAAATCAAATTTGTTTGACCATAAAAATTAAACGTGTAATTAGTAAAAATGGCAAAACTCAGTTTTGATTATATTCCTCCGTTAAAACAAGAAAAGTTAGTTTCAAGTCCATGACATCACGATAAAAGTTTGTTTTTAATAAATTTCAGTTTTAATTTTAATTAAAAGAATTAAAGAATAGCATCAAAAGATATAAAGAATTGTATATAAGTTTGATTGGTAAAAAAATAAAATAAATAGACACACAACACAGACCACAAACTCTCAAATCGATGTCCTGTATCCACTAATTGATTTTGGCATATTTTACTCGGCGAACAGAAGCATAACAGAAAGACACTAGAGTAGGTTGTTTTGTTTTCCCACTTAAAAACATAATATATAACACTATAAAACAGTCAACTGAAACGGCGACGCACTGCAACTACAGTGCAGCCACCATGTTTCTCTACGCAAATCTCAACCCCCAACTTAGCCATCCAAACAAAACACAGAGGATTAATGAATATGAATAAGAACTCGAGAAGAAGCTGATTAGAGAAACATGAGTATATTCATTGTTAATACTACAGCTACTACTTCCTCAGACGACAGAGTTCACAAGAAAAACATACATACCTTAATTGTTGCTACGAGAGTTGTCCCAATATTCCAACACAAGGAAAAACCTTGAAGCTCCCAAATTGTCACATGAAGAAGGCCAATCTGAGTAGATATATAGACAGAGAGAGAAGAGAAGAGAGGAGAGAAGACTTGAGGAGAAAGCTTTGTGAGTGAGTGTGTGTGTGTGAGTGTTCTGGTGTATGCTTTCGACGTTGGAATACCACTCGATTCAAATCTCTCTCTCCTCTCTCTCTCTCTCTCTCGCAGAGCAAATGGAAAGGCTCCGAAGTGGCGTGGCCAGAGGTTCTGGGAAGTGGGAGCCCATTAAATATCAAGATTAATAAATAATGAATCGTTAAACAAATAAATCACCCTTCGTGGAATGGTTTTTTATTTAATCAATTTCTAAATTCTGATTCTGGATACCTTTTACATATTGCCCATAATGCTCATGTTTGGACACCCCCTGTTTCTTCTTATCTACTTGTAGTACGTACAGAAAAAAGTTTGGTCAAATTAAATATACTTTTTTTAATGTTTTAAAAATATTGTTTTTTCTGATTGCTTTATTTATTGTCTTCATCAAATTTTAATCAAAAATATTTTGCGAGAAAATGTTTTTAAAATAAAATAATAGACTTAATTAATGTAAACATTATTTAGTTTTTCTTGTAATTTGATCCAGAACTACCAGATAAGTTTTTTTTTTTCGCCAAAAAAATAAAAATTATATGGTGTACGTTTTTAAAGTGGGTAGTAACTTTAGATTGGGTACTATACAAATCAATATACTACACTGTACTCTGTTTTACTCTTCTTCTTCTTTTCTCTGTTTCTAAACTATGTAACTAAAGTAAATTGTTTTCTCCTTTTGAAAGCATGTCACGAATTTTCACTATTTTTATTTTTTATAAATATCTGACAATGTTTTAACAGAAAAATTGATAGGTAAAGAACATTTATTTACTAAAAGATCACTTATTATTTTATTTGTTTACTTATTACAAAATTGTAAATGATTAAGTTATTTAATTTCTAAAATATATTTGACAATAAATTATCTCTGTATTATTTTTTTTCTTAATTTTCCGAATATTTAATGTTCATTTTTAAAGGTATAAATTATGATACAATAGTTATATAATATATTTATGTACTATTTAAACATTATTATTATTATCTAATCAATAATTTGGTTCTTACATTTAAAATAATGATTTAATTTTTCTTATATTATTTTTTTAAGAAATTATGTTATCATTTCTCTTATATTAAGGTTAAGGTAGTTTAGAAAGTGATAATTTTACATGCTAAAATGAACATGTCACACATTCTTTAAAAATGAACTTAAATTGGAGATGTACACTTGGTTAATGTTCTTCTTTTCTTTTGCTTCTTGTCCTTCATTTCTACCATCCGATCTCCCTTTCAATGCTATTGAAAATATATTGTCTTCTACATCGTGGGATGTTATTCATCGTTTCGTTTTGATGCTAAGCTTCAATATCTTTCATAAAATAATTTATTATTTGATTAAATATATTTGTAGTCTTAGATTTTGACGTGAAATTCAAAATCATTTCTGTTTCAAATTTGGATACATTTTGATCCTCAAACTTTATAAATGAATCAATATAGTTATTTTAATCTAATATAGTTATTTTTGTTGGGTTGTTAGACAATATTTTAAGTTGACATTTGAGTTTGAACATGTTAAAATGGTGTTAACAACTCAAACGTAGTCCTAAAACGCATTTGACATGTGAAAAAAAAAAGATTGAACACATTTTGGTTATGAAGATTATATACATTCATTTTTAAAATTTGGAACAAAAATGTGTCAAAATTTGAGACAAGAATGATTCTAATAGATAATTCTAATAAATAAAAAGTCGCATAGTTATAATAAAATAGAGCAAGGACAGAAGCACATCAAAATTAACCTTTTATAATTATCCAAAATATACTGAATAGAAAGAAAACTAAGACACAAAGCATTTGCCATGAGCAGAATGTAAACATAAGACAGTTGTCCAAAAGGGTTGCTCACAGAGCAAGGAAATTAAAATAATAGTTCATAAGGAGAAAGACTCAACAATGAGCAACAAAGAACCAAGGAGCCTAACTAAACAACAACATCTGCACCAACATCACGATCACCGAGAGTCTCCACATGTGCTCATACCAAGGATTTGGTGATCATCGCAAAAAGGAAAACCAAATAAGAAACAAACACAACAAGAAATGGTAAGCTAGAGAAAATAAATTTTTAACATATTCATGAGCAAACAGATTATAAACAAATTGATCAGTCAACATACAAGGCATGTGATGACAAACAATTTAGACCCTCTAACTCAATTATCCGGATACGTATAATGAGATCGGATTCACTGGATGCTTGCACTTGTGGTGGTCTCTACGCTCTGCAGAGTCATTGCCAATGGATTTCACCCTACCATACACAAGGTTAGCCCATGATCATCTAAGGCCATTATCCAACCAAAGACTAAGGCCTCTTGCTACTCTCACCACTTGAACCAGTCTACTCTATGTGAGTTTGAATCCTTATCTAATTATATACACTACAACACTACCATGAGATCTCACCAAGAGACTCATGGAATTACATCTAGCTCATACCATATCATGTTCTCATACCAAGTCCACGTATTATCTCAAAACATCATAATCTCATGCCACAATGCACCAACTAATTCATAATTCATTTCATACCAAGCACATCAATATCACAAAACATACATAGTCACATGTTCATGCTTTTAAAAGTAATTAAACCAATCCACAAGTGAAATCACAAAGTTTGAAACAAATCTGCCTTATTCTCGCTCAAGCTAAGAGGTCTCGCTCAGGCGACAGGGTCCCCTCGCTTAAGCTATTCTATCCTTGCCTATGCGAGTACTCGAATCGAGAGTATATTGCATCATTGCGAGTTCTCACTTAAGCTAGACTTTCTCACTTAGGGGGGACTACTCTCGCTCGGACGATAATTTTCGCTTGAGTGACATCTCGCGCAGAGACAAAGGAAAGTTCTCTACTACTCTCGCTTAGGCTAGAGGATTCTCGCCTGGGCGAGAATATCAGTTTCTCTCCTGCTCCTGCATGCAACTGCAACAATCCAGCCAGAAACACAACCATTGTATTTTCACACAATCACAAGCATCATCCAAGCATTTAAAACGTGAAACATAACAAAAAACAAGAAAAATATTTTAAAAACGTGCAAAATCTAGCATCCTTTACCTCAAAACTGAAAGCTAACTTAAGAAACCCTTAGTGGGAGGAGCACCAGGGCCAGGAACAACTTAAAGAGCTGAAAACATAAACAAGAGCGCACTAAACTGAGACCTCAAAGAAATTTACATGGAACCAGAGCTTCCAAACAGAAAAGAAATAAAAAGGGACTTGTGTTTTGAGTTCTACTTATGCGGAGGGGAAACGTTTAGTATGCTCAGAGGAGGAAGAAGCTTAAGCCTTAGCAGAGCTCCTGTTTCAGAAGAAAGAAAAAAGGTAAGTGAACTGTTTTGAGTAGATGAGACTGAATGGGAAGCACGTGGACCACTGAAAGAGGTCCTGGAAAATAAGATGGGCTGCCCTTGGACCTTTTGCCAAAGTTGGCTCAACTTTTTAACACATAATATTGGACTTTACAACTAAAATCATATTTAACCTCTTATTATCTATCTATTAAATGTTAATTTTAATCTTCTTTGTTTAAAATAACAAAAACTGTGGTTAGATTTTTGTCACCTCCAAGATCCAATGCTCTGGAAGGCATTTAATTTTGTCACAACACCATTCGAAGGTAAACAACATTAATGTATAAAGAGAACAAAGAACAATGAAAGTTAGAATATTGATAACTTGGAAAACTAGAAACAGTTTAGTATAATTTTAATCGAAACAAATTTTTAAATCAGAGAATTCTATATAATAGTTATAATCTAAATAAAATAAATTGGAAAGAAAAATGTCAGATTAATATTGACGTAAAGTTGATTTTGTTTTCAAGCAATTATATTACATGACCATAAAGTGAAACTTTATTAAATATGAGTAAACTAATGAATGTTTTGAAAATACTCTAATAATACAACTGATTAAGATGTTGACTAAAGATTCAAACCATGAATGAATGGACAAGTTTAGTTAGTAATTCATCATTATGTTTGAACTAAATATCGAATTGTTTTTCGGTATATTTTGATCTAATTATATTCTTTTTTTTTTTTAAATTAACAATGTTAGTCCTTCTATTAAATTATCTTTAATGGTGTTTGTACTCAAACAATTACAAATAATTGGATATTACTAGGAAAGGAATTTTATATTTCATTAATGTTGAGAAAATTTTGGTAACGAAATCATAGGATATAAAATATTTATTGCTTTGTTGAAAAATACAAAAGATTTATCTATAATTGCTTTGAGAAAAGTAAAAAATATCTTACAAGTACGATAATAGTAAAGACTAATAAGAAAAGTTCATACATTTAAACATACTTTACTTCGTACCACAAAGGTACTTTTGAAATCAATACTAACAAGAAAAACAAATAAAACTAGACTGACAACCATAATTTTTCCAACTTCTCTCTATTGTAAGAAAAATAATTATCAATGTAACACCCCCATTTAATTTATAAGCGAAATTAAATGTAGCGTCGCATAAAAATAACATACAAACGCAGTCCGGGAGTTTGAAACTAAGCTCCCAACGATCCATGGCACACCACGATGCCCAAAAGAAAAGAAAACGAGATAAAGAGTTAACTAAAAGTATATAAATCTAAAACCATCTATTTCGTGGGTCGCAGCCCTAGATGAACTCATAAAGAAAATATAAACAAGCCCACGCGAACTATGCGGCGGAATCTCCATTTCCTTGCTGACCTCTGGAACCTCGCCCATCTGCTCCCATCAATTAAATTGATGATCATCGCAAGAAAGAAGAACCACATACAAGACAACCATACATAAACAGGGTAAGCTAGAGCCAACAACATTTTTATCATACAGTCAAGATATGTTTCTCACCATTCAATATCCAAACATCAACCAAGCATGTTATGACTCTCAATCAATACACTACGACTCGACTCGACTCATCCGGATACGTATAACTTGGTCGGATTCAGCGGATGCTTGCATTTGTGGTGGATACCTCTGCTCACCCCCGAGCTATGTGTTACAAGTGTTATAATGAATCAAATTTCCCTCACCACAAGGTTAGCCCTTGATGAATTTCGGGCCTCTTGCTACTCTCACCACAGGAGTCAGTCCGCTCTAAGTGAGACTAACTGACTCCTCAGAGTGTCAAGATGCAACCTTACCTTGAATCCTTACCTAGCTATACAGATGGGGCACCACCATGAACACTCACTAACAGGGGCCATGGAATTACGTCCCGACCACTGAAGCGCGACCCTGAAAGTCTCACCTAGAGGCTCCAAGGAATTATGCACTGACACAGACAAAATACAATCATACAATCAGATAATATTCACTATGCAAAGTTACCCTCATTATATCAACCTTTAAAGTCGTTACCTTTAAATCTCCAGATCCAACCCATTCCAACTTATCATAACCCATTCATGTACATAGAGTCCAACTCATCTCATTATCATGCCACGTTAACCACACCAATCTCATTTAGTTCACATCTCAATACTCATACCAAACCCATCATTTAAAATTCATGAATCATGCTACACATACATCGCACTCCATTATATACATGTCCCTCATCATGACATTCATACCCAACCAAAATAGATCATCCAGAAATAAACACACATCCAAACAAAGTACTGTCTCGCTCAGGCTTAGGGGTCTTGCTCAGGCGAGACGTGCTCGCTCAGGCGAGCTCCCCCTTCGCCTAGGAGAGGACTCAAGAAGGGAGCAGAGGCACTCGCGGGATCTTGCTTAGGCGAGACCCCTCTCGCCTGGGCGAGATGCTCGCTCGCTCATAATCACAGTGGGTCGCCTGGGCGACCATTCGTGGAAAAGGGCTTAGGCGAACCTCTATTAATCTCGCCTAGGCGAGCCTCTATTAATCTCGCCTAGGCGAGACCAGCTCGCTTGGGCGAGTTTATCAGTGCCCGCCACTGTTTTCACCTACAACAGATGCGAAGACATACCACAAGCAACAATCCCATCGTATCATACATCCATATCAATAGGCAAACACAAAAAGAATCACCAACCACATAAAATAGCAGACTCGCACCAAACAAACAGGAGGGTTCTAGCTTCCCTTACCTAGAAGTAGCTAGAAGGTGCCTCGACTCTAACCAACGGAGCACGACAACTTAAAGGAGGAACTTGCGAGCTGAAAAAGACAGTGGAGCAGAGTTAGGAACTAAGCTCACGGTGAAACCCTACTGTACAAACGGACAGATGCTCATGGAGAAGAAGTGTGAGCTGAGAGATAACTTACGTGGGGTAAGAACTGGGTTTGAGTTAGCTCGAAGAATGGCTTGGGGAGAAACCCTAGCAGAGCGTCCTGTGAGAGCAGTAGGGGATGACGGCTGGTTTCTATAAGAGTGAAAGTGTACGCATTAGGACAGACTAGGGTCAGTTTTATCCTTTGGGCCAGCTCTTAGGTCCATTAGATTTGGGGCAGCCCTACAAGTTAAAGGCATAAAAGAACAGGGCCTTACAATCAACATAACAAGTATTGATAGAGGTCAGATGTAAAATGCTAGAAATGTAATTAATCGGAACATGTGGAAAAGATGTACAAATCTTAAGATTCTCAAAAAACTGTTAAAATTCCAAAATTTACTGAAACTTGAGGGACCAAAAACATATTTAATTTGATAAATTTTTTAAAAAAATTACAAATCTACAATATCATGTATTACAACTAACAAATCTAAAAAAATTAGATTATAAATACTTATAATATAAATCACAAGATTCATGATCGATAATATTTTAAAGTTCTAAACAAATCAAATATTTTTAAAGTAAAAATTCAAAATAAAGAACAACTTACTTAAAAAAATACAAGAATAATTTTAAAACTCATTTAACTGTCATATTAATTTTTTATATCTTGTTTATGTAAGGCCAAATGAAATTTATTTTTCAAATATGAATATTTCTGACACTTAATGCAGTTAAGAATCATAAAAAAGTCGACAGCCATAGTCATGTGCTCTATAACGAAAGTTTTTTGTAGTAATTAGCATTTTTGTTTTCTGATATGAATTACGCGTTTTAGTACTTAAATTAGCAGCTTACTTCCTAATAATATTATAATACCTTACTTTAAAAAATTGCAAAAAGAATATCTTTCCGTACTGCAAGTACCCTCACGCGCGTGATGTTATTGCTTTGTCAGTAGCGGTTGAGAAAACATGCAAGTGAAACTCATACTTTTATTATATCCCAAATTTACATACCCTTGGCAGAGTAAAAAAAGGTGAATTATATCAAGTATACATGATGAAATATAATTTTAGAAATTCAACACTTAATCAAATTAAATTAAATTTTCTTACATCAGATAATTTTCTAAAGTATGTCACTTTAGTAGTTTAATTATGTAAAAATAAAAGCCTTTCACTTTCTATGCTTTATGACAGTCCAGTGAGAAAAGTATTAGAAGAGCGCGTGAGGGTGCAAGGCAATGTATTCTAGTAATCGCAGTTAAGATCTGAATTTTATAGAAAATAAATAAATATCATCTAAAAAAATTATAAGTAAATAAAGAAAATATGAATTCTTTAAGAAAAACAAATTTTTGTCTTAAAATAAGATATTGTAACGAGATTAAAAAAAAAAGAATTCAAAAATATGACTCTCACTCTCTTCTAATTTTGTCAGATGTTGTCGTATTGATAGGAAGGACCTAAGATTTAAGAGGTCTGATGTGAAATGACAACCTTTCCGCACTATCACAAACAATCATGCACCATGCACCAAACATAAATTTTATATATATATATATATATATATATATATATATATATATATATATATCATTATATCTAATTAAAAACATTAAAAATTAATTTATTTTATTTTCAATTTAATTTTACTAAATTAAAAAAAATTGTATTTTCATTTTTTTTCTTCTTCTTTTTATGTACATTTTTCTCTCTGTACCAAATAGGAATGTAAGGAAAATATTGAACTAAATTTAAAATAATAATAATAATAAATCAGTCAATCTAAACTAGAAAAGGAAATAAAATAACTAATTTTTGAATTCAGTGAACTGTAATTAAAGTTTTAGGCTGCATTCATTTATGCGTTTCCATCAAACCATTTTTGAGTACTCTGGTTGCGTTTGGAAAGCTAAAAAAAGACGCGAATTTGTTAAGAAAACTCTGAAAACCAAAACAAATTAGCACGAAAAACAATTAAACCTACTTTTGAAAGCTTTTTTCACAATAAAAAGGAGATTTGCGCAGAAACAATATTATATGTAATAAAATATGTAATAAAATATGTAATAAAATATGTATATATGTATCAATTCTTTGAATTATATACATTTAATAAAAATGTATTATTTATTATATACATATTTTATTATATTTTAATAATAAAATATAAATTACTATTAAAATAATAATTTCATTACAAAAATAATAATAATATATAATTTTGATTTATCAAATAAAATATTTTTAATTTATTAACCTATCACATTAATTACTAATTTCATCAACTTATCTCAAATCACTTAAATCATATTATCTCTCTTAATCCAAGTAATTATACATTCACTTTATTTTCTTCTCAATTTCATTCATATCCATCCAAATACACACTTTAAAAATGTGTTCTTAGTTTTAGTTTTAAATAGTATATTAAAGAGATTTGTTAACTTCTAAAAATATTTTATTAAATATTAATTTTCAATCTCTTAACATGTAAGAATAAACTAACCATTACTTTATATAACTTTAATAAATGTTTTAATTGAATTTTAATAATATTCTTATCATTTCGATATCTCTTTTCCATAACAAGATTTGTTTGGATATGGTGTCTTCTTTTTCTTGTTATAAAGTCTTAAATTTTTTCTGCGAAATAACTTATTTTTTCTTTTAAAAATATAATATCAATACTTTCCTTTACCAAATTTGAATATTGGTGTAGAAGAAATTTGTTCTAATGCTATTTCATATTTGTCAAAATCATTCCAAAGTCAACTTTTATTTAAACTCTAAATGCTATAAAGATTTTTTTTTCCATGTTAATGTTAAGTAAGTGTATATGAAACTATGGAAACAGCGTTGCAGTAACATACATTAATTTTCATCTTAGTGACTTATTAGACTTTTATTACATTTAAGTTTCTTTATATGTTTGTATTTTTTTTTTCTATTTATAATGCTAAAACATATGAGTGAAAACTAAAAGCAATATCGAGAAAAATAATTCAAAATCTTTTACAATGAATAATACCATCATTTACCATATTTTATTAAAAAATATCAATAAAAAATTAAAAAGAAAATTCTCAAATAATACTATTAAAAAAATTTAATTATCAACAAAATCTTATTAACAACAAAAAAAATTAATTATCGACAAAATCTTATTAACAAAAATAAATTTATCAGTAAAATCACAATTTCCCCGATTCTATACATTTTTCTTTGTGAACAAAACCAAAACAGTTTTTAAGATTTATTTTAGGAAACCCCAAGATTGGGTCCTAGTATTAATGGAAAATAAAAGGTGGGTTTGCATTGCAGGAGTCAAACGACCATTCTGGCGTATGACAGTCAGGATATAATGACACAGTTACAATAGTCATATTATTTTGTTAAGAATAATTTAAATCTGAGCCTAATTTTTATATTTGATAAAAATAATAAAATTAAATATTACATAAGATTTTTTATATATAAATAATGGATCACAATTATAATCCATAACAATATATATAAACATATTATCTCTTTTGTGTTCACATTTTATAATACTAATTATACCCTTTACAATATAATAATTTATTAATTTTTTTAAAATTAATTGTTATTTTTATCTATTTTTTTATAAAATTGTTTATCTTTCTTTCTTTTTTTTGTATTCATCAACAATTAATTTTTCTATTCATTTAACTTTATTTTTAACATTTCACTTCATTTTTAATAAATATAAATTTATTTTATATATTAACTTAATAACATTACACTATTATCACTTACTATCATTCATATTTATATTGAATTTTTATTGTGTTGAATGTCATTTTATAATTATCTATAATGTGAATTAAAAAATACAATATAATATGATTAACTTAAGGAGGTAAGAAAAATTATAAATAAATATTTTATAAAGAGAATTTTATTATTTATACACACATCATCTTTTTGAAAACTGTTGTTTTAAGTTCTCTCATTTCTCTTTAAAATTACTCATCTTGTGTTCATCTCTTTGAAGATCGGAGTTCGCTACCGATGATCCTTGTGTGAAATTCTCCACTTCTATCTGATCAATTTTTCAAATTGAGTATGTTGATTTTCTGCAATCTTGAATTTGGTAAATTGTATGATGATATTGTGAATTGTTTGGGTGTTGATTTTTGCAATGACACATGATTGTGTGAAATTTATGATTTAAACTTGAGGTCGTTTACATGTGAATAATAATTGAATTGGTTTTGTATTTCAGAGTAATTGACACTCAAGTTGTGATTAATTTAAGTTTGGTATGTATTTGGTATCTGTGAAGATTTTTGAGCTGCTTAGAGTTGAATGAGAACATACAATTACGAGGTTAATTACATTATGCTTCCTTCTATCTATCACAACCTTTATCCAGTGTCTATACTTATTGTTTATGTCATTGAAATATGAGACTCAATTGATAAATCTGCACAAAAATGAACAACAACCACTCATAGAGAGAAAAAAACACAAGCATGTATTTTACAATGAATATTTTATAAAAGAAGGAGTCGTCATAGTTATTATTTCATATAAAAATCGTTCGACCTTGATGTATGTAGATGTAAGTAATTGAAGATGAAAGCCAACATGCCTATAACCATATCTTATAATGTGACTAAACATGCAATAATTTTATACAGGTGTTTTGGTACATACATTTATCAGAATAAGAGAATATCGTTGTTGAATATTTATTAGCAATTCAGGTCCAAGGTTTAAGTTGACAATTTGAATTTTTTTTTCCAACATTTACTTTTGTATTTTAAAAAATGTTGTTCCTATGAATCTAAATGTTCTAAACAATTGTCATCCATATATATTTTCACACTGTATTAGACTTATTGTTTAAGCATAAATGTTCAAATTGACAAAAATACATATTTTTCATATGTATGTGCAACTATTATATAATTAAGGGTTAAATATGTTTTTGATCCTTTAACTTTCAGTAAATTTTGAAATTAATCCACTTTTAAACTTTGAACCAATTTAGTCTTTCATCTTTTGAAATACGTGGATTTAGTCCTTTTAATCAAATTTTGTTAAGTTTATTTGACATTTCAAGCGCGTTTCACGATAGTATTTGACTTAACATTAAAGCAAAAATGTGTCAAACAGTATAAACAACTCAAATACAATCCTAAAATGTGTACGGAATATCAAATAAACCTAACAAAATTTGATTAAAAGGACTAAATCCATGTATTCCGAAAGATGAAGGACTAAATTGGTCCAAAGTTTTAAAATGGACTAATTCCAAAATTCACTGAAAGTTAAGAGACCAAAAACATATTTAACCCTATAATTAAAGAATAAGAATGGAACAATTTCATCACAATTGACACATAACTCATATTATACTACCCATCTCTACACTCTTGTATTGTAAATTGTCTCCCATGACACTCTTATTAATAACCACTCGAAATGAAAAATGTTAGGTTGTTGGTAAGGCTTTTGTTTTCTAGAAGAGGTCATATAGGAATCATTACTCATCTCTATTTCTACTATATAACCTCTTCTTCACATATTTAATCATATAAACTTGTTTCCAATCATTCCACGGTCACTCATATTGAATAAACTTTAATCTATAACCACCAAATGAATCACGCACATTTTGACCAAGAGGTCACGATTTCGCCAAAGTTCAAACTTTAAAAGTGTTTTCACTCATCTTGACAATCATTCAAAAGAAATGTTTTATGAGAGGTTGGAAGTCACTAATTGGCTATAAAGATAAGGTAAATTTAAATAAAGTATATAAGTGCGTGCATATCTCATCTTACAAGCCGGGTTTTATGGGACTGAATTAAGTTTAAAGTTCACTTCTTCATATGGTATTAGAGTCACAAGTTAGAGTCTATTATATAGAGATTTGTTGATCATATTGTTCCACACATTATGGAACCGCTTAGTGGCAAATCTTCAGCCAATATTTTGGGGTGCCAACCAATGGCGGATTTACATGGGGCCCCAAAATTTTCATTTTTTTAGTTACATATATATATATATATATATATATATATATATATATATATATATATATATAATATATATATATATTTTTTTTTAAATCGTAGGTAATGCATATTAGAAATTAATAAAAATTATATTTTTTATTTTTTTAATTTAAACATAATATTTAATATAAATACATAATAAAACATAAAATTAAATATAATAAAAAATAAAAATATTCAGGTTTAATTTTTCTTTTGGTTCCTGTTTTTATTTAAAAATTGATACTAGGATTAGGTTAATTACACTAACAAAGTAAATTATTCATATTAATAATCTCAATTTTAATGAAAAGATCATTGATTTGTTTTGAGGAATTTAACGAAATTTATCGTAAAAGACTGAATTATATCAGTTTTTCAAAAATCGGAACCAAATTGAGATTAAAAAACATTAGAGGACCAACTTAACATTTTTAAAGGAAAGCATGAATCAAAAAAGTAATTAAATTAAATATTTATTGACATAATTTTTATTTTCCTTTTCATTATCTTTTTAGTTTTTCACAAATTTAATAATCTCTCACTCTCATATGTCTTTTTTTTTTTTTAAATTTAAAAAATTATACATAAACTCATTATATTTCTCATTTATCCTCTTCCTTTCCCATCCCTTGTCTTACTTGATAATGAAAACATTATTTTTTTTATCTCATGAGGTTTTTGTATATTCATTTTTTTATGAATATAGAAAAAATAATAATGTATTATGTATTAATAATAATGAATATATTTTTGTTTTAATAATTACGTGTCTTAATTTTTTATTAAATTATGATCAATTATTTTTTAGTATTGTTTACAAAAAAGGTATATTGATAAAGAATGAAAGAATAAATGAATCGTTTAAGAGTGATGAAAAGAAAATTATTGACTAAAACAAGATAGAATCTACCTCTTCACATATGTTGAAGTATTATACTAATCATAACAAATGTTCAGTTAGAGAGGTCATTTTTTGAAGCATTATACTAATTATCGAATCTAATGATCTCAAAATTATATTACTTTGGCCCGTCCGACACTTTTCGTCAAGATCCGCCACTGGTGCCAACATTTTGGTTAAATTACTCTTTTAATATTTTTTTGTCCAAAAATGTCAAGTTGATCCTCTATTTTTTTTTTAGTCTCAATTTGATCCCAACTTTTTAAAAATTGATGCAATTTGATCCTTTTTGTTAAATTTCTTGAAGCAGAGCAAATCTTTTTCATCAAAATTGACACTAAGATTATGTCAATTACACCAACAAAGGAAACCATACTTCAATTTTAATGAAAAAATATTGATCCGATTCAAGAAATTTAGTAACAAAATTGACCACATTGCATCATTTTTTTAAAAATTGGAACCAAATTAAAACTAAAAAAAATTGGAATACCAACTTGATACTTTAGAACAAAAATAAGAACCAAAATAGTAATCCCAAAATTTTTACATAAACTTGTAAAAAAATTGTACTTTTTTTATGATAATAAAAAATAATAAAATTATAATTATTGTTATTATTATAATTATAATTATAAAATTAAATATTTTTTTATAATTTTACTATAATTAATTTTCATTTATAATGATTTAGTTTTAAAAAATAAACAAATATAAAAAGGGTTAAATTAAATAAATGATCATTTAAAAGATAATATTTATAAAATAATTATTTTTATTTAAAAAATATTTAAAAGGTAAAATTGAAAAATAGTTGTGGACAAAAAAAATTTCCTTATATATAGATATAAATGTATATTTTTTTTAAATATCAAATACATACAATATATTAAAAATATTAAATTTGTAAAAAGATATTTAAAATTATATATTAAATTATATAAATATAAAAAAGTTTAGGTGGTCATAGCTCTCTTAACTACAACAGAGGTCTCCTAGTATAACACCACTATGGGACCACTTGTTAATATCTAGTCCCATTAGAGGACCTTACATATGACTAAGGGGAGCCACCACTCTCCCATTTTTTTTATTTAATTTTTAATATTTATTTTAAAATTTTATATATTATTATATTATTTATATTAATTTTTTATTTTTTATTTAAATTCATGCATAGTTTTTACTTTTTCATTTTTTTCTTATATATCTCCACTTCTTTCTTCCATTTTCCTTTTTATTTTAATTTTCACTCTCAATCTCACATTATTTTTAAAATAAAATTGCATCAAGGTGGACTTAATAAGTTAAGAAACACTTTGAACTGGTTAATTTTTTCTTTTGAATAATTTTTTTTTCTTTTTAAAATTTTTTCTTTAAAGTAATATGTTTTCTTCTCATATGTGATAAATTTGTCTATTATGTATTACTATGTGTATCACTTGAAGGTGATAAATTAATCTTTTTCTAAATAGGTGAGTAGTAATAAATTTATATTAGAAAAATTATAATAAAGAGTAAAAGTATTAAGGTGAAGACTTGTGACGGAGATAAAAAAAAATATGCATATAAATGAATTAAATCTGAATAGTTAAAGACAATTAAAACAACTTTCTAAAGTTCTTATAGTTAGATACAATGAATTTAAATAAATCTAATTTGACACCCATGAACCTTTTGTTCAAGTTTCACCACTGCCTAGTCCCACGCTCGAGATGTATATATTTTGACGGAAAGGAATGTGTTAAAAGTCTCACACCAACGAAAAATAAAATTAATTTAAATAAAGTATAAAAATTAATACATACCTCACCTTATAAACCAATTTTTTGAAGTTGAATTAAACTTAAAATTCACTTATTAATACGAAAACCATAACCATGTACTGCATTAAACCAGCTTATTTCGAATAATTTGGAATGCTAAAGTATGTAGTTGGTTCAACCAAACTAAAGATGGCAAATAAACCCGGTCCCTTGGGTATTGCTCGAATCCGTCCCCGTTTTGACGAGAAATCCCCGCATTGACTGGGTATGGGTATGGATATAGGAAATCCCCAACTTTTTCAATTGGGTATGAGGATGTACATATTCCACCATAATACCCATTCCTGTTTAATATATTAAAATATTCATAATTAATTAATTAACCATATATATATATATATATATATATATATATATATATTCTATTTTTTGTTTCTTCTAATTATTTGGTTTGTCATGAAACTCATTCACATCTCCATTATATTCTTCATCTTATCATAACCTTTATGTAATTATGTTAAAAAGATGCATGTCAATTATTATTTTTTTATGTCTCACATTTGAATATTTCTATTATTTTTTAATATTTTTATTTATTATATATTTTCCTTTCACGTGAGAATGTTTATTATTCTCAATTTAAGTATTTAATAGCACAAACATTTCGTTTACTAAGTAATATAAAAAAAACTCTTTAATTATTATTATTAGTTTTTGTTTCATTTGAAGAACTATTTTGTTTCGCTAAAACAATTTTTGTTAGTTTTCAACCAGTGAGTACATATGTTGATATTAGAAAAGTTTTCCTAGATTTCTAAGGTATTTTTCATCTTATAATACCCTTAATTATAAATTTGTTATCCTTTGTGCAATTTCTTTCGATAGTCTCTCAAATTGTTTCTAAATATTTATTAATTTTTTAATATTTTTATTTGTTGTTTATTTTCATTATGTAGAATACTATTTCGATATATTTTATCTAATTATTATTTTATTTTCTAACTCATTAGTAGGGATGTCAACGGGACGAGTAGGGTATGTGTAGTAGTTCCCCCATATCCTACCCGCTAGATAAATATTCGTCTCGTATCTGTATTTATATCCGTTAGGTATCCGTTATGCGGGTACCCGCCTATTTTTTTCGTATCCGCGGGTACCTGCGTGTATTTACAAAAATATTTAAAAAAACAAATATTTAACCATAATTAGTGCTTAGATCAACAAGCTCACTTCTTCCTATTGATTCCTGAAAAACAAACAAATAAAAAATCACTAACAATTTATATTGTAGTTTATTTTTAAATAAAATATTAAAGAAACTACTAACTTCATCAATGTCCACATCTTGCAACATTGTATAAAATTTCATGTTATCCAATTTTAATCTAGAAGAGTCTGAAAACCCAAGAAGTTCATTAAAAATTTCTAACAATCACTTAATTAAAATATCAAAGCAAAAGTATTAATTTCATTATCTTCCATGTTAGTCCATAACCAATCTTGGAGACACATCAATGCCTCCACGGGTACAGATACTATGATACCCGCACATGCCCCGTTAACATGCAGGTATAAAAAATACCCGTACTCACGGGTAGAGGATATCCTTTTTTAATATATGTTTCCTACCCATTGCTGGTTTTATCTGCGGATACGCGCGAGTAAGAATTTTTTTTACATCCCTACTCATTATCAGTCATACTGTAATTTTTACACTTTAATTGTATAAATAAATTTTATTTACCACAATATAAAAATTTAATGTAATTGTCATGAATATTTTTTTATCACCATCCAACATAATTGAAATTCAAAAGATACAAGAACTATGTTAAAATTTTATTATTATGATTATTATTTGTTCTTTGTATCATTTTGATTAAGTGATGTATTATAACTTTTATTAATGTATAAAAAAGAGATTCATTAGAATTTAAAAGAGTGAAGTAAACAAATATTTAAAATATATTTTAATTTGAATATATGTTTTCCTTTTATATTTTTTAAAAAATATTTTTGAATTTTATCAACTAGGTTTCATTAATGTTTGCAAATTGAATAAATGTTTTGATTCTCATGAAATTTTATTTGGTATTAATATCTAAAATGTAAACAATTATAATTTATGTTAAAGTATTTGATATCGAAGAAATCACCATTCTTCTAATATTAAATATTTGATAATATTATGTTTCATTTACCATATTTTTTATTATTTTATAAAAATTAATTAAAATTAATATTAAAGAAGTAAGAAAACGAATATGATATATGTACAAGATTATACCCATTAACGGGTGAAAATATGATAAAAATTTGATATCAGTTGAGTTTAAATACAAAAATGAAATCATTTTTTTCTATGAAAATATATATGGGATAGCGAAACTCATCCCTACCCATTACTATCCGTGAATCCAACGAAGAAAAGAGTGCAATTGATACATGACATGACAAAAACAGTAATTTGTTTTGAGAAGTGATTACGTATCTTAGCTAACCCTATGCCTCTCGTGTATCCTCTACGTTGTTGTTACAGGCTTGCTCCTCATTTCCTGGAACACTTTCCATCATTAGCGTAGCTAGTAATTTCATGGTCGGAACTGTTAGGAATCCAAGTGTGAGTCTAAGTCCCACATTGACCAGTATTGAGAAAGTAGAGCACCATATAAGGATCAAGGCCCATAAACCCATTGCCTTAAGGTTTTGGGTTGAAAGTGGTGTCAGTGTCTTATATGGTTAGGCTCAGATCTCATTGGTGTTTGTTCTCCCTAGTGAAACCCCCTCTGTAAAACCTAACAAGTACTTTTATTGATGATTGTTCCAGGAAGCTATGGGTCTATGCTCTTCAGCGGAAAGGTCAAGTACTTGAAAAGTTCAAGGAATTTCATGCTATGGTTGAGAGGCAATCAGGCAAGAAGCTGAAATGC
>Ga0214544_1001614_pt1 | contig 47405 bp, 13 predicted proteins | sample CNSS3metaG_FD_160074 | JGI IMG/M metagenome (GOLD analysis project Ga0214544, IMG submission 160074) | Root nodule microbial communities from cowpea collected in UCLA plant growth center, Los Angeles, California, USA - CNSS3 | ecosystem: Host-associated > Plants > Roots > Nodule | place: USA...
ATATATATATATATATATATAAAGGATATCTTCTACTTTTTCTTCTTACACCTCCATTATTCAAGTGAGATACTTTTGAAAGAGTTCCTTTTTTATTAGTTTTTCCTTCTAGTCTATTGATCCATCATATTTTTGTATACTTTCCGATTGTAAAACACTTATAATTTAAAGAAAATGATTCCAAACAAAGTTTTTCATTGTCAAATGTGTTCTAACCCTTTCTACAAAAGATACATAACTAGTACAAAGAGATAGAAAAATATGACATCATAGTCATACAAAATAGGATAACCACACAAAAAAAACAAATAGAAACTATTACAACAAAGAACAAACCTCTTCTACAAGTTCACAAAACATTACCGATTCAAAGACATAGTTATAAATATGAAATGAGAAAAAAATAAAAACACTTAATTTCATATTACATGCTCGCTTCTTAACCTAAAAACTTGTATTACATGTGAAATTATAGGATTTAGGATTTAGAATTTAACATTTTGGATTTATCAACCTTAAGTTTATTATTAAAAATTGTTTTTTTAATTACACCGTCTACAAAATATTATTTTAAATACATTTTAGATTGTGTAATTCATAATACATTATTCAAAATATAATTTAAACTGCACAATTAGTACATTAAATAATTTTAGAAATAAATAATATGAGATTGTCTAATTCGTAATATAACACCAAAATTTTTAAATTTTGAATTGTTTAATATCAAAAGTTCCCTAATCACTTAATCCAAAGTTTTTTCAGTAAAATGCTTGAAATTTATGATACCTTGGTGTAGGAAGAAATCACGAGGATACATGAAGAAAGAACACATATCTTTATTATGACTGGTGGATTTATCTTAGGATTCACTTTCTTTCCATCAATATTTTTGTGTATATAATAGATATTTGTACAAGCGTTTGACCCTCCTAATGTTTCTTTTATAATATATATTTATTTTTACAAAAAAAAAAAACAATTCTACTATTTTCTTACCTATATATTTCTTTTAAAAATTATAATTGTTAGTGTATATGATATTTTTAAGTAAATAAATAATTGAATACAAAAAATTATAATATTCCATTTCTAAGTTGGTTGATAAGATTGTTGTCTATCACCATGTATCTAAAACATTAATTATCCATTTTAAAATGTTTCCGGTCACAATTTTATCTTATAAGATATCTTAAGAGTGGAATAATGAAAAAAAAAATTAACTATATCAAACCCCAACTTCTAAATTACTTGAAATTAAAGAGAACCGTAAAAATAATATGTAATAATAGTTTATTATACTTTAAATATAAATTATTTACAATTGGTATAGATAAAAAAATACTTATTAATACCAAATATTATTGAAGAACGAAGATATTATCATTTACTTATTTTTTATAGTTGAACATAGATCGTACCGATAGAGATTATCGTGTGCAGTTGGGTTGAAATATGAAAATATATTTGTAAATGAAATTATTATATTAAATAAAATATATTGTAAGTAAATGTAATTTTTGTAATAAAGGTATGTGATAATTATTAAAATTGAAATATGTAATCATATTTATTATTAATAAAATTTAAATAAAACTAGTGAAATTAAAAATTTTATATTCAAACTGTAATTTGATATGTATTTATGATATGTATTTATTTTTTTTATTCATATACAATTTTTTATCACGTTTTCATTTCCTTCGTTTAAATTAATTTCGTTAATGTGGATAAACTTACACAGACTAAATTAATATAAAAGAAATTATTTATCATTTTTTAATCTACTCAAAATTAACTAAATTTAATAAAATGCTATTATTATTGGCTCGCCTAATCTAAACTGTTTAACTCAAAAATAAAGTTAGAAATTATTAATGAATTAGTTTAGGCTTAGTTAGTACTGCTTAGATAGAGCTGACCTTCAAAAGTCAATAATATTTAGTAGATCCTAAATGTTTGTTTTTCTACAATGTTCCACACTATTTATCATTATTTCCTAAATTAATATATGACCGGATATGAAATATAACTGAGGTAAAATTATTACTCTGTAGTTTGTTTATTTTATTCTTTAAAGATTAACTTACACGTGTTTTTTTATATAAAAATAATTAAATACAATAAATTTTTCCAACCACTAGGTCCCAATATTTGTGTATATATATGTTAGACCTAAATAGCTGAAAGATCACACTCTTCTCGGCGCCTCCGTTAGGTTTTTCTTTTTTTCACTCTCATTTCATGTGCTTTGAAGATGCAGAGAGGTGAATGTTTTTTTTCTGAGTAAGTAAACACTTTCATACACACTGTTTTACCAATGTATGTGTGAAAAAACTTTATGGATCTGATTTATATATTATGTTCTTCTCTTTTCTCAATTTCTATTCTATTGTTTGTGTTGAGAGGCTGCAAAAATGTATAATAATTTGTGTACTCTCACTCACATTCTTTCATTCACCATGTTGAACCATTTTGCACAGAAAGCACATAAATCTTCTGCAAATTCTTGCCTAATATTGTCTATTTGTTTCAATTTTTTTTAATAGACAACTATTCTTTTTAATTTTTGTTTTCAATGATTAGATTTTATTATGAATCAAATTTAAGTAATGGATTGTTTTTGTAGTATTTGAAATCCTAGTGTGAAAGGATGAAAATCTATTATAATCGATATAATACTTAAAGTTTCATCCTTTCATAATATATTTTATAAAACTAAGCACAAGCCATTAGTTATATGTTTGGATTCAAGTGATTATAAATTTTTTACATAGTTAAATTTAAAATTATCTGATTAATATATGTGATTGCCTATATAATAAATATTATATCTAAAAAAAATATGCTGCTAATTAAGTGAATATTCGATCTTTCACAGCAAGAACAATACATAATGTAAAAAAAACTCATCAGGTTAGCATTTAGTTCACTGCAACAAATATTAAGTAGGAAATGTATATAAACCTCTTTCAGTAAAAGATACTAAACAAAATTAAACAAATATCATTTAGCATAACTTATTTAATGAATTAAAACTTAATAAATATAAATAAACATTTCATTATTATCTGTTGCAGTGTCTTGACACTAACCTAATAAACTAATGAGATTTTTGTATAATATGTAATGTTTTTCCTGTGAAAGATCAAATGCACATTTCATTAGCAGCATATATAAAATACTTGCATTTCATGTATCTCAATGTTCAATATTATTGGATTGCAGTAGCCATAACAATTATATCTTCTTGATAACAATTATTTTACAATTCTTCATCCAATATATATATATATATATATATATATATATATATATATATATATATATATATATATTTCATTTTGAGTAAGTAAACCTTTTTTACATTCTAAACATTCTTTATTTGTTTCAAACTTTCAAGATTGTGTATAAATATTTTCTGCAAATTATTGATCTTGTATATTTATTTCAATTTGTTTTCTAATAAACCACTGTTCTTTCTTATTTATTTATATTTATGTATACAGAAATATTTATGTCATGGTATACAGAAATATCACCACACTATTCACCAAATATATTTTTCTAACATTGGTTCGTATATATATGGGAAACTCATTTTGTTTAGTATTGTGAATTGATTAAGGTTATTTTGTGTAGTCAGTACATTGAGTTTCATACATGTGTGAATTAATTTGAGAGTGTAATATGTTCTTATTTTATGTTTTGTTGTTCTTGCAACCTATCCTTTCCGGCTACATACATTAGTTAAATTTGATAACCATTTTAATCGATTTAATAATTTTTTATATTACCATTTATTTAGTTGTTAGATGTATTATTATTCATTGTTACATGTATTAATATATATAAATTGGTTAGATTTCATGATCTGTTAAATTTAATCATGTAGGAATTAATAATTAATTGAATCCATCATTTATGTGACTAATGAATTATGTTTGTAATTTTGAAAATCCTGTATGAAAAGATGAAACTGTAATGCTTAAACTTTCATCCTTTTATAGTATATTTTACAAAATTAAAAGCACGAATCATTAGTCACATGTTTGGATTTAAAATGATTATAAAACTCTACATTATTAGATTTAATTAATCATGACATCTATTTATTATATGTAATTTGTGGACGTAGTTATGAATCAAAATACATCAATAAACATAATGCATGTAGGCATGAATAGGATAGGTTGCGAGATTAACAAAACTTGAAATAATGATATATTACACTCTCAAATAGATTAATGTATGAATGTCCTTTAATGCACTAATTATCACAATGCAATTAATTCAATTCACAGTTAACAAAGTGAGTCTCTAATATGTAAATTAATGCTTAGTTCAATCCGATATTAATATATATGCATACTTCTAAATTTTGAAAATTGTCTTAATAGAAAGTAGGAATATTATATGTATGGATTTTGGTAGCTAACCTTTTTGTAGGATACAATTCTGAGAGAAACCAACAATCACGGGTCACCAAACACAGTGCAACACATCGTAAAGACACTACGGAAACAAAGGAATCAAGAATCTTGCTGTACTGTAATGAAAGAGTACCATAGCCAAAAAATAAACATTTATTGTATTGTGTTGGATTTTCCTTTTGTAGTAGGAAAGACAACCAAAGAATGTTTTATTATATTGTATTTTTTTTATGATGTTGATCTTGTTGTATATGGGTTAGGGTAACCCAATTACCCTATTAATATATTTGTTTTTGCGGATAGAAAAACAAAATAAAAAAATCACAGTCTCCTTCATGATTGGCATGAGGTTCCTGAATTCTGTGGTTTAGATGTTGATTGAGAGAAGTGAAATGGCAACAATGTATTTTATATTTACCAAACTGTTTCTGTGTATTCACTTCTTACTTCTATTGGCGAAAACTTTATCATAGCTCTCTGCTTTGTATATTGTGTTCTAACTCTAACAAGACAAAATTGGCATTAAACAAAAGCATCAATGCATTGTTGTCCCAGACACTGTCTTTTTTAAATAATAATGAAAAATTGACCTTTTCTAGTTTCAAACAATTCTAGTTTTTTCAAGAATCAACGTCAACAAAGTTGGTGTAGCACATAATTATAATTAACTTGAAGAATCTTCTGTTGTTCATATTGCATTTAGAATGTATCTATAACTTATATATAAAAGGTAACTGAAAACACAATGTATCATTGCATGTGATGTGTGCCTTTTTATGTACTCATTACTTAATCGTAGTTTTCTTGAGCTTCATCTGTCTTAAAGGTCATTGTTTTCATTAAGATTTGTTTGATTGGGATAAACGGAACTTTAAACTCGATTATGTGCTAAATTCAACTTTTTAAGTATCGTTAGTTGTTAAAAAAGCATAATTTGATTATTTATTAAAAAAAGCAAGATATTAAGCACTAAGTTACGTAGACAATCGTTTGAGTAGTCATGTCTTTAAAAATACATATTTTGATTACTTTTTAAAAAATAATCATGCCTTTTTTTAAGAAAATAAAAACCTATAGATATCCAAAGATTATTTAAAAAACATGTAAACTAACTTTGTTTTTATTTTTATTTATTTTGTCAATAAAGGAATTGGGTCATGTTGATGTAAATTATGCTTGGACTGAAACTGGCCCTGCGAATAAAAAAGAAAACCTACTCATGGACTAAACCTAAATTGATTTTAAAGGAAACCCAATTGATATAAAGATATAATAATGTGAAATTGCAAAATATAAAACCGGGCCCAAACAGTTGCAAAAAAAAGTCTCCAAAAGTTTTATCTCTAAACGTGACAGCCCAAAAAAACAAACTCCTAGGCCATGAGAGCATGTCTAAATTGAGCCCAATCATTGTAACCAAAACAGTTCAGCTAATGAAAGGAAAAAAATAAAAAAACAATGTTATGCTTAATATTGGACCAAAGTCAAACATTCATCACTGGCTCATACTAATTTGTTAATTATTGTGGTAGATTAAACAAACATAAATGGATTAGGGAACTTACGAGTTTAATTATCTTATATTATCTTTGAACCAAAAAAAATCCTTTTTAATATGTATGAAATTGTTGCATCGGTTGAAAAATGTCCATTCTCGCTTCTATTCTAAATATTAATTAAATAATTTTTATGAGAAAAATGATATTGTTAAATATTCCATTTTTTTTCTCTAATTCAAATATTAAGAAAAAAAACTATAATTATATAAATATAAAAAATATATTAAATAAAGATTTGACAAAGATAAAAATAATTACATAAATTAGTAAAATGATCATATGTATGTTTTAAAAATTAATTATAAAACTAAAATACTAAAGAAAAATTGTTAGAAACGTTTTAGATGACATAAAAAATAAAACATATTTCAATAATTTAAAATACAAAGACTATATCCAGAACCTATATTCAATTTAAAAAATAAAATATTACTTATATTCACATTTATATCAATTAATATATATAAAAATTTTAAAAATTTTAAGATAAATTTCAATGATATCAAATAAATCTAATCCATACAATACAATATCCACCAAAGATAAATTTAATCAATACATGAAAATAAATTTATTTATCTTTCGTAACCTTAAATAAATGAAATCACGCCCATTCTGTAATTAATAAGGGCTTGACCAACCCAATTTATAAATGACATCATGCACATTGTCCAATTTATTGATCCTCGAACTTCTTAATTATTTTTCAATGAGGTTGAATCAAAACTTTTGAATTTAAGATTGATTTTTTTTTTTTTTGAAAATAAAAGTTTGATTAATTTTTTGAGTTCAGATTTTTTACTAATTTTTTTGGTATTGTCCTTGACTTGACTGAGCATTAAAAATATAATGTGTTAATTTTTTAATATATTTTAAAAAGTTAAAATTAATTATATTCAGTATATTATAAATACACAATAGAAGAATAACACACAAAAAACCAACAAAAAATCCAAATTCTTAATTTTTCACACAATTAATGTTCAATCTCCTTAAACTATATTTTCTATATTTATAATTTATCTTCTTCCACTTTCATTCACCACACCAAGTTCGTTTCTATCTAATTCTAAGATCAGAGCTCTTCATATTCTAATCCGTCAAAATAATTTACACTTGAATATTTTTTATTCATTAAATATGATATACCACAAAAGAAAGGTCAATGCGTTTTAAGAGATATCAATAAACTACTAATTATATACCATTTTCCCTTCTCTCATGTCTTTCTTGTGCTATTATTTATTTTGCATATTTGAAGTCGATTTCTCTTTTGCATCACACACCTATCTATCTGTTTATATAGCCCTATTGGATACACTAAGTTTAATATTTTATTTATTAACAATATAATACTATAACTTAGGGAAGAAAATTTTAAACCTTCCTTTATTATTACTATAATATATTCATTATCGTCTAAACTATATGTGCAATAAAAGGACTTAATTTGATCAAATATTATATATATATATATATATATATATATATATATATATATATATATATATATATATATATATATGGTAAGAATCCAAGTGCAGGCTTAAGTCTCACATTAGATAAAAATGAGAAAGTAGAGTATTATATAAGATGAAGACTCATAAATCCATTTTCTTAAGGTTTTTGGTTGAAAGTGGTGTCAATGTCTTATTTAGTTGAACTGAGGTCTCATTAGTATGTCTCCATAGTGAAACTTCCTATATAAAATTAACAAGCGGTATCAAAGTTAATGATTAAAATCGATTTAGATGGGTGCACTATAGTCCTTGTGCACCAACTTTATTGAAATGACTATTTTTTTTTTTCAAAATAGTTCATAAATCTCTACGATAGATATTCTGGGCCCAACAAAATGTTGGTAATTAGGTGTTAAAAATAGAGTCGGTTAAATGACAGAGATAAATACATTTGGTTAGTAGGTTGAGCTAAACAAATATTATAATAACAAATTTAACAAAATTAAATGGATAAACCTACTTAATGGTTAGGTTAAGTTAATGTAAATGTTATTAATATTTATTAAACTTAATATTAATTTAATTGTGTAACAACACATATAGTAAAGAAAATCTACTTATTAGATTACATGACAAAGATTAATATTAAAGCACAACAGAAGTTTAAACATAATAAATTATAAAGTGTATAAATTAAAAAAAAAATAAGGACAAATAATAGAAACAAATGAGGTTACACTAGCTATAATAAAAATGCAAATAGATATAAATAAGAATGAGGTTATAAACATCTCACTAAATAAAATAAATCTTAAATAATAAAGACAATAGAAAACCGAGGTTAAGAACTCATTCAATAAAATAAATATTATAATAAATATAAATCTCAATGATATTATTGACGTCTTACTGAATAAAATAAATTAAAATAATAAAGATAAATAAATAACAAATGAGGTTAAAAACATTTTACCGATTAACATAAATATAAATAAAAATGAGGTTATGGTACCTCGCCAAATAAAATAAATAAAGAATAAATAGAAAGGAGGTTAACAACACCTCATTAAATAAAACTAAATGCTATAGAAAATATAAATGATAATGAGGTTATTTATGCTTGAATAAAAAAAAACTCAATAGTAAAGAACATAATAAAGATGAGTTTGTAACACCTCTTTAAATGAAATTAAATACAAAAATAAAGTTATGTCTTCTTCATATCTTCTTCTAATTAAAAGAAAATTACATTATTTTTTATTTTAGATTATACCAAAATAGTTTACATTTATATTGCATAAACATAAAAAAAATACCATACATACATATATATATATATATATATATATAAAAGGTTCAAAATTACTAAGACCACATTTTATAAATATTTGATTATTTAAACAATATTGTTTTAATTGTTGTCCGTAAAAAATGTGGGTAAAACAATGGAATTTGTGACACTTTCTTTTTATTATTTCCTTCTCAATTATACTATACACTATAAATGTTCTTCACACTTATAAATTAGGCAATACTTAGATGGCAACAACTGAAAAATTATTGTCCAAAATTGGAATAAGCCATAGTTTTTTGTTGTTGGTTATCTAGTGAGTTTTATTAACCTAGAGAACATAACAAAAATGTTGCCTATTTGTTTTAAGCAATGTGTTAAAAAATGTAGATAGTTATGAGCAACCGTTGTTAAAATGTGAATAATTTATACATTTTTAAAATTGTTGTAATTTCACTTTAAATATTTTTAAATTACCATTATGTGACTCAATATTAATTAAATTGTCGTAAGATGCATAAATTTTCTCATGATGGATGCTAGGTGGGGCAAGTCACAATCAAATGACACTTTGGTTGTTACAATCTTATATAAAAAAAAATTTGTACCCTGACTATTAACTATAGTTTTTGGCTTAGTGGTAAGCGCTCAATCCAATAATTATAATCAAAGTCAAGGTCACGAGTTCAATTTTTAATGAGACAATTGGTTTAGGGAAATATTAAATAATTATGTTTTTAACACTATACTCGAAGGTATTCCATGTAACCCGATGTGTGTACAACCTATTTGGACAACTTTGGAATATGAGGATAGTTAGGGTGATATTTTTTTAGCTGTTTGAGGTGCATTCTTTTTCACACACATCATGTGCTCTTTCCTGCTAAGTTCTTTGAGGTATACTTCTCTTTTAAAGTTACACCCATACACAACTCTTTATTTGTGCTCATCTAATATGTCATATAGGCTCAAGCTACACAACCTAGAGATTCTTTTTTGCAGTACACAAAGTGTGGGCTTATGGATCATGCATAGAAAATAAAAGAGAAACTTTGTCACAAAGTTGGGTGAGATGGTGACTATTTTCCTTAAGCTTGTAGAATCCTCAACATATATTTGTCTCTATTGTCTTTAAAAATCTACTTTGTTTTGCTTGTAGAATAGTTATGATAGAATGATATATCCTCTTTATGGTAGGTTATAAGTGTTACATTATCTTTTAGTTTTCTACAGTTTTGATCTTTGCTTTTTTATGCATAAAATGATTAGAGCACCCCAAGTGCTTCTTTATTTTATATAATTTTTTATTGTTGATAAAAAAAAAAGACATGTCATTAGTTAATGGTAAAAGAATTTTTTGGTTTTGTTCTCATTCAAGTAAACAAATATTGTAAGAAAGAACCTAAGTTTGTTGTCTTGCCACTTTGTTTGTGAACACTTTGATTAGTCTTGTGATATATAGTTTTGTCAAAAGATTAAGACTTTGTCTTCTTTAATTAATGAGCTTTGGTGTAACCTCTCATCTAAGTTAAGATAAACTTAAACACAAAATCTTTATATGCATTTATTGCATGTCTTATTTTCTACTCATCACTAATTTATGCAATAATTATTTCCTCAAATGTAATTTGTCTTCTCCAAGGTTTATCAAGAACATGTCAAGCGAAACTCTTTGTTTGTATGGCTTGTAAAACTTTGTTAATCTAAGAGCATAAGACAAAGTATTAGAATATGTCTAGTATGATTTTATGAAATAAAAAATGAGACAAAAACTCAGGTTCATAGATTTTCCTAAAACAAAATTTATGAGATCTTTAATTTGTTAATTATTGAGTCAAGGATAGTATTTCAAATGACAAGTAGTTCATTCTTAAATCATAAAAATCATCAAACTAATCTAATAAAAATATTAAATACGTTATTAAAAAGGTAAAAATATATTATAATTTTTAATATTGTTTCAAATTATAGATGAAATAAAAAAGACTAAAGTTAATAAAATATTTCTAACAGTGAAAAAAAGGAGAATTAGATTATATTATTATTTAATTTAATAAAATAACATGAAGCTTAATCCTTTAAATATTCAAAAAATCAAATATCTTTATTTATTCTCTTAATAAAATAAAACCTTGTTGTGAGTGTGAGAGAGCTTGTAACATTTGTCATACATGCAGACTTAATCATTGAGGGGCCATGGATCCCATTTTTGTTTCTGTTGGACTGTTAAACTTGTAATAAGTGCAAAAGTTATATTAAAATATAATATTAATTAAATTAAAAGTATTTTAATAATTTAAAATGAGATAGAGATGGAATAAATATATATTTAAAAATTCATATATATATATATATATATATATATATATATATATATTCAATTTTATGATGTTTTGACTACGGAATATATGAGTTTATTTTTCTTTATTAAGATGAATTCTTCTCATTTTGATGGTGGATGAAAATTAAAATTGACTTTATTCTCAGCCTATCTACTTGTTTGTCGCAAATGTAATAAATTTATTTGATATTTTATTTATGTGATTTGGGGGTGATTCGGTAAAAATCAAGTACTGAGTTCTCTGGATATATTTATAGTTTATTTTCTCCTCTATAAGTTTAGATAAACCCTTATTGACTATTTTTGTTTTTAAATCTGACAAAATTATAGTTATTTATGAACTTTGATTCAATGCCAAACTTGTAACGATCCGAGAAAATAGATATATTTACTTTTTCCGGTACTTATAAAGTTGATAGTGAGAAAAACTTATCTATGCAGAAGAATGCAATTACATGATGATATAACGATAACAATATTATTGTATAGAATAATCAAGTATTTATAATTACGTTCCATGGCTATTTAATTTTTTTTTTTTTCAAAATATGATGAGATTATGATACTACTATTTCATATTAACTATATTCACCTTAAAATAAATAAAAACATATCTCATTTTCATATATTTTGTTACTTCTATTGGTTTCCTCTATCTGAACCTATAATGATTATTACAAAAGAAAAGAAATACATAACACAAACTAGAGAAAGGTAAGTTAACATTAATAATTAAGCCCAATCATATTAAAATTAATATTTTTATAATTAAACATTCAATTTTCATTCTATCATATATTTATATAATCACACATTTATAGACACAAAACTAATATATTACTAGACTTAATATCCAGATTCATGCAATTGTTTGGACATTAGGAGTTGTGCACCTATGGTAACTTCCCAATCAAAATTTCCACATTTCATAATATGATCAATTAAGATTGACCTAGAATTGACTAGTTCAAAAACCTCTCCATAGCATTAGTTCACTATAACTTAATTGATAAGGAATCCACAATTCCTAAACCAGTTATAAGAACCTCATGCACTCTTCACTACCTAAACCATATTCTCTATGATTCTTGTAGAGTATAAGGATAACTTCAAGGAGTTTCCTTAACAATAGCATCTCAATAATCTTATCAAACTATACTCTTCTTCCTTAGGAAGATTATAGCCATACACACCAAACAATCATACAAATAATTTATGCATTTATCACACTAAAATCCTTTCCCTAAAGTTTACCCTTCATTTACATTTTCTATGACATAATGATTCAATATTTCCATCACATTTCTCATATAACTCAATCATCACCCATAACATACAATTACATTTTCCTTAATCCTCAACCATTCATGATTTTCTAACATAATAACATATTTTCTTAATAGTTCAAATCACTCTTTTAATCATAAGGTACATGGATAATTATACAATTTCTAGGCCATCAACTTTTCATATATACGTTCAAAGAATACTCAATGACAACCACACACATATCGTTACTCTTGGAAGCTATGATGCACCGATACTTCAACTTGGGTCACGTATCCGTATCCGACACGTATTGTATCTGACACTTTAGGATACTTATCAAGGACGTATCTAATTTATAAAGTAGTAGTACACTACAATAAAATCTTTGAATAGTGACCCATTTTAGTGACAAAAAATAATTAGTCACTATTTGATGACCAAATTGACAACTAAAATAGATCCACAAAATTATAATCGGTCTTTAAATTGATAGTTAAAATAGTTTCAATGATTAATTGATTTTTAAATTGGTCACTAACATTAGCTACAAGGTTTTGACTACCAAAATAATTGGTCTCTAATTAGAAAATTTGGATTCACACATTAACAATCATATATTTATTATGTTTGTAAGAATTATTATACATATTTTATTATTCATATATCACGTATCTATCACGTATCGTATCCTATTATTTAAAAAATAAACATATTGACGTATCGGATATGTGTCGTATCCGATACACATATCGTATCTGTGCATCATAGCTTGGAAGTAATCAATATTCATCATAATATTGAATACTACTAACTTATACAAGCATAAACCCTTAAAACCCCCTCAACCTAGATCCCTTAGTGATTCAAAACATGAAAAGAGCCAAAAAAATCTCAATAAGTCATGCATAAAATGAAAAAGTCACAAAGTCACCATGCAACGTCATAATACGCATTTAGTGCCAGAGCATCAAGAGCTCTATGTTGCACCAACATCCAGGGGCTCTTTGTTGAGCCTGTGCTCAGTGGTAGGTGGTATTGCTTAATGTCGTTCGTGAAAGTAACCTCTATTTGAGGTTTTGTGCAGCTCGAGCTTAGTGGTGTAGACTTGTAGCTCGAGCTCAGCAGTATAGACTTGTAACTCAATAGTGACGTTCCAACACTAAACAAAACTTCATGATGAAGTCCCAAACTCCACATGTAGTGCCCTAATATTGTTTATTTATAATATCAAACACAAAACATAGTGTATAACATTTAATCATGCAATTTCATACCAGAAATTTAAACAATCTCACCAATTAAATTAGTTTCCCTTACCACAACAGGAAACCCTAGGTTCTTGATACCTTCTTACCACTTCTATCTTTTGAAACTATCCACACCTACAATAAGATCGAATTGAAGATACGAGGACAACACAAGAATATTGACATGCAAGAACTAAATTTAGGAGGGAATTAGATTACATGCAACTTCGAACACCCAAAGCAACATAGAAGAAGTCAGAGCTTTACTCTAGAAGAAGAGGTAGAATGGAAACTCATCTTACTCGCGATTTCAATTGGTAGTTCAATTTGAAGAGTTATCCACGATTTATCTCATGACATTTCCTAATCAAGAAGAAGAGAAAAAAAAAGGTAAGGATTAGAAGAAGGTAATGGAGGTTGAGAGAAAAGTTAAGAGTTATTTTCTAAGTGTTTCTCAAAACTTAATCAAAATGATATAAATGAGCTTATGAAGAAGTTAATGTTCGTTTTAGTTGAATTCTATCTTTTCTAATTAAAATGAACATTTTAAAAAGTGGGTGATTAAATCAATAATAAAAATGTTTACGGTAATGCTATTGTGATGAAATTATAATGGAATAATAGAACATTCTTAATATTTCTTATAACTTTCAATTTATTGTTGAAACTTAATAATAAATGTTAGATAAAGATAATTATTATATAGATGTAAAGTCATGGCCCATTAGTTATCAAATGATCGAAGAATATATTATTATTTTTTATTTAAATATGGTCTTCTTATTATTTAAACATCACTAAAATTCAAATTACAGAAAGAAAATAATAGTATTATTTAAAAATGTATAGAAATCATTTTATTTAATTTAAACTATAAACAGATAACACTTATCAATAAAATTCTTTTATATCAAAATACTATTTTCAAATCTCAATTTAATATACTTCTTTAGTTCAAAGAAATTTATTAACCAGAAGACTTATTTGTTATAAAAAAAAACTAACCTTGACTAATTATTTAATGAATTTTGTATTATAAACCTAATTGATTTTTTTTTTATATATATATTTAGGTAAATTGAATCATGTACTTATTCATTATTGGGAAAGAAAATAGGTGTGAAAAAGATGAAGAGTGAAAGCTTCAACCACTATTTTAGAATGGGTTAAATATGTTTTTAGTCCCTCAAGTTTCAGCGAAATTTGGAATTAGTCCCTCATTAAAACTTTTGACCAATTTAATCCTTCATCTTTCAAAATGCCATGAATCTAATCCTTGTAACCAAATTTTGTTAAGTTTATCTGATGTTTCAAGCGCATTTCATGATAGTATTTAAATTATTTACACTGTTTGATACATTTTTGTTTCAATGTTAACTTAAATACTATCATGAAATGTGTTTGAAACGTCAAATAAACTTAATAAAATTTGGTTAAAAGGACTAAATTCACGCATTTTGAAAGATGAAGGACTAAATTGATATAAAATTTTGATGAGGGACTAATTCCAAAATTCACTAAAATTAGAGGGACCAAAAACATATTTAACCCTTTTAGAATTCAAACATAAAAACACAAAGAAAAGGTAAGTGAGGAAATCAAGGAACTTGTGGGTCCTACTTTTTCTTAAACCTTTTCTTTCTTCCATTTTGTATTTTTCCCACAACTTTCTGTCTCTCTCTCTTCATCCTCACCTACGCTCTCCTCTCTCTTTAATTTGAATATCTTGATCAACTTGCAGACGCGCATTGTATTTTTGTTTTTCATTTACCACTGTTTGTTACAAAACCCACCAAAGCCAAAACCTTTAGCTCTCCATCGCCGATTTCATTCATTTTCTTATTCTCTAATGCCCTTTTGATCAATCCATTATTCCAGGTCTCTCTACAACTTGATTTTAGTTTGTCCACTTCTGGGGTTCTATTATTATTGTATATTTGTTTGGGGGTGGAGTTAAGGTTTTTTTTTTTTGGGATTGTGTTTCTTTTGGGATTTTTGTTTGTGTTGGTTGTAGATCTGTGGTAGGTTTGGTTTGAAATATTGTGAATTTGTTGGTAGAGGTTAGGGTTTTGATTGTATTTAATGGGTGGAACAGTTTGCTATGTTTAAGGTTTGTGTTTGATTTGCTTTTCGGATTGTCGAGGTTGCTACCTTCTTCTGCTTGCTCAAGAGGGTGTCTTGGAATATGTGAAATTGTGAATCTTTCAAAAATAAGTGTCTCGGATTTTCTTTTGTTCATGCATGTGTTGTTGTTGTCCTTGGCTTTGCAACTAACCCTTTTTTATTCTTTAGTATGTAAGGTTTGATGTGCGTGTGATGGTTTTCATGGGAAAACACCAGCGACATTGTTGGAAGCCGAGTCTAGTTGTGTGTTATTTTTGATGAAGTTATTCTAGTTTGATTACTAGTGGTTTGGTTCGGAATTCTGATGATGGTCAAGTACTATTTCATGGCTGCAACATTGCATTTTTTTTTGCTTCCTAATGCACTATGTTTCAGAGGAAAACTTTCTTCCTTCTAATGCAACCGCAAAAAGCTAATAAACTGTTTCCTTTTTGGATTTAACTTGGGCTAAGCTCAAGGCTATCCAAAATGCTTTATCGGATCAAACACAAGTTACTCATTGGTCGATCATGGGAGAAGTTAGATTCGTTAAATTACCCTTTTAAAGTGTAAAATAATGGGGAACCTGAGGGATGCACACAACTCTTTGTATTTGTGGGAGATCATGTGTGTGTGTGTGTATGCATAGACATTATCTGTGATTGGATAGAATTTCCAACGTTCTACATTATCTGTAGAACTATCTTTCATAAGAGATTGGAATCACTTGGAGGGTAATCATATTTTGGTTAGAATACATGGTGTTTGTAGTTTTTATTTTGTTTACTGAGTGTTAGGTTATTAGACTGTATATCACACTTCGATGCCAAGGAGGCAGGATGCCAGGGAGGTAGGCACTTTTTACAGGGTGCGCGGGTGTAGTATCTGAGATTGAGTTTTTAGGATGTCTCAATGTGATTTCTTTGATCAATGGACAAGAAGATAGATACAAAATTTGGATTGGTATGAGGTAGGCATTTTTTACAGGGTGCGCGGGTGTAGTATCTGAGATTGAGTTTGTTAGGATGTCTCAATGTGATTTCTTTCATCAATGGACAAGAAGATAGATACAAAATTTGGATTGGTATATTAAATAAACGTTCATCTTAGAAAGCTAATGCTTATGAAGGGGACAATTTTTAATAGGTTAATTGTGTTTTGTCAGTTTATAATTGGCATCTTTTGACTATGAAGCCAGTTCAACAACCCAAGCCTACAAAGTTCCACCTATGACCTGGCCTTGTTAATTAACTTTCTTTTTGCTTTTCTTTTTCTGGATTTTCGTGGGCTTATTTATTTGTGCCTAGTCATAGCTGATCTAGCACAGCTATGCATCAAATTTTCATTTTTAAATCAGTGCATAAATTCACTGTCATTTCTTTTGATCAATTGATATTGAGCCCTGATACATGTATTGGAGGCTTCTTTTATATTGTCAATTCTGCCAATATGCTCATCTTTCAGTAATTTCTCTGACAAATTTGGGGTTCCTCTTGTTCCTTGTCCTATGAGCAGAGGACAACCTAATATAGCTGTATTACATGTTTAAATCTTGTAATGAAAAAGGTTTATATATGGCTTGATACAAGATGCTTTGACTCAATTTGGGTGCCACAATCTTAGAAAGGGTTGTGCGGACCACTCAGGCCTTGAGTCACAACATGTGTTCTGTACGTAATTTTTTTCATACTTTGTTTTCTCTAATATTCATATAAATTAGACCTGAACTAGGTTTGAAAACCTTTCATATGTCTGTCCTGTTAATCAGGATTTGTTAGGGTTTCCATGTTCAATTTTTATTTCATTGGTTCTTTCTCTCTCAATGTAAACTTGTACATAAGTGGATGATAATGGAGTTCGAAGATCAGACAAGACATTATGCAAAGCAATCAATAAAGATCTTTATTTAAATTGCTTGCTGAAACTTTGGATGTTTATAAAACACAATGGCCTTATTTTATCCATGTAGTTGACTCTAACATCTAGCGATGATATTTTCATACATGTAGTTGGCCTTATTTTATAAAACACATTATGCATAGCAATCAATAAAGATCTTTATTTAAATTGCTTGCTGAAAATTTGGATGTTTATAAAACACAATGGCCTTATTTTATCCATGTAGTTGACTCTAACATCTAGCGATGATATTTTCATACATGATTAGGGTAGCGTGAATAAGGATCTGCATCCATAAATAACTAACTAGAAGAATCTTTTTAAACTATTTTGTTAACTTTTCAGCTTTTGAAATGTTAATGAGTAATTTTTTGTCTGGTGGAATGCATTTGATAATTGTTTATCTTTGGGCAACTTGTTCATATTATGATAGGGTGATTTCATTTTGCAGGATAAGAATTCTCAGTTGCTTGATATAAATGTGAATTTGAGAACTAATCAATTCTCCGAATGTTTTCAATGACAAATGTATATGCTTTTTTGCTGGTTGATGTGTTCTGTTTTCTTTCATAAGCCATTAAGTTTCTAAATTTGTTTTAAAACTGGGTTTGATGGATGCCCTGATGCATCTATCAATGGACCATCAGGGGAGGATGATAGCTTCACCCAAGAAAGATTCATGAAATGGTTGTTAGTTCTTTGGCTATAGATGTTATTCAAAATATAATATTATGTTGTTTGATCCGCCTATAGTCAACATCAGGGGATAAAGCGGGTTTGGTTTTTCCTTCTGTTGTTTGGATAAACTATAGACTTGTGACTCAATAAGCTTAACTAGTTAGTCTATTTTAACTGTTTGGTGGAAGTAAAATAAAAAAAATACTATGCAGAGTTTAGTTATTGCCTTTGTGATTGATTATAATGATTATTTCCCACCCACAGGGCAGCTGGTGATTGCTTTTGCTAGCATGGCAACAAGTAATTTATTCTTTGATGATATACGGAGCAAAGTTGATGTTGATCCTCCTCAAAATGAAGAGTCAACAGATGTTGGTGAATTAGTAAATGATCCTGCACAAACTGCACTAAAACCTAATGGTACTGTTTCAAGCAGTGTTCGTGAGCTTTTAGAGTGCCCTGTATGCTTGAATGCCATGTACCCTCCAATCCATCAGGTTGTTTATATATTGATGGCTTATTGTTGATTTGTTTTCGGATCTTGTGAGAAAATATGCAATTGTAACTAATAATACTGAGATGTTCAAATTGGAATTTGATAAATTAATCACATTGACAAAGCATAATCATCCGATACTGGGTCCATGGAATGGTGTTACTGCTTATTAACAGGATTGAGCAAAAATAGAAAGGGAATTCTCACTCTATTAGTTAACTAAAATAATGGCTCCTTTTGGCGTGCCATGAACAAAAAACTGAGTTTAAGGGGGCTGATTTCCTCCTTTAAAAGTAACTATTCCCTTGCTCACCTAACTGATCTATTCTGAGAATGCTAGATGTTTTTTCTAGCAGGAACTCAGTCAAATTTTCTAAATGTAACTTTTTATATAATTATTGCCTCATTGATGGTTTTAAATAAATTTTCTTTTGAAATTTAGTTGACCTGTTTTCCTCTGTCACTATTTCAGTGTTCAAATGGCCACACACTATGCTCTGGCTGCAAACCCAGGGTCCATAATCGGTGCCCTACTTGTAGGCATGAGCTTGGGAATATCAGATGCCTGGCACTGGAGAAAGTGGCTGCATCTTTGGAACTTCCATGTAAATATCAAGGTTTTGGGTGCATTGGTATATATCCATATTACAGCAAGCTAAAGCATGAATCACAATGTGCATATAGACCTTACAACTGTCCATATGCTGGTTCAGAATGCTCTATTATGGGTGATATACCCTTCCTGGTGGCTCATCTGAAAGATGACCACAAAGTGGACATGCACAATGGTAGCACTTTCAACCATCGCTATGTCAAGTCAAATCCACATGAAGTTGAAAATGCCACATGGATGTTGACGGTATTACTTTTCTGAACCTTGTTCTACCTGCATTCCATTGATTCTGTAAATTCACTAATAGTGTCGAACCATATATTTGGTATGCAGAATGTGTGTAAATTTGGGGCATGTTTGGATATACTTGTGTTTGTCTAGCAAACCTTGTAACTTTCTTCATTTGCTTAAAAAAGAAAAACCCAATACTGCAAATACTGGAACATATTGAAGCTACGGGATTGTTATTTAGATTTGTATCCTCAAGGGACTTACCCTTTTGCATCTATACCTCCCTAGGTGTCTGTCCAATGACAAAATTATATGCATTCTCTTCTAATTTCTTTCTAGACAGAAATTGGATTTTAGCTTACTAATGCATTTCTCATTGGTTTCTAGGTCTTCAGCTGCTTTGGTCAGTATTTTTGTCTACATTTTGAAGCTTTTCAGCTTGGAATGGCTCCTGTCTACATAGCCTTTTTGCGGTTCATGGGTGATGATAATGAAGCAAAGAATTATAGCTACAGTTTAGAGGTAGGTGGAAATGGGAGGAAGATGATTTGGCAGGGTGTACCAAGAAGCATCAGGGACAGCCACCGCAAGGTTCGTGACAGTTTTGATGGTCTCATCATTCAGAGAAATATGGCCCTTTTCTTTTCTGGCGGTGACAGGAAGGAATTGAAGCTAAGGGTTACTGGTAGGATTTGGAAGGAACAATGAATGAATAGGAGGTGATGTCCTTCAACTAGCAATGATATTTAGGCCAATAGTTTGTAGTGCAAAGTCGTTTCTTGTAGTGATATGTACCTTCTGGTCATGTAATTGTCTTTTGCAACTTAGGAGGCAAACTCTCTTTGCTTATCCTCACATCAAGTACATGAACAAGAAGTTGTACATCGCATCATTATGATAATATAGATATGCAGAACCTTAATTTTCTGTGTCTCTGTCTCTATATTCTATTTGCTCTATGAATGTCAATTGAGAGCACTTGGGAAAATGTCCATAGCGATAAGAACATAAAAAATACTGTTTAGATTTTGTTTTACTGCTTGGCACAGAACCAAGTAATGCGTTTTGTTAATTCGTAGTTGCCATATTTGTCAATTTGTTTCATACCTTATTGTTTGCAATGAAGCAAATTGACAAATATGGCACAATGATATGCGCAATCTTTCTAGTTTCAGTTGTTGTCATTAGTTGGTGTTTAGTTATTTACAAAATGATTAATCATTAATAGATGGCACAATGCTTGACTGTGAAGACAAGATTAATGATCCAGTCTTGCATCCGACTTCAATATATCATCATGGTTTTGGTAGGCTTGCTGCATCAAATTGAATAACTGTTTCGTCAAACTCTAATAATCCTACTCCTCAAATTTCATCACGAGTTTCTAGGTTGAGAAATGTTATTCGTACTGTAATATTTATCAACCAATATTATTTTTTTGATTCTATCTCTTTTATTAACATAATGTTATAATAATGGAGAAAAATAGACAAAAATGTTTAGACAAAACTCCAGTGCTGCATTCAGCTTTAGCTGTTACCTATAACACTAAAGTGAAATGAAATACATCTTATGAATAAGTAGGACTCTTCTTCCTAACTATGCACTTGGCATCATCATATTAGTCTGAGAATACAGGCTTCAGCTGCACTTGGCCAAATATGCATTCCATCCTTGAAGACGGTATTCACGAGCTGCATGACTCGGATTTTTGGCCTTGATGATGCCACGACCCACTATGATAATGTCACTACCCCTATCACAGACAACCTGGAAAAAACCATTTGGTTATCAAGAAGCAATAAGCTCAAATGAAAGAAGAGTATGCAACTATGAAGCACTGATTTCAGAGTACAATCTTTGCAACACAAAGGAGCATAAGACAATATCAAACCCTCTAAAGTGGAAAAAAAACTTGGACATGGTCAAATGTCATGATCTCACCATTTGTTCTTTTGAATATCGACTTTAAAAATATTATATTGAAGGGCTAAGAAGTCATTAGTAAAGTCACTGCAAAGATCCATTCTAAACCAAGGAAAAGAATGTAAGATCAACCATGTTAAAAGTAAAGTACTTTATGCATGTTATATAACACTGTTCATAAACCATTCCCGATCTTTCACCTTTCATGTCGTTAACTTGTGCAAATGACTGAAAGATACACATTACATGCATAAACTTACAGAATATGGTGTGTTATATTGCTGCCCTAAAGCATCACCACCAGTCACCATTTGAACTCCAGGCGTTGCATGAATGAAAGAGGGATTTACAGGTGCTCCAGGCCATGATGCTGGATTCACTGAGATGAAGCCAATAACAAAATCAGAATGATCCTCAGCAATTTTCACTGCAGCAGTGGTGTAATCTCCCTTGGCAAGGTTACCACTTGAACTCATTTCAGCAAGCAGCAAAAGACCCCTTCCACGAGGCAAACCCTGAGTATGATTCATGCGACATGTTAGGCTAGTATTTTGGTGTGGCAAAAGTCAAGACAACGTTAAGACTAGAGCATAGACCTTCAACTTCAGTCCTTCCACAATTCCAGGACCAGATATAATGTGAGCATTTACTATGTCAGCCCAATCCAATATATGGAAGATCCCTCTGCAGATATCAGATCATATATATAAGTCATATTAAAAGCAGAAACAGAAAAAATAATACTGAAAAGGAATCCAAAATGGATCTTACCCTTCATACTGCATGGTCACTGTGTTACCAATGTCAGCAAACTTACGATCCTCAAATATTAAGAAGTTATGTTTTTCTGCAATCTTCAACAGAAAAACAAGCATAAGTAGAAACAACTGAACCAGAAGTATACAAGATTCCTGAAAACTCACTAAATGTGAAACTCATACATATAACACTCTTATAATAGGTCAAAGTCATGACTTCGGACTCTAATTTCAGTAAATATTGACAAATCTACTTCCATCTATAAATGTTTACAAGCACTGTACCGAGCGAAGCTTAGAACCAAAATCAGGAGTGAAATCTGGAAAAATATCCACATGTGTCTTCAGCAAGCATATCTCAGGCCCAACCTGACAGGAAAGAACAGGCAAATTAGTTTGAGTAATTTATTTGCCAGGACTAAACTTCTAACCATAAGTTTACTCTTTCACTGATGATGATCATAATCCAGAGAATAGGACTCTTAAAAGAGTTCTTGACCACTTTCTAAATTAAGAACCATCTTTAAAACTTTTACGGCTAATACAAGATCAAACAAAATGCGATGGACTAGTTTAAACATTTTTCCATTTTGGACAATTGCCAAGTTCTTTACCTTGTCTGCGATTTCAAGTAATTCAGCAGCAGTTGCAACATCTGCAGCCAAACACAAATTACTCTCCTTCTCAGCCATTATCTCAAACAACCTCTTTGCTGTCGGATTCTTGGACAATTTAGCCCTTTGCAATAATGGAAAGGCGTTGAACTTAGTTCTTGTTGCCAAAGCAGCAATCTTCTGATTCTCTTCTAAGAATCTCATAACAACCTCTAGCATGTGCTCATTAAGTTTTCCTTTTTCCCTCAAAATTTTCACCATTTCAGTCAACTTAAGAATTGCATGCAGCTTGATTCCATTATTCTCAAGATTCTCTCTCCCGCCTTGCTCTCTATCAATCAAAACAACAGCATCACTAACCTTCAACCCTGCAGCACGCAGTGGTGCAGCAGTTTCCAAAACTGATGTGCCACTTGTAACTAGATCCTCAATTATCAAACAACTTTGACCTTGCTTGAAATCACCTTCAATGGCTTTAGAAGTGCCATAGTCTTTTATTTCCTTGCGGCGCATGACCATGGGGATGTTCTGAGTAACGGAGATACAGGTGGCAATGGGAAGAGCAGTGTAAGGGACACCACAGACAAGGTCAAATGGAGTGGAAGAGACAGAAGAAATGAGGGTTTGAGAAACACTCCGGAGGACAGAAGGGTAAGATATAACAAGGCGGAGATCTATGTAGATTGGTGAGGATATGCCAGATTTGAGCTTGAAATTACCAAATTTCACAGCTGATATTTCATGGAGCTGAAGAATTAGAGACTCCATTTTTCTCCTTTCTCAGTGTGCTTCAAGGTTTGTTTTAGACCTTAGGGATAACCTGCATAATTCAGTAATCAACATCATAAATTAATTTTTTTTATAGACATACACAAGTACATGATCAGAATCGTTTACCTTAGGTTAACACTAGCATAGATTTAATCATAATATTCCTTACAGCTCACACATCATAGATTATATCACAGAAGCAGACAATTCTCACAGAACATATAAAAAACAGAATAACTCAAGAACTAAGCTAATTACTTAAAGTGTTAGTGACCAACACAAGGAATTTAGATGAAACTTTCACAACTAGTGCATGACAACCTTACACTGAAGATCACGAATCTGCATCCATGTCTTGTGCCCTAGACAGACAGAACCTAACCTACCTGATTCACATTCTGCTATGCCTAAGGTGGTAAGAAAGTTTATATGCCCAGTTATTGTGAGGTATAACTTATACATGAACCATAAACATAGAACCTATATATGTCATAATGTGACTATATGAATCATAACTCGCTTTCCCTCAAAACCATCTTGTGAAAGAAACCACAAAGCGGTTTACTAGTTACTAAAAAAGCTGCCAAAACCATATCTCAATCAAGAAAGAGGGGAAACTATTTCAGTTATCTTTCCCTGGAATCCAGTTCTATGCAATAACAGAAGCACACCAAATTTGTTTTTAGACTAAAACCAAGATTTAAGAAATGTAACCAACCTTTAAAATACACTTGAATTACAAAACAACCAAAAATGAAAAATAAAAAAAAAACAAAAAAAAAAAAAAAAAAAAAAGTCGTATAACATTTCAAACAAATCTAAAAGAAAAAAGAATATCCCCCAATCACTGAGATGCAATTACATTTTTTTGTTCCCAAAGTTTCCTTCTTCAAAGGCAATACAGAAAATTGTAGTTGTGTTTGTTACGTTATGAAAGACCAACTCCTTCTCCTAAACCTAATCCCTGTTTGGTTTAACACAATCACAAGGAAGCATAATTCCATGAATCTAAAATCCCACTACCCAAAAAAACAAAAACTCAATTTAAACATCTACACTATTCGAGAAAAAAAATCAATTCAATAAGCTTGAAATGCAGCAACCCAGATTCCACAAAACAAAAATTTTATACAGAATCAATCAACGACATTCAAAGGTTCAATGTCCTCTAATCCCTTAAAAGCTCCTGAAACTTCAATGACCTTATCAACAATAATGATTCAACCAAACCCAGTGAAATGCAGCAACTCAAAAAACATGATATAAATTGCAACATTTGAGTCTAATCCTTCAAAAGATAGAACTCACTGAGAAGAGAGAAATTGGTGTGTGTTTGTGTGTGGTTTTACATTTGGTTTTGGGTTGCACCACTTTCATTGGGTGGGTAGTGTTGTTGCAGATGTTAATACTACGAGACAATCAAAGCACCAAAATGACACACAATTTCCAACTTTCATAGTTCAATGATTTATGATGATATGTGTTACTACTTATGGACCATAATTCTGATATTTTGTTTCAAAGTTCGATTTTTTTTTTTTCAGTGTTGCGAGAATAGGATTCGTTATTGATTTGGTTCAATTTATTAACATCCTTAATCACATCATATAAAGAATCAAACTTTAATCATACATACTAGTATCTTTACTATGTTTGATTATTATGAATGACGCATACAAAAATTAGAAGTTCAAATTAATATTGTTTATTTTTAAGTGAAATTGATAATTATAATTAGTTTTATAATATTAACTCATTTAGTATCTAAATGTGAATATTTTTATATATAAATATTGTATAATTATTTTATTAAACAAAATCTCTATAATTTATATTTATGTATTTTAATGAATTACTTTGTAAGTTTTTAATTATTAAAATATCACCCTCTTGATATTAAAATTTTTATAATAAAGAAACTTCTAAATAAAAACAAATATAATTTGATTGAGCCACTTTGATATTAATATTTTTTTAAAAATTGATTAATGTGATGGTTGATTTAACTTTAGTTTTCTCAAGAACTGATTATTGGTATCAATTCAGCATATCCATATTCCACATATATATATATATATATATATATATATATATATATATATATATATATATATATATATAAAATTTCTTTTAATATTTTTTGTAATTTAAAAATATAATTACAAGTAAAATAGAAATATGAATTTTTTATCTTGCAATATTATAAATGGTGAAGATACACGCCATGTCATATTCATGTTCTGTAGTTGGTGTGTGAAAAAAGTTAATTAGATGTTAATTTATAGAAAAGAACAAAAAAGAAGAAGCTTCATTACCTAGTATCTATAGCAAATTCCACGTTGTTGACATGTTATTCCTATAGAATTTACATATTTGTCAAGAATTATAAAGTTTGTTAGAAAAAAAGATAATTCTGATCTGTCTTGTTTCCCCTGAAATCTTTGATTTGTTGCAACCCCAAAAACCATCACATTTGGCTAGCAAATTGAGTTTTCAAGTTTTTTTCTTTTCCTATTCAATGCACATTTCTCAAAGTTTCAAGCTTTCACCTTCAATGGTCGTCAAAAACCAATTTTCTCAAAGACCCTTTTGAACATACATTTTCAGACTCGAGGGTGTGTTATTTCACAACCCCATCAATTGAATATGAGACATATGTTTGATTTAGCCATTTGTTTTTGAACCCATTTTGGTTTGTTGCGATGCAGGAATTGTCCTTAGCTTCTTCTTAATGCTGAAAATTTAAGAGCGGAAAGATACATTCTGGTATGTAAGAATTTATATTCAATAGTTCTCTCTTTTTATTCCCTCAATGGCTATGGCATTGCAATTTGTGATCTCTTTGCCACCATTTATGTTTATTCATTTGGGTTTGCACATCCTATGTTGAACCTGAACAGATTTAATATGTGCTATGCCATGAATTTGCATGCAGAGAAAAAACTGCCATATGGCTGGTGACAGATTGTAGCAGCACATTTTCCTTTGGGTTTCAAATATTGAAGGCCAGATATGTCTATGCAGGATGAAAATTCTGATACAAAAGAAGTAATATGTAAGTTTTTAATCCCTTTTTTCTTCCTCACCCAGCGAAACACAATAATAGAATGATTGATTTTGTGCACCAGAAGAATAGATTTATCAGCTCCATTGAATCATTTCGTTTAATTTTCTCTTTCCCCCGTGTTGGGAAAAATCTTTCACGACGACCACATGTTGAATCATTCTGATTTTCTGAGGATATAGCAGATACTTAAGATGTTATGATTTGTACCATGTCATTACACCTAAACAAAGCATGGAGACAGGTATTTTTTCAAAACATGTCTTCTTGCAAATAAACATAAGATACCAGAGGGTTTTGAACACAAAAAGATGTTAAGTAGTCTAAGTAATCATTGGTGATTAGATATAATATGATTCAAGGATTTAGAGAATGATAAGATAAGAACAAGCTAAACATTAGCTAATGATGATTGTGACAATGATAAAAAAGAGGTGATAGCGATAATGATGTTGATGGTGGTGGTGATGATGACAATAAAATAATAATGAGATGATGGTAGTGGTGACAATGATGGTGAGAATGATAAGTTGTTTTTATATTGGTTCTTCTTGACCATCGAGACTAAGTCCATCCTTAAAAACTTTCAAGTTTCATTAGGATCAAACCTTACAACAAGTGATTTTGATGTTTCTGTGGGATTGAGTGAAAGATTTCTGAGTTCCTAACAAATGCATATAGTGAATTACATAACTGCAGAATTTCTGACAATATAATGCAGAATCATGAATTACTTAATATGATCAGAGAATTTCTGACAAAAGAAGATTAGTTCAGCTTAAATTAATGAAACTTAACCCCTCATGCCTCTTTACTTGATTAGTTATGCTTTTATCTTATTCCTCTTCATTATAATTTACCAATCACTAGGTCCCCAGAGAAGGCTAACAAATCTGATGCATCATGGTGGGAACAAGTTTTGTGCTGATTGCGGAACTCCAGAGCCAAAATGGGTGTAAGTATTTGCCTGACCTTTCATAGGAATGTAGTCTCCTGGTGTTGATCTTGAACTAGTGTTGCTTCAGTGTCTTTCCAAAGAAAAACAAGAATTGTGCACCAATCAGAAATATGGTGGATTTGCAGAACTATTTCAAATGAATAGGCTCAAAAAATTAGAACATATGTACCAAATGATTTGGAGCTTATAAGCTTAGACAATGCAATGGTGTATTCATAGTTCAGTGAAAAGTTAGTCATATCATAAAATTATTAGCTCATTATACTATTCGTACTTGTTTCTGTGTGATGAATTTGTTAAACATCAGATCTTCGAGTCTTGGAGTATTTATTTGCATCAAGTGTTCTGGCATACATAGAAGTCTAGGAGTCCACATATCAAAGGTATGTTTCTAACAAAGCTTTTAAAATAACTTCTCAGTAACATTCATTTATCTTTATGAGGTTGGGATTCACAATGAACATAATATGCATACATAGTTATGTTAAAATTGCATATTCATTATTTGCAGCTCTCTTAGAAACATGAGAGGGGGGTTCCATTGTGCATGCATAGCTGCAACACTGCAAAATGAAATTCTAACATTGTTTGAAACTATTATAGGTTCTATCATTGAAGCTAGATGAATGGACAGATGAACAAGTTGATGCATTAGCAAAATTAGGAGGAAATACACTATTAAACAAGAAGTATGAAGCTTGCATCCCAAGTAACATGAGAAAACCAAAACCACATTCTTCCATTGAAGAGCGCTCTGAATATATTCGGTAACTGAAATGAAGAAAGTTTTCTTCTTTTTTTCTCTGTTTTTTTTTTTTTGAGGAATTACACCATTCTTATTCAGAAATGGCCCATTTGATTTTCCTTTTTCAGGAGAAAATATGAGCTGCAACAGTTTATGGGGTGTGATGACAATGGGGCAGGCCCCATTGTCCCATCATCTCAAGGAAGAAGTGTATCACTTGCTCAGTGCAGCTCTTCATACTATCATTCTATTATAGACAAAAAACCATCTGAAAGATTTCCAGGCAGAAGTCGAATTGGGAATGCATTCCGAAATAGTTGGGGAAGAAAAGATTCTGAGCACAAGTCAAAGAAAAGTACATCATTGGTAATATTTCCTGAAAAGAAGAATCTAAATATGCTTGTATTATTAATGTATATATGAGAGGAAAAACTGTTCTGATAAAACACTATTTCTCTCAATTTATGTTTGTTAGTCTGTCATATGATAAAAAGTACATCCTATACAAGATTCAGTTTTTGGGAACTGCAACATTGGGTTTTAACACATATTTACCTTATGTGCTCTTAACTTCAGAACCATATGAGAATCAAGAATTATTAAAATATGAAGAATACTTTTCTGTGTCTTGTTCTGAAAAGAGAAAAGGAAAATGATAGTTTCTGAAATGTTGGAACTTCTCTTTTTCTAAATACTTAATCTTGTTGCTCCCATTTACTGTTATAGGCAGGTATGGTTGAATTTGTTGGGTTGATTAAGGTTAATGTGGTTAGAGGCACTCACCTAGCTGTTCGAGACGTGATGACTAGTGACCCTTATGTCATCCTTTCTTTGGGACACCAAGTGAGCATCTTTATCTGTGAGCTTGTTTAAAATATAGATGGAAAGGAGAAAAAAATTGTGAAATACTTGTTATATTTGTTGTTGCAGTCAGTAAAAACACGAGTCATAAAGAACAATTTGAATCCAGTGTGGAATGAAAGTCTAATGCTTTCAATTCCCGAGAACATTCCTCCTCTAAAAGTGGTAAGTTCTTTTATTTTCTCACTTTCTGCTAATCATAAATGGTTGCTGTTTGTGTTTGTGTCCTTTGTACCATAATCATACTTGTACTAGTGAAACAGTAACAATCTAATCAATGCAGAGTATATCTTGAGGCTTCAGATACACTTATTTTTGTAACTGATCAGTTTAGTTCCTGCAAAATATCCGTTCTTTCTCATTTCCCCTTGAACTTGGAACAAAGCTTCAAAGGATTACTACAAGATTTAAATATGTTTTTAGTTCTTAAAGTTAGATGGGAAGTTGGAATTTGTCCCTATTATAAACTTTAATATAATTTGGTTCCCTAACTTTAAAAATAAATAGATATAATCTTCCTAATTCTTTTTTATGTGTCAAACGCGTTTTAGGTTGGCGTTTACCATTTGATATGACCCAACTTAAATGTCAGCTTAGAACGTCGTTTAATAAGTCTAGAAAAATAACGTTATTGAGTTAGAAGGACTATAGTCATTTATTTGTAAAATTTGAAGACCAAAATGTATCAAAGTTTAGAATACAGACAAATTTTCGTGTCCATGTTTACAGTCAAATTCCAATTTTAAAAAAATACTGTGATGTCTCAAAAGAGGAACAAAGGTGGAGGAGGGAGACGAAAATGACTGCCTTATAATTCTATACTTGAAACTAATAATTAAGAACCTTATATTACTATGAACTGAACCATTTTCTTACATTCAGTTTAAATGATTTGCTGCATATCACCTACCAAGAATGAACCTATTAAAATTTTGTTAGGCTAATTCACATGAAAATTAGTCAGATTCTAATGTATGATCAAATTTTGTGTGACTAGCATTCTTCTTTTCTTTCTTTCTTGTTCATATATCCTTTCTTGGTAATTTTCATTCTTTCTTTTAACATTCTTAAATCAGGGTAACTATACAACTTTCATTTGACACCAGTTCAAGTTTTCTCTTTCAAAATTCTACATATCTGATGTCTATCACTCTACTTATCTTGCTGTCATGTCATGTCATGTCATGTCACCATCCATGCATTACATTTACATCAGAAACCATTGTGGTTTTCTTTCTACTTCTGACAATGTTGCTGCATGTTGGTGTGTTGTATGTATGTATGTGCAGCTTGTGTATGACAAGGATACATTTTCAACTGATGATTTCATGGGAGAGGCTGAAATAGACATTCAACCTCTAGTTATAGCTGCAAAGGCCTATGAGAAATCCAACATCAATGAGTCCATGCAACTTGGTAAATTTGTGGCAAGCAAGGACAACACCCTTGTTAGAGATGGTATCATATCCCTTGATGAAGGCAAGATCAAACAGGAGATCTCAGTGAGACTTCAGAACATTGAGAGAGGTGAACTTGAGCTTGAGCTTGAGTGTGTTCCTCTTACTCAATAGCTGGATAAAAGTTAAGGATCAAAACTCATCTTGAAACTGGTTTTAGAGAGCACAAATCATAGGAATTTGTATGTGTGTAGATTCTCCTGTCTCCTTCTCTGTTGTACATTATTCCATGACATGATGCCATTACTTCACTATCAAAGTTTCTGTCTTTTCACAGAGTTCAATGTCTCTGATTCATCATCACATACTGAGATAAGAAGACCTTTGTTGCTGTATTAGCATCTTAAGAAGTTTCCTTAATTTGCTAATTATGATTTATTGTGATAACATTGATAACTCTTAAGACTTTTGTTTTCTGATCCATGCAAATTCTTATATTTTTAGCACTTTGTGAAGTTAGAATTCTTTTCTATCTTAAATTTTAATATATTTTAATTTTTAAATTTTAAAAATAAATTGATATAAGACTTTTAAGCCATGACGTTAATTTTTTTGGATTTACTAAACAATTCATTAAACAATCAGGCTGATATATGAAGTGAACTTGTCAAAACGACGTAAATAACTTAAATTTCATTCTGATATGTATTTAAGAAAATAAAATTTAATGCAATATTGTCACATTCTTAATTTTGATTCAAGAGAAAACTACTACAAGGTGTGAAATAAATTGTATTTTAAAAATAATTTTAATTAAATAGTACTTTTATTTTAGACTGTTTAGAATGGTTATTCCATAATGATATAAGATATTCTGAAATCATAAATGCAGAATGATTAAAAATTAATCTAAGCATATGTTTGGAAATTATGTTTGAATTATATTTTTGTATAATATTTGCTGAGTGTACAATTAAAAGTGTCTTAATACATGCTGAATATACTTTTAGAAAATATAAAAGTTGTAAAAAGTCTGTAAAAATCATGTAAGGATAAAGATGTCATTAACAAAAGAATCATTAATAATTTCTTAATTTTTAAATTAAAAAATGAAAAGAAACAGAATTATATTTAAGAACGGACAACTTCAATAGAAAACAAAATTGTTTAAAACAAAATAAAATAAACGGGAACTGTGTTAAGTACTTAATTTAATTTTGAAAACATGGTTTATCAATTATGTGTAGCATAAATAATGAATATTTAATGTTTTTAGTTTTTAAATTTTGATACAAAATTGAATTTTTTCTATGCTTCATATTTTAATGTAATTCTATTTTCAAATTTTAAGATAAAAAATAATATAATCATAAAAAAGAAGACTATATACATTTATTTTTATAATTTTAAATTTTAGAAACAAAAATATAGAACTTCAAATTCACATCAAAATACAGGAAATATGTATATATTTAACTCAACCAATAACTACACATTTATTATTCAAGTTATTTTTCTATATTTTAACATCACAAACGTATTGACCTGTTGAAAAAATATAAACAAATAAAATGACTTTATAAAATGCTTTTATGATTTATTAACCAGCTTTTATATATCTGACAAATCGTTAAAATATGCGAGTTAAAAAAGTATAAAGTTAAATGAAAACTTACTTATAAAATATAATTAAACATTAAAAAAAATGTTACACCATTTCCCTTCACACGCTTAAAAAAAAGTATAATGAAAAGTGTGTTATCAATATAGTTAAGTTTTGATATCAAAACACGATTTTAATGCAAATTGAATGTTCGATGGAAAATTTGGCATTTTGAAAAACTTACGTTTGACGGAAATGAATCATCACTTCAACATTTTTAATATTAATAAATTGAAAATATATTAGGACAATTTCTTTTTTAAATATTTTTAGAAAAGGGTCATTTTTTATTGATTAAAAAAATTTATAAATATGAAAATTACATTTAAAAAATTACACACAGAAAAACTTGTTTTCTATAATTGTTTACGGTGAAGCTCTCTAAAAAAACTCTAGATCTTAATATTTAATAAAATAAATTAGTATTTAAATTTGTCAACCAATTATTTTCTGTATTAAGAGTATATATCTTTGTTGTTGAACATTTTTGATGATGGAGAAATATGCGCAAAATGTTTAAAAAATAGGTTAACTATATTTTTTTTTTCCAAAATTTTGTTATGATAAATACTTGGATTAAAAATGAAAAAATAAAAATGTTATAAAGAATTATAAGAAATAACAAATTATACTTTAAAGTTGTCTATTTTTCTTTTGATTATGTTTATTTATTATAGCTATGATTTGTTATTGAACCTAAACGAAAATGATACTATGAATTCTATTTTTTGACTTTTATCTTTTATTTTCTGACTTATTTAGTGTTAATTATTGATTAATGTATTACAATTTTTTTTTTAAGAATCAATGATTCACAAATCAAATTAGAAAATAAAAGATGAGAGTCATAAAAGTCATAGCATGATTTTTCAAACCTAAATTATATCTATATAAGATTTCATCATTCGGTATCAAAATAAGATTTATCTCGTAACTCATGTAAATCAATTTAGTTTTATTTAACATTAGAATCATTCAATTTCACAAATTCATCATAAAATATACCACTAAACTATTCATGGAATTTGTACCTAAAGTGAGCCAAAAATTTTGAAAATTTTTGAAAATTTACCGGGTGTTCATGTTGGTGTTGGTGATAGTTTTTGCTCATTGATCTTAATCATGGTGTTTATCATGCCAATGATTATGATGTTGGTTTAAGTGTATTTGTTGTTTATCCCGATTTAAAAATCAAACTTCATGACTTTAGACAAATATACTACATAAGCCTCTATTAAAATAAAACATCACATATAAAAATAACATTCATTTAAAAATAACATATAAAACATCACATGTGTAATTATTTTTTCAACATAAAATCATGTTTTTAATTTTGAACTAAAAATTTCACAGAAGTTAATATTATTAGTTTCGGTATTCAGATAATTAATTCTTCTAAAATCAATTTTTCAATGCCCTCTCAAGCACACTCTAAAATGTGAACTAATATCAATTTACATGACATTATTCACTATAACAATATTATAATTTACAGTTTACCTCACTATAATATATAAATTTTTGTGTGTTATAAATTTCAATCAAGTTTTAATATATTTTCTTATCCAACACTCAAGCTAATAACTTTGCTACGCCCTCACTCAAACACTAAAATTTATGAACTTTTTGGCTTAATGTTTTGCACGTTAATCAAGCAAGCTTCATTTTGGCTAAGCAAAAATTTTAAAAATCATTTTCTTTTGGACTTTGATGGTGTAAATTAAGTTTTGGTTGGTTCAAGTCATTTCTTATTATCTTAGTTTTGTTGGTTTAAGTCGATTTTGAGTTTTTACTTTTATAAATTCCTATTTCGAAGGCATATGTTGAAAAGGAGGATGCAGTTCTCCTTTGAGAAGTTAATTCCTATTTGTTTGATTGATTTAATTTTAGAAGTTTCATCTTAAAACTCAATTTTATCCTTTTTCATTTTTATACCAAAAACATTTTAATTTTTGAATTCTAAATGTAATATAAAACGCACCAACATGAAGAAGAAAAAATAAAAGTAAAAATATTTTATTGTTTTCTTATTATTTTTTTTTTATTTCTGAATTTGTTTGTTGTATAACTTACACTTTGACATTTAGATTTGGTTGTTGTGCAAGTTAAAGGAACAGTAGAAGCACCAAGTTCAAGTGCCAACCGCATAAATTTAGTGTAATTCATTCTGCTATTGCATAAAAAAATTGTTCTTAAACTAATTTAACTCATAAAAAAACTTTAATTTTTTTCCTATTTTACAAATACTTTAAGCAGAGGTTTAAAATGATATCCATTTTCATTTATATATGTCAGTTTGATATCCGTTTTTAAAAATGTGTCAATCTAGTTTCGACTTTTGAAAAAGTGTCTTAATTGAAATTTTATTCAGACAAAAAATTACTAAAACTGTTAACTTAATTTTTGACTTTTATCATTAAATTTTGATATAAATATCAATACTTAATTTTGTAAATCATTTTAAATATTAATACTGTTAACCGTGTTAATAATCTTTTGCTGAAAATGACATATCTGAGTATCATCACCCTAATTAAACCTTAGGCCTTAGGGAGACTCTTAATGCAACTCATTAAAAATCAATCTACTAATGAGTTTAAACATTATGTATAATAAAGTTTTAGGTTTTAACTTTCCCACACCAAAACTATTTTTGGTGTACCGTCACGGATTCATTATTAAAATTAATATGCATTGATGCTTGCAGTTCTTAAAATAACCAAAGCAAGAATCTTTTCCTTTCTCCATTACTTTGTCTTCAAGAATGAATGGTCTAGCTTTGTTTCCTTGTCTTGTACTAATCCTACAAACTTTTTTTTCCCTCTTTGTTAAAGATGGAAGTTTTGACCCAAAAAACAATGCAAACAAACACTAGAATCCATTCCCATGAATCTTTCTCTAGTTTTGTAGTTGCCCAAAGTTAAAATCATATTCAATAGGAGAGGATTCTCATTGGAAACCCAAAGGGTGCCTTGAAAAGAAGACAAAGCCTTCAAAATTGTGATGTGGGGGAGGATCCCAATTCAATTTGTTGAATGTGAAAAATAACTTGATTGAATATTAAAGCTTTAAATAAGTTGATGCTAGATATCATATATGAAGATTTTATTAAAATAACAATAAAAAACCATGAAAGATCACATGATAAAAAGCATCCTACACATAGAAAAAATGCATTATAAAGATTAGAGAAAGATGTATGAGAAACCACAAAGAAACAAAGCACTAAGAAAAAGTGTCATATAGAAACAAATACAAACTTTAATGGTGAATATTTGCAAACCCTTTTGATATTACTAAATATTTACATTGTGTCGAGGAGAAAAAACTCCTCAGGACTGTGAATGAAGTACAATATAACAGACATCATACAAACCCATCTGGTATTTGTTTTCCTGTGTGGAAGATAAAAATCACACTCTTGAACAAAATGCAGTTCAAGGAGCTGAACAAAGAAACCATCATCAGCTCATGACAGATAACAAAAAAAACACCCATGGAAAAAAAATTCAAAGAGTGCTTTGAATCATCACCACATAACCTTAACCAAACACTTTCCCCCCAAACACCTTCACACGCCTAAACTTGAGAATCCTACATATGCAACAAACTACCACAAAACCTAAACACAGTTCCTCAAATGCTCTCATGTCATCATCCTCCAATCAAAATCTGAGTTTAACATCCTTCATGCAATCCATTATTCCACCCATGAAACTTCCATTCTGATTAGATAACAACACCAAAAACAGGTCAAATTGGAGCTTCACTATAACAGTCTTCGTTGATCTAATCTTCAATGCAAACCTCTCCAATTCTGATTGGACAAAGTGCCAAAAAACCTAAAACTGAAGCTTCAAAATGACAAACCCAGAATGCAAAACTTGTACCGTCCATGTAAAACTCTAATCCTGATTAGATAACAACACCAGAAACACGTAAAGAACTGCATCTAAGTTCTATGCCAACAACAACTACACACACCAACAAGGTTTCAAATTTCTCTTTTTCATCAAACTTCAAGAAGAACAACAATTAGGACACCTTATCAACCCATTCTCATTACACTCCAAACACCTCTTCAACACCCCTTCATCCTCATCAAACACCTTCCTACTCCCACTGCAATTCCCACAAGGTGCAAACCTCACATCTCCACAACTCTCGCACACAAACCCACCCTTTGTCCTTGGCAACCCTTCCAGAACCTTCCCGAGCTCCCCCACCTCGTACATGTACTTGATGATGTCGGCACTCCCCACGTGCCGCCCCCTGATGAACACCTGAGGAAGCGCCACCTGTCCCTTCCTCTTCCCATTCTCCCCCAACACGCTCATCAACTCCTTTCTGTAATTCGCGTCCATCGAAATATCACGCTCGTCAACCCAAACCCTAAATCCTCGAAATATCATCCTCACCGCGTAGCAATCCTCGTAGGTCCTCCTAATACCGCGCAAGCTGGTGAAATACAACACGATCCGATCCTCCGTCCCCGGCAACCGAATCGCCGGCGAGGAATCAATCGATTTCGTCGGAGAATTGATGGAGGATTCTGATGCTTCGATGGATTTCGAGGGTTTAAGCTTGTGGTGGCGCTGTTGATGTTCCGGAGATGAAGGTTTCGCCGGCTCAAAGAAGGTGCAGAGCCTCTTCACGACGCTCCCGCCGCCTCGAGGGGATCCTCCTAACTTCGTCAGCGATCGCTCCAACTGCGGCGGCTTCTGCGACGGCTTTTCCTTCCGAAGCGTCGTCAAGGATCGGTTGAAGAAGGAGAATCTAGACGACGTCGTATTCGCGTTGTTTCCAAACTCTGCCATCGACACTGTTCTTTCGCAACACCCAACATAGAAAGGTTCAGTTTTTCAAGGTTCATCGGAATTTAAAACATTTAAATAACAAAAACAATAATAATAATAATAACAAAAAATTCTTTTTTTTTTTTAATTTTCATTTGTGAATGATGAAGATACCTTATGAGAAAAAGGAAAGACGAAGGACGGTGGAGGACGGTGGTTGTGTTGTTTTGTGGGGATTGTCGTTTTGAGGAGAGTGTTTGCGTTTTGGTGTTGGTTAGTCGTTTTGTGCGTTGCGTGTTGTCGTTGGAGGTGTTTTGTTTTCTGCTTTTTGGTTTTGCAGAGAAAGGTTTTTGTGAGGAGAGAGAAGGTTGGGTTTTCTTTTGTTTAAAACTTTGAACTTTAGAGAAAGACCAATGTATGAAGCCAAGAATTTGTACTTTTTGTAAAGCAAAAAAAACTTAGTTGAAGAAAAAAAAATTGTATAATTTTTAATCTATGGTGCGTTTGGATATATAGAGAGATAAAAATCCAAAAGCGCTTTTGGAGTAATCGTGAGATAGGTGCTAAAAGCTGGTTTGGTGCTTAATTTACCTTTTGCAGTTAGGTATGGTGAGAGACCAAACTAAAGAGGCATTTAAAACAATATTAATTTCAGCGGTTAATGCTTAATTAATTATTTAGTAATAATATTTTTCCCAAAAGACTCTAACTTCAATTCCAGTTTGAATAATGGTTATAATTTGCAGTTTCTGGATAGAAAAAGAAAAGACATTTTAAAAAATTAAGAGATTACTAAAATTTATTGTAGTTAGCTCATTATTAGTTGAGAAAAAAAAAATAGAAAGTGTTGATTCTTTTGAAAATTCTTACAAATTATATCTCATCTATGATCCATCATCGATACTTCAACTTGGGTCATGTATATGTATTCGACATGTATCGTGTATGATACTTTATTTTATCGATACTTATCAATGAAGTATCTAATCATGTATCTGTATCCAACATGTATCGTGCCTGATACCTTAGGATACTTTACTGATATCTACCAATGATATATTTAATTTATAAAACCGTAGTACACTACAAGTAAATATTTGAATAATAATCAATTTTAGTGACAAAATAATTACTCATTATATAGTGATCAAATTGACAACTAAACTAGTTCCAAAAAATTAGAATTGGTTTCTAAATTGGTCATTAAAATTAGCTATCAGGTTTTAGCTACCAAAATAATTAATCTCTAAATTTGTCTCTAACATATTTTTTGTTAATAAAATTGATCATTATTTAAGAGTTTTTTTTAAATAATACTTCTATAATAACAATAATTTATATTTTTATCTTGACAACTTTAGTATATATAGTTTTAATTTTGATTCACACAAAAATGATCATATGTTTATTATATTTTTAAGAGTTCTCATATATTTTTCAATATTCATATATTGTATCTTATTATTTTGAAAATAAACGTATTGATGTATTATATACGTGTAATATTCCATACACGTATCTTATCTGTGCATCATATTATTACAAATTTTAATCTTTTTTCCTTTCTAACAAAAATTCCTTCCAATCAGGACCTATACTAAAATACACCTATACCAATTTTTTTTTAATTTAAATTATTTATTAAATTTTAATAACTATCCTTAAAGCTTTTTTTTAATTAATAGGTGAATTGGATTAATCAGTTAACTTGATATTAAATTTAAATACGAAATTGTATTAAATGTTAATAGAAAAAAATTTATGTTATTAATATTTTTGAAGTAGGTTACTTCTGGTGGAATAATAATCTTATGGTTTAAACGTTACACGGAGTAGTAATTTTGTCATTTCAATTTTCATGATACTATAATAGAAGCAATATCTCTTACCTTTGTATTTAAATCAACATTTTAATATTTTAAAAATAAATTATATATTTCCAATTAGTTTTATCTAACAATTTAAATTTGGTATCCTTTTTCTTTAATTCACCTTCTTAATTTTCTTTCTCTCAATTCCTCCAGAGTTTTCCAAAACCTGACAGTGATAAATAATAATTGCAATAAAATAAATTGAACAACACAGGCTTGTTCCAGTGATATTTATCCATACATTGATAATAAAAGAAAAAGTATTTCTATCTAAATCTTATCTACAACTTTAGTTTTTTATTATTGTTCTATGATCTCAATCTAAAAACTTATTATAATTTTTTAATCTATATGTCTATATTTTAAAATTATATTTTAATTAATCAATCTATTTTTAGTATGCATTAAATAAGTATGTTAGGTTTAAGATTAAATTCAGTCAAAATAAAGAAAAATTATGCATATACAACTTAAAGATTCAATAAAGTTTTGTTTTGTGTAATTTTAGCTTCTATAAACATTTCATAGTATGATTAGTTTTTCATTTTATAAAACAAGTAACTTTGGTTCAATATTGACATATAAGTATTAATATTATCTTATATTTAATAACACGGGCAGGGTTAGAAGTTAGTTAATACACATGATATTTATTTAACTTCAAAAAATGAAAATATGATTAATTTTTAATAATAATTATTACAAGACAGATAATATGGGCATAGGAGACATTGGAACGTAACCGACTTTGATTCAAATGAAATATCGGAAAACATGTAAATTCATTTGTGTTAATTTATAAGTTTTGTTAGGAAAATTTATGTAAATCAATTTAAAAAAAAAAAACTATCTATTTATGCATTAACAAAAGCTAATACATCATATTGTATATTAAATATCGATGAAATATTCACATATAAAGAATAAATAAATTTTCAAGGATCTATATAATTTTATTTTGTTATACAACTATTTGGTGTTGACGTTCCTGTTTTTGAAAAAAATATATGACATTTATCTGGTAAGAAAATGGATGATGATTATTGTTTCGGTAAAAAAAATGTAAAATAACCATCAATCAAAAATAAAAAAAAATATATTTTTTAACTTTAGTTAATGACTTTCTTAAATCAAAATAAATTTGTTTATGGAAGTAACATTTTTATTTATACTTATTTATAAAAGATAAATCAATTACAAATATTATAATAATGCTTAGAGATAATCTAAAATATTTTTCTAAATAATAACTAGAATATTTTTCTAAATAATGATTAATGTATCTTCTTTTAAATATTTTTTTAACCAAAATAATCACTTTATATAATCTAAAGTTCTATTTTCACGTGCAACATCTCTTCAATCCTAATTTCTTATAAAGAGTCGGTCTTAGAGTGATCTTCTCGTAAATCTTGAACTATCAACCAGTTATCCTCATTGACGTCGGTCCTAGAAAGACATTCTTCTAGCTTCTTGCAATGACTTCAGTTATGTAGAGACGTATTTTCTGATTTGAATTCTCACCTGATTCTTTGGTCTATTAAATACCTTGATTTATTATATATCTTCTCCGATAGAAAGGAACAATTAGTATAACTATTTGTAATTGTATCGATTACTTTTTTATTATAAAATATAAAATATAATATTTTTATTAATTTATTAGTATAATAATAATAATAATAATAAATATGATGGAATATAAATTGGAGAGTGGTGACTTGTGTGGCTAAACCTCTTCTTCTTTTCAACAAAAGCATGCTTTTAGGCTTTTTCTTGTCACCACAATCACGGAACCGTTGCTTCTGAGAACCATTCTTAAGTATTTAACATATTTTTCCCATTAATTTTCTGTCATAAAAAACAATTTTTTTTTTCAAAACGACGCTGTTTAGATAAACCATATCACTGATTTGTTACGGTCTCAGATTTTTGTCTAACAGCATTGTTTAGTTTTAAGCAACATTTTGTGTAAGAAATAACCCTACAATGAAATAATGAAATAAATCGAAATATAAAAGAGTTTGTATTGTGATTACGATTTTATATCGGTTTTCTGAGTTTACTTTTTCCACATAAGTAGCCAAAAATAATTTGAGCACACACTATGTCATGTACGATAAAATGATAGCAAAGCTTAATTAATTTGTTGTTTTACACTTATGTATTTACATAATTAATTTTTAAGAAAAAAATAATTAAAATAGTAAAAATAAAACTACAAATATAATAAATAAAATACTTTGTATAAACAATTTTATACAAAATATTTTAAAATAAAAATTATTTTTAAAAAAGAGTTAATAATTATATTTTTTAAATCAATTAATAATTATACTATAAAAGATAAAATAGAAAAAAAAAAGTATATCTTAGATATAATTTTTTTATTTAAAATTGTTTTTTTTTTGTGATTTTTTTTCTTTAAATACGTAAAACATGTCACATGCACTACTTTTTTTTTAAAAAAAAAGTCAAAGACAGTCTTTCCCTCTTGGAAGTTAGGTGTGATAAAGAAGAGATAGAAGAGTGAGAGTAGGTGGGTGAGAGGTTGATACAAACCTTACAAAAAGATGTTTGGTCAAAAGATAGAAATCTTGCATGATTGTGAGTTATGGAGGTTTGTGTTCATTTATCGTATTTGTCATAATTTGTTTTAGCAATCTTCCCCATATAAACAACATGTATGTGTGTTTGGGTAATGTTTAGAGACTACATTTTCTAGTTAAATTATGAAATAAGGTAGAAATTAGAGAAAGTTCATTAATGATTGAGGTCATTGTAGTTATAATGTGCAAATAGGTTGTTCAAACATCACAAATATTAGATCCATAAAAGTTTATATATATAAAATATAGTGTTGAAGATGATATGAATGGTTATGTAAAAAGTTACAAGGATGAAGTCGTGATACTTATATTGTTTTATCATAATTATTAATTATATTTTTTTACACAATAATAAATATTTAATGAAATATATTTTGTAGTTATAAAATTTTTGTTTTTAATATAAGTTTAAAATAATAATTTGACTTTTATATTTAGGTTTGTGATTTTTTTATATTTTTTAATTAATTAAGTTTTTATATTTTTTAAAATACAGTTAATACGGTCCCTTTTATTAGATTAATATAAATGGCACTTAGATAATGATGACTTGTGTAACATCCTAATAAATTTTACGATTTTTTTTGTAATTTGATCATTTGCACACTTTTCAAGATTAATAACACATTGTTACTTAGTTTAACTATTTCCTAGGCTTCAACTAACCTTTCTATGATCATGTGCTATTACAATTATTTGTACCTTTATATACTCACATATTATCATAGGATCATTACAAAAAGATAAAACCAATCAAACATAAAATAAGAAAGGGTAAGCTAATGTATTTATAAAAAGGTGTTTAAGAAAAAAAAATCAAATTCTAAACATAGCTAAAATAATTCAAACTTATTATCTTAAACTCAAATCGGCCCTCATGGCTCAAACAAATATTTCATCAAATGTTCCATCTCAGTGTTGGATCAAAACTAACTCAAACAATCCAATTCAACCCATGTTATGACTTTATCTAATTTAACAACATTTATCAACCGAACAACTCAAATAATAAATCAACACATATGACTCAGTCCAACTGGCTCCAAATCAATCCACAATCCTCATATCATCTAACAACACTACCAACAAATAACTCAAGACTCTGCTTCCGGAGGAAAGACTAGTGTATTAAATAGACTCGTGAGACTCTGCACCTGTCACACTTACTTCCAAATTACCCATATTATAATCACATCCAGGATCTTAAGTTCTTCACCAATGGCTCCCTAAGTATGATCATCTTTCTTATCATATTATCTGTTTTGTGAAACCTCTTTTGACTCTCACCACCTATATATCTTTGTCTATGCAAGAGAGTCAGGATAGTCTCACTCGTGAAATCACTTATCAGTACACTTTGACACACATACAATAGTAGTATTTTTTCCTTGAAAATACTACCTGGACTCAAACCTCACAATATCAATCCTAACAAAGTTCACAAAATCCTATATTTTCTAACAATCATCAATTTAAATGCATTCTCACACACTAAAAATACTGTATACCAATTACATATATCATTAATGGCATAAAATTCATTCTTAATCCGCTCAAAAGAACAAAAAACATTAAATGATTCTTGTTATGTTGCAGGTCTAACATGGAGATTCCATTTCATCATATATATTCAATTGTAATCTATTTACAGGCAAAATTCCAGTCATAACCCACCCTTTCAATACCATTTCTATTTACATGATTCAACAATCCAAAACATACTTTCTTTCCTCTTTCGCATTCCAACGAGTCTAACATTTAAACTTTTCTTAAGCAAATTATCCTCCAAACAGTTCTACATATCTCCAATTAGCAAATCACAAACACATTAAGTCTAATATTTCCAGAATTGGAATACATGTATCCCAAATTTTTATTCATATAATTATAAACACAAATCACACCTATTTGATGACCTCCTATAATGGCTTTAGTACGTCCTACACAATGCACAACTCAAGATCTTCTATCTATACTAAGAAACATCCATTTGATGATTGATGATTGGATCACACCATTCAATGTATAAGACGATATCAACTCAGTTTGGGTATATGCAACCAAGAGAATTTGCATGCACACGGATTAGATTGACGTTCAAAGGAAGGAAAAAATTGACTTACCTAAATAAAAAAAATTTGATCGGGAACTTTCATAGTACTTATTAAGAAAAACACTTATACAGTCTTTGATCTTCAAAAGGATGAAAGCTAAGTCAGAACTTTAAAAATGGAAGGAATGTTCTTGAGAGTTAGGATTTACATAAAAGAAAAAAGATTTTTCGAAAGATTTTGTTGGGTTCTCACAACTTGGTGACACATTATTTTTAGAATGAGTTGAATTATATGTACATTAGACAATGTTGTCCTTTTTTACAAAGGTTATTGTGTTTGTTCGTTTCTCCTTTTTTTTTTAAAGAAGGCCTAATTTTCTCATTTTCTTCACTTCTTTGATGGCCTACTTATTTATCTCCTTACCTATTATAAAATGTATCATTCTTAACCGACTAAGCCCAGAGGTACGTACATTTTCTTGGAATAAAAAAACAAAAAAAAAATAGTCGATCTTACAACAAAGAGACAAGTCAATTCATGAAAAAGATTCCAAATTAAAATAATGTAAATTGGGCTTTAAATTGTAGACAATGGGTCTTTTATGTTGTGTTTGGATTGAGGTGTGGATTTGGAGGAGTGAATTTGCGTTAATTTGAGTTGATTTGTAGGTAAAGATGAGGTTGTTTGGATTAAGGAAAAAATGGTATGATTTGAGTGGATATAAGTACAAAGTTGATGAAAGTTTGTGTATGATGTGATTGATAAAATTTAATAAGTTATAATTTTTAATAGGATAAATAGTATGATTACCATTTTACCTTCAATGTAAAAAGAAATGATATTAAAATAAGATTAAAAATGTTATTTAAAATTAAAAAATATAATTTATTGGTATTATCATTAATAACTTAAAATAAATTATTATTATTCTTGATGATAACTTGAAATAATTTATGATATAGACTATTTAATGTATATCTCCACATTTATAATCAATCTTCATATGTATTAATAACACATTAAACCAATTAAAAATGACAGCATTAAGATGATATGAATATTATCTATTTTAATGTTTACCAAGTATATATGATTTTAGTTTTTAAACATTTCGCGCGAATTTAGAATTTATTTATCTTTTAAATTTTGATACAATTTGGTCCAAACTTTAAAAATAAATAGATATAGTCCTCTTAATCCAATAACAATCAAAATTCTTTTATTTGTGAAATGACATTTCATATAGTCATTTGAGTTATTTTAACCGATCGACACATCTTGAGTCAAATACCAGTCTAAAACATTATTTAACGCGTAAAAAAGATTAACATTGTTGAATTAACAACATTACATCCTTTCATTTTTAAAGTTTTGAAATCAAAATATATCAAAGTTTAGAAAATAAAATAAAATTCTAATTTGCCATCCAAATTTAAGGATTATATAAACATTGTCCTGTGAGGTTCTCACCAGCCACACGTGTGAGTGGAAAAGTGAAAAGATGAGAGATTTGTGAAAGCATGTTATGTTATATTACGAAGTGTGAATGGTGGGATTTCATTTCATGTGGTGGGATTTCATTTCACTTCACCTCGTGGGATTTTAAGCTTTAAACAATGAATTGCCACTTACAAAACCTAAAAAGGAAATTGGTTTGGAACGATTATGTGTGTGTGGTTGTGTTGAATTGCAGAAACATTATGAGGTTGGCAAAAGTTTCCCAAGTTGGTGCCAGTTGTGTTGTGCACCAGACATGACATAATTTGATGAAAATGGAGTTTGTTTGATGAAAAATATGATGCCCCTCTTATCTAAAAAAGGAAAAGTGACCCAAATTCAGATCATAATTGGTAACTTATCACGTGAATTTCTGGATACCATTTTTTGTAGGGTCTTCATCATCACTCTTCTTCTGTCACAAAGTTTTTGACAGGTCAAAGATCCTCACGTTCTTGCTCATGTACAATGCAAAATATCATCGTTTTTCTTTTCCTGCATCCTCAATTGATAAAAAGGAAAATTTTCAAAGTAATTTCTAATATTTTATGGGTCTTGATAACCGGTACCTTAAGATACTGATTAAGAATAATTAATGTACAATAAATCCTACCTTAAGACACTGATTAAGAATAATTAATGTACAATAGATCCTACAAAATATATAGATAAGTATAATATAAAATAAAATCTGACATAATAATCATTAATATAACTTTATTTTTTAAAAAAAAACATAAATGCTCATAAATATTGTACATGTGTATTTAATATTTTATTTAATGTTTAAAAATAAAAGTTAAAAACTAATTAAATAATAAAATAACTATATTTTAATATTGCTAAAAATTAAATGTAATTAAGTATAAAAAAGTTTAAATTAACAGAAAAATCAACAAAAAAGTATTAAAAATTTAAATTAAAAAAAACAATATAAGAAAGTATAAATTAACAAAAAAATCAACAAAAAAATTAATGTTAAATATCTAAAAATATTACAAAAAAAAGAATAATTAAAGTGTTAATTTGAGACTTAATTGATTTTTTTTTTCTTTTTAATAAAAATCTTAAAAATTCTGAAGTCCTTTTTTATAACAGTAAGTTATTGTCTAAAAATTTAAAAGGATATTTTTGTCTTTATAAAATTTATTATGTACATTTATACTATTTTAATCACTGTATTTAATTATTTCAGTTTTCAATGTAAAAATATGATATCAAAGCACATTTATTATTCATTAATCAGTGTCCTAAGACACGGGTTAGCATTCTCCATTTTATATTATATAAGACTTTTATTGTAAATTTGTAAAAAGAAATTTAAGAATTTTCTTTTTGTCTTTTTTCTAAATATTTTAATTGGCAGGTCAATCTTTCGTAAATACTTATTTTTTAAAAAAATATTAAATTTACAAGTATTTTATATAATATTTTTTGCAAAATTGTTTAACACAAAATATTTCGTAAAATAAATTTTTTATAATTTTTTTTATAACAAAGTTTATAAATATTTGTTAAAAGAAAATAAAAAATATAATAAAAAATATATATATTTTTTAGTAATAATTAAAAGTGTTGTAAGTCTTAAAATGTCCATGTTTGGGTTGTAGAATTCAGACATGTTTCTTAATTATATATTAAAAATATCATTACTTTATGAAGTGAAGCGGAATACATGTATCGTAACACATTTTAAAAAAAATGGTATATAAAATATACATAAAATAGGCCAATTTAATGTGTTTGAAAATATAGTACTAAATTAGTAAAATGTTTAATATAATTATTAATTTCCAATAACCATTTGTATTAATCGAGTAAATAATTACCCTAAAATATGAATTGAAAAATAAACTTTTAGGCTTTGTTTGTATCATGGATCCTATTCTTAACTCTGGTGTGCAAGTGCATAAGTTGTTTGTTTCAATAAATTTTGCTCTGCTAAAATGAAATTATATTTTGGCATAAATTCAAAGATATATTGAAACGAAACTGCATCTTCGCATAAATGCGAAGATTTACTGTGCTATACATGGAAAAACAAAAATTATCCTTTATCAATTAATTTCTTTTTGTTATAAAATAAAGGTAATAAGAGAGACAAAGGAGAGGAAGAATAGAGAATGAGAGAGTAGGGAGCAACTTCTGTTTGTATGTGTGTCTTATTACTGATAGGACGAGTCCTATTTATAGGTACA
>Ga0214544_1001616_pt1 | contig 47376 bp, 30 predicted proteins | sample CNSS3metaG_FD_160074 | JGI IMG/M metagenome (GOLD analysis project Ga0214544, IMG submission 160074) | Root nodule microbial communities from cowpea collected in UCLA plant growth center, Los Angeles, California, USA - CNSS3 | ecosystem: Host-associated > Plants > Roots > Nodule | place: USA...
ATCGAGATAACTCCATATCCTAAATAAATCCTATAAGAAAAAATCATAAGAAATAATCCCATTTCCATTTACAATATAATATCCATCACTTCTATAACTATCATCAACCTTGATTATAATTCATTAATGAAGTACAAAATTATATGTGAACTTGATTTTACGCAAGTAGAATGGATTAAATCATTCTTAAAATTAATTTTTGAAAAATAATCTTAATATTTTTAATCCTATCTTAATATATTTGAATTATAAAAAGAGAGCATCTCTAATAAATCTGTGAAATTAAATAATTAAGTAACGAAATTATTGATGGAAAGTTTGAGAATTAATATATTTCTGAAAAATATTAATTACATTAATAAAATAGTGATTAACATTATGTTACAATTAACATAATTATATTTGTCTAAAACGAATTAAATTACTTTTGGAAATAATATTAATTAAAACTATAGTTGAAATGAAGTAATTAAGCTTTGTAACCGTTTGAGGAAAAGTCTACCGTTGCAGGTTTTATTTTTCCTGTAACAGTGAAAAAAACTTACTTTACTATTTGTGTAACTATTGTGCGTATTTTGAAACTAACATTAATTAAATAAAAATTAAACGGACTAATTAAGTTTTCGTAAATGTAGGTGGAAAAATTAAAAATCAATATAATGTGAAGAGAAAGTTCAGTTATGCTTTTATTATAACGTATAAAAACTTCACTACATTCTTTATGTAGTTATTATTTGTAATTATTATCAACTTAAAATCAGTTCTACTTATTTTTTTTATCACACATTTTGTCTAATTATTACTAAATATAAATATTTACAGATTAATTGACATGTATGTGTGTGTTTTTATATTTTAATAGAGATTATAAAAAATGGAGTGACCTCGATTAATGCTATTCTAATAAAAAGAAAATATTATTAGCAAAATATACAACATTTGATTCTATAAAGGTCCTATGTTGTTTTTTTTATTCATAAACATGGTCTACGCATGATGGGTTTTTTACGTAAATATGATTTGAGTCTAATGTTATTTTTAATTTATAGGTTTTTTTTCTTCTACATTATGTTTAACGTGGCCAATGTAAGACACATTTACATTATTCCCAACAAAAAAATATTTTCTTAAAACAAATAATTAAGGACTAATATGTATTTATGGGTTGGTTGAAAAATACACATCGGAAAAATAATGATGTTTTATTTTAATTTTAAAGCAAGCAATTAATAAAATAAACAAAACTCACTCTAACTAAAATAATTTTCCATTAGTCTCAAAAGGAATTTATATGGATAAGAAATTTCCAAAGGCAAATTAACATAAATAGCATCCCTTCACTCAGGCCTTAAATTATGGTAGCCACAACTACACTAAATTTGGTCACTGCTACACGCTTATCAACTAAAGTAGTATTATTAAATTCACAACATGTCTCATCTGCAACATTTCTTTACTTGACTTTGTTGTCCTTCAAGTCTCTCTTCTCTCTCTCTCTTTCTCTCTCAACTCTCTTTTGGTAAGTCATCAAACTCTAATTTTTTTGGTGTGTCTTCAATCTCCTGAGGAGCTAGTTTAGTTGAAGTCATTGTAGTTGTGGAAAGTTGAAACCCCTTCTTCATGGTTGCTCAAGTTCATTGAATAGGCACCTAAAGCAGACTAATAGTTAATGTATAGATTGAAGCTGTAGGTTTGTGTCCATTTATAGCATTTGGAAGAAGCAAAAGGGTTGGTGCCTGAAATTCACGCTTACAGCAGTAAAAAAGCTTTGCCATAAAATAAGGAATCGAACATTTCCTCAATTGGGTTCCCAGCAAATCAGGATCTGCTGCTTCAGTGCTTCACTGTTTTTGTCTTGTAGCTTCTTTTGGAGGTTTCAATGGAGAGTGGAGGCAAGATGGAAGACTATGAAGTGATTCAGCAAATTGGAAGAGGAGCACTTGGTGCAACTTTTCTTGTTCTGCACAAGACTGAGAAAAAGAGGTAAGGCACTGTTACATTTTTTTTTTTCTTTTCCTTTTTCTGTGTGTTCTGTGTAATTTTCTGGAACCATGCTACATGAACTCTTCTAGATCTTTTCTTTGGTGAAATTTGGACCACCCCGCAAAGAAATTTTCAATCTTGTTCAGATTTTAGTGGTGGGTTTGGCAATTGAAGCCCTGCAAGTTCAGTAGCAGCTAGATTTTAACATGGGTACAGGATGAATCCATTTTGAGTTCAGAAATGGACAGTCCCCGAATTTTTCTGTTTTGTTTTGGACTGAAATCTATGCTGATTCATTACAGCTTTGCTTTTCAGCTTCAGTTCTTAAGTCATTTTTTCACTATGAAAATTTCATGTCTATGGTATCGTAGGTATGTGCTGAAGAAAATTCGCTTGTCCAAACAAGCTGACAAATCCAAAGTGACAGCACAACAAGAGGTTGGTGTAACCAACCCTTTCTTTTAATGCATATATTCAGTGTCTGCCAGCCGATTATTTATTTGTTGGTATTATTTTCTCATATTTGTTTACTTTCTATTCAATTGATAGGACTTGCTAATGATTCGTGCAAATTGTGAACACTTCTGTTTTTGGTTCTGCCTTTAACTTTTGTTGTCTTTTTTTTTATTTTAAGTGGTTTTTAATTTGTCCCGTAACCAAAGAATAGAATACATAGTAATAATGATGGACCCATTTCTTACTTTCTTTTGACTTTTGAGTCTTCCATGGCTTGAGTAAGCTCAACCTAAACTAGTTACTTGTGTTTCTCAATATCTTTTTCTATCTGCCATGATGATCTATGAACATGCTACAGTTGGTTATACTTCATTACTGCTACGCATAAACCGGTCATCTGAATAGAAGTAACATACCTTGTGCACATAATCAAATAGACTAGAAACGTACTAGTAGACTCAAATTAAATTTGGTTTCATTTAATGGAATGTTGTAGGCCTCTTCTACTCGGTACTCGTCATTGTCATTTCAAGTACTGATTAGACTTCTCCTCCATCCAGAGTGGAGGATGTTTGTTTTTTGATTTATTATGCTTACAAACGATATGAGCACCACGTGATAATATTATTAATAATGGTTTCACTGACTTCATTTCTGAGAGATTTCCCTTTTCATGATTTTGAAGGAATGTTTCGTACATTCTTACTTCTGACAAAAGGTAGTAATATTCTGTCTCTTTCTGTTCCAGATGGACCTGATAGCTAAACTAAATTACCCTTATATTGTGGAGTACAAAGATGCTTGGGTGGAGAAGGTAAGATACAATACAATCGTCCTTTCCTTTTCTGTTTTGAATTTTCAATTGCACTTTCTTATATTGCTGAAAATTAAGTTTGGAGTTCAATAGAATTTATAGGCTTAATTAAGTGTTTATGAATCCTTACAAATGCTATTTTTATGTTACGAAGGAGGATTGCATATGCATTATAACCGGCTATTGCGAAGGGGGTGACATGTAAGTATGGTTGTATGGTTATATCTACTAGCAGCACAAATTGTTTCAAGCATAAATTTAAGGATCTGACTTTTTCATTGTAGGCAGAGAATACCATGTAATGGTTAGAAATAACATGTGTATAAACTTCTATCTTCTACAGAAGCTACACTGAACTTTATACCGAATTCTATCCACACAAAAAAAATTTATTTTGAAATTTTAATTAGTAGACAGGAGGTGACAAGTAGTTTTGGAAAACTGTGAACATAAGTGCTCTGTATTATGTAACTGATAAGAATATTGTTCATAGATGTTAATTCTTTGCAATAGCATAAATGACCATAGGATAAAGGGCTTTGGTGATTCGGTGGGTCTCATGTATTATATAGCATGGCATATACGTTTAGTGTACACTTATATGACACTTGGTAGCATTATAACTTGTTATGTAAAGTCTAAATTATGGAATATTTCATTCTTCTGGATCAGGGCTGCAAATATAAAGAAAGCTCGGGGATCTTATTTTTCGGAGGAGGTAACTAATAAGGTTTTATGTTCCATTCCTTAGTGTTTGTGTTGCTGTGGGACATTGGAAGGAAAGGGAGGGGAGAACAGGTTTTAAGTAAATTTCCTTCTTATTGAGAGTCTTGATAAATTAGGAATTATCATGTAATCCTTGGCCCAAAAAAATGGTCAAAGAAACTTTGTACTTCACCTCTCATCTTCCATTTGCCTTCATTCTCTCTGGATTCCTTACCCATTCTGCATTTCCATTCTATCCCATAGAAAGTCTGCAAATGGTTGACTCAGTTGTTACTAGCTGTGGACTACCTTCACTCCAATCGGGTACTCCACAGAGATCTTAAGGTACTACTTATTCGTATATCCTGGTGAAGAAATCCTTACATGGTGTTTATATTAATGGCACTTCTTTTTATTTCAGTGTTCCAACATATTCCTTACCAAAGAAAATAACATTCGGCTAGGTATGAAGGTGTTATCCTTTAAATGCTCATCACTTTGGGTTTCCGTGTATCATGTTGTCTAAAGCAAATATGCATTGCATGGACACTGCAGGTGAATTTGGTCTTGCGAAGCTTCTCAATCCTGAAGACCTCACTTCTCCGGTAATGTAAATAGTAACATATTGGCCTTATCTGCTTCCTTCTTCATGATTATTTCTTGCAGTTGTCTCCTGATGGTGAATTCTCAGACCAAATATCTGTTGTTTATTAACTAAAAATAAATAGCCTTTGCCTCCTTAAATCACAAATGATAATGCTACTTAATGTCTGTTTATTGTGTGTCAATCTTATATCTTTGGTAGGCTTTTGGAACTCTAAACTACATGTGTCCCGAGGCCTTTGCTGGTATGCCTTACGGTTATAAATCTGATATGTGGTCACTTGGTAAGAATTACAGATACCTGATTCTAGTTGACAAAGTCATATGCCATGATATCTGACCCTGTGTAAAAATGATGTCTCTTTGTATGTAAGGTTGCTGCATGTTTGAAATTGTTGCACATCAACTAGCATTTCGTGCTCCAGTAAGAACAAAACCGAATCATATGAGTTTGATATTATTAGTGACAATGAAGTTTCTCCAATATGAGTGAAATAATTTGGTGAATCATGAATGAATCAAACAGGACAGGGCTGGACTTATCAATAAAATAAATAGATGCTCCATTTCTCCACTGCCAATTGTTTACTCGTCCACACTGTAAGTAACTTTTTATGTTAGAATATCTACAAAATATTTGGAATACATCTAGTGTACGTTAGGATTTTCTAGAATATCTTAAGAATAAAATATTAAGAGATTATATGAATTTTTACCAATTAACAAAGCATTTCCATTCAGTTAAATTCTTTATATAGTATTTTGGTCTATCTTCCCCTAAACTCTCCCACAATTCAACAATTTAAATAGAACCTTTGTGTATTATTTTGCAATATTTCATAGTAACCATATTGATCTAATATGTTATTATTCATGGTCTTTGTTCTATCACCAATTATAGAAACTAAAATTCTAGTTTTTCCTCATATGCATTTTTGTTTCATTCCACTTTGTCTTAATGACAACCTTTTCTTTTCCTCCTTTCTTGTTATACTCCTGTAAATCTTTATATTTGCTTTCTTACCTGTTTGGTGTAAAAATTAATTTTTCAATGCTGGCATTGCATTGATGGAGAATGAGAATGATAGACTACATCTCTCGCCACTGAGGTGATGAGTCTGGTGACATCCCTTTTTGTCTATGATCATTTCAATGGTGACATCTCTTCCTGCCAACAATCATTCTGTTGGTGATGTCACCTCTTGCTGATGATCATTTTGTCAGTGAGATCTCCGCCCACCACTAACAATCATACAAGTGGTGAGTATTCTTCCCACAGTAAATCCTCATACTGTTGGTGATTTCTCTTCTCTCACTAATGCATTGTCTATTGGATGCAATTTACACCAGGTTCCCACAGACAAAACATACTGATGGTGATTTCTGCCCTCAATTGATGAGTAATACCAGTGATTAATTGTCTGTTGGCTTTAATATAAACTAGTTTTGATCTTAAACTCTTATTTATGAATGCTATTCACACTCAGCTTCAGTTTTTAAGTTTTGAGGCTACTAGTTTTTCTTTGAATTTGAATCTTCCAAATGCTTTTTGTGGAGTAACTTGGGCCCTGTCCCTTTTCTGAAGTTGTCTTTCAAACTATTATTAATACAGCTGATATTATTTTCAGAATTTTCTTTTAGTATTTTAATTGTGACAGGGTTAAAACTATTAAGTATTAACTTCTAGGGAAGTGTTTGAATGTATACTAACTATCTCAGAATATATTTTGTCTTAAAATATATTAGAATATCTCCAAATGTTATTAAAGTCTTTAGAATGATATTATCTCACACCAATTAGACATCATATTTGGGAAGCAATCTTGAGAGTTGTTTCATAATTTTATTATGTTTCTTATTTAGTCCCTGCAAGCAATTTTATTTTATTAATTTGTGCTGTGTGCTTGGGCTTGTTCTTTAGTATTGCTACATCATTACTTAACCTTATTAAATTAAGTTGGCAAAAAATAAGCAATCATTTCTCCGAATAAGTTAAACCAAATATGCACTAGATAGCATTAATGGATTGGTATTTTATATCAGATAATTACGCATCATAAGTTCACTATACACCTTTTCATTGTAATATCTTGTAATTTGAAGTCCTTGTTCTTTTGCCCCCTTTACTAACAAAACAACAATTTCTACCCCTAAAACCCAATTGGGATTCACACTGTTGTCATATTTTCCCTATCTTAGCTTTTCAAAGTTAGTATATCTATTGAAATCCAACAAAAATATACCAGTCAATCCCTTTGTTTCCTTTAAATATTCCATTGAAATGATGAAACTGAAGCCAGAAGACTTGTTTGTTTCGTTTATATTTAACAGGAAACAACTTATCAAGAGCATGCTGAGGAAAAACCCAGAACACAGACCAACAGTGAGTTCACAGAGCTTTTCTTGTGTGACTCATTTATGTTTATTCTTACATTGCTATTTTTTGGCAGGCATCTGAATTATTAAGGCATCCTCATTTACAACCTTATGTTCTACGCTGTCGTAATGCCTCATCTATTTACCTACCAGTACATCTTATAAATAGCAACTCCCCAAAGGATAAAACTAAAAACAAATCTAGTGGTAGCAAAGACCATTGGGACAAGGAAGCAGAATTAGCAGGATTAGTCAATCGTCTGGACCGAATTTATCCATTTCAGGGAAACGCAGATGTACAGACACGGAACCAGCATAATGAGGGCAAGGTAGCAGTGCCAACCAAAGACAATGTTGAGACCAAAATGGTTGATTCTACCAGCTACACTCAGGAATTTTCTACAAGTATTAGCGGCTCGAAAGATGGCTCTACAACATCTGAATCAACTGTTTGCAGTGTGAGCAAGGAAGGAGACTTTAAAAATAGATTTGCAAGGGACACAGCTGACAGTGAGATCACTTCCAAAAGTACAATAGATTGTGTGCATGAAGAACAAGGACTTACCACCCAAAAGTCATGCGCAATTGACATAAATACAGTAATTAAAAATGTTGAAGATATTCTTTCCAAAGAAGATCTCAATACAGATGAAGCACTGAGTGAAGATGCCAAACCTAGGGATTACAGTAAATCCACATTATCCAGTGAAGGCAGCGAGAGTAATGATAAAGTTGAGTCCATTGATGAGATCATGTCAAAGAGTACCCTTGATTCTGTGCATGAAGAACATAGATTTACGGTGGATCATTTTCAGAAGTTGGATGTGATTGACCTAAGCACAGTATCTACAGAAGTTGAAGACAATTTTTCAAGTGAAGGTTTTGATAAAAAGGAAACAGATATGGAAAATGACAAACCTGAGGACTCCAGAAAATCAATAGTGTTCATTGAAAACATCGAAGGTAATGATAATCATGTGTCCATTGATGAGATCACTTCAAAGGGTATTCTAGAATCTGTGCATGATGAACAGGAATTTACTGCTGAACATTTTCCAGAGTCAGATGTCATTGACACGAATTCAGTGGCTACAAAATTTGAAGATAATTTTCGCACTGAAGCATTTGACCAAACTGAAACAGAGACGAAAAATGGCGAACAGGAGGAGTCCAGAATATCAGTAGTGTCCAATGAAAACATGGATGGTGATGATAATGATAGGTTCATTGATGAGATCGGATTGAAGAGTACACTCGATTCTGTGCATGAAGAGCAATGGCTTGTAGCTGAACCTGCTCAAAAGTTAGATCTTGTTGACATAAAAGCCACAGCTTCAAAAGATGTGGACAAAGTTTCTAATGAAGGTTCTGGTGGAGCTGAAGCACAGAGGGAAGATGCCAAACTTGAGTGCTCCAGTAAATTAATAATTTCCCATGATAATAGCAACGGTAATGATGAAGATGGATCTGGTGGTGAGATCACATCAAAGAGTGTGCTAGAATCTGTTGGTGAAGAACAAGGACTCACTGCTGAGCATTTTCAGACGTCTGATGCAATTGACTTAAATGCAGTGACTACAGAATTTGAAGATAAACTTTCCAGTGAAGGTTTTGATAAAGCTGAAACACAGGAGAAAGATGCTAAACCTGAGGACTCCTTTAAATCTTTGTCCAGTGAAGGCAGCAGCAGCAGTGATAAAGAAGGGTCCATTGATGAGGAAATTGCATCATCCCCAATGGCACAACCTGTGAAGGTTGAACATGACACTGAAACTGGAAGCAGCTTGAAGGAAGATGAAAATCCTGAAGCATTTGAAGAAGGCTCACTCATGAACAGCTTGACTTCTGATACTAAGGACACTTATCCTGTTAAGGATGAAAACAGAGAAGACACACACACAATCAGTTGCTCAACGTGTAATGAAGACAACAATGCTGTTGTAACCCAGAAGCAAGCAAATGGAATATCATCAATGAAGCGTATTTCAAGAGGCAGTAATGCTTCTTGCCAGCAAAGAGCTGATGCTCTGGAATCTCTACTTGAGTTATGTGCACAGCTACTTCAGCAAGGAAACCTTGAAGAGCTTGCTGCTGTGCTAAGACCATTTGGAGAAGATGCTGTATCTGTGTCTTCCAGAGAAACAGCGATATTGCTAACAAAAAGCCTCATGGCCACACAAAAACTTAATCCTGAAACGTAGTTTGTGAGAGGTGTTGTGCTCATTATTTATACATTATTGTAAGAAAAATGTGTATTTCCAAATGTTACATGAGTTTGTTTCTTTGAGACTTTAGCTTGATTGAAGATTTGAGGCTGGAGAATAACATCCCATAAATTCTTTGCTTGTAAACTGTGTATTGTAAATGGATTAAATTATATTTGAAATTGTTAAAATGGTTGAATGGTTGAATATTTGTTGGTGTTTTTCTGTAAGCTATGAACATTCATTTGCAAAACATTACTATCCTCATAGTCCCCTACCCTCTCAAACTAGGAAAATTAAGTCCTTGTGCAATGTTTAATTTAATTGGTGGGACTTTAAGATATCTTGATCTGGTTGAGCTAATTAGCCTGGTTTTCTGGTTATTAAGTATTGGTTGTTTTACTTATTTTTATGATTTCCAGGATTAAAATGTTAGGGTAATTTAGAGACCAGGAATGACATCTTAAAGTACTAAATTAATTGATTGTAATTTGAAAGACTGTGTTACTATGATCATGTTTTTTGCAGTCTGGTGATTTTTCAATCATGTGAAAGCATTAAAGCTGCTTTAATTATTTTGTTTTTATTTTCAACAGGTGTTACTTTTCCTCTCAAGATTTTGAGAAGAAAACAGTAAAGACATGAATTCAGAATGTTAAGATTTTCACTCTTCCAGATATAAGGAAACGTAAAAATAAAGAATTCAACAAAAAAACAAAAAAAAAAAAAAAAAAAAAAAAAACGAACACATGTTTAATATAACTTTTTTTTTCATTATGAACACAAATCAATTACATTTCCAACACTGTTGATGGCACATAAACATCAAAGCAGAAGCATATAATTGCTGTGTTCACACTTTATTCCTTACATATATGTGTATATGAATAAATATAATCAGCCTCTTCCTCTACTGCATGTTTCTTCAATGTAAGAGTTTAGTGGAACAAGGCAAAGAAGGACAAGACTGAGGCACCGACCAAGGAGCCAACAACAGTGGCTGAGGCACCACTGCTAGGGCCAGGAGCAGGTGCAGGAACCTCTGTGGCAGCCAATGCTGCACTCATGGAGGCAGCAACAATGAGAACAGCACAGGAAACCTTCCTCATGTCCATGGCGATAGTGAGAGTTTTTGGAAGATGGAGAGACCCGCTTGGTTTGTGAGAAAGAAGCTGTTTATTTTTTGTGTTTTGGTGCAGGTCTGAGGAAGAATGAGGGGTTGGCTAGGGTTTTATAGTGCAGGGGTTGGAGCCATTTAGGGTTAATGGTTATTGGTTGGTTGTGTTAGGGTTTGCATGTGTGGTTTTGCATGGTTTAAGGTAGCTTAAAAAGGGTTGTGTGACAAGTGTAGGACTCTAGGAATATGTGTGTGACACATCAATTTTGTTTTAACTGTTTCCTATGTTTGTGCACAGGTTTTGATATTTCATTTCATCAAATAAATAAATAAATAAACAATAAATAGTATTTCCTTAAATGGTTTGGAAAAATTGAGATTCTTTTTTTTTTCTTCTTTTCTTATGGTTCAGTTTTAGTTGAATTGTTCCTAACATTGTAGAACATGTCAGTGATAAGAAGATTTTTTTTTACTCTTGGAAAAAAATGACCACCTTTGCTTCTTAGGTTGTGCTTTGATGAAATAAAAATTAAAAACAAATAACTTTCGATTAATGTTATATTTTGATTAATTGAACTTATCTGAAATTCTTGAAATTTTAGTTTAGAAGGATAAAATTATATAAGAAATTTTTTTATTTTAACATAATGAAGAATACTTTTTATAATCTAATAATAATAGTCTTGATTACTATAAGAATTACTTGATTTTGTTTTATAAGCTCATAATAAAGGCATCCATTATTATTAGGTTGAACATACTATATATATTTATATTTTTCATAATTATCTTTGTAGACTTGTTTAAGATATGGTCGGACCTTAAATATAATATCTTTAATAAAAAATTATGCTTAGATTGATATTTATATCCATATATTGTTGTTACATATCGATTATGCACATTAAATGTATTTTATTCTACTAGTTCTATTTCACACACATTAATTTCAAGTTGAAATTTAATTTTAATTTTAATGATTACTGATTTGATTTATGTAAGTGATAAAGTGTCTTTTTTAAGAAGGATGATTAAAGTATTGCTTATTATTTAATCAATAATTTATTACGGATTATTAGTTTATTCCAAAAGTATTTTTCCAACGAAACCTAATTTGACAAAATAATTATATAAACCAAATAATACAAATATTTACTTTTAAAAACAGATGAAAACTCTCATTAATTCCATTATTTATCACTCATATTCTTAATTTTGTTGAGTTTGATGTTTTTTTTTTTCATATTGAATATCAAAGTGATTCATTTCCATTTTCATAAAAGTTAGGACGTAAGAATTTGTTGCACCTTATGTACATAAGAATTGGTCGTTGGGTAAAATTTACCGAAAGAGTTTAGTTTTTGTAATTGGGTTATGTTGGAAAAAATTATTTATTTCATATTCAAAAGAATTAAATATGTTTTTGATTCTTCAAATTTCAGTAAAATATGAAATTAATCTCTTTTCAAAATTTTTAACCAATTTAGTCTTTCATCTTTAAAAATGCGTGAATTTAGTCTTTTTAATCAAATTTTGTTAAGTTTATCTAACGTTTGAAACGCATTTTATAATAGTATTTGAATTGTTTACACAGTTTGACACATTTTTGCTTCAATGTTAACTTAAATATTATTATAAAATGCGTCTAAAATGTCAAATAAACTTAACAAAAATTGATAAGAAGGACTAAATCCATAAATTTCTACAGATAAAGAACTAAATTGGTATAAAATTTCAAAAATAGACTAATTTCAAAATTTACTGAAATTTGAGAAATCAAAAATATATTTAACCTTATTAAAAAAGACAAAAACTGTGTTAATAATGTAGATTGTCTCTTCCTTCACATGGACTATGACACCTTAAAAAAATCAAATACACATCAAACATGCTTGGAGTTAACCATAATCAACATCGATTATGATATGCACCACCTCACAAAAATTTATGTAGATAAAAAATTATTAAAATAGTATAGATAGATTAAGATTTTAAATTGTTCACAATTCATATATTACCTGATAAGTATCTCATTTTAAATGTTGAAATTTCTTTAGCAAACAATCTTTGTCAGCTCAATAATATTAAAGTATATAACAAGATATAATCCATAAGATGAAAAGAAAAACATTTCGATCCTAAAACAATACTTAGTCTTTCTCAAAAAATTTTGACAGCAATTTATTAATTAATTTTAATTTTAAATGAATCCAAATGTTTATTATATTTATTACTGGAAAAGAGACACTTCCAATCTCTAGCTGTTTTACAATGTATTTTATATCGTTGAAGTGTCTATGCACTTTTTCATGTCTAGAAATTTATTTTTTATTTTTGATATATAATTAAGAATACAATAAAAATATAAAATATTTACATCAAAAAAGAAAATAACTTTCGTATATTATTATTTTTTTAATTTTTAAATATAATTGAAAATAAAATTATAATTGGAAATGTGTAAAAAAATTATTTATATATTGTTATAGATATAATATCTTTTAATCTTGGATGTTAACTAATTTAACTATTTAAATAATTATACGTGTCATGTTATAATAACTTAAATAATTTATTTTATGAATAAATAACTTATTTAGATATTGTTTAAACTTAACAAATTTATGGTAATATTTTATAATATTACACTTAGTTTTTCAAATTTTTATTATTTATTTTTTATCATCATTCAGCCATGTCTTCTTCTTAATGGTTCTCACGTCTCAACTTTCTGCAACGGAATATTAATTCCCCGCAACAAGTAGTTGAATTAAGTTGGCACCATACCAACTTCAAATGGTTTTTGATTGAATGTGTTCAAAAGTACATAACGATCCAAATTAAACCATGTCATTCTGATATTTCTTGTTACATCTCTGAATAGCCACATTTATAACTCAGTCAACAAAGCAAATAATGCAAGAAAATGAAAATTCTATTATTGGTTTATTCTGAATTGCCAAATGAAACTGAACTTCTAGATTGATCTCTCTTCTAAGCAAAAGGGGTATCTGTATGAAAACCATAGACCAAGCTTTTTCCATCATAACATATCATATCACCGAACCGTTGCTATGTCAAGGGTGCTTCCGCTGGGTTGAAAGAGATTTTCCACCAGTTGCAATCAATTCAGAAAAGATAGCTTGCCTAGTAATCCCTTTCACATTCCCTTTTACTCTTTTTTCCCTTCCAAGTAACAAACACCACAAAAATGTTCATGAATCCAAACGTGTCAGTTATCCAAGCCATGTGAAAAACTCAAGTGTTTCAAAATAATTTTCAATAAAAACTATGTAATCCTGATTTTCTATTATGAATATACGTAAAAACAAAGTCGATTCGTCTAGTTTACTTAACAAAAACTTTTACTAGTTTTTCAAATAGTGTAACTGTGTAGGGTGTATCATAATTGGTAGTTAATTGATTGTTCCTACATAGCTCTGATGTAAGGGTCTCTTCGAGGATGCTATGCCACCTTTCTCCAACTGGCTTTGATTGGTCTAGAGGGGTCTTCAAAGCCTTAACCAAAAAGGGATAGTAACACATCCAAAATGGTTCATGTTTAATGCACCATTTTACCAACTTAAATATCATGACTTTATGATGTAACAGGTTTTCCCAAGTCCTATATAAGTTCACCTCTTGCCTCTACCTTTGAACAATTCAGTGCCAATCAACACAGATCTCTTTAGTCTGTTTAGTCATTTCGTTAGTAACATAAACATTTTATATTCTGTTGAAATGGCACCTTTTGGTAGATTCACTGCTGAAATTTTGATGACAGTGATGATTGTGGGTATGTTTTGTGTGACCAACATTGTGGCACAGGATTCAGAGATTGCTCCCACTGGGCAATTGGAGACTGGAGCTGGGTTTGCTTTGCCTGTTTCTGCTGTGATCATGTGTTCTTCTGTGTTGGCGTCTCTTGTGGCATTCATGTTGCAGTGAATTGGAAGACACTGGTTCTGGAATTTGTCACTTTCTGGGGTTAAACTTTGTTTATGGATTAAAATTGATATGTTTGTCTGTACTTTATGCTTGCTTGTTGAAAATGGTACTGTATCTGTTGGAATTTTGTAAGATTAGCTTTGTGATGAGTTACAGCTACAGCATGTAATTTCTACTCAGCTATTGGTGTGAGCTGATATATTAATGTAATTGTTAAGCTCCTTGTAATTGATGAGTTTTGTTGTTTCAGTTTATCAAATTCTTCAAAAGTCACTCTCTTGTAGCATCCTTCTTTGAAGAATAGTCCAACTTTATCCATAAGTATAATAACTTGATAAGTAATCAAACCAAACTTTATAAATTTGGATCTTCAATCTTAGAAGTCATGTAATATTTTTTTTATAATATTTCCCACTTCTACAAGCTCCTGTAATGAGATACTTGCTAGATTAGATATGCTTCAAGTATGAGGTAAATTTTCTACTATTCTATTGAGTTGTATATACAATCTGTTCCACTATTTTGTATACCTTGGCGATCCCAATGTGACGTTATTGTACAAATTGATGAATTGGCTAAAACAGCAGCACTAAGCTACCCTTTCTTTCAACTGTTAAATATTGAAAGAAAGTGTGATACAAAGAAAATGAAGTTGTTCAAGAAGCAGTACCCTTGGATTCCTCCATATCCAGTGCATGTTCTGCCACCATTATGCATGAATCTGCTTCAAGAGATGAAACTGAGGCCTTGTCTTTGGTTGAACTTGAAATCTCCTTGGTTGAATTGAGCATTTCTGTTGTGCATTGCACATCTGGTGTTATCCCAACCTGATCTATGTCATGAAGTGCTGGTGATAGATATTTTGCCACTGTGACAAACAGGGCTGATCCATCATGAAGCTCAGTGACACTCTGAAATTAGTATCATGAATACAAATCAGTAACTCTTGTTTCATGATTTGGCTTGTGGAAATCTTGTATAGAATAGATTTGAATACTTAAGACATCCTTCTATGATAAACATAAATATAAACGAATCATAGTACCTGAATCTTTCCTTTACCAAATGTTTTGCGCCCCACGAGAATAGCTCGACCGTTATCATGTAATGCCCCAGCTAAAATTTCACTGGCACTTGCACTTCCCTCATTGACCTGTGAAGGATACAAACAAAATTTTCAGTTCATTAATCTAGTCATGTCAGCAAAGGAAACTATGATGCTCATAGAAAACCAAAATGTGTCTGGTTTATGTTTGAGAAACATTTGGATATTACAATAAGTACTCACAATCACCACTAGTGGATCATGTGTTATAGCATGTCCATTGACCATATTAATGGGTAACATGTTCCCGTCTCTATCGATTGTGTTCACCAGAGTCTCATCTCCATCTAGCCACATCTGTGCAACATCAAGGCCAGCTTTTACCAAGCCACCCTGCAACAAATTTTCAGGAAAAAGGAGGAAAACACTTTCAAGTTACTTTATTCCAGAGAAAAGATAACAACACTATCCGTGGAAATTTCTATAAAAAAATAGTGAATTACAGGATTGTTGCGAAGATCTAGTATGTATGAGTGCACTCCTTGATTTTCCAGTTCCTGAATGGCATTCCTCATGTCTTCAGCAGCAGTCTGTCAGTATAGAACAAGATAAGAAATTGGTATTTGATTTAGATATTTTCTCTTTTAACGATGTGGTTTGGTTCAGTTTTAGCACAAATAATTTGAAAAAACAAAATGGTTAAGAAAAGAGTTGTTCATTAACATATAGCAGATACAAAATTGAAATTTTATTTGATAGTTGATTCTTTGCTAACCTGAGAGAATGCTGACAATTTCACATAGCCTGTTTTTGTGAGATGACCATCTGGGGATCTATGAGGGATGATAGCACTTGATATTGGAGAGAGCTTGATTAACTCCCTAGGAAGTTTGACCTTCAATTATATCAGATCACAACTAATTAAAATGCTGTGAATTTAAGTTCAATTAAACTAAAAATGAAGAAATGAGTAAACATTTGAAGTATCAGAATCACTAAAATTTCAACATTACCTCTCGGATATAAGATCCTCTCCCTGAGTCTTTGACCTGCAGAAGAAACTGCTAAATTAGTTTCTAGAAAGCTTGTGAAGAATTAAAGGGTTAAGCTATTTCCTAATGTACTCTCATATACTATTTTTTGAATGAATAAAAATAAATGATAGTTGAAAGTTGAACTCTATCCAGCAATAAAAGTCCATTGTTTCAAAGTTAGTCCATGAAAATTTGTCAGAGGCTTATATTAAGGAAGTATGACAGTTACATAATGAACCTTTACTGTCACAGTGGTTCCAGCATTCCCTCTAAGCCTTTGTGCTGCAGTTTCACTATCAATGCCATCAAGCCTCTCACCTGCACAATCCAAATATTTTCAAACAAAGAAAATCACACCTGCTTCACCTCAGAGATTACACTGATAAAATCTGACAGTGACACCAGCTGAAAATTTATGAAGCATGCAAAGCAGAAAATTGTATTCAGGGCTTGAGGAAGAGATTCAGGATAGTGTTATATTATGTCCCAAACCAAGATAATGATATTTTCCATAATACTTTTTTCTACATCAATTCAATCTATTCAGTATTAACCATGCAAACTCTACCACCTTTGAAAAAGTCATAATGGTTTTCAATGATAAATTGCAGAAAACTAGATGCTAACAGCTTCATAATCAAGAAGAAAAATAAATATACATGATCAGTACCATTTATCTCAATCAATTCATCTCCTTGATGTATACCAGCACGAGCAGCTGGACTGCCATCTATGCAAGACAAGACAATCTGTGATTTCAATTAAAACAAGTAATTAGGAAAATTAATACAGGTTCATTATCAGGAGTTGTTGATGTATAATTATTATTACATGACTGATATATAGCTCTTGTTGTTGCTGCCAATAACCTTTGGAGTTTAATTTTGTCACACTACCAATATAGAGATTTTTATATTCTCAAAGAATTGAAAATCATCCTAAATATGACTTCTATATCACTTATTGGAGAAGTGAATAATTGTCAATTATATGACAATACATAGTTGTATGACAATGTAATAACCTTTACATATCCAATTAAACTATAACTTCAAATGGGAAATTGAAATTAAAAACTGTCAAAGGGGTAGGGGTCAATATCTAATTAAATGAACAATTAGCATAAAATTCAAGGAAATTTTCTTTGCAAGTCACTGACCAAGTGTCCTGTTCTTGGTTCAACATTTATGAAGAGGCCCACTCCTTGTAAGTTCCCATCACTTCCAATTCTAAACCCTTGGTATTCCTGCAAGTAGAAACCACTGTTAAACACTACAACTAAATACGACTTTTAAATAGACTTGTTGATTCATGAAAAGTATCATTATTAAACTACAGTATATTTCATATGGAAGCAATACACCAGAATAGGCATCATAAATTACTATAAATTGGACTTATGATACAATGATACTGGTATATTATAATCTTTTTATTATATTTTAAAACATCAAAAGTTAGTGTGAGTATATCCTGAAGGCACAGTATAGAGACAGTAAAAAAACTCGACAGAGAATCTAAATTCACAAAAAAGTTAGATTAATAATCCTGAAAGTTGAAATAATAGTTGTAATACCTTTGGGCTAATAATTCGAGTGAAAGGATCTCCAAGGGTAGAAAGCATTCCACGGATTTTTGTGTATGCAGCATCAGCTGAGTTCAGGGGAAACATTTCCACCATGGTTTGCTGCAACTTCAAATCCCAATCTGCAAAAAACAGTGTCTGTTATTATTGATCCATGCCAATAATAATATATATTTATGCAATCTTTTTGAGTGAAACTGATCATGAAGGAAAAGGTAAAGTGATGAGAAATACCTTGATGATTAAATGTAGGGTCAACAAATGTTTCTCGAATTAAACCCCATGCCTCCACAAGAGTTCTTTGAACTGCATTTACCTACCAAACAAACCTTTTTACACTCAGCACTGTTCGTGTTGAAGGTATGAACAAACTCTACAATTATCAGTTTCTCTGCTTAAAGCTCAATACTATCACTGAACTGATAATTGCAAGCTATAGGCTTTTATCTAAAAATAATTTATCACTTTGTACGATTTTGGAAGTAAAAATAAAGTTGAAATAAAATTATATTTAGACTTTACTAACCAAACAAATATTGTCAAATATTAATTAAATTATTTATAATACAAATTTTCATGAAAAAATACATTTTAAATAAGTTAAAAAAGCATAAGAAAAAAAAATACATTTATAATATTAATTCTGTAAATTTTCTATTTCATGATCATATTTTTTAAGACAAAACAATATCACTTTTACATTTTACATTATCATTAAATAAAAAATTAATATATATTTTTTTTATAGTAATTACCTTATAAGTTATATTTATCTTTGTTTTTAACTTTTTTACATTAAAATACATACAAATTTAACACATTTAACAAATAATTCATATATATATATATATATATATATATATATATATATATATATATATATATATATATTCTTTCAAATTAAGAACATGCTTATTTTTTCTAAATTAAAAATAAATATTTTTTAATTTTTATAATTTTTATAATTTGAAAAATTATATATATATATAATTTTTATAATTTTGAATAGTTTTAATTATATGGCTAATAATTACAATTGTTTACATAATAATATATCCCAGTTTTCTATTATGTCAAGTTTGCTTTCATTTCAGAATATAGTCTAACAACATTCAAAATGGAAAACTAAACACAAACTTAATTCATAATTTACTAAATCGATTTACAGTTATCAGTGAAGAAAAATTTCATTCATACTTTTTGTAACTAACGAGAGTAGTATTATTATAACAGGTATATAATAAAAACCTATTACGATTTGTAAAAAAAAAATTGGTTTAATTAGTCGGATGATCCACACTTTTGTTCAAATGTGTCAGTTTGGTATTCACTTCTAAAAATGTATCAATCTAGTCTAAACCTTTTAAAAAGTGTCTTGATCAGATCCCTTTCAAACAAAAATTATTAAAACAGTTAACTTAATTCATAACTTTTACTACTAAATTTGAAATAAATATCAATATTTAATTTTGTAAGTTATTTTAAATATTAATATTGTTAATGATGATAATATCTTTTTGCTAAAAAAGATCTCAGACATTTTTCTAAAAATTAAGATTCAATTAATATATTTTTAAAAGCTAATATAAGACATTTAAATGAAAGTAAGTATCTCCCAATTGAAAAAAAATTCTAAGAGTGAATGACCTCAGGCGCCCGTGAAACGGGAAAAGCAACGGTGAGGGACTCCGCCAGCGCAGCGGGGGAGTGGCCGAACACAGAGCACAAAAGCGCGGCGGAAACGCCAAACCCAAACGCGCTTTTCCCTGCAGACTCAATCCACCCCTCTCTCTCGCCGCACTTCGTCTTCAGTTTCTTCTCCTCGCATGTCCACGTCGGAAACCACAATCTACGCGGAAACAAAACTTCCCAAGTGGGTTTTCCCAGTTTTAACGGAATCTTGGCTCTGACATCGAAATTCTGACAAAGATTCTTCATTTTCCTTTTCTTAAAATTTGTTTGCTGGAATGGTTATGTTAGAAAGAAAGTGTTGGTGGTGACCGTTAAGTTGTGTTCGATGTGGTTTGTTAAGACTTGGGTGTGGGACCCACTTGAATCTTTTTGGGTTGTGGCTGTGCTTTGCTGGTAGATCCTCTGAGCATGCGTGTACGTATCTCAGTTTCAGAAAAATCAACTCTTTCTTGTTTTTAATTTATTATAAGACTACACGTAGACAAGAATAATGTTCTCGAGTCTCAAAAATATGAAAAACGAGCTAGTTTGGCTAATAAGTATTTTTTTATTTATTTAAATTGAATTGTTATTTTTGTTCGGGTTATTTAGTTTGTGAAATAAGTTAGATTCGACTAAACTGTAAGTTTATGAAATGATTTATATTTAATCAAATCATTATATTTGAAAAACTTAATATAAAATTGAGTTAAACAAAAAAATGTTTAACATCGAAAATAACTAGCTTATTTAATATTTAACTTTTGCCTTTTTTATATAAAAAGTGTAATTTAATATTGAAAATATTGTTGTAGTTTTATTTTATTTTTCTTTCTTTCTATAATATAATTTTTTCACTTTTCTCTGTTTATGTTATTTTTCTTGTTTTTTTAATTTTTTCCATCTCGCCTAAACTCATTGAATAATTAGGTAAATTTTATTATTTTTTTTTTTTTTTTTTTTAATATAGGGCACACATAGAGACCAACACATACATTAATGCAATAAAAAAGTAAAAACTGAATAAAAATAGAAATATATCATTTAACTAAGTAATAAATGCCAAAAATCAATAAAGATTCATAGAAAACTCTGGTACTTTTGTTTGTAATTTATGTTATTTCATATTGATTCTTCCTAAATCTAAGACAAATGAGTTTCAATCACATGCTTCCAAGTTTTGACTTAAAGAAATCATTTGATCCTTATTTTGTGTGTTTTTCAGGTAGATTAAAGAAAAAGAGAGAGGAAAGACCTTAAGGAAGAAATCAAATACAGTGAGAAAATGAGAAATGTTGCCAAGGTCGCTTAAACCAAAGCAATCTTGCCCAAGCGAGAGCTTGGAACGCCAATCTCGCCAAAGCAAAGAAGGATCTCGCCTAAGTGAGATCTTTTGCAGAGGAAATCATCACTTGCCGCCTTTCTTACTCAAGCGAGCTTGAGCTCGCCTAAGTGAGAGTTCGTGAAGAAGTCATCATCATCTTTTCAATTCTCGCCCAAGCAAGACCTTTCTTCAACCTGAAGAACTTTATCTCGCCTAAGCGAGAATGAGTGGCTCGAGCGAGACTTCGTGAAGTATATATACTCCTTGAATCAGAAGAGTGGGGAGATCTTTGGTGAGCACATTTGTACGAGTTCTGGAGCATCAAATAGTAGAGAGATCTTCATTTTATTCTTCTTCTTTTCTAGTTCTTAGGTTTTGATGGCTACCATGAGTGGCTAATCTCTTTCCTTGGGATTGAAGATTGAATGTAATCGACTCAAACGTGGATGTAATCTGGTGATATTTATATATAGCATTTCTGTTTCTACTCAATATTGGTATTATTGTTCTGTTCTTAATGCTTGAATCTATCTGATCAATACATTTCATGATTTTGATTTTTAGATCTGACTGGAAAGTATTTCTGAAAATTTGATTTGAACAACGATACTTCATATACTGTGATGATAGGAATAGATCTCAATATATCAATTGCTTATAACACTCGACTGTAATGCTGAATAGTTTGCTGAATAGTTTGCTGAATATGTGAGGAATCAATATTCAGGGAACTAATCTTATGAATTTTATACGCGAAGAATCGGTATAAATGATTTTTGGATGTTGCATCAATATTGGTATTTTCAGATGTTATGTATTATATTCATCCAGATTACAGACAAGAGAGATAGATTAAATTCAATCCCAGTTTCTTTTACTAAATTTTTTAAAATTTTTTCGCTTTTACTATCTTGTTTTTATGCAATAGTCAATGATAAATCAAATTAAAATCTTTGTACATATGCTAATTGAAATGATCATTTATTTTTATTGAATTCGCTCCTAGTGAGTTTGATACTCTTATTTAAAATTATTATACTACAATTGATTTTTGGTACAATAAGATATTTTTGCTTGACTTTTTTTAATTAGAACAAATGTATGTTGTTTAAATGAGGCATACTCACTCGAATAATATCTATTAACCAAAATAAGAGAAGATCAGTCGGTAAAGTTGTGAACACGTATATTTGAGCATTATTCTATATTTTATTAAACAATAACCATTTAAGAGGAGAGAGAATTGATTCAATATTTTTCTTGATTGAGAGTTCAAACTAGCATATAACATTACCACAAAAACATGTATTTCCTGCTGTTTTTTTTTTTTTGAAAACTTTTCAAATAAATTACTTTTAAATTTATTTGTGAATAATAATTTTTAAGAAATTTTTCAATTTTCTTACATAAATTTTTGACACAAAATTCTTACCAATTTTCCTGCATCTTATTTATTATTTGATTATTTTTTATTAATATTTACAAATTATGTGAATCTTCACAGGTTTCATTTTCCTTTTAAGGGGTGGATATATTTGTTCTTTTTTCCTTTTACGGGTTAATCATTTTGATTAATTTTTATTAATATTCTTATTTTTTCACTTATATTTGTTCTTTTTCCTCCTCCTAATTGGTAAGCATTATCCTTCTTTCTTTATTTTTTCTTTCACTTTCTATCTCGTTCATGTTTCACTTCTTTATTCTTCTTCCACTTTCTATTCGTTCATGTTTCATTGTTGGATTTAGAAGATTTTGTTCTTCTGCTCCTAATCTGCATTTGCTCCTAATTTGTATTTGATCGTGGTCTTTTAATTGATTAATGGTATAATTACTGATTTCATTCCCTAAATTTTTAGTTTAGTTCAATTTGGTCTTCATATTTTTTGTTAGTTCAATTTAGTACCTCAATTATTGAAAATGATTCAATTTAGTATTCACCGTTAAGTTAGAGTTAACATCGTGTTCGTACATAACACATGTCAAACTGTGAAATTTTTTACTTTTTTTTTTAATTTTTAAAAATTTATAATCTGCCACGTGTCATGTTACTGTCATGCCACGTGGAAGTTTACCGTCATGACACGTGACAGTGGTAAAACTTATTTTCAATTTAGTCTTCTATTTAAAAATTTTTGTTCAATTTACTATTCTTATTTTTTGAAATGATCCAATTTTGTTATTTTCAATTTAAAACCAAATTAGTAAATAAACTTAATTACAACTTATATATACATGTTACAATAATTTTTTTTAATATATACATCAAATCACTTCATCTAAATGCTCAAGTTATTTTATTTTTTATATTTTTACCTTTATATTTTTTTACACTTAAATTTTTTTACACTTGTGACCAAATTGAGATTAAAAAAAATTTGAACCAAATATGAATCCAAAGATATCGAAAAGACACATGATAACTTTCCCTTGCCGCCAATATTAAATGCTTCATATTCATTCCCAACTTAATCATTTCAAATAAAGAAAAAAGAAATAATAGTAACTATGCCAATATTATACGCTTCATATTCATTCCCAGCGTAATCATTTCAAAACAAAAAAATAATAGTAACTATAAACTATGGTCAACCTAAATACATAATAAACCAAATAATGATTTAAACATTATTATAATAATTAGATAATTTTATTTGTCCTATACTATATGTAACCAAAAATCAAAATTGACAGTAACACACAAAAGCAAAAAAGAGGACCCGTGCATAGACACGGGTCTCATACTAGTTGAGATTAAAAAAAAAACATCAAATTTAAAACATATATTTAAAATTACATATTAAATTATATAGATATAAAAAAATTTAGGAGACCATAACCTCCTTTGTCATATCCAAGATCCACCAATAGATTTAAGAATAAATTTTTATTTGGAAATGGAATGAGATAATAAATCTCCTATATTTTCATCCCATTGTTTTCCTATTTTATTATAATATATTCAAAATATATTTTAAAGTATGGAATTGACGTTTAAGTTGCGTAATTCCAACTACAATTTTAGATTATGTAATTTTAAACATAATTACATAATTATAATTAAAAATATAATTCTAGGTTATGTAAGCTAGAACAATATTAAAAATTATAAAATTTAAAATAAGATTATTTAATTTTTGTATAATATAATGTGATATATAACTTTAAATTATCTAATTTGAAAAATAATTATTTTAAATTATATTGTTTAAAATATAATATAATTATTTTAGATGTAGGTATAATTTCTTATACTTTGCAGAGAAAAAAAAATCGTGAGATGTAGAAAAATCCCTCAATTTATGAGAGTGCTGGAAGAAAAAAAACTTCCAAACCATGTGTAGGGGCAGGGAGGCCCAATCCATTTCCTGACCTCGCAAATATACACCACAAACAGGTACTTTCTTGCTGCACCTCCATACGTTTCTTTCTGCACGTACACATAAAAAGAGACTTCCTTCTTTTTCGCTTTTTAGGTTGTACCATTTATGAATAAAAAATAATGTCAAATTTTGTGTAATTCAAATGTTTTTCATATTATATAATCCATAATTCATGATGTAAAAATATAACTTTCAAAAGTTGAAGAAAGTTAATAAAAAATAATTTCGGAATTGCACAATTTAGGAGTAGAAGTCATTTGACTTCTTCCTGCACCCCATTTTTTTATTTGAACCCTCTAAAATTTGAAAGTTTCAACTTACTCTTCATTAAAATTATAATAAAAGTTTCTATATTTTATTTTAATATTTTTGAATTAGATATTTATGAAAATATTTTCAGATTTGGAATATAATTTTTTTTTTAAAACAAGTATTTCGGAAAAATATTTTTGAATCTAAAAATTATCTTCCCGAATATTTGTCTGAAAATTCTTTTCGAAACGACTATTTCAGAATATATTTTCGAATCTCTGAAATATGTTCCGAAATGTTCATAAAAATATTTCCGGAACGATGAATATCCAGAACCCACATTGTTCTTTTTTTAATTAGTGTTGTGTGGGTTCAAACATGAAAATATCCATATTTTTTACAATTGAACACGACATTGTCCATGATTTTTATGATTTTTTCGGATCTCTCCATCATCAATCATCCTTCGACCTTCTTCCTCCATTAAAAAAAAAAAAAAAAAAAAAAAGCAACGCATAATCATTCATTAACCTTCATTTTTCATTCCCTGCAATACACAATCGGAGTTTTATCGTCTAAATTCCTGACCATGATAAGTTACCGCAAGTAGCAAAATAAGTTTAGATTTGTCAAATTTGATGAAAATGGATGAAGTCCATGTAGATATTTAGACATAAGCATCATAGTCCATATCAAAGTGGGGACACATATGTTTCCTATAAAGAACAAAGAATGTAACCCCACAGAATTAACAGATATTGTAACTACTTTTCATACCCTTTCCCTTGATACCCTTATATCATGGACTAAAATATAATCACACACACGATTATATATGCATGCAAATTTATAGTGAAATGAATTCCTTTTCACCCCTATTTCTGTAACCCTATAAAAGTTTCACACACCCCAAGTCCCTCATCACACACACAAACACATCACACGATTGTTGGCTTTACATGCCCATATTGACAATTAATGTGAAAATTCTGCAACGGAATATAAATAAGAAAGTTGACTGATATACCACAAAAACAAAACCTATGATACGAATATTAAGTCTTAAAGTTTTATATCAAAAGTGGTGTTAGATTTTTGAACAATTTATACCTTAAAAATGGTTAATTTCTTCTATCTATTTGGATAAAAAAGAAATTTTTAAGAATAGTATGTACAAGTTTGAGCCAATAAAAGTGTGTTTAGTTAAATGGGTAGGACAAGTATTGGAGATACCACGTCAACTAGAGATAAAGTGAGTTTACAGTATATAAATAGGTGCAAATCTTACCTACAAACTGGTTTTGTAGGCTGAGTTAAACTTAAAATTAACTTCTTAATATGGTATCAAAGTTATGAGTTAAAGTTTATCCTAACAATGTTTGTTGTTTGTTATATTTATTGTGTCATTTTGTTATCGGGAGATTTATTGCTTGTTGGACTTCTCGTGTCACCTGTTATTAGACTGTTATCGGACCACCTATTAATGTTTAATCTCACGTTCGAAATATATTTGTCTCGGCGGGATTGGAGATCTCACATCAATTAGTGAGAAGACCAATTTATACTATATAAGTGACTGTAAATTTCATCTTATAAGTCAATTTTGCAGGATTAAATTAGACTTAAAATTTATTTTGTAACAATTATGTTTTATATATTGCGACAAAGACCCTTGATAAAAATCCCATTCACATTTTGTGGACAAGACTTTTAGGACACTTGTGGGGGGTAAAAACCACAATGAATCCAAGAGCTAATATGCTATGGAGGACATACCCAAAATTCTCCAATGCTAAGCCATTTAAGGTAAGAAACCCTCCATTTCCTAAACCAGCATTTATGGTTGTCATTAAAGGTGGCACATAAATTCCCTAGACATCCCACTAAGGACCAGTTGATGTCAGGGATTGTGATTGAAATGAAACAACTACCAATTGACATCCCTCCATCCAAAGAGAATTTCAGTTTTAAATTATCATGGCTTTGGGACTGCAACACCAGAAAACAATAAGGCCCTTGTAAATGTCAAAACATTTTGTGTAAGTCATTCAATTGGGACTAATATAAAGCTACATGTTTAATCCACTTTCCATCGTAAGGGGAGAAAAAAGTTAAAGCTTTGATTGGTGCTCAAGGATTTATTGATAGGGTATGGGAAAGAGGAAGATAAAGACACCTTCAGTTGCGGAGCAAGTAAAAGCAAAAGCCAGACAAAAAAGAGGTTCATCCATTCAAGAAACCATATCATTAATTTTTATTTTTAATTTTTTTAGCTTTTTTGTAATGTGTTATATAAAAATATAATATATTGATACTTTAAAAACCTTTTTAATGTATTTTAAAGAAACAGGTCGAAAAACAGTACAGAAAAATTTAGGAGTATTAAATACGTATAAGTCATGAGAGAAAAAATATTCACAAAAAAAGTGTTTAATGAAGACATACTCAATGAAAATTTTCATGCTTTGCATATTGAGTTCAATATACAGACTACAGTATTCCATAATATTAAAAAAGAAGTAAAACCTAAGATAACATCGTAATATATAATATTTGATAAATTATAATAATAATAAAGGAATCGGAGAGAATCCAAATTTATGATGAGATAGATAGCATATGATGTTATGAAAAGGAATATGAAGGGTACGTATTAAGAGGGAGAGAGAGATTTTGTTGCCTTGTCCTTCGCATTTGTATTGTAAGGTTCCAAAGCTAAAATCTGTTAAAAGAAAGATATCCCACTGCTATATTTTCACTTTATTGGGAAGAGGAGGGACCCCTCCACTCTCTCTTCTTTACACACTTTTCGAATCACCTTCCACAACATAAATAAATCAACTTAATTACTTTCAAAGCTATTCATGAAAATAAACAAGAGATTTTAAGCTTAATTCAAGCTTAATAAATGTAAACTATTAGTACTTTTATGTATGGGTGAAATATGTTTTTATCCCTTAACTTTGATTGAATTTTAAAATAAGTTAATTTCAAAATTTTAATTAAATTTTAGAAGTAGTCAACCGAAGCCATAAAGGCGTTTTTCTGCTCCGGTCACGCCTGAACTGAAGCCACAGATCTGCTTCCCGGCATTCCAGATTTGTTTCCCAACATTCTAGATCTGCTTCCCAGCGTTCCAGATCTGCCAGATGCGCGTTTTAGTTGGCTGCGTGAACATCGTTTATGCAGATCTGTGTTGATGATGTAGTTGCAGGAGGTAGACTCTCCGGAGAGGCTTCGTGTGAACGTGGAAGAGTGCTTCGTCAAAGGTGTTCGACTTCAGGCGCGGTGGTGGGCTGTGTTTCGTTCGACTCCAGGCGCTGCAGTGGAGGTTTCGTTCTTCTCCTTCGAGGCATGGTGGACCTGCTGCGTTTTTCGTGGATGAGGTGCTGCAATGGCTTCGTGAATGGTGGCTGGTCTGATGGAGGTGCAAGTGGCTTAGAGAGAAATGGAGCGGCAGAGAGAAATGGATAAGGAGATGGAGGGGACGAAAATCGACGGACGACAGCGGCAGCTGGTCGGCGACAGTGTCGGAACTGGTGGTGGCAGAGGGCGGCGCGACGTTCGTGCAGAGAGAATTGGGGAAGAAGATGAATAATGATCGGGGTTCGCGAATTGGGGATTTTAACAGGCTTTATGGCCTCGGTTATTCAAAGAACTGAGGCCTAAAGTGGCTCAATGACCTCGGTGAAAGGGGACCCGAAGCCAAAGGGGGCGGCGCTGATGAAATTATTAAATTAGAATTTCTGGGCAGGGTTATAGGCTTCGGTTCTATTTCAACCGAGGCCTAAAACAGCCCAATATTGTCTCAGTCCAAAAGCACCTGAGGCCAAATGTGTTCTTGCTGGTGACAATTTTAAAATTTTCATTTCTGGGCTGCCTAATAGGCTTCAGTTCTTAATGAACCGAGGCCTAACGGCACCGGTTGCTTGTAGAACCAAAGCAATATAGGTTGATGAAATTGCAAAATTGCCACCGCCTTCTTATAGGCTTCAGTTCCGCCATAACCGAAGCCTATAAGACGAGGTAAAATATCATATCTGTACTAATGACTAATTCCAAAATTCACTGAAAGTTAATGGACTAAAAACAATTTTTAACCCTTTATTTATATGCTACGTTTGATTTCTAACACTTTATGTTAAAGGTTGGACTTCTGAACATAAAATTTGTATTACCGAAAATTTTTCATGTAGTAAAATTGTGGGTGACTTATAAGATTTATATTTGAGTCTAACTCAATTTTAAAACTGGTTCATATATATAGAACAAAAGTTTCCTTATATGTCAATATGTCTAATAAAGTGTCAAATTATTAGGACCTTTTTAATGAATAAAAATAATATTTTTACATAGTTATGAATTCATAATAGTTTACAGAAACAAATTTCATGAATAGACACTGTTTCAAGTATTGAGGAATAAACTCAGAATATGGATGAAAGAAATGAAATATAAAAAGATTAAGATTTGGATTAAGCTAAGTAAAGTGGTAGATTGGGCAATGAAAAAAAAAACATGATCCGACAAAGTACAGTGAGGAAGTGAGGAATAAGATGAAGATTGAGGTTTGGTTGTAACATGAAATGAAAACAGGGAACATCACCTCAATTATCTTTATCAACAAAAAGATATAAGCCAGTGTGAGAAACTTTTTGTCACTTTTTTTAATTTTATATAACAAAAAATTATGCAAGAAATAATGTACAACATATATAGTATCATTTTGATTATTTCTTTTCTTATATCAGATACTTTATTATTATTCATATATCATAAGAGTCATACAACTGCTATAAATCTCATTTATGTATTCTTCTAAAATTATCTAATGAAATTTAAAATTTTATTTTAAAGATAGTGTGACTTGATTCTTATTCAAACTAAAAACCTAATTCATATATATAATATTATTCACTTGGTGTTATGCATAAATGGACCCCACCCCAGCTAGGAGCAGTACTTTACTTTTTGGGTATGTCTTTTTCTTGTAAACCTCTTTCATACAGTCATAAACGAATCTTGGCATTTTCTCATTGCATTACTTTAAATCTTATAACAGTTAGAAAAAATATGTAATATTTTAATATAGAAATATTACGAATATAAACCACCATTGTGAATCATAGTGGCATATCATGTTGTGTGCGAAATTCTGCTCAACCTGTTGCCAAATAATTATATTTCTTAAGCATACATTTTAAGATTTGATTTCCATTTCTTTTTTATCATGAGTGTTTTGTTGAAAAGGATAAAACATACTATTTTAAATGTTACATGTATACCATTTTATAGGTAAAGCAAACATATTAAAAAAAATTAACAAAGTATATACATACAACAAACAATTGCCATTAAATTAACATCTTGATCGGTGTCGGACAAAAATCCATGCCGATAAGCATCAATTTAATATCAGAATAATAATATTATAATTCTTTTTTTTTATTTTCATTCTTTACTTTATTTTTTACTTTTTAACGTGATTTAATATAAGTAAGTGATTTAATATAAGTAATTGATAATATAAACTAAATCATATCATAAAATAAAAGATAAAAATAAAAAAAATAGAATCAAATTATAATTTTTCTTTGACATTATTAACGTTGGAAATGCATGGCATGCATATCACTCAAACCGGTGTCAAAAATATAAACTTTTGGCTTAATATCACATTACCTAAAATTCAAATATAAATGGGATTTAGAATTCCGAATAAAAATATCATGAATATTTAAACTTTTTTATATAAAGATGGTAAGAAGCTTATTTATTTAGTTTTCTTTTTACAAACTTTCTGTTACCTATTGTAGTTACAAGCTTTAAAATCATGAAAATGTTAAGAATAATACTTTTTAATTTATTTCTGACTCTTTTTACCATATCATAATACTTATCATGTTTACACTTAGCTTGATAAGTGTGTAATGGTAAATGGGTTTTATGCATCATTCCTGGACTATAATATTAGTATTATTATCAAAGGTTTTGGACACTAAGCAACTGCAATCTGCAGCTACCTCTCAGACAAATTTATTTGTAATCAATTAGAATCTTAATGAAACAATCAGGAATCAAACTCGTGATTTTGGTTCTAATACTAATTGTTAGGATTGAGTGCTTATCATTAGATCAAAAATTATAATTATTAGTTAAGACGTAACTCTTTCTATTTGTGACTCGACCGATTGACCTTGCCATGAAAAAATTGTGCAACCCGTAACAATAATAATCACCATCACATGCTTGAACGTCATAACAATCATCGGTAAGAAATGTTATTATGACCATATACATCTTTCCTGCACAATCTAACCACAGAAACTGAAAAAAAAAAACAAAAACAAAAAACCAGTGGAGGTGATATTTTGGAGAATAAATTCAGACAACCTTGAGGCAGAAATTTTGGCAAAAACAGAAGTACTTATAACTCAATGTGTGAAGAAAGGTATTCCTTTTATCAAGGAGTATTGCAAGTGACTACACTAAAACTTGAATTAGAAGACAAAAAGTGTGGTCTTTATTTGAATTGTCCCTACTTTAGATGTAGTTGATATATAGCTTTTTCTGGTATGCTTATCTTATCCTTTTACTTTGTTTAGGGTTAAAAATGTGCAGTGTAATTCTTGTTCTACTTTTCTTCATAGCTAGGTAACATGATCACACCTAAAGTGTAGACAAAATGATTTTGGTATAATTTGATCGCAAAATTAACCACTCTTAACCTTCTGGTATCCAGGGATGACAAAGTAACCCTGGGGACAAATTTTATTATCCTATTCCTTTTTGAAAATAAAATTTTATTTCCATTCACATCCTATATTTAAAGGGTATGGAACTTTTTTCACATTCTCGTGTCCCATCGATGAGTATATTTCAACTTATTTTTTTTACTATTTTAATATTAATTAACTTTCATCTATATAAAATTACAGAAAAAAATAACACGATATTGTCAAATAAGATAAATAAAGGTGATGTTAATCTTATTCATTTTTAATATTTATATTTATTTAAATTAATATTAAATAAAGTAATACTAATTTATGTATGTTATGAATTTTTGTATTTTCATGACCACAAATAGCAAGTGTTATTTAGTTTTTTTTTTATTTCAGTAAAGAAGTACTGTGGGTGTTTCAACCCTAATACATATCTAAACACTTTTAATCTTCAAATCAATATTCACAAAAAACTCAACTTAGTGCTATATGAATATAGTTAGAGTGAATTCATGGAATTATCGTTTCACTCTATGCTATTCAAAAAATAAAAAAAACTTCCTAGCACAATGTAAGGGCCTCTAATCTCATTATACACAGTTCTTATAAACTTATAAGGATAAAATTCTCATGAATTCCTTGACAAAAGTCAGCAACATGAACTCCAGTAAAATGTTTTAAGGAAGTGTAATTTAGTTTTTTAATCTAAAGATCTAATTTAAGGATGTAAAATCTTATTCTCTTTCACTTTTGTATATAAATTTTCAAATTCATCTCTTCCATTCACACTTTCCTCATTTCTTTTTTTTTTTCATATTCATATTCTTGATCCACACACTTCTCATTAATTAAATGATGTTTCTCTTCCTCTAACATTAATATGAATAGCAAATTTTAGAAAATGAGAGTATGAAAATAAAGTTTTACTAACAAATTAAATTAGAATGTTTTACGAACTCCATTTGTCATGTACACATGCATGCACCAAATAAAGTATTGAAAAAAAAAAGTCCACTTTCAATTCCAACCATCACCAATTTGAAAGATTCAGTGTGAATAGAACACTGTATTTCCTTTGAAAAGTGATTCTCACTATTTTACCATTGCACGTTGATGATAGAAACCTCCACCTTATACCTTTTGTTCTCTTTTTGTATGAATGAATGTAAAAATAACATTTTTCCTTGTCGTTTTAACCTCAACTTTGGTTGGCGATAACGACCCGAGGCATCATAAGTAGGAGTAGTAACTTCGAATACAATCCAAGTAAATTCCATACATAAAAAAGAGACTTTTGTTTTATATCACTATGCAACATATTTGTTTGTTTTTGCTTTCCACCTTTCTTTTCCCATTCAAAAATTAAATTCGTTTAAGGTAAACATGAGGACCCCTTGTTCTTGTAATAAAAATGGTGAAAGTGATCTTTTTTAAAAGCTTTTTTGTACCAAAGGAAAAGTTTCTTCTTTTTATTTTCTTGTATTTGAGAAAGATATACATTATGATCGTTGAAATTATTATTTTCACACATTGTAGAGAAAGTGATGTTTTCTTCTTTCCCTTTTTTCTAAATTTTGCTCTTAAAGAAAACAACACTAGTCCCACCAAAGCAAAACATTCCTCCAACAAAATAATGTGATTCATTAGGCATCAGTCAAAAGACGATCATGTCCAAGTCTCCATCAAAATAATTAATTATCACCAACTTAATTTTACTATGTCAAGGCTTAAACTATATATATTTTCAATTTTTTTCATAAATAATTTTAGATATTATAACTTTGCTCGTGTATGGGAAATATTAATAGTTCAACCCTAATTATCACCCATGAAAATGTTAGGTTTTATAGAGGGGGTTTCACTGGAGAGATACAACTAGAGCTGTCAAAACGGATAATCCGACCCGGTTCAACCCACCACGAGTTGATGATTTGGTGAGCCAACCCAACCCGACTCACTTTTTAGCGAGCCGAAAAATCTCGAACCCGGCCCGACCCACTACGGATTGGCGGGTTAAACGGGTTGGCTCACGGGTTCACTTAATTAAAAAAAATACAATTTATTTATTTATTTTTTAGTCAAAACTAAATTATAATTAATTAAAATATAAATAAACTTTAATACAATCCAAATACAAACCAAAATCAAAAAAATACAAATTATTTATGTGTTGGCTAAAAAACCAACCTAACATGACCCGTATTGAAATTTGTAAAAAAATTTAAACCCAATCCCATGGTGAGCCGGGTTAGCTCGCGGGTTCCAACCCATTTTGACAGCTCTAAATACAACACTAATGAGACCTGAGTCTAACCATAAAAAGAATTGACACCACTCTCAACCCAAAACCTTAAGACAATGAGTCTATAGGTCTTTATTTTTATATAGTGCTCTACTTTCTCATTTTTAGTCAATGTGAAACTTAGACTCACACTTATTCTTAACAATCTCCCCCTCAAGGGTGAGTCCCTTCAACCACATTGGTACACTCTCCCTCCAGCGGAAACATTCCCAACCACGAGTACTCCTTTTCTGCCATTTTCTGTATCGTCGTTCTTCTTAACGAGATACGCTTTACTTGGGACCTTGGGCTCAAGTCTCATTGATGTTGTATCTTCCCAGTGAAACCCCTATATAAACCTAACAAGTAGTATCAAAGTCGATGGTTAAAACCGGCTCAGACGAGTGCAATATGGTCCTAGTATCGAAAGTCTTCCTGGCAAGGGTTCCAGATTGGGTTGAGAATAAAAATCCCAATCTTATTTTTGTAACTTTTATCCAAGATCCAAAAGTACATATTAATCTTGAAGGAATATTCATTTAATTCTCTTATTCATTATATTATCACATTTTATAGTTTCTTTATATTTTGACTGAGTTGAGGTTCCCAGAATCTTATACAAATAAATCTTTTTAAATCTTCATTAATAATTAAGTGACTAATTCTTGGAACTATCACTCAACCACTTAAGAATGTCATTTTCTCCTCTGAAAAAATCACGTTCTTTTCGGATAAAAAGATTATTATTTTATGGAGAATGCTAACCAGTATCACTGATTAGGGATAGTTAATTTGCATCAATTTCTTCATTTTTATATTAAAAGTTGAAATAATTAAATACATTAATTAAGATAGTATAAATGCATATAAAAAAAATTTATAAAGACAAAAATACTCTTTTAAAGTTTTAAATAATAACCTACTAATATAGTGAAATTTTTAAAGTCTCTACTAAAACATTTTACTTTTATTTCTTTTTTATAAATTTTGTAGATATTTAACACTATTGTTTTTATGGTTGTACGGTTAATTTAAACTTCTTTATATTTAATTATATTTAAATTTTAACAACATTAAAACAGTAATTTTATTATTTAATTATTTTTTAATTTTTATTGATGGACGTTAAATAAAATATGAAACACAAATGTATAACAATTATGGACATTTTTGTCTTTTAAATAAAATAAAATAAAATTAGATTAATTGTGATTAGATCAGATTTAATTTAATATTATACTTACCTATGTATTTCTTATAGAATTTAATACATAATAATTATCTTAACCAGTGCCTTAGTCACAGGTAGGGATGTCAAAAATATCCGTATCTGCAGGTATCCGCGGATAACGTTTATGGTATGCTTGTTTTCAAATGATGGAATCAAAATAAGAATACTTAGCACGTGACAATTGAGGTTTATTATTTGTTTATTTTGTTTATTTTTCAGGAATCAACCAGAGAAAGTAGTTTTGTTGATCAAAATACTAATTAAAGAATTTTAATTGTGTTAAACGTCATTTTATATTTACTTTTATAATTATTTGAACTTGTATCAACTTGAGTCTATTTGAACTTTATTTAAAGTTCATGACAGTGATGTATTTTATTTTATTTTATTTGAATTTATAATTAAATATTTATTTTTTGAATAATTTTGCAAACACTCGCGGGTACCCGTGGATACCCGCGAATATAAAAAAATTAGGCGGGTACCCGCATAACGGATACCTGACAGATATGGGTACGGGTACGGGACAGATATTTATCCAACGGGTAGGGTACGAGAGAGCTACTACCCGTATCCTACCCGTCCCGTTGACATCCCTAGTCACGGGTTAGTGAGACACTTATTTTATAAGTTAGTTTAATTAGATTGTTTGTTTATTATTTAGATGAACCGTAAAAAAAGAATAAGATTCCATGAATCAAGAAATGTGGCTACGAAGCTTTCCATGTTTAGAAGCACTTTTCAAAGGTTGTCCAATTGCGTTTGCACGCTCACTCACTTATAAATCGCGTTTCTTTAGCTTTTTCTTTGATTAAATATATGAAATAAATAGGATGTTAGCAAATAAACCATGATCAACTTTTATGGACAATTAATTGCATATAATACGCACCTAATTACATGCATTTGATTTGATAAAGGTAACCTTTAATCACTCTAGTTATCTCACTTATCATTTCTGGATGTTGGGTCTCTTCAGCTTCAAGCTTTTTCTCTCTCTTCACCAAAACAAAATTTCAACCATGTCACACGAACAGAGGAATAAGGACTTTCATTTTCTTTTCTTTTAAGTTTATTTTTGACATTATTAAAACCTATATAGCGTAAAATGAAAATTTTATTAATAAATTAAACTTAATTAGATTTCAAAGAAAGTTGATATCATGTAATATGTATAAAAAAATTTATATATAAGTTAAATTTAGTTAATAAAAAAATATTTTATTTTATCTTTATTTTCTTCTTTTTAAAATTACTTTAGAGAAGTTTTTTCACTTTCTTTCCCTTTTCTTCTTTGATAAAAAAAATAGTCGACTGATTCGAATTTATGTTACATATAATTTTTAGAAACATATATATTATAATGTAATTATTTATTTGTGGTTTTATTTTGTCGGAAAAAATATGTATAAATATATAATAGAATATTTTGGGTACTCTAACTCTTATATTCTTATATACACATGTATACAAAAATTTTCAAATACATAATATACATATATGGTAGTATGCCTTAAAGTTTATATTTTAAACAAAAAATCTACGAAGATTGTATTCCTACATAACAAAATTATCACAGGCTACAATAGGCTACAATATATAACTAAATAACATACCAAGAGGAGTATACAACACATTGATCTATTAAAATACTTAGAACAGAACACAAATTCTCTAATATAAGCTCACGTCATAAAATTTGTCTTCATATTTGTCTTCATATGCTTGTGGAGAACTCTTCGTCCTATTTAAACACCTACAATCAAGACAAACCTGACTATAGTGTGAACGAGGCCATGGCCCCCCAAATTTTTATAGTTTTAATATATTTAATATGTTTAAATATACTTTGAACCCCTAAAGTGAAATTGTAATTTATTTATGTTCCAAACTTTGATACATTTTTATTTTTAACCTTTAAAAACGAATGGACATATTCTTTTAATCTAATGACATTAAATTTATTTATCGTGTTAAACGACATTTTTGGTAAACATTTGAGCTGAAAAAAATGTTAAATGATATAAATAGTTTAAATACCAATATAAAACATCATTGACACGCCAAAAAAATTCAACACAGTTGGATTAAAAATATTATATCTTTTTTATTTTTAAGTTTAATGATCAAATTGTATTGAAGTTTGAGACAGAAAATAATTCAAATTTTGTATAAGTTAAGAGACCAAAAATATTTTTTAACCCCATTTAGTATGTTTTACACCTTCAAAAAAAATGTGTATCTATTTTGACACCCCAAAATAATTTCTGGAGATCCTTCGCTTCCCACGATAACTTTCTTAATAACTTTGAGAAGAATAATGTTGCTTCCATGAAATGTTTTCATATGTCAGTCGTCTTGATAGAAACTGAAAACTTTCTTAATCATTTATTTGTGTATATCTTGAATAACTTTTTTTCTTTCAAAGTTATGGTGATTATGGGTCGGAATTATTCGTTTTTTTTTCTCGTTCTCCTTGATTGGGGTCTCATTAACAAAGTTGTATCATCAGAATGATTGAAAGTGCCCGAAAATAGTCCTACTTATAGTGTAGTCCTTTTATAGTTAAAGGATCATAATTTTCTTTGAAAGTGAAGACAAGACAATTATTTTATTAAAAACTAACTTATAAAGCAGAAAACATGAAGATGCAATTTTAATCAATTATGCACGTCAAACAAAAGAAATTAAATCATTATGATGAGCAAGCACCAACTCTTTTTTCCCATTCTCTCGTTTCCTAGATATGGAATCAATTATATGATATACCTACTTTTCAGTATAGTCACCTACGAAACAACATATTTTGTTCAATCTTGACAAAATGTTAACATTTTTGTTATCATCAAAATATGTTTAGGACTTATTTAGATTAAAAATAATCTACAATTCCTATTTATTGTTACAAAGTGCACAAATTCATAACATAAAAATTATTATCAGTTTGAATAAATATAAATATTTGAAAGCTAATTTGTAGTGTAAGGATATACTAAACAATGTAAAAAATAACTTTTACATGAATTAAAAATACTTTCCAAGTAAATATACTATCATCATATATCAAAACAATATGAAGGTACTTTATTGACCTATTGTATATGGAATTTAGGTAATTTTTTCACATATTTTTGTATCATGAGCAACGATGAGTAAAAGTCCTTTTCTTAAATAGGCTTTTTAATTTTTTATTTTTCGAACAAACTAAATTCAACAACAATAACGCAATATATATAATTTCTCAACCTAGATTATTTTTTTAATAAGATTTTTATATTATTTCTAAGAAGAAAAAAAAAAGAATAAGTTGTCTCCTAATTTATCTAACTTATTACTTTTAACGTGTGTATAAGTTTAATTTAATTTATAAAGGAGCTCTTTTTTTTAAGGAAATCTTAATATTTAGTAAAATTTTTGTTGAGAATAAATGTCTACTTTTAAATGGCACAACAACATTTTTAATTATTCAAATAATTTCCAAGCATAAAACAAAATTTTTGAATAATGACAAATTTTAGTGACCAATTTAAATACCAATTTATAAACTAAAAATTATTAGTTACTAAAATAGTTAAAAAATATATATAATTGATCTCTAAATTTCAAAATTGGTAACTAGATAGTTTTTATTACTATGGATCTCTAAATTAGTCACTGACACTAGGTACCAAGTTTTGGTTAGTTATCAGTGGAATCGATTGTTAAGTTATTCTTTAATTAGAGAATTAAATTGGTCTCCAAACATATTTATAGTATTAAAATTGGTCATTATTTAAGAATTTGTTTATAATGATACTAGATGTTAAAATATAATTTAGATTATTTAAGTGGACTAAATATGTTAGATTTAACTTATTAAATACGGTTAAAATACCTTTTTGGTCCCAATTTTTGTAAAGTTTTGTCAAATTAGTCTTAATTTTATTTTTGTGCTCAAAACTACAAATTTTTTTTTGTAAATTTATAAATAGGTTCCAATTTTGGTCAATTTTATTCAATTTCGTCATTTTTTGCTAATACCGTTTAACTCATTAACAATCATAAACGGTGACTAAAAAAATAAAACAAAAATAAATAAAAAAACATGAAATAACATGTGGCAATCAATGTTCATGATCATTAATGATTTAAACGGTGTTAGCAAAAAAAACTAAATTGAATAAAATTGATGAAAATTAAGACCTATTTGAACACAAAACCAAAATTATGACTGATTTGACAAAGGTTGACGAAAATTGGAACAAAAAAGTTATTTTAACCTATAAATAATAACTCAAGGATTTATTAATCTATTAAAAAGTTAATAGGCGATAATTTGTTTATAATAATTCTATAATAAACAATTTTATTAAAAAAATAAAATAGGAGATAAATATTCAGACAAAAAATAATTTTATATTTTTTATTATAAAACAATTACTTTTTAATAGATTAATAAATTATTGTTTAACCTTTGATTTTTTTTTTGTATTTTTTTTCATTCACGTCTAATAAATATTTTTAATATATTTGTTAATATTATATAATAAATACTTTAATTTACTCTAATACTGAATAATAACTCAAATGACATATGTTAATCCCATATATTTCATAAATTAAAAAAATAACTTTTGTGCTTATTATATACGCAAATCACATAAGTTATCCATAAATTCTTGCCAATCTTATTATTGATTATGTTATCCACATTCATTAAGTGTTTTTCTTTGTATTAATAACTTATCAAGTGTGAGATTTCAAATGGTTTTCAATCTACTATTTTTAAATCACTTTTTCTCTATTTTTTTATCTTTTTTGTTGTACATGCATTCTCTTCTTAAAAGATCTAGGTATGGTGGATGAACTATCTTCAATATAAATGTTTTCAAGACCTTTGATAGCATCCTTAATTAGTCCAGCACTTCAAAAAACAATGATTAGGAATTTCAAGCAATTCCTTTTTCTTGAAATGTCATAAAAACTAGACATTTGGCATACATAAATAGAATTATTTCTCTTTATCATTTTCTTATAAACTAGTTTATCTTCCCAAGCACATATTTAAATTTTCCATAAACACTCCTCATATAAATAGAGGCAACATCACCTTCAAGTTTAGTTAAGATGACTTGTTTTGTTATTTGGTTGTAGAATCTATATAGTGTGTGTGTTCTTTTGTTTATGATTCTATGCAAGATTTGAATCGGTAACAAAAGTGATAGATCAAATTTATGTCCTAAGATTCTTTTTCGGGTTTTACTATATTCTTATAATTTGGTATACAACAATTATGAAAGAGAAAAATGTATGATTTAAAATTGTTCTTGATATATTTTTTTTTCTTTCTTCTTTGTTTTTGGTATTTTGGTTGAAGCAATTTTATTGCTCCTATTAATGTATTTCTTCTTTATGATAAAAAAAAGAAAAGTTTAATTCCAATACTCAAAATATGAGATTCGTGTCTAAATTCATAATCTTATTTTCTTTCTACCTCCAATGGGCTATAAATAACCTTTTTAAACTTCGTCACAAATTCATGTTGGATTGTTTATACATGCCGATAGAAAAAGGCATTAATACTTTGTATATGTATTTATTAACGAGGAGAAGAGAAAATACAAAACAAAATTGTAATACATGTTATTGATTATACACACATTTCTCTAAAATACTATTTCTTTTATGAGAGAAGAACTAAATACACTTTATTATTGTTAATTGATAGTTAGAATTAAGTGTAACTCAATTCCACAAAACCAGCTTCTGAAGTGAGGATTACACCCATTTATATATTGTAAATTGACCTTATCTCTAGTCGACGTGGGACTTTCAACAGTTAATTTAAAATTAAGTAAAAAAAACTTATATTAAAAGTAAGTAAAACAACTTAATTTAATTTCAAATTAACTATTCCGATTAACTAAGTATTCAAGTGTATCTATATATCTATTTATGTGTATGAATAAAAAGCTGTTGATTCGAGTCCAAGGAGGCAAAGATCTACTATGTAGGAATGTGAATACAAAAAGCATAATATCGCATTTAACATATTGTTGGGTGTTTGGTTGAATGTGTGCTGAATACATGGCTCACTAGATTAAGTAATTACATATGCTCAACTACCAACTATGAATTAGGAGCAGATTCAGTGACTTTTTTTGAAAGAGGTGGAAAAGAGATTATGAACAAAGAAAAAAATTGGGATATTCCAACCAAAAGATCCATTGTTTGTTTTCCTTAATCAACCTTAAGAGCAAGTAGCTGATGTTCGACTTTCGAAAATTTTGCAAAATAATTAGGATAAGTCGTATAGGAATATAACGACTTCATCTGAAGAAATCATGCACCCTCAACAAGTTCAAGGTTTACTGTAATGTTTGGATTTATTTTTCGAAATAGAAGTTGTTAAGGTATTTGACGACTTCAATGAAGTCATATGGGGTTAATGACTTTTGATTTGGCTAGACAATATGAAGTCGTTAACCCACATACGACTTTTACTTAAAGTAGTCAACCATGACGATTTTTATTTCAACAAAAAACAATCAAAACCATGAAGTTGTCTTGAAGATACACAACAACTTCTTCAAGTGAAGTTGTTACAGCCATGCACGATTTATCCATTGATCGTAATTATTTTGTAATCTGCTCATTTTGCGTAATATTTTTAAAAATCTGCCAGTAAAAATACCTGATATCTGTTTTATTTTGGATTATACATATACAGATAGGTCTATTTGTAAAGATGGTGCATGTACATGCATGGATTTATACCTGTGTTACGTATATTGTTATTTGAAAGTGTGTTAGGTATCTTTATTGTGACCCCTTTTTAGGATAGTGTTGATATTTTTGAACATACTTCCCCAAAAATAAATGAAATTCAGGCCATAATGATTGAGGATGGCATGTATTGACATTGAAGGACATATTGTGGGTATGGGTGGTTTTGAGATAGGGACTTCCCATAAAGGCATAAATGCCATGGAAATCAAAAAAGATGATGCTGAGAACAGAGAGAAGAGAGAGAGAGAGAGAGAGAGAGAGAGAGAGAGAGAAAGAAAGAACATAGTGGTGGGGTTCATCTCCTGAACAAACGGGTAGGATATTGATGGTCAATAAATGCTTTTTTTTCATTGTGTACTGTTTCACTTCATCTATTATTAGTAGCATTCTTCACACTCAGCAAGGAATCAGTAACCCACATGCAAATAGATTGTGTTTATTAAGGTAAAGTCTTTTAATCCTAGTTTAGTCCCTTCTTCTTTTTTTCTCTTTCAATCAACAACATTCATAACAGCTCACTGTAGTAAAGACAAAATCTGCAATTTTACATTATGAATACAGTAAGGTTACTCTTCATTCAAACTTACTATATATACATGACAAAATTACACTGTTGGTGCAAAGAACATTTTCTTCATAAAGCTTTAATTTTTAACTAAGCTTAACAGTGTCTTGTTATCGCACTTGGGAAGCTGAAACTTTGAAACTCTGATGTTGTCGTGTTCCTGTGTCGATAATTGTACACAGTATGCATGCATTATGCGTACTGTAACTTGTTTTTTATCAGTAAATTGAATACGTGTGTATAAGAAAAATTGTAACCAGTTTTCGTTGTGATTGAAGAGATGAGGTTAAGAAGTGAAAAAGGAAGGAGGGTGTGGTCAAAATTAAAGAAAAAATTGGCTGAAAGGTCGATTCAATGTACAGTTTATCCTTAGAAGGAAGAGAGGGGAAGAGATGCATGTACTGTAGGAGGCATCTGTACATGTTGCCAATCAGCCCAACCAGCACAACTTGGGCTCCACACCCTCACAGTTTTCAGCTCTATCTCTCTCACCTTTTCCCATTCCCTCTCTCTCTCTGTGAACATATACCTAAAGCTGCAAATCACATTTTTTTTGTTTCTTTTTCAATCAAGATGCATCATTTCTCTTTTGAAGTTTTCGGTTTTCAGATTTGGTTCTGAAAAAGCATTTACCAGATTATGGATCTATGTTTGATTCAGTAAACCTCATATCAAACCTGATATCGAACATCATTAAAAATGTTCAAAAGCTCACCTTAAACTTTATTTTTTTCTTTTTTCTTCAAAAACACACGTTTATATGTTAAAATTTTGTCTGAAAACTATTTAGCAGAAGCAATACTTATGGTGTTTTTGCAAACTCAGTTTAGAAACTTAAGTTTACGTAATTTAATCCAAAGATACCCTTATGTGAGTTGAAGCTGGGACCATTATGTTTTTTTATTTTTCAACCCTACCCTTAAATCTTTCGATATTCTCCTTTTTATAAAATTTGTATCTGTTTAATTTTCCTGAAAAAGCTAATCATTTGGTTTGAGTTTTCCGAGCAAGGGTGAATCTCGAATTGGTATATGTTCTATCTATCAACAAACACATCGTCTCCTCTTCCACTACGCAAAGCAAAAGGGCATCATGCACCCCCCAACAAAAAGCTGACGTAGGTTTTTAGCTTCACGGGTTGAAAAGGCTATCCAATGACCTACAGCTACAATCATAACAATATATATGCACCACAAACTTGTATGTAGCAACTTGATATCTTTTATATTTTTGTCATCACACACTCTTCAATCATGTAATGACACGTACGTACTTTGTTATGTCATTAAATCTCTTTCATTAAACTTGCGTTGTTCAATTTCAAAAATCACGTTCACATGTTAGTGTGTTTAATGAAAAAATTAATGAACAGTTTACAAAACATGCTCTCAGTTGCTGAATTTGTAGCAGGTAGAGCTTCAGCTCTCATCACCCTTGTTATCACATGATATAAACTTCATCATTTATGTGTGAAATCGTGGAATAATTGGAGAACACGTACCAAGAGGATCTTGATGAGAGAGCCAGTTGTCAAAGGAGAGAAAACCATGAAATGCCCCACAGGTATTTGTCCATGCACATTCATCATTGTTCATCAAAGTTTGAACTTTGATGAGGCCTACAGCCTCTGGATTTGAGAAAAAGAGGCTTTTCTTCATTTTCACCCTTCTTCCTGTTGATTTTGACAAGCAAGAATGCAACATATATAGCTCCTTTCTCGAGCATATAAGCACATATAACGTTATGATACAAACGTAGAAAGCAACAGTGAACTTTGCATATACATCCAAAAGTGCATAAAACCATTGAAATTTTTCAAAAGGTGCAATTCAAAATACAACTGAGCCTGCATAGGTTACTAGCTACTAAGCAATTCGCTTGAGTTTTATATGCTTTTGCAAAAAGCATATACAATGTGGTAATCATTGTCTACAATGCCTTGATCAACGTTAATGTGCAAAAAGAGAGAAATCTTACACATGAAAACAAAGTAAATGAAATTGGGTTTACACCTGGCTTTAAACCTTTGTAACCAGCGAGTCAATTCCATCAGAAAGGGAAGAAAACTCGGTGCTTATATATGGTTCTCAACTGGGAAGTCAAGGATATGTACTCATACCAAATTAATAGTTCACAAATTAACTAAGACTAAGAATAAGATAATTCACATGGAGACATATATATAAAGTAGAACCAGTTCCATTTTCCTTAATTATGTGTTTACTGCATGACATTAGTCATTGTCTTGTTCTACTTCAGATGCAGGCTCTTCTTCTTCTTCAAAGCCATCGATCCCATAAGCAGCATGGCCACTTCCAAAAGCTTTGATGTGATCTTTAAGAGACCTCTTGTGCTTGAAATCAGAGCCACAGATGCAATACCAAAGCTTCCCACAGTTCTTTTCATGGGTTCTCCAATCACCTCTCACTGCAAAAGCCTTACCACATTTTCTACACATGAAGGGCTTAATCCCATGCTTCCTCTTGTAGTGTGTTTGAAGAGTTCTGAAATCTTTAAGGGGCTTTGCTCTTGGGTGATCAATGTTGTTCCGGCATCCTGGGGAACAACAATAGCATGGAAGCCTAAGCATACCTGTTGGTTGGGTACCCCTCAGAGATTCAGGCCCTTTTCTGTACTGCGATCCATGCCCCCACATATGCATCTGACAAAACAAAGAAAACAAAACAAAAATTATGGATACCGCAAAAAGAAGATAACTAGGATAGAGAAAACTAGGCAAACATGATCAAAAGCTGCATTTGTTAATTGCATTTCGTGAGAATCTAAACATTAAATGAAAAATGAAAAACAAAAGCTGGTTAAACTTTACTAGTTTGAATTTTGGATTAAGCTGACTTAGAAAACAAAAGTTTCGGTAGCTACTTCTGTGTAGCAAACACTTAAATCAAATTATAAAAAAGCAAAAGGAAGTCTCATTCAGGTGAGAGAGAGAGAGAGAGAGAGAAGGAAGACTAGTTAATAGCTATGTCTGTGTGTGAGACTTTAAGGTATGGAAGGTGTTTGAATTCAGACAGAAAAGGACTGCAAAGAGAAACAAATTTAAGAGTTGAATTGATATCATTATCTGAGAGATCTGGAAGAAAACACTGCAAATTTTCAGTTCTATTCGCAGCTGCATGACAAACACATACGAAGCACACACTTCAATGCACCAAGACATAAAGAACATTGGCTGAGTAGTTTAATCAACGAAAAGGATATAGCATATCTGATCTCAGTCACAGTTTGAACCAGGAAAATATTAATAAGTTCATACATCAGTACCCGTTCCTCCGTGCAAGAAAACAAAAAAGCTGAAAATAATTTTTATCATAATGATGACACAAGTACAATTGAAAAAAAAAATGAACCTCGAGGAAAAAGGGAGATGAAAAATGGAAGGAGAAGAAAAATATAAAGGAAAAAAAGAAAGAAAAGGACAGTGTTTTCCTCCTAGTACTATATATCCAAACTAACAAATTCGTTGTGTTGTTGTGTGTGTCTGGTTTTTCTCATACGAATTGGAAGAAAAAAAAATGGTGAGTTCATTCTTGAACATGAGTGTCTGTTATGATAAAATGATTTGTTTATGTTAGTACTGACCTGCATGTTGTTGTATCTGTTGAAGGTTTTGCAACAAACAGGACAAGAGAACTGTGTAGGACCAATGAGAATCTGAGAAGGGGTAGGGATCCAGTACTGTCCCTTGTTGAGTCTGTTGGACAAGAACCCTGAAGAAGAATCATCATGAATCCCATTATTATCACAATCTCCTCCTCCTCCTTGTTGTTGGTCTTTGTCTGAGGCACAAGCTGAAGAGAGCACAGAAGCTATCTCAGCAGCACTAGGGCATGGCAACCCTATGTGCAGTGCAACAGTGACACTGTCATCAGCATCCTCTTCTTGGTCCTCTTCTTTGGGGTTATGGAGGGTCCTGTTAAAGTTGTCTTCCACATCCATGGCAGTGCAAAGCTGATCCTGATCCTGATCCTGGTACTCCTCCTCCTCCTGTTCCTCATCATTCTTTGGGCTGAGACTGAGAAGAGGAAGGGCCTCTCTCAAGGGAGGGGAAGGGGGTGAAGAAGAAGAAGAACAAGTGGTGGTGGTTTGAAAGTGGTGGTGGTGGTGGTGGTGTTGGAAGTGGAAAAAGGTGGTGTTGGTGGCGGTGGCGGTGGTGGTGGTGGTTTGGTTGATGGCGTTGTGAGCATATGGATGGTGGTGGTGGTGGGGGGAAGGGTTTGGAGAAGGGTAGTGGAAGAAAGGTGGTGAAAAGAAGTTGGAGTAAGGGTCTGCCATGGAATGGAAAAAGGTTTGTGTTTGAGGAGAGAGTGGGAACAGTAGAAGGCTATGTAGGTTTGCTTTTATATACAGATACAGAAAGTACAAGATGGCTGAAGGAAGTGGATGGTGGAGAGAGAGATGAGATATGGGGAAAAGAAAAGAAGTAAAGTCAAGTGGAGGAGAAAATAAAGTCACCAAACACAGCAAATTATTTTTATCAGTAAAATAAATTGATGATTAGGATTTTAATCATTACCAGAGTACAGCAACTTAATCACATCTTCATATTTATTCTTAATTTTTATTTTTATTTTATTTTATATTCTAATCTTCTTTTGAGAGAGAATACCGTTAGTGTCAGTTTATAGTTATAGAAAATTATTCAATTAAGTTCAAGTTATTGGTTTACTGGTTCACGTGCAAACTGTGATCAAGGGTTTGTAGTGACCTTAGCTAAATTTATAATAAGTTCTAATCTGCAGGATCATATCATAATTTAATAAAAGTAAAAGTCTGATAAGAATAATATATACCAAAATTTTGTATTAGAGATGTGTAGTCAAATTTATCTGTATAATTTAGGTCATGTCATGTTGATTTCATAGAACTCATAATAATTCAATCTTTAAAAGCCATGGGTTAAAGACAACGAATATTTATAAATTACTTTTACGTATGATTTTTATAACTAATGCAATGATAAAGTTATCTTGTCTGTTAAATAGGAGACAAATCGCTAAGGAAATGTTTTTTTCAGAAATCATTCTTAATCATAATTCCTAACATCTATTTGATTAACATATAAATACTTTTTTGAATGTTCATATGTTTTTTTTTTTTCTTTTTCTGAAAGACCTTTTGAGTAAAACAAGTTCATTATTAAATCTTATGAAATCACCATTATATTATCTGACATACAATAAAAAAAAAAAAAAATTTTTTTTTTTTTTTTTTTTCCATTAAAAAAAAAAAATTTATAACATTTTTTTTTTTTTTTTTTGTTTTTTAAAAAAAACAAAAAATAATTT
>Ga0214544_1001619_pt1 | contig 47358 bp, 34 predicted proteins | sample CNSS3metaG_FD_160074 | JGI IMG/M metagenome (GOLD analysis project Ga0214544, IMG submission 160074) | Root nodule microbial communities from cowpea collected in UCLA plant growth center, Los Angeles, California, USA - CNSS3 | ecosystem: Host-associated > Plants > Roots > Nodule | place: USA...
TTTTGCAGTTACTTCAACCCACGTTTCCTGCGTGAAATCAGTGGGTGGGTTATTTTTTCTGTTTCTATGTCATTATAAATCTGTATTATTGTTTATATTTGAATAACAGAATACAGAGATCATTTTTCAAAAAGTTGTTACCTGTCTTTTGTTCACACTAGTACTCTCTCCTTGAACGAGCTTGTAGGTCACTGAGTGAGAAGGTTTTAAGAAAAGTCAGAGAGCATCATGGTAGCTTCTCGCTGGGTTAGTCTCTTTCCAAGGGATACTCACCGGGCGAGACATGATTTTGCTGAGCGAGGCTTACTGATTTGAAATACTATAATGAGTTTAAATTTGGTAGATTTGTTATGATTTATATGAATTGTTTAGAGTGAGGAAGTGGTGATTCATAGGGTAAAAATACTACCATGAGTATTTTTTATATGAGGTGTATTGACATAAAGACTAAAATAAGATCATCCTTACCCTACTAATAATTAGATTTATATAGATGAAAACAACTAATTATGAGAGGCGAGGAAGGTTAATATCTAGAGTGTTAGAAATAGTCGAGTACTTGTACGATATAGAATTTATCCTGTTGTGCTTTGTGGATTAAGGAGTAGCTCATACATGCTATAGCTATAACTCTTGAGAGGTAGAAGTGAATGTGTTCCTGCGAAAATAAATAAGAGATATTGGTGACACAAATAACACCTTACCTCAGTCCTTGACCTCTCAAGCTGGTTCCTTTTCGGTTTGCACATGTCATCTGCTAGCGTACATGGCTTGGACCCTCAAGGGGTTACCTGCGGAAAGGGCTCTGACGATCAAGTTAGCAAAGTGCTATCAAAAAGTTAAATCTTGGATTAGGGTATTAATGAAAGCGTACCTCTTAATTGCTGGGGTCCACGTGTATTTATAGGGTTATTAATTATGTCTGCCATCCTCATGGGCTGGGCCACTGTTTTGATTCTAGATGGGCCTGGGCTTGGCCCAAGCCCTGGGTTAATGTATATGGGTATTAGGGGCTTTATTTGGGACATTCTAAGTTAGGTGTTACCGGTTTATTACACATAATCCTTTATAGTGGGCGGCTTGGGCTGCTATGTTCTACTTGAACGGTTATCGATGTATTATTTTTATTTTGTGGGGCTATGCCTAGGCGGTCTTGGCCGTGTACTTGCCTTAATCCGCCTAGGTATAGTACATAATGAATAATGATAATTGTGGGGTCTTAAGGTGCTAGTCAATACTCTAGTCCTCCAGAGGTTGAGTATGTGATTCTTGGTATATGAATGGGCTATCAAAGCCTTCATGCTTGAATTTTGGTTGTTTGATCGTGAAAGCTATGTAGTTATTTTCTGAAATAGTTAAGTATATTCTTTTTTTATTTAAAACTTATAAGTTTTAAAATACTTTTAGTTTACATTGTGTATTTTTACATGTTGTTCTTCATTTGTTATGACCAAGAATTTCATGAGAGTAAAGAATAATATAAGATTTGAAGAGGAATATAGACTATATAAAAAAGGAGTATATGGATATTATGTACATAATTATATCTCTCTTTCTTCTTAAAATACTCTTTAAAAAAACTATTTATAATAGGGTTAAATATGTTTTTGGTCCCTCAAGTTTCAGTGAAATTTGGAATTAGTCCCTCTTCAAAATTTTTGACCAATTTAGTCCTTCATCTTTAAAAATGTGTGAATTTAGTCCTTTTAACCAAATTTTGTTAAGTTTATCTGACATTTCATGCACATTTCATGATAGTATTTGAATTGTTTACACCATTTGACACATTTTTGCTTTAATGTTAACACAAATATTATAATAATAATAATACGTTTAAAATGTCAAATAAACTTAACAAAATTCGGTAAGAAGGACTAAATCTACATATTTTTAAAGATGAATGACTAAATTGGTATAAAATTTCAAAGAATGACTAATTCCAAAATTCACTAAAATTTGAGGGACCAAAAACATACTTAACCCTTTGTAATATTATGAACTTTATATTAGACTTATGTATTTGATATAATTATGTAATTACGGTTGAATTGTTACATTAATATATATATATATATATATATATATATATATATATATATATATATATATATATATATATATATATATATAAACTAAAAATGTTTATACAACATACGCAATATTTATTAGCCATATACCGACGTTAATGTTAGTTTTTAACCATACTATTAAATAAGCAGATACGCGAAAATGTAATTTAAAACGCTAAATAATTAAACGTCCATAGAAAAACGAATTAACAAAGTGAAGTCATTTTTAAAATAAGAAATAGAAAATAAATTTCATTAATTTTGTAAAGTTAAAATTTATTTAGATTTATTTAATAATAAAAAATAACAATGCATATCTCCAAATAAAAAATTAAGCATGGTTTTAAATACATCATTAAATAAGATTTCATATTACAATTATTATTATTATTATTATATTTATTTTGAATAGGGTTTATATTTGATAACCTGGTAAAATTTATTTGATAAAAAAAACCGTGTCGTTGCTGAGTCTGCAGATTCTATGTAGAAAAGATGCCACCCAAGGAGACAGATGGCGAAATTTCAGGCTACATTTTCTTTCAATTAGGATTTCCCTGCGTCAGCCTTAGCATGCATTTACTCTATCAATAAAGCCCAGTGGTTTGATTTATCGAACGACTATTAATAAATTAAATTGAAAATATATAATTGAAGTGCGAATCATCCGATCTGTATCAACGGTAACGAATCGTCCAGCGCACGAAGATGTAACAAAGTGAACGCAGGGTCAAGTTTCCTCTGCATGTTTGAGCCGCCACTTTGGCAGTGTTGTGTAATAATTATGATAGGTAGCTGAGTCAAGTCAAACCCGCAACCCTTGACCCATTTTTGATGGGCTTTTTTTTTCCGCGGTCAAAGGTCAACCTTTGGCTACTGAGTCAGAGTAGTAGCTTCCAAAGACATGGGTGGTGGTGTGCATGCCATAGCACACATAAATAAAGTGCACCACTTCCTCTCTTTTCTCTCTCCATTTTCAAACTCAACAACAACATCAACAACAGCATCAACCTTCTTCATTCAACCTCATTTCTTGAGCATGTCTTTCAGTTTCACAGACCTACTTTCCAACAGCAATAATACCTTGACCATGGATGATGATCCTTTTGGACTTGAATTTGCTAACACTTTCAAACAACTTCAACCTCTCCCTCCTTATTCTGAGTTCCCACCTGGTTTTTCTCCAACAACACAGTCATTGAACTCACCCCTCTTGTTTTCTTCTCAAAATGTAAGTTTTACCATCACTTATTGCCATTATTATACCTCAAAAAGTGTTTTTGCTTTGTGTATTATCGGTGACAGGATTGACTTTCATAAAAGTTATCTGTATTTTGTGCTAAAGTACTGTCGGAAGAAACTTTCTCCAACACAATTTAATAAAAATAAATGTGAATCAGAGTTCCCTCTAAAGATAGCATGTGATAGCAATAAAGTATGGTTCTTGTTATTGGCCAATGTAATGTTTTTTGTAACAGTGGGGTGTTTTTGTTTTATATGTTGGTTTAGAATTTGAGGTGGTCTTGTGCATCACTCCAATATTTTTTTTTGCGATAACTAACTGTGGGGTGTTTTTGTTTTGTGTGTTTTGTTTAGGTTCCTGCATCTTACACAACGGACTCATCTTCCATGAGCTTCGACATGAGAAACAGTTCAACTGACCTAGGAAACAAGGAGGAAGAGAGAAACTACTCTGACTTCTCTTTCCTAACAAAAACAAACGACGTGCCTCTCTTTCAATCTTCCACAAGCATGTTTCAAGTGGTAAGTTGCGTGTTTTTTTATATAAATTTGACTTAAAAGAACATAATTTGGGGTGTATTTTTTTTTTTCTGGTTATTTATTTGATTATTCAGGGGTGTGAGACCATTTCTTGTTCAATCAGTTTACCTTGACTTGCTTGGACCAATTTGTCTCATTAGCATCTGCTATTTGTTTCATTACCATGTGCTATTTGTTTAATCTGTCGTCTTCTTTTAGTTCTTCACTTTTCTTAAAATTAATTAGTTTTGTATTTTGGTTGGTACAAGCTTGTTTGAACAATTCAAAACTTGACTGTGGTATTCCAAGTTGACTGAATCAAACTTGAATGTATGTGTCCATGCATGTTCTCAGAAATTCTTACCTACTTTCAATAATATATATCTCTTATTTTATGACAATTGATATAAATTTTGTAGGTCATTGCTGTCTGCATAACTAAACGTTTTGAAGTTCAATTGGCTAAAATTAAATGCCATTGAACTTAACACATAAGAACTTATCAGAAAGTTTCAAATTTGTTCATTCTTTGGAATGGAATATGTTTGTCTTGGATTTACTTGATTATGTTTCCTAATCTTTGTTCCACTTGAACAACAGGAGCCACTGAAGAAACAGGACACAATGATATTCAATGAAGCTGCAAAGCAAACAGATTTCTCATCTGAGAGGACAGAAACAAAATCTGAATATACAACCACTAAGGGATTCTCCACAGAAATTGCCTCAATCAAACGTGAAATACAAAGCAATTCTACTTCTGGGTCTGTTCAATTCAACTCTAACAATGCTTTTAAGTCTGTCAGAGAACAAAGAAGATCAGAAGATGGGTACAATTGGAGGAAGTATGGTGAGAAACAAGTGAAAGGAAGTGAGAATCCACGCAGTTATTACAAGTGCACGTATCCAAATTGTCCAACAAAGAAGAAAGTTGAGAGGTCTTTGGAGGGACATGTTACTGAAATAGTATACAGGGGAAGTCACAATCATCCTAAGCCACACAACAGAAAAAATGGCTCTCAATCAATGCATCAAACTTCTTCATCCTGCACCATCTCTGGGATTTCAGATCAGTCTTTGGGAGAGGAAGATTTTGAGCAAACATCACAAACTAGTTGCTCTGGAGGTGTTGATGATGATGACCTTGGACCTGAGGCCAAAAGATGGTAAGATAAGCAAATAACAAATACATCACTCTAATAACCTTGTATTATTGGAAAGAAACTACATGATGAGGTTGATTTCAGTGATTAATTATGATTATGATTTTCATATTCCAGGAAAGGAGAGAATGAAAATGATGACTATTCTAATTCCTCAGCTGGGAACAGAACTGTTAAGGAGCCTAGAGTTGTGGTTCAAACCACAAGTGAAATTGACATACTAGATGATGGATACAGATGGAGGAAATATGGACAGAAAGTGGTCAAAGGAAACCCAAACCCAAGGTATTTCAATTTTTCAGAAATAGAAGAATTTAATTGTCACATACTCTTATTGTAAACATTTTTAAATTGTCAATCAGTCATAAACTATCCATGTAAAAGTTTGAATATAAGGGGCAACAAGCTTATCATACTCTCTGGGACATTTCAATCAAACTCTTCATAGAATTGATCTTCATTTATGAAAAGTAAAATATGTGTGTTTAAATGATTATTCTATGAAGTGAATTTGAATATAACTGAAGAAAACAAACAACACCCTTTTGCTATATGATTTTACTAGTGTTGTAATTTCATTATTACCACCCCATAAGGCCATGGCTTACTCAAACTATTCTTTCTGCAGGAGTTACTACAAATGCGTTGCCCCAGGTTGTCCAGTGAGAAAACACGTTGAGAGAGCTGCAAATGACATGAAAGCTGTGCTAACAACCTACGAAGGGAAACATAACCATGATGTTCCTTTAGGACGAGGAAATGCAAGCTATAACAGAAGTTCTCTAAACAACAACACCAGCAATGTAACAGCACCTGCTCCTATAAGGCCTTCAGCAGTGAATAATTATTCTAACTCAGCAAGTTTCATCAATTCACTCCCTGACACAAAGCTCTCAGCATCTGCAAGTCAAGAAGCTGTTCCAATGGACATGTTGCTGAGCCCTGGAAGCCTAGGATTTTCGGCTAATGACTCGTTCCTTCAGTCTTTTTTTTCAAAGAACTTCTAAATTTGGAAGTGCAACACTTGAACCTTACACGTGATAATATCACTTATATAGTGTTTGTGTATAGCTTATAGGAATAGAATAAGAAAATCATGAGAATCTACTAATTTAGTGTACTAAGATTAGAGACTAGAACTGCAGAAAAGCTTGACAAAAGTTAGGCCTTATTTCAACTTTCAATTTAGTAATAGGAGACACAGAAAAAGTGTTGACTTTGAATTCCATTATTCTTTTGTTGCTTCTGTTTTATAACGAATAAAAGGTTTCTTTTGCTATGTCTCACTACATTTATTTACTTTCTAAAGTTTATGCCAGTCTTGGCAATTTCTACTCTGGTATGCAAATGTCTACTGCTATTACGTCTCATTGATTTTTGTGTTTCTATAACCTTTCGGTCAAAGTTCTGTTTTTTTTTCAAATTATGAAGTATTCAGCTACTTCTGATCAAATCAGGAATATGGCTATCGGAGTCCAAGGATGAAGAAAAATTGAGAAAGACCAATAAATTTAACGTGTAAAGATTTTGTAGTGCCAAGTTTATGGGAAAAAATTGTTGTCATGTTTACTCTTCACGAGTTTTCAACAATTGGTATGTGAGTCCATAATTCATCTCATGAATAATTTGTCAAACTCCCGTAGAAAAGCTTATATTATACTATTTTAACGATTTTTATATTATTAGATGAACCTCATATAAGTCCTACTAAATAATAAATGAAAACAATAGATTAAAAATTGACCCTTTCATTGAACATGTGGCCATTAAAGGTCCAAGTATAATAATCAAATTATATTATTAAAAAAAAACAGTTCTAATGTTCATTTTTTTTCAATCACTACAAAATTCCAAATTTATGGAAAAGTATCAACACCATCACCACACTGTATACTGGGACCAAAAGAAATTGTATTAAAATCTGATATTATTACAACATGTGCAAAGACTTAAAAAAGAAAGAGAGAATGATATACACATAATCCACATTAGGAGCAAATTTATACAAGAAAGCTTACACTACTTTCGACCTTAAACAATAGGTTTATAGGTCTTTTTACATTTAACTTTCTTCTGGTCAACGTGGAATTACTAACCATTGCAGCATGTGCAAAGACTTAAAAGGAAAAAAGGGGAATTCTAAATTTCTTATACACAATAGAAAGTTCTTTACTTTTATTCAGTGATAGGAGAAAGTTTTAACTATTAAGGGTGCTTATGTGTAAGTTCGTGTAGACAGTTTGTATCCTGATATGACAGCTGATAGTGCTAGACACCAGAAGGCAAAAAAGGAGAAAGCAATGGCTGCAGCTGAAGAATCTGTAAATATACTGTCAGAAGTTTCCCTCATTCTATCTGTTATTGGAATAGCTGAAGATGTTGATGACAGCAAGAGATATGCTACAACCTGAAACCAAACAGTTTTCTAACATTTCATAATCAAGCAAAAGACCACTGAGAAATTTATTTTTAATTGAAAAACAAAATCATATTTTTGTTATATTAGAAGCATCAATAACACTTTAGTTATCATTGGTTGCTTGAAGAAATAAGTTTGGAATTTTATTCCTTCCCAAAAGGATAACACCAAAGAGAAGTATCAAGTTTCCAATCCACACTTTTAATCATTACTTGCAAGTCTAACTCACACTTGTTAGGTTAAACTTCAGTGTGGCACAGCCAAATAGGACAAAAGGCTTGATAAACAAATTGAAAACTTTCACTTTTTTTGTGATCAGTGTTGTGAAACTGTTCAGTGCAGTTCGATTTCAACACTGAATTTGATTCAGAGAATTGAATTTGGGTTTAGAAACAGAAGACCAATGAAATGAATGTGATGAGAGAAGAAAGAATGCCAAACCTGATCTCCAACAAAATCAATCAACCCAGCAGTTCTTGGCTGAATCATGTTTTTCCCAGTGGAAAGTTCATGAACTTGACGAAACACTTGAACTCCACTGTATAAACTAGATAGAATTGCCACAGCCAGCAAGTATCTATAATCCAAAAATTTCAATTTAACTTCAAATACTATTAATGTAAAAGAAAATTAAATACTCAACTGATTAAATATAACTACAAGGATAAATGGTAATCATAATTATTTGGAAAAATCAGTGATTTGTACAATTGTTAGTCACATTTATTATTTCATAAAACAAATCATAACATGTTACGTAAAAGCTAACCAGAATCCCATAAAATGTCAAAACCAAATTTTGACAAAAAGCCATTAATCTTGAGCCAAAATTTTAACAAACCCACATCACGTTTTCAATAATATTGAAATAAAAAACAAAGTTTGAGCTTGAACCTGTATTCTTGGTACTTGTCAAATTCTTTCCAATCACCATGCTTGTTACTAGCCATCAGCATTAAGGAAATCAAAGACAAAAACAGAGCAATTCCTCTTAGCCCTAATGAGCCTCTCATTAACACATCTTTCTTCTTCCACTGCCATATGACACCGGTGGCGCCGCCACTAGTTCCCGGCGCGTGGATGTCTACATTCGGCTCCAACGGCTCTGGCTGCACGTCAATTTTCACTTGTGAGGCGTCGGAAACTGTTACATTGTCTTTGTGGTCTTCCATGACACTCTTCGGATTCCAATGCTCAAAATTTAGATAACAATTAATTGAAAAATGAAAAATAAAGTGAAGAAGAAGGGTTGAGGTGAGAAAAATATAAAGAGACACGCAAAGTTCGTTGTGAATGTTGTAGCTTTGTTTTGGAAACCGGAGTTGTTATGTTGGCGAATCAACTTAGGAGTTTACGAAGTTTCGGTTTTAGCCAATAACAGAGCGCGTGAACTGCACAAAGGGTTCAATCGCGTGCCGTTGCTGGATGGGCGGGAGAGCACGATAGAGATAAGGATTAGAAACAATACATATTTTGCGTGCAAAATGAATATATGGATTTTTCTTTTTAGAGTATAAACAATAAAATCAATAAATTATATTATTTATTTTACTTTTCTCACTTTTTTTCCTTTATGGAATCATCAGATTAACATAATGTTATTGGTTATGATTACTTTCGTTTGTCTTCTTCATGTTTGATAGAAGCTTTTCTTTTATGTTCGGAGAACAGTTTTTTTATCATAGTCAGAAATAGTGATATTTGAGAATCATAAATTTTGAAAATTATAGTATCGAAAAGTACTAAAATATGTATAGTTAATAAAAAAAATTCTATAAATTTTCTCTAGTTTGCTTTTTTTTTTCAAAAACTTATATTAGAAATCATTATGAATTCTAACATTTTATTTAGATTAACACTTTAAAAATCATCGCATAACCATATCATAGAAAAGAGATGGAAACAACATACAAAATATAAATAATGGGACTACATCAAATCCGTGAAAAGAAAATACTTTCTACTAAGCATACAAAATTGATGCATATTTAAAAAAAAAAATTAAACTACTAATCACAGATGACATAATAGAATATTATTTTACTACAAAAATTTTATATATTAGTTATGAAAAATTTCGTAGCTGAGTCGTAGCTAATCCGTAGCTAAAACGTTTTGCGATAGATCACCTATCAAATTGTTAGGGAATTTTTTGTAGTTAAATACATATAGCTAATTAGAGAGTTATATAATCCATAGCTAATCTATAGTTAATTCATAGTTAATCCCTCTCTATTCCCTCACTAACTGAAGTGAAAAAAGTTTTCAAATTTCTAGCTAATTTGTCACAATTTTGTTGTCGCTAATCCGTAGCTAATTAGTCACAATTCTCTTCTCGCTAATTCGTAGCTAATCTATCGCAATTCTCTTTTCGCGAACTCGTAGCTAATCTGTCGCAACTCTTTCCTCGCTAATCCATACCATAGCTAATCTGTCACAATTCTCTTCTCGCTAATCCATAGCTAATCTGTCGCAATTGTTTTCTCGTTAATCTGTCCCAATTCTTTTCTCGCTAATTCATATCTAATCTGTCGCAATTTTATTATCGTTAATTTGTAGTTAACTTGTCGCAATTCTTTTATCACTAATTTGTATCATAATTGATTAGCTAATTTATTGCAATTCTATTAATCTCCTACAAATATTATTTTGTTAATTGCAATTACTTCACTGTTATTCACTCTCTATTATGAGTCATGTCCATAAACCTATGCCCATAATAAAAAAAGAAGACAAAGAAAATAAATGATTCACAAAAAGTGTTTAAATACCTCCAATATTTGCAATACCTATTTAAAAAGGATACATAATCAATCCTACAATGATGAAAGTATATCCATCAAACAGTACAAAACAACATAAAAGTTTCCACCAATGTATAATAGTTTTAGGACACAAAAACATCAGAGGGTATCAACAAAAAGTAATGCATCAACACATTTATAACACAAACAAAGTTTTGGATTCTTTGAGGCATGTCTTCATTCTTGTTTCTTTAAAGCAGACAATAATTCTCTCTTAAAAGATTGCATTTGCTCTTGCATCTGTTGTTGCATAATTGCTTGCATTTCTGCTTGTGTCTTCATTTGTGCGTGCATATCAGTCTGTGCTTGCAACTGTGTTTTCACCTACTCTTGCAAATTAGATATCTATGTAGTCAATGTAGTGATTTCTTCAGTTGATGGATTTAGATTTTGGTAAGAGGGACCTTCAACTGTTGAGGATGAAACATGTGGACCAATGCCAAGATCCAAACTGTGACCAATTCCATAGATTTTACCTTTCCTATTTTCACCACCTATTTTTATCCAAACACCATAGTCAACTATAGGATGCTTTGATGTGTCTTCCCCATATTTTCAATCATAGCATTTCCATATGATTCCTACATCAAATAAATATGTTAGCAATATTATAAATAAGTAGTTTAACATTTATAAAATAAACACATACTTACTATGAAGCTTTTTGCTTTGTTGGACACATATTAACCATCTTTTCTTTTGTGAACTTTGTTGTATAATTCACCATAAGAAATTGGGTGTTTGTATTCTTCTTCCTGTAAAAAAAAATGTGCAATTTATGTACAAAAACTCATTACTTTCCTTAATGATAGTAAAAAGGACATATCCATCTTACTTTCTGTCATGTTAGTGTGGAATTTGGTTTATATCAAACATGTACAATATAACTCTAACTCTCATTATCATTCTTATCTCCTTTCAAAAAGTTATTAGCTAACCAATTCCAAAATATTTTTTCAGAAATAAATTTGTAGTGGAGTGGCTTAAGCTTTAAGTTGCTCTAAGGTGGGCTTTGTATCATTCTTATCTTCGTATCATTCTCATTCTTAATCTTCCCATGTATGTCAATAAACCATATGACCAGAAGGCTTATGCTATTTAGTTTTACACAAACATTAGCAATAAAGCACGTGGAGCAACATAGTAATTAATCAACCAAAGCTTAAGTTCTGGCCCAATTATAGATTCTATAATAATTTGCAATATTATTATCAAATGTGAAAAGTAAGAATACCATTTTTTTCAAGTAGACTTTTTTTTTTCATTCTTCTATTGCCCATATGTCTAGTAATCCATCCCACATCTCAGTCTTAATGCCTCTTGGTCCAAGACCTTTTAAGTCTTGAATACTGTTTGAATTTAATTAGTATTTTAGAAAAATAAATGCAAGTATGTAATGTTTTATTATTTAATATACCTAAGGAAACCAATGAAAAACGTGGGAAGATATATAACTTCTATTATTTCTTTCATTATTGTGTTTATGCTATAAATTGAAATTGTTGTAGTAAAATATACATTTATTAGTCTTTTTAAATTTATAATTATAAATTCACTAAATAATGAGATATATGTAAAGATATATGCTTAAATACTATGAATCTTAGAATAAGTAGGCTTGAATTTTAAGTTTTATTTTTTTTTTATATGTGCTTAATATAGTTGTGTGTGCGTGATAAAATTAGATCTCAGTGGAGACAATAAATATTCAAAGTGAAGAACAATGAGATGTTAATAAAAACATTGGATAAAGGATAATTTATTAACTAAATATTACTTTGTTTGCTAAGTTAATCAATGAAGAGACTAACTATTTCTGTTGTTACTTCAGGTGGGTGATAAAGTGAAGAAAGGGCAGGTTATTTACATTATTGAGGCTATGAAACTGATGAATGAAATTGAGGTATGTGTATTTGTTTCCTGCCTGTTCTAGTATATCATTACATTTTTTTCTCTATCACTATGTTGTTTACTTTATGTTTTCCCGTACTGATACAAAAATCTTGCAGTTAATAAATCTAAAGGCATAGACCTGTTGAACTTCTCAAATCTTCTTATGTTTTAGCTCCATTCACAGTTAACTCACTAATCATTTGGAAAAAAAATCCTAATTTAATGCCACTAAATTTAATTAATTTGGAGATGACTTGTTATTGACATATTCTGGTTTGGATTATTAGAGTAGAGGTATTATGGGGCTGGGAAATGATAATGATGATTGTGTTTTTGTTTGCTACAGCTACCAGACCAACTACTTCTTTCTGATTATATCTGTTCTTAGTAAGTGTGCTTTTAGTAGGTATGGTAGGTATTGGAAAGGTAGGTAGGTAGGTAGGTATGGTAGGAAAGCAAGAGCTTTTGATCAAATTTAGATTTTAGTGTATGTTCTGGGTCTACTTGAGACAATCATGTTAGTATCTTTGTTCTCAACTTGGATATAAAGAAAAGGTTATGTTCTCTAACACTGCACTAATCTTCTACTTAGAGAGGGAGAATAGTAATGCAAAATTATTTCTGAGGCTGTGATATTTTCATGGTTACCAAAACGAGAAGGAAAAAAGCTCCAAGGGGTTATAACTTATAACACAGCAGCGTGAATCCAATCACCCAAATGACCCATTTCTAAGCACACAATATTCTTATTTCTTTATTTCTTTTTTGAAGTTTCATATAGCACGTGAACAAACAAAAACTTGTGTTAAAGACAACAAACACTGCATTAAATTTGCAACCACAAACACTGAATTGCTTAATGTCAAATAGGAAAAAAAAGTTTGATTTGACTATACGACCATTGAATTGAAAAATTCATACATATTTAATTGCAATAATTTCCTCCAAAAACTAACAAGAAAACAATTATTATATATTCATGAAATGGAGTTAGAACCGAAAGCTGGGTTTGGGAACCAACAACTTTGAGACCAAATGTCCATAAATGAGGATGACTCAAATGAAACCAAATTATTGGGAAAGATCATGCGTAATTGAACTTGCACATGTAAAACTACAATTCAGATTGATTAGAAGATACCTAATATTGAAGAAAATAGTCATAAAAGGTAGCTACCAACTTATATTCACAAAGAGGAATTATGGGAGAACAACAAATCATACAAGCCCCGACAAAATTTCATATTTGGAGTGAAAGATTAATTCAGCGAAATTTCAAACCCTAAAGATCTAACGAAATACCTATTTTGATTAATTGAATCAAAGGCCCCAACAAATTTCATACTTGGAGTGGAAGATTGAAACCTTGGACATCAACCAACATCGTGCATAGATTGAACGACGCCATGAGCTCTTAAATAGAAAATTATTGTCATGAGTGTGTGGAATATTGAAGATGGAATAGCAAAGAGAAGAGTAAGTTACCGATTAGGAGGAAGCGAACCCACAGTGAGATGCAACTAACTCGAACGGTGGTGGGAGGTAGAACCATAGTGAAGAATAGTGAGATTCAGATACAGAATGAGAAAATGGCAAAGGAAGGAAAAGTTAGGAGTAGAAGAAGCAATGTTTGAGCGAATTCAAATGGAGGAAAGAGGAATTGAAAAAGCGTTTGACGAGTTTGTAAGAAGCAGAAACAACTCGAAAATAATCACTTTTTAAGATCATTTCACTGTTGCTGATTCCACCAATTATCACATACCTTTTTTTTTAAATCTGGAAAGCCTAAAGTGTGTGAATCCGGTATGTTTAATCACGGTGTTATTGTGCGAATTGTAAGTTTTCACATATTACTAATTTTTAATTTCTAAAAATATTGTATTAGGTAAATGTTATTTTCCATTTAAAAAATATGATATTTATAAATAAAAAAGTAACTTATATATAATAAAGTATATCTTGATAATTTGGTAGTATATTGATAGTTTTTTATTTTTTTAGTAAATTTATTTTCTTTATAATAATATTTTAAATATAATTTCTATTTGTTAGATATGGATAAGTGAATAGTGTGATGTGGCAGTGCAGTGCATGTGTCACTGTCACACAATTTGGTCCTTGTATTTTTATTTTGTCTCAATTATGTCTTTTTTTTTTTAAATTAAACAATATTGTTCCTCTCCGAATTGAAACTAAATTTAATTTTTATATAAATGTTACACAAATATTTTTATTAAAATTGTTAGTTTTATTAAATATTTTTATCAAGATTAAGTATATTTAAATTTATATTTTAGATTGAATTTTATTTAAAATTGTTTTCAAATTTCAAATTTGTTTGTTTTAAATTATTATAAAATTGTTTAAAATTAATTTCAAAATTCAATTTGTATTGATATTTATTACATCATGCTTTATTATATATTTTTAATTTGAATTTACATTTCAAATAATTTTATATTTTTAAATGTGTAAACTTTAATAATTTCTATAGAAATGTTTGAGTTGATTTAAAAATAACAATTTTATAAATTCAAAAGTAAAATTTTAAAATAATTTTAAATATTTTTATAACAATTTAAAAAAAATAAATTTAAAATTTAAGAAAAATTTAAATAAACTTGAATGTAAAATATAAATTTAAATAAATTTAATCTTATTAAAAATATTAATTTTAATAAAAAATATTTGTATAATATTTATATAAAAAATAAATTTATTTTAATTTGGAGGAAACGAAATTATTTACTTTTAAAAAATATTGAAATTGAAGTAAGAAAAAAAAAATGTAGAAACTAAATTGAGATTAAGAAAACGATTAAATTGTAAAGTTTGATTAAGCTAGTTTGGTCTTTTTTTTATCTTGATCGATTAGGATTTACACTTCAATTAAATATTAATTTTACCTCACTTGACCTAAACATACTCATGATATTTAGTAAGAAAATTCATTTAGATTTAGAGATATTTGTAAGGTAATTAGGTAATTACAAGTATAATTTATAGAATACCAATATTAAGAATTGAAAGTTTACCAAATTTTAAAAGAAAAAAAAACAGTAAGAGAAAACTACAAAAAGTGGTTCTAAATGTGTGCAGAGGTAATTATTTCAAATGGTGAAGGTGTCAAAGTTTTTAGTTGTATTTTCATGAGGAGAGGGTGGTAGAGGTGTTGTAGGAATATGAGTAGTGATATTTAGTATGTTGTATTTAGAAATGTCAAAACGGGTCACCCAGCTCGATCCACCACGGGTTGGCCACTTAGTGAGTCAATCCAATCCGGCTCACTTATTAGCGAGCCAAAAAAATTTGAACCCGACCCGACCCACCACGAGTTGGTGGGTTAAACGGGTTGGCTCACTAGCTCACTTAATTAAAAAATATATATAATTTTTTTCGTCGATCGCAAAAAAACTATTATAATTCTGATTAAAATCTAAATAAACTTCAATACAATCCAAAATTATGTTAAACTTCAAATACAAACGAAAATCACAAAAATACAAATTATTATCTAACAACAAATTACAAACAACCCAACCAGACCCTAATGCAAAGTCCAACATAATAAAAAACACTTGTATGACCCTTTATTTGCGGGTTGGCTCACCAACCCAACTCACCACAGGTTCAACTCGGGTGAGTCGGGTTCTTGGTGGGTCGGGTCAAAAATTAACCCGTACTAAAATTTGTAAAAACATTTCAACCCAATGCGGCTCGAACTCGTGATGGGTTAAGTTGACTCACGAGTTCTAACCCATTTTGACAACTCTAGATTGTGTTGTAGGTATGTGATGGTTGAAGGTTGTTTTGATTAGATTGAGAATAACATGAATAATATAGAAAATGAGGGTTGTCTTTTATGGAAAGGTGGTTTCATCAAAGAAAATGTATCAAAAATATATAGTTTACCAGTAAAGGTGATGCAATTGTATCCTTTGTGATTTGTGTTATATCCTGAAAAGATAGATAGTCTGGATTAAAATCCATTTTGTGCCTATTGTAAAGCTTTGTATAGGGATAACATAGACATCCAAAGGGTTTAAAGATGGATTAATATGATTATTTTATTGAATAGAAGTCAGAATGGAGATCTGTAATGTAAGGTTAGGGATAGTGTGATTTCACTACTTTTTCAAAGTAGGATTCATCATTAGTTATCTACAAATTATTGTTCAATAATTATTTTCTCAGATTTTTAAATCAATTAATGTAAAATTTCAATTAATTTGTTTGCATTTTCACTATTAACCAAAGTACAGTCTCAATTAAAAGTGAGAACTTTCTAGATTATTCATAGTAAATTCAACCAAAGTACAATCTCACTTAAATTTTATTGTGACTAATCAAGTTTATTCCTTTGCCTCCTTATCAAGTAAAAAACTAATTAACCAAAGTAAATTTTTGATTAATTCTTGTTAAAGTTTTCCTTTAATCAAAGTACATTCTTAGTTATTGGCAAAAACTTATTTAATGACATGAAAGTTGCTAACTTTAATCAAAGTATAGTCTCAATTAAAATTAAAAACTCTTTGACTCATATAACTAATATGCATGCAGATTAAACATTGTGTTAACTAGCTACAATGTAAAAATCATTACTTTTACTTAATTCAAAGACAAAAGACATAATTAAACATAAATCATAACAATAATCAAAAGAACAAACAAGTTATTTCATTCTAACCTCTGAATCCATTAAGAAATTACAAAAAATTCAACCCAAAGGCTTAGCACTCCATGGATGGTAAAAATAACATAAAAATAGGAAAACAAAATAGAGGGAGGGGACATGAAAGAAGAGGGAGAGGTCAAAACTAGGCCCTCCAAAAGGTTCCTAAGCTCTCGTGGTGTGTTTTCCTAAGTCTCTTTATATAGAAATTGGACTGGGCTTTGTTTATAGCTTTTCTATTGTTGTAATCTTCTTTTTGATAATGTAATCTCCTTCAATTATCGTTTAAATAAATCCAATATTTTCAAGATATATTTGGTTGTTATGGAGATTTAAAAATATTTAATAAGATTGATAGAGAACTATCCCATCACTCCATACTAGAAGAACTTGAGGAGGAGCCTTTAGCATTCAAAGGACGTGAAAAAATGAAGATCATGTCTTGGAGCACATTCGAAGAATAGTGTTTAGGAAAATTAGTTTATGTTTCTATGTTTTTGGACTATGGTATTTCTTTTAGAAATTAGTTTATGTTTTTATGTTTTTGGGCTTGAGTTTCTTTTAGGGTTTATAGGTTTTTTTAAACTTATGTGTCTATATTTAGAGGTACCAAAAGCTTATGTAAACACTTTTAGTCATATATTAAATTTTATTTCATTAAAGAAAGAATTTTCTTTGTTCTTGGTTTATGCATCATGTTCTTATCAAAGATTGACATCTTTGTGGAATCTTCCTTGATTTATAAATTTTATTAATTGTGACGCATCTATTACCGATTCTTATTAAATAGTGACCTCTTTATGGCAAACCTTCCTTTACTTACTAATATGCTAGATTGTGATGTATACCTTTCATGTCTATTTCGGTGTTCTTTATCTGATTTAGTCCTTTTAATCAAATTTTGTTAAATTTATTTGACATTTCAAGCGTGTTTCATAATAGTATTTGGCTTAACATTAAAACAAAAATGTGTCAAACAAAATAAATAACTCAAATACAATCCTGAAATGCATACGAAACATCAAATAAACCTAACAAAATTTGATTAAAAGGACTAAATCCACGTATTTCGAAAGATGAAGGACTAAATTGGTCCAAAGTTTTGAAATGGACTAATTCCAAAATTCACTGAAAGTTAAAGGACCATAAACATATTTAACCCAAACTTAAATGAGGACATAAATATGCACTCATCAGGTACCTAGAATCCTCCAGGGCATAAATTAAGCATTACTTGAATTGTGGCTTGACGAATGTTAGATGTGCTTGTATAAGTTTGATTCATATTTGGTTTAGTCAAATTCTCATTAAATTGGTACCAAGAATGAAATACATTATAGTTGGTTCTTCCACACAATTGGCACTAAAGTTTAGACTATAATCTTGACTAGAGTTATATCTGCCACCATGACCACATCCTCTTTGATAGTCATGTCCTTTACCTCTACCTCAATTTGAAGCTGAAAAGGTTTTCTTGCTTTAATCTAAACTTGCACGAAATTCACTTGAATATGACCTGAATCCCTTTGTCTATTCTTCACTAATCATTCTTATTTATGCATAAGGAGCCTCAATCTCGACATTAGTTAAATAGTCAATGCAAGTGTGACAGGATGCCTAACACCTTAGGTAGATATTACTTGCTAAATCAATTAAATATAAATTATAGAATTAAAATAATATATAGAAAGTTCCCAAGTGTGGGAAAAATTTAAACCTTATATTGTTAAAGTTCAAATACACAGAATCATTCTTATTATAAGTCTATAATAGAGAAAAACATCATAAATAATTATTACAAAATGTTTGTAAATAAAACTTAAAGTAAATTCCCCATAATCTGCCCTACTCTATGTCTACGCATCAACGTCTTCACCTGTATTCACATCTGCTCCTGCGTGACAAGTCACATGATCATCGCCAATCACAAATAGAAAGGGTGAGCTGAGAAAGAAAATAACATAATTATTAAATAATGAAAGTTAATCCCCACCAAATCTATCTTATGCAATTCTTAGTTCATCGACTCCTTTTTAACATTCCACCCCAATCTCATAACCTATATGAGAAAGATTCATTCATAAATTTGGTTCTTAGGGATTATCATGTTTCCACGAACCTACCCGCTCGTGGTCCAACTCTACAGACCCCCCGCCCGTAGTCCAACTCTACGAACATGCTTGCTCATAGTCCAACATGCGTGAATACCTACTATGAACCTCCCCTCTCATAGCAGCCTCAAGTGTGAGCACAAAATGTACGAACCTCCCCACTCGTATCCCCACACAAGAGTACAACCAATACAGACCTCCTCGCCCGCATCAATCACGCATTTCCAATCTCCATTACGAACCTCCCTGCTCGTAACTAATCCAGCATATCCCTAACCAACACATCAAGCCCATCCATCCAAAACCATCTACAACGGACCCCTACCCCTGCATTATCGCCTGACGCTTCCAGGCAAAATTGTGCTCCAGACCGCCTGGCGGTGTTCCCCTGCCGTCAGGCGCCACGCTCCCAGGGACCCCTCTGTTTGTGGCTTATCACCTGGCGAAAACATACTCGTCGCCAGGCGCCATACCAGTAAAGCGTATTTTTTACTGGCATAGGCACTGTATAAGAGATTCTAACACAACAAGCATCATATCTACACATCCAGAATGCCCCTTATACTTTATTACATCAATACATACCATAATATACATCATCATAGTTTCTAAACATCAATCAAAGTAAGCATTTGTGCATTTATACTTGGAGAATTTGGCATCACTTGAAAGTAGTCAAGCATACATATAAAGCATGTGATATTAGGTCCAGTATACAATCAAGCATACAATCTCACCAACATCACAACACCAATACTACTTTTGCATCCAAATACACCACACCTTATTTCAAGATTCATATAGCTCCATGACAATAAACACCTACCTAGATGCCTTAACAATTAATTGATTCATTTAGTAGATCATATATATAAGTGGAATGCTCCCAAAGCACCTGCTCCTAACATTTTAAACATGCAATTAGTCTATTATCACCAACAATACTCATCTCTTCCTTCATTTCAACAACTCAAGCCATTACAATTTCATGTAAATTCAAGACTTTAACTCATGCATCAACTCACACCAATTGAACCCTTAATCATCATACAAACATACCAAGGAATCCACTGTCAATTTCTCCATTTAGAAAGCCAAACCAGTCGTTAGCCACCATTCATTGCCTAACGGCACGCTGATACCACTAGGCGTTGCATCAGGATTATGAAATTTCCAAATTTCCTTGCACTTGGACAAAACCCTAAATCCCCCAAAAATTATGATTCGGCCTCCTAATGGCAATGGATTGCATCCAATCACATATTCACCAGAAACTTCTTATATTTAGTTAATGTAGATAATCCATATTACCATCTCGTATCCATTTCACATACCCTTAATAACCCTGATGTTTATCAAATCCCTAAATCATAAAATTAGAGAAAAAGACAATTATTATCAATCGATTATGACAAGAAACATATTAGCAAAGTCCCCTAAACTGCAAAACACTCATCCCGAAAACACCAAAAACTTATGATAAACACGTGATTCCAGCTCGTGTCGCCTGGCCGTCTTCATTGTCACCAAGCGGTTCATCACTGAACCCAGAAAAATCATGAACAATGGTTGCGTCGCCTGGCGGGCCTTCATAGCCGCTAGGTAGTTTCTGGGCAGAAACCCATAATTTACGAAAATGAGCACAAATTGAAAGAGGATTTAAACATTTAGACCAATTATCATCCAGTACAGATTTAAACGAAGATAAAACACGTAAGGACAACTCCCCTTATCTAGTTTTCTTGCTCTGAGTGCAATCCTAATGATTCTTTCTTGTCTCCAAGGCTTCAACCCTTGTCCCAACTCCACTTCCTTCCAACACTCAACAATTCTCCCAACTCACATTTTCTCAACCTCACTCACTCTCTCTTCTAATGATTCACTATGACTCTCTGCTTCCTCACTCACTAATTCATTCCAAAATAAATAAAATAATAATAAAAGTGAAGTTAATTAAAAAAATTCAAGTTTAATGGCTATTACTTGTGATTATTGCACCTGTCTCTTCTGATGATTCACTATGACTCTCTGCTTCCTCACTCACTCTATTCTCTCTCACAAATTCAGTCCAAAATAAATAAAATAATAATAAAAGCGAAGTTAATTAAAAAAATCAGGTTTAAAGGTTATTACTTGTGATTATTGCACCCCAAGTGCTACCTTTCTCGTTTCACAAGGAATTTCTACACTATAGTTCCTAGATTTTTCCTCTACTTGGCAAAAATATTAAAACACAAAAAAAATCTACTCACATTAGGCAAGATTTGAACACATCACCACACAATTATAATTCAAGTGCACAACCAATTCAAGCAATTTCATGTTTAACACTAATTCACACACATATAATGCTAATCTTACTCTTGCATTCCCAATACATATGTAAAATAAAACACAATTAAAATATCACACATTCTTAGTTTTTCCGTGAATTCCTTAAATATGTTTCTTGAGACAAAATCCTTTGATGATTGATTCTACATGTTTCATCTAGGTGAAAAAGTTATTATTGGAAATTATGAAAGAGATTGCGTAGGAGAAAGTCTAAAAGATTAATATTTTTGATACGGAAGGCATGGAAAAAAACTTATTCTAATTAATTTCATACCATGTTAGGTAATACAAATATTATTTAAAACATAACAAGATGAATTGAAGACAGAGATGAGTGAATATTCAACTTTTAGATATTATTTATTATGATTTGAAAAAAAAAATTGAATGAGAAAGAACATATAAACATTTTTAAAAGTATAACTAAATAATCAAATATGTTAAAAATACTAACTATCCATTTTCAATTTTAACTATTTTGTAGTTATCTTTTTTGACATAGTGTATTTAGACATAATAAGAAATCATTATCGCGTTTGTTCTGTTAGTCTCATCCCCCTTTAACAAAGCCCTTTTAACATTGTTTTATGCCAAGTTGACATGCCACATAAGTAGGTAAATGTTCTTTTATCTCCCATTGTGTAATCTATTTTACCCTCTTCTTCCAAATATATATAAATTTGGTCCTAAAAAATTAAACATAAAAACATATTACCAAATTATCATACCAAATCATGGTATTTTGTTTGAGAAGAGAAGTAATATTTTTGCCTAATTTGTTTGTGTTTTCCTAATTATATATTTGTTTTTTTTTTCTGTAATCGATAAGAATAAGTTTATAGATTTAGTCTCTTTAAATAAGGTTTTATATTTAAACCTCATGAAAGATGAAGAGATTAATTCAGTGGATACACTTCATTAACAAATAGTGAATCAGATCTCTTGAAAATATTAACTGTTAATTAAACTAATAGATAAACTTTATAAATAGTATGATTGAGAAAAAGAAGTCAAATCCTTTAAATAAACAAAAAAGAATTCAAATCTGTCGCTGTCACCAACGTTCACCGCCCTCACCATTCTTGCCCTTGTGATCCCCCGCGACCGTCGCTCTTGCAGTCAACTACGTTCATCACCCTCATTATCATCGATGCTCTCCATCCTCACTACCAGTCGCCCTATACGTCATACACTATGTTCTTCTACTTTTTTTTCTCCCCGATTTTATTACTTTTGCTATTTTGTAAGGAGTGTAATTGGAAAGGAAAATAAGAAGGGATTTTGTCACTCTGTCTAATTGTCCATGCCGATCAATGTAGAGGTTCCATTTGTTAAATCAGCAATGGTTCAATCATTAGTCATTAATGTTATAATAAATGCGAGATAAAAGTCTTCAAAATCTTATCTTTGACCTTTATTTATAATTTTTTTTACGTAGGCCTTTGATTAGGGTTGGCCTAATCAAGACCTAATTGCTTTTAAATTTTGATTACTGACATGTTTATCCTTAACTACTAACTAACTTGTTTATCTTAATAGTCGTTCGACGATGCTGGCTGCCCGACATTGTTTGACACATAGCCGACGTTGTTTGTATTACACATATATACATATCTCCAACATCACAACTTGAACAATCAACATATTGTTCGCTCGGCGCCGCTAAGGCAACTGGTTGCTCGTTGATACATATTTTCATATGATCAACAATTGAGGCCTTGACGACTAGACGATCAGCGTCGCTGAGGCGGGTGGCCACTCGTTGACATATAATTTCATATGATTAGAGATGTCAAAATGGGTTTCAACCCGTGAGCCAACCCGACTCACCACGGGTTCGAGCCGGGTTGGGTTGAGAAAAATTCAACTTTTTCAAAAGTGGGTTGAACTCAACCCGGCTCACTTAACCCACGGGTTAAACGGGTTCGAGTCGGGTTGATGGTGGGTTGGCCCACTTAACCCACCACCATTTTTTTACAATTTTTTTTTAATTTTTTTTTTATTTTTTTAATAATTATTTACTACTTCTTTTATATTTGTTCACAATTTAATATTTTTAAATGCTAGAATGTTGCTTAATTATATTTGAATAGTTTGAATGTTTAATTAATTTGATTGTCAAGTTATATATATATGTTGTTACTTTAATCTTTAACTATAATCTTTATAGTAAATTACTCAAGTAATCGTCTTATAAACAATTTTTTTTAAATTAGCATGAAAAAAATGTATAGTTTTTTTATTTATATTTTGTTGAATAGCATGACAGAAAATTTGTAATATTAGTCATGCTTTCTTAGATTAATGGATACTTTCTTGGAAATAATTCTTGATATATTGGTGGTGAGCATGATCAAAACATTGATTTTTGATTTTACTATGATTGTTATCTCAAGGGTTACTTAAAAATTTATTTAAATATTTGAATACTAAAAAAAAAAAAATTTAGGTTGGTTGGTGAGCCAACTCACTTAACCCACCAACCCGTGGTGGGTTGAGCCGGGTTACAAAATTTCTGACTCACCAGAAAGTGAGCCGGGTTGGATTCACTCATTTTCAACCCGGCTCGTGGTGAGCCAACCCGTGTGAGCCAGGTTGGCTCACTTTGACATGTCTACATATGATCAACAATTGGGGCCCTGACCCTGATGACTAACATATCGTTCACTCAGCACCGCTAAGGCTACTGACCGCTCGTTGACAGATATTTTCGTATGATCAACAATTAGGGCCTTAACGACTGGCATCTCGTTCGCTCGACATCCCATTGCACTGATCCTCACTTGATTAGGATATGTTCTACTGGCTCGTACTTGTTCAAAGGCAATTAATTCCCAGGGAAGCTGTTGTGCACCAATCATTGACTCATGCTGACTCATCTATTTGGATTTTTCTTGTTTATGCAAATTACTTTGGGCACTGATCGGTGTTTAGTTGGCCGATTGGCCCATACGGTACAGAAAGGAATTGGCATAGGTATCTTCAACGATATAGGTGTTGAAGTGGAAGGAGGAGAAGAAGGGATTGTAGCAGTTAAGTGCAGGAGGAGGATGACTACAATGACGACGATGACGAGAATAAACCCTAGAGTGAAGTTGTGTCATAGGAAAATAGAATGCTCAAGAGTAAGAGTTTAAACTAACATTTGGTCACATTTTTAACACTAATTTAAAATAAAAAATACCAAGTTAAATCCTTTATATAAAATGAAAACTAAATTAAGGAAAAAAAAGTTAAATCATCACATTAAATAAATCTCACAAATATTAAAATTAAATAATTCAACCTGATATTTAAGTTTTATAAAACTATTAGAAATTATTATCTACACATGATAAGATAACGTTAGCGAATTTCTCCTTCTTTCATATGTGTAATATACCACTTTCACCTTGCACCACTTAAACAAAAGGTATGGAAAAACTATATCTTCTTGGTTAATAACAATAACGACCCATATGTCTACGGTTTAGAAAATAACCTTAAAACACAATAAATAGTTCAGACAACGGAATTGAAGAGTTAAGACTCTTTATCACTGCTAAAATCCACTTCTACTAATTTTAATATCAAACAATACACATGAAACTAAATTCGTAAACCAATGAATAAATTTATCATTTAATTATTTTTTTAGAATCAATTACACATTATACCACATAATTTTCATCGAATATTTGCTACACATATTACCATTAAACTTTCCAAATTTTACATATTTTAATGTTTTATTAAATGTATAACTGAATATAGTGACGTGATTAAATAAAACAAAACATCATTTATAAAAGGTTACATGACGAAATTATATTTTTGTTAAAAATTAAAAAAGTACGTAAATAACTCCAATATTAACATGAAACACATTCAACATGTTAAAAGAAATCAACGTAATTGGACTGAAAAAAATTATATTTTTTTACTTTTAAAGTTTAGAGACCAAAATTTATAAAAATTTCGACTAGGGACGAATTTTAAATTTTGACCAAAATTCAAAGATTAAAAAGATACTTAACTTATTTTTTTATAATAAAATATATGAAATAATAAAAAAATAAGTAAAGAAATATATAATTAGGTAGTACTTTACTTTATCTTAATTAAAGAAAAGATAGAAAATACTACACCCAAATTCATAACTATTTTAATCTATTTTTAAGAGCATCCAATGCTGTGTGCTGCAAGACGCCACCAACTTCGAACCGAAGCGCGTGTCTTTATTGGTGATGCTGCTGCGCACCGTTTTTGACGGGCCCACTCGCAATGCACAACCTGGAGACAGAACTAAAAGACCTGTTGTGTGGACCACAGCAATAGAACAGGGGTATTTTTGGCATTGCACCGACGACAAAAAGTTTGTTAACGGCTATTTGAGGTACGATTTTGTTCCATTTTGCACCTACCATATTTCTCCTCTTTTACACGTGTCTCTCACCCGTGCCTCACCGCGCATTCCACCAAACTTACTATATTCCTCCTCTTTTACACGTGTCTGTCACCCGTGCCTCACCGCACATTTTCATTCTTGTGATGGAAGAGAAAAAGTAGATTAAAAACATTGACATGATAAATGATTTATGAATTTTGAAGTGCAAATTTATATAAAATATTAAAATTTAATGATTAAAAATATTTTGTGTATCCTTGTTTGAAGTGATGGAGAAAAATATGAATAGTATAATAGTTTTAAGTTTATATAATTTATATTGCGTAAGATATTATTAAATATTAAAAAATTTAAAAGAAAAAAATGTTTTTTTAAGGCAATTGAACATATTTTGCCTCTATTTAACAAAATATAAACACAAATGTGATAAAAATAAACCATTATAGACAATTATGACTTAACATTTTATGTTATGAAAAAGAGACAATAATAAATAAAATGTTTTAAAGATAATATGCAAAGGAAAATGATATTTTAACCCACTTTTTTTTATCTATTTTTAACCTATTACTTCAATCACCATTAGATTATTTATTTTGATTCTTTTTAGTGATATGATGTGATGATCTAATAGTGATTGAAGTGATGTGTTAAAAGTAGGTAAAAAAAAGTGGGTTAAAGTATCATTGTCCATATGCAAAACCCGTTTGAATTTATATTACCGTAAAAATTTAGGATGATACAAGCGAGTGACTTATTTATTTTAGTAAATTTAAAATTTTAATTTAATTAAGTTTTAAGTTTCATGTATATATTTTTAAGTTTTTTTTATTAAGAATTAAAAATCTTAATAATTTTTAATTGAGTCTTTAATATTTAATTTTTTATTCGTAAAGTGATATAAATTATCCAATTATTTTGTATTATTGTCTCTTATATTAAAAGTTGTGAGATTTTGTAATATTGAAATAATAAAAATAATTACATGAATTGTAATACTTTTTGTTAATTACAACATTTTCAAATTAATTTCATATTATTTAATCAATATTTGTAAATGTAATTAATATTATTTGCAAATTTTTGTTTTAAAATTTTATATTTTAAAATAAAAGGTTTTAAATAAAATTTTATCTTAAAAAATTTAATTACTTTATTTAAACAAAATATTTAAAAATAAAAATTAATTAATTAGAAATAGTTTAAATATCATATATTTTGTATCTCTTAAAATTTTTGGAATCCATCGTCTAAACACAATGTAAACAAAATTTACCATTACATCAGATGTTATAGAAAACAAAAATTGCATATCGATAGTACTTTTATTTAGTTAGCCAAACTAAGTTCTACCATATCATATCACATTTTCCTCTATAATATATTCTCTCCTAGACTATATAAAAAAAAAAAAAAAAAAAAGTGTCCGGTCGCATATAACAGGGATACACCCAAATCCATTATATCTCAAAGTTTGACTTCAACCTTTATTTTACTTTGGAGAATAAGCATAAATTACATTCGTTTAAGTTACAATTTGTATATTACTTAGTTGACCTTATATTTTAATAGGCATTTTCTATTTTAAAAACATTCAAATAAGTTTGAAGTGGTGCATCTCAAATTATTTTTGAAATACGTTATTTAAATAAAATAGTTTAAATTTATTAATTTTCTTATTTAGAAACAATATTTTTTATTAATATTTGTACTATCAGAATATCTAGGTTATATTTGTATGTGATGATTTGGTGTATGAACAGATTTGCTTGTTATAGATGGATTTGCTATCGTCAGAGTAGGAATAACCAGCGACTGAGTCATGTGCGGTGGTAACCACGATGACCCAAATGCAAGCACGAGTTCAATTAGCTCAACAATCTCGCATGTCAAAGCAATATCAACACCGAAGAAGGATGGTGGGAGAAGGAAAATTAAAAGATGAGTAGAAAAGGATGAAAGTAGTGTTTTTCATATTTGAAGTAGAAGCTAGGAATGGGTTGGATGAAGATGTTTGGTTTTCAATAAAAATTTACTTTTTTATTCAAGAAAAATTGAATCAATACGTACTAGACATGTATCAACAGTTATGATGTTAAAGTATAACGTCGTTTCTCAAGTAGAATAAAATTTAACATTGTTTACAACGGACTAAAACAACCGTTTCTAAAAGTAACGGACCAAACATAATTAAAATTTTATGTAAGGATCATTTATAATTTTTTATAATATTTCAGAAAACATATTTAATCTTAAAAAAAATTTAAAAAAAATAGGAGAGACAAAGTAATGTTTTATATCCTAAACTCAATTCTAGGTTTAACTAAATTTAAAAAAGAACACCGTTTAATATAAATAATTATTTAAATATTAAATCACTTTTTAAAATATTAAATATTAATAGTTTTCCTAGTTGATATTAGCAAGTGTTACTTTTCAGTTGATATCAAACACAATTATTTAAATTGATATTGATTAATATTATTTTTATGATATCATTAATCAAGATGTTTTGTCACATGTCCATTGAAAAATTCATCCAATTGACATTTATAAAAAAATAAAATTGATTAATGTTCCAAAATATTTTTAGTAAACATTTAAAAAATCTTAACAAACTATAAATAAAAACAAAATAACATAATGTTGTTGACAAAAAGAATAATGATAACATACATAAAAAAAATCCAATTTTCATCCACCAAAACATAGTTTCAAATAGATAAATTTTAACTAAATAACAAATATAAATAAAAAATATCTAACAATATAAAAAAATAACTCCTACGAATATTATAGTCATAAATCCTATTATGATATTTCTAAACAGTCTTATCCCTAAAGACCATAGAAATGTGTATTAATCGATTTTATTCTGATCCATTTAATTACTCTTCATTACATATATGAAATGAAATATAAGATTATTCACAATAACATAACCCAGAAATCCTAAATAATATCACTTATAATCAAACAAGAGATATAAAGTTGACTTTGTATATACTGAGACTCGGGAAAGTAAAGATATCAACATTTTCCATATTGATAATTAATTCATTTAGATACATGCATTAATAATATAAAGTTAGGTTAGATTGAGTTCACAAAATATAAGTTAAATAAATAATATAAATTTATATTGTACTTATATCATCCAAAGTTAAATTACTATAATGTTTAACATCTGATATCCGAATTATTTTAAAGATATTTTTCATGATCATATATTATTATTATTGGTGAAAAAGGTTCTTGCATCCCTAGAAATGACACAAGATGCTTGAAATAATCTTGTGAAACCTTTACCAACTCTTGGATTGTGTAACAACAATTAAGAAAAAAAAAACACATGCTTCTTTGGTGAAATTGCCTTAATTAAGTGTTTAGGCCATGAGAAGAAGGTTCGAAGTGCCTCTCTCACTACTTACACCTCCATTATAGACAATGATATTAGAGTAGTGACACATCTCTAATTTATTCAACTAACATTCTCTATTGCAAAACAAGTTTTTTAAATATGTTATTTTGGACATTTTAAGTATGTTTTAAAATAGACTTAGATTCAACAAACTTAAATTTTAAGTCTGTTGATCAATACCATACTTAAATTTTAAATCTGTTATTGATCAACAAACATAAATTATAAGTCTATTGTTGACTATCATACCTAAATTCGAATACATTTCTACATAAAAGAACAAATTTGAATTTAAGTCTGTTGTAATCGTAACAAACATAAATTTGATGTATTTTTTTAATTAATTTTGTTTTAGCCCAAAACCAAAACATGTAAATAGAAAATTTTTCATAACATATATAATTTAAATTATTCATTTCCAATATATAATAAACAATTTCAAAATCAAAATAATAAACAACAAGATGTCTAACTTAAAATTGATAGTCTAAAACCTAAAATAAGATCTAAATTGGTAGTCCAACATTTCCATGAACTAAAGTGCCTATTGCACCATAATAAAAGAAGAAAAGTTGATACCATATAATTTGTACACAAAATAATTAATTTAAAAATTAAATGATATTCACCTTAGAATATATAATTTGAACTTGCTTTTATATTTTTTTTGTTGACTCCATAACCCATGCTTCTGTTAGGGGAAGGATAGATTGAATGATTTTTGCTACATGTAACAAATTTTACTGAGTTGGGATAATGCTCCATTTTCACTTTTTTTTTTTTTAACGTTACACTACTTGGATGGAATCGAATAAATATTTGACTTCCCTAAAATCACAGTTTAAACATGTGTACCATGAAAATAAAAAGATAAATAAAATAGTAAATGTGTAGAAAACAGGTTTTGACCCAAAATAATGCAATACAAAGTAGATCTAGAAGAATTACTTAGACGAGTCACACCATTCAAAGAAGTGAATGAGCACATTCAACTTAATTGTTGTGTTTCAGGAGCTTAACTACAAATTAAAATGGCATATTCCTTGTCACCCAAAAGATTATATACACTACCTAAATGCTTTAAAGCATTTTGATTATCTTTTTTTTAATAACAATATTACATGTTGATTAATGATATCTTAACAAATAAAATTTAAGCTAGAATTGTCATTAAATTTAATCAAACTATTTGGCTTACCAAATTTAGGATGTATAAAGTCTTAAGTATCCAAAATAATCAATGCATTAATACAATTAAATAAATTTTCATAGACAAAAAGGTAATAAAATTTTCAAAGTTTCATTTTACCTGTTAACAACATGATTATCTAATAACATTTAATAGAAGTTTTATATATGATTTTAAAGTGATACCTTTTACATTACCTATGATAATAGAATTACATAGTGATCAATAAAATGCATTGCAGCTAGCTATAAAATAGAAAGGTTTGGATAAAAGAAACGAAATCGTCAAATGATTTGATAACTGTATTATAGGTGATCATCATTTATTCTTATAGATATAAAAGCAAAAAAACACATATCATAGATGGAACATGTTGTTAGGATTCGCTTACCTGACTCGTTATCCGGTTGTGACTTTTGATACAGGGATTGACAACACTTTCAATCCAAAATCTTAAGACAATAGATTTATAAGTTTTCACCCTTATATAATGCTCAATTGTCTCATTTTTACTTAATGTGAAACTTACACTTACAATTTGATTCTCAACACATGTATACATATAAAAGCAAAATATAAAAGCAAAAGGAAACTTATACATGAATGATGAGTGATACCGAAAAACTGAAGCAACATCCAATAAGATTTTGGAATAAACTCCCTCTGTTCATTTATATCATCAATAAACATTATTTGAATTTAAGTTATTGTACAAATTAATTTAATAATATAAGGGCAAAGAGGTGAAGACTGAATAGTCTGTTCTTTCTGCATTTATTATCAAAATTGTTTCGGGTGTAGGGGTCAAGAGCCTACTAAAGAACCTCTTCAAGCTTACTCCACTCTCCTCTGCAACTGTAACTTCTCCAAGAAAATCCACTCCTTAGCTCGATCGGCTTGGATGACGATCGGGGTACCTGTCTAAAAGGCTCCGATGCTTAAGTCAGTAAAGGACCGATCGGTATATCAGTGCAACTGTTGTAATAAATGCGAATTTAAGATCCTCACCAACCTACCTTTGGGCCCTATTTATAGTTTTCGGTGTGGGCCTGTGATTAGGGTTCCTTAATTACGGCCCAATGATCCTTTAATCAAGATTACTGACTCGTTTAACGTTAATTAACCTGATTGACTGGTTGTTTCGACCGTGCGACCGATGGCCGCTTGACTGGATTAGTTATGCCCTGTTTTTAACGCGAACGATTCGTGTATGGTTGATCGACCGATGGATGCATGTAAAGGACTACGTGAGTCTCTTTAGACATAGATCGACCGATGGTTGATCTACTGATTGTCCTTTGTTATGTTTAGGTGCTGCTCGTGCTTGTCCGATCGACCGATGTGCCATTAGGGATCAGAATCACTCGTTTAGGTGCTACCGATGGACCGATGGGCCTGAACGTGGTTGGCCTGTGACTTTTGTATAACCGTTTGACCGATGGTCCTACAGTTTGTTCACCAGGCCGTTCGATCGATAGTCTTTTAGCGATGCTACGTGATTTGTTTGTAGAACCGATTGACCGATGGTCCTATGCAATTTATCTACCAGGTCGTTCGACCGATAGTCTTTTATGTACGAGTTTTTCCAATCTTGGCCGATGGGCCTGAGGATTGGCTTTGGCCGATTGACCGATGGGACATACAGTACACAAGCCCCCCCAGTCTCGAGCGATGGAAGTGAAGCGAGGAGGTTTAGCAGGACCATAGTGTCGATTAACCGCCGGCGTCTCTCAACGGTTATCTTGCATCGTAGATCGTACTTGACAGTTATGATTTGAAGCGTCGCGAAGTATAGGCCGTTGATCTGCACGTGATCGTATGGTTCTGAGGCTGCCACGTGTCACTGGGTCCTCCTATAAATAGGTCTGTGTGGTTGTCGTTATTTTCACGTTTTCCTCTCTCTTTCTAGCCGAGCCTCCGATCGATTTCTTCTGTTTGCAGGTAAAAAATGTCCTCCAGTGCATCGAGTTCAGATGGTTTGTCGGGCAGGACGGTCGGGGTGTCCGGGGGCGGCGGGTCGATCTCCGCCTTGTTCAGCTCTTCTGATTCGGGGACTTCGCTCGGGGGAGTGTCGAGTTCAATGGATTCTCCCATCCTTCTCAGCGGCAGCCCGAAAGCCGAGCAACCGGTCGCCGAGGCGACGGATCAGGTCGCTGCTTCGGATGAGAGTGGGGACGTCATAAGCATCGACGTTCGCGATGAGGGGGAGCAAGCTAATCTGCCGGAGATACAGGGATACGATTGGGCCCCTTATGAGCCGGGTACGCATGCGATGAGGTTCCGATGGGGCAATGACCTTGGGGATCTGGTCGAGCGGACCAAGGTTTTTGGCGACGAGGTGGAGGATGGGTTCCTTCGGGTCAAGGTGTGTGCCAACAACGAGAGGGTCTGCCACGGAAAGGGAGCGGCGAAGCTAGAGTTCTTCTACGTCTACGCCTGTCTCTTCCACGACTTGGGTCTGACTGTGCCGTTTGCCGACTGGCAGATGGCGGTCCTCCGTCAGATCCAATGTGCGCCGACCCAGATACACCCGAATGCCTGGGCGTCGATGCAGGCGTTCGACGTTCTATGCCGAGCGGCCGGTCTGACAGCGACCATGCCCTTGTTTCTACACTTCTATAAGACCCGGCCGACGGCTTCGAAAGGCTGAGTTTCTTTTCTTGGGGCCAACAAGAGCTTGTTTACCTTTTACCTCGCTTCCTACAAAGGTTTCAAGACCAGCTTTTTTAAGGTCGCGATTCCCGGTCGAGGAAGGAAGTACATTTTCGATGAGGAGGGTCGGCCGAAGTTCCCCTTATACTGGACGGCTTTTCCCCCTTCTACCGATCCTTGGGCCGAAGACAACTTGACTCCTGCCGAGCGGGCCGACCTGGCCGTCCTCAAGATCCTGCCCGACAAGATCCCCTCGCGGCCGCTGATCCAATGCCTCCGCTACCCGGATTTGCCGAGGGCGGTTTATGGTTAGTTGTTCTGATCTTCTCGGTCGTCTTAATGGTTGCAATTGATTTACCTGTTTTCCCTTGTCTCGTAGATATTATGGCTCGGACAACCGTCTCCAACGCTGAGTTCTTGGCTCGCGCTAAGACTCGTCGAAGAGAAGAGGATGCCGCTGAGGAGGTCGCCCCCCTCCAGAGCGTCTCCGCTGCCCCTTCGACAGCTCCTACTCCTGCTACCACTGCTCCGACCGACGCCTCAGGCGTCGCCACCAGGCCCTGCTTCGTCGTGAAGCCCCCCGGTTCCGCCGCTGCTGGCGCTGCGGTGGACAAAGGCAAAAGGTCTAAACGGGATGACTCTCCCACCGGCCGGTCGTCCAAGAAGAGCAAGAAGGCCGAGGCTTCTAGGTCACTGGCTACTGCCCTCCTCGACAATGAAGTTCGGCTCGACGAGGATGTCTCCTTTCACTTGGGGCCTCGCGTCAAGGATATGCTGAAGGACGTGTCTGAAGAGGAGGCTCTCCGAACGGCGGGGGAACTGACCCTTAGGCTTGCTGCGATTTACACCAAGTTTCCTCGTCCCGACCGGAACAGGATGGAGAGCCTGGAGAAGGAGCTCGCAGCAGCGAAGGTGGAGCTCCGGGAGGTGAAGGCCTCAGCGTCGGACTTGAAGATTTAGTTCGACCGGCTGAATGGCATCAAGGCTGAGCATGCCAAGTGCGCTGGTCTACTCAAGGCCGCCGATGATCGGGCGAGGGAGGAGCAGACTAAGGCCAAGGAGGCGGTCGAGGAACTTCGCAAGCTTCAACGACGCTTTGACGACTTGACGTTGGAGCATCTGGCCGCTGCCGGATCGGCCACCAATTGGCAAAAGAAGGCCAAGGAGTACCAAGCGGAGCTGTGAGTGGCCGATGAGCAAGTTTTTGCTCAATATGAAGCGGGCTTTCAGAGTGCCGTTGATCAGGCCGCCTTCTACTACAACTGTTCCCCCGACCGGTTCGATGTGCACTTGGGGGTGGTAGATGGGAAGCTCGAGAAAGTCTTCGAGCGGCTGGACGAGGTGAATGATACTCCCGCAGACAGTTAAATTTTAATTGATTTATATTTTGACATAATCGATCGCGTCCGATCGGCCGTGTGGTCGATCGCGTTCGATCGGTTATTAGGCCATTTTTTGACAAACAATTATATGTAAATATTAGGCGCCTTCTTCCTATTTTGTTTGTTCGCTTTTCTTTTAGATCAACTGTTTCCTTTTGTTTATCGTTTCGCGCTGGCGATCGACCATTTTTCTTTTATCGTTCCTCGTTGGCGGTCGGCCATCTTTCTTTTATCGTTTTTCGCTGGCGGTCGGCCATTTTATTGTTTAACTTGTAAGTTATTTTCGTCAATTAGTTGTGCCTGGTGTCGAACTAGTCGGGCGATCGGCACACAATTTTTAACTTTGTTTCTTGCAATGTTCTTCTGGTTATTTGACCCGAAAGGTTGACCTTTGTTTGCGCGTTCAATTTTAATTTAGATCGTAGGTGTAGTACCTCGATCGGTTTGGACAGCTCGTGTCACTTATGTACTCGTGGGGTTGGTTAGATCGCTTGGATCGGTGCTGACCGAGCGAGACTTTCTCTTGAAAGTCTGCGCCTTGATCGGTCAGGCTTTGTTCGGGTCCTGTAGGGAGCCCCATCGGTCAATCTGTTAGATGAAGTTGCATGAAGCGCTCATTTTATTCATAATGTCAACTATAGTACATTTTTAGGTGCGACGCGTTCCATGTGTTCGGTATTTCTCTGCCGCTCAAGTATTCTAGCCGATAGGTTTTGTTCTGCAGGCTTTCGGTTACATGGAACGGGCCCTCCCAATTTGGTGCTAGCTTTCCTTGTGCTGACTTTTTGCGCGCTTCATTGGTCTTCCTCCACACCAAGTCTCCTCGGATGAAGCTCCTTGATTTAACCTTCGCGTTATACCTCCTTGCCACCATCCTCTTGCACGCTTCAGCTCGCACGGCCGCTATTTCTCTGCGTTCGGTCGTCCAGTCCAACTCCTCGCGCAGGTGTCCACAGTTTACCTCTAGATTCTGCATGTCCCGCCGAAGAGTCGGCTCCTCTACTTCGACTGGCAGCATAGCGTCTGTTTCGTACGTTAGGTTGAAAGGTGATTCTCCCGTCGTCCCGTGTGGGGTGCACCGATAGGCCCAAAGGACCTGCGGCAGCTCGTCCACCCATGCTCCTTTGGCTTCTCCCAACCTTTTCTTCAACTCCTCTACTATGACCTTGTTCATGGCCTCAGCCTGGCCATTGGTCTGGGGATGCTCGACCGAGCTGGTTACGTGGTGTATCCCCACTTGCTTATAAAAGTCCTTCAGCTTCTTATCGATAAACTGACGGCCGTTGTCGGTGATGATTGTGTGGGGAAGGCCGAAGCGGCAGATGATGTTTCGCCAAACGAAGGAGTGCACCTGCCGAGCGGTGATGTTGGCTAGGGCCTCTACTTCGACCCATTTGGTGAAATAGTCTACTGCGACCAGTATGAATTTCTTCTGCGCTCGACCGACAGGGAAAGGCCCGACGATATCCATACCCCACTATGCGAACGGCCCAGGGGTTGTCAGGCTATGTAGCTCGGTCGGAGCTCTCTTGATGTCGTTTCCATGGGCTTGGCAACCTTCGCACTTGCGTATCATGATTTCGCAGTCTTGTTCCATGGTCGGCCAATAGTAACCCGCCCGGAGTATCCTCGCTTTCATTGTCCTCCGTCCGGTGTGCATACCACAAATGCCATTGTGGACTTCGTTCATAACATAGTTGGCTTCTTCTCCCGATAGGCACTTGAGGAGCGGCGCTGTGAAGCCCCTCTTATATAGATCTTCCCCGATGACCACGAACCGGAGTGCTCGTCTTCTCTCCATCGATTTCATTTCTTCTCCTGCGTCGCATCTTCTTAACAGTTCTCGCACCTCCCACATCCAATCTGCCGATCGGTCAATCGCAGCACACTTTCCTTTGCCTGATGATTGTTTTCAGCTGACCCTTCTCTTTTCCTTCCGCCAGCTTAGATAGCCTATCGGCTCTGGTGTTTTCCGCTCGGGGGATATGGTGGATGGTGATTTCTTCGAACTCCTTCATGGCTTCGACCACCTTGTGATAGTACTGAAGCAGCAGGTCATCCTTAACCTGGTATTCCCCCTGCACCTGCCCGACCACGAGTTTCGAATCGATGTTGCACTTTAACCTCGCCGCTCCCAGGTCTTTTGCTAGCCTTAGCCCGGCAATCAGCGCTTCGTATTCTGCTTGGTTGTTCGAGGCTTTGAACTTGAACTGCAGGGAGTGCTCGACCGTGAAGCCGTCCGGTCCTTCAATGACGATTCCTGCTCCAGCGTTGCATTTGTCCGATGATCCGTCGACGAAGATAACCCATGTTTGCTCCGACGGATGGATCGGTCCATGGAGTTCGGCCGTGAAATCTGCCAAATGCTGTCCTTTGATAGATCCTCTTGGTTCGTATTTGAGGCCGAACTCAGATAATTCGACCGACCAGGCGATCATCCTTTCGGCTAGGTCGGGCTTCCGGAGTATTTTGGCTATGGGGTGATCAGTTCAGACGATCACCTGGTGACTTTGGAAGTACTGGCGCAATCGGTGCGCGGCCGTTAATAGTGCTAAGGTTATTTTTTTGATTAACTGATACCTTGTCTCTGCGCTTTGTAACACTCGACTGATGAAATATACAGGTCGTTGCTCTGGACTCTCCTGTATCAAGGCCGCGCTGATCGTGTCGTCCGATACCAACAAGTACAACTGTAGAGGCAAACCCTCTGTCGGTCGGCTCATGATGGGGGGACGACTGATCATCTCCTTTATCTGCTGAAACGCTGTTTCGCAATGATCATCCCACTTATCCGCGATCATCCCACTTATCCGCGGTCTGCTTCTTCATGATCTTCAAAATCGGTCTGACCTTCTCCGTGAGTTTGGGTAGGAAGCGCGCAAGAGAGGTCAGCCGCCCTACCAACCGCTAGATCTCCTTCAAATTCTTGGGGCTCCTCATGTCGATTATAGCGGCGCACTTGTCCGGGTTAGCCTCGATGCCTCGGGCGGTCAACATGAATCCCAGAAGTTTTCCAGCCGGCACCCCGAAAACACACTTCTCAGGGTTGAGACGCATGTTGTACTTGCGTACTTGGTGAAAGACCTCCTTGAGGTCGCGCGCATGGTCCTCGGCCGTTTGCGACTTTACGACCATGTCGTCCACGTACACCTCCATGGACCGACCAATCTGCCCCCTGCAGACTCGGTCCATCAGCCTCTGATAGGTAGCCCCTGCGTTCTTCAGCCCGAACGGCATGACCTCGTAGCAAAAATTTGCCCGATTTGTGATGAACGCCGTTTTGGATCTGTCCGGACCATACATGGGGATCTGATTGTACCTTGAGTATGCATCCAGGAAGCTCAGGAAGTTGTGCCCCGAAGCTCCGTCCACCAGCCGATCGATGCTGGGCAAAGGGTATGCGTCCTTCGGGCAGGCCTTGTTGAGATCGATGAAGTCTGTGCACATCCTCCACTTCCCGCTCGTCTTCTTCACCATCACTACGTTAGCGAGCCACGTAGTATACTTGATTTCTCTTATGAAGCCGGCTCCCTCCAGCTTCCTCACCTCCTCCTCGACAACTCTCCTACGCTCCTCTCCCATTTTCCTTTTCTTTTGGGCGACCGGCCGAGCTTCTCTGAAAATTGCCAACTTATGGGACATTACATCCGGATGGATGCCCGGCATGTCGGCCGAGGACCATGCGAAGAGGTCTCGGTTTTCTAGGATTACCGCGCCTAAGAGTTCTTCTTTGTCCGGCTTTAGGGCTCCCCCTATCTTCGTGACCTGAGCCGGTTGCTCCCCAATCGAAATATCCTTTGTATCTCCCCCTGGCTGAATCCGGTCTTCCGTATTCGTTCGAGGGTCAAGATCTGTCATGGCAACTTCCGATCGGTGTTGCTTCCTGGGGCGGCTGTAGGGAGCGATCTTCAACCCTGCTGCATAGCACTGCCGGGCGATCTGCTGATCCGCATGTACAGTGCATATTGTTCCCTTGTCAGATGGGAACTTCATGGCCAGGTGTAGTGTGGAGACGATCGCCCCAAAGGCGTTATAGGAGGGTGTTAGCTTCTACTAATAGGAATCTAACTCTTACCTCTCGACCGTCTCTCCGTGACCCGATCTTGGTGCGTAGATCCAGGTAACCTCTCGTGTCTACCCGCTCGCCCGAGAATCCAACAATCTGCTCGTTGTAGGGGACAATCAGGTCCTCGGAGAGGTTCATCTTCCGGAAAGTCTTCCAGTACAGAATGTTGATCGAACTCCCCTGGTCCACCAACACCTTCCCGATTCCATACTCGGCTACCTCGATGGAAATGACCATCGGGTCATCGTGATCGGGGTTCGGGGCCTTGAAATCCTCATCGGTGAAAGTGATGGGTGGCATCGACCGGATCTTCTTCTCAACCAAGTGAACCGATTTTAGCGCTCAAACATGCCTCTTCCGGGCGGCTGAGCTCGATCCTCCTCCGGCAAAACCTCCGGAGATGGTATTGATATAACCCCTCAAGGGTTTATCCCGGCTCCGACTGCGACTCCTCCTTGGGCTTTGATGAGTCCGAGACGGTCCTCTCTTTCGCCTCTCGGGCTCAGGCTCTCTCCGCTTCTCCCACTGGGCCGGGAGGGCTCTTCGTGCGGGGCTTCCGTTCCTCGTCGGGCTTCGCGGAGGGCGATCCTGCCGAATATACTTCTTCAAATGCCCCTGCCGAATGAGCTCCTCGATCTTGTCGCGGAGCGTGTGGCACTCTTCGGTGGTGTGGCCGATCGTCCGGTGGTACTGGCAGTGCTTGCTCCCATCGGCATCAGGGGTGGGGGCTTCTTCCTGGCCGCGGGAAGTGAGTCGGCACTAAAGGCTTCCTGCAGAATCTTAGCTGAGGGACGGCCAAGGGAGTATACGTCGTGAACCTCGGTGCTTTTCTCTCGCTGGGCCGGGTCGAGGGTTTGTTCGGCCGAGGGGCGATCTTCGGGACTGCGGCATCCTCCTTCTCCCTCTTCTTCACCCGGAATTCCTGCATATCTTCCATTTGTATGAACTTGGCCGCTCGTTCCCTCATCTCCTCCATCGTCTTCGGCTTCTTACGGCTTATCTTGTCCGCAAAAACACCCGGCTGGAGCCCATACGAGAAATGATGTCGGGCGATCTCGTTGTTGAGATCCTTTATCTTGACCAACATCCGGTTGTACCGATCGAGATAACTCCTCAGTGATTCCCCATCTTCCTGCCGGATGTTCACCAGGTTGTCGACTGTCAGGATGGCTGGCTTCAGGGGCGCGAACTGCGTGCTGAACCTTGCCTTTAGAGTGGCAAAAGAATCAATACTACCGGCTGGCAGTTCAGAAAACCACTCCAACGCCTCCCCAGTGAGAGAAGTCGAGAAAACACGGCACCAGATCGGGTCACTAACTGCATGGAACATCATCTGGTGCATGAAGACCCTCATGTGATTGTCGGGATTGGTCGTGCCGTCGTATTTGTCGAACGTCGGCATTTTCCACTTCTCCGGTAACGGCGTCTCCAGAATGTACGGGGTGAATGGGGAGAGCCCCGACGCAGGGATCGATTGTCGTGAAGGGCGACCTCCCTCATTTGCTCCCGAGCTCTCGGCCATCGTATGTGACAGATTTCCCCTCGACGCCTGCGTCTTCTCAACCCGAGCAGGCTGTGATTGCTCCTGTCCCGTTGGTGGGGGCCGACTCTCCACCCGTTCGGCATCTCGATGCTGCTATACCCGACTCAGTCTGAGTGGGTCGGGTACGGTAGGCGTCGACGGGATTCCCTCTTCCTTCCGTCGGAGGGCGGTGTTCTCCCGCAAGATCTGCATCTGCACTTCATAGTTTCTTTGCATCTCATCCATCCTCTACTGCATCGCTCTTATCATCTCCCTAGTGTCTGCCTGATCATCCGCCATTCTTCCTCCGTCCATATTGCTATTTCGATTTCTTGTGGTCACCATAAGGGTATACTGTCTTAAAGAAGACTGCTCGGCCCCACGGTGGGCGCCAAAATGTTTCGGGTGTAGGGGCCAAGAGCCTACTAAAGAACCTCTTCAAGCTTACTCCACTCTCCTCTACAACTGTAACTTCTCCAAGAAAATCCACTCCTTAGCTCGATCGGCTTGGACGACGATCGGGGTACCTGTCTAAAGGGCTCCGATGCTTAAGTCAGTAAAGGACTGATCGGTATATCAGTGCAACTGCTGTAATAAATGCGAATTTAAGATCCTCACCAACCTACCTTTGGGCCCTATTTATAGTTTTCGGTGTGGGCCTGTGATTAGGGTTCCTTAATTACGGCCCAATGATCCTTTAATCAAGATTACTGACTCGTTTAACGTTAATTAACCTGATTGACTGGTTGTTTCGACCGTGCGACCGATGGCCGCTTGACTGGATTAGTTATGCCCTGTTTTTAATGCGAACGATTCGTGTATGGTTGATCGACCGACGGATGCATGTAAAGGACTACGCGAGTCTCTTTAGACATAGATCGACCGATGGTTGATATACTGATTGTCCTTTGTTATGTTTAGGTGCTGCTCGTGCTTGTCCGATCGACCGATGTGCCATTGGGGATCAGAATCACTCGTTTAGGTGCTACCGATGGACCGATGGGCCTGAACGTGGTTGGCCTGTGACTTTTGTATAACCGTTTGACCGATGGTCCTACAGTTTGTTCACCAGGCCGTTCGACCGATAGTCTTTTAACGATGCTACGTGGTTTGTTTGTAGAACCGATTGACTGATGGTCCTACGCAATTTATCTACCAGGCCGTTCGACCGATAGTCTTTTATGTACGAGTTTTTCTAACCTTGGCCGATGGGCCTGAGGATTGACTTTGGCCGATTGACCGATGGGACATACAGTACAAAAATAAAAGAAAAAAAAAACCATAATCCAAAGATGAATAAACTATGATGTTAAGATTATGAAATAAATTAGGCTATGTTGTGTGATTCACCTCTCGAAAGTAAAAGCAAGAATGAAAGAGATGGAGGGTTTACGACGGTAAGACTAACGGAACAAGAGTCTGGAAAGTCACATTGACATATGAATTTGAACCATTTTAACACTCTTAACAACAAGAAACAGTAATTGATATCAACTAAAAATGACCTAAGTTGATATAAATTTTGAAAAAGTGTGTTTGACATCCAATGAAAATCATTGACCAAGAAAATCTCAACAAAAAATGGTTGGTAAAGAACTTTGACTTAAGATTAATAATAAAATAACCCTAATGTTGGTAAAAAGCTAAACACATTCTATTTTAGTAAAAAAAAACATCTTCACCAACATTTTTGGAAAAATGTTAATGAATGTTAATATTTTATGACATCAAAACAAACTAATAATGTCTTACTCACAAATCAAACTGATAATGTCACCACTAAAATCAAGCTAAAGTAAGATTCAAAAACAATAATATGGAGAATTTAAAGTTTTACTATTTGTGGAAATTTTGAAATTCTTTAACTTTAAATAAATTAATTACTCTTATAAAATTGTAAAATTTAAATTTATTTTAAATTTTTATACAAAGAAATATTATATAGTAAAAATGTTTTAAATTATCTATATAAATGAATTGATTATTTTATTCAAACCTCTTCTAAGAAGTATTAATTAACATTTATGGTAATTCACTTAAAAAAACATTATAATGGAATATTTATTAGATATATACTTGTTAGCTAAGTTTTATTTTTCAGGTTTGTTAACTGGCTCAATGAGCCAGCAATTCTTTCGAAATAAAGAAGATATACATAAATGTGCTTATTTATTCGGTCTCCTATTTCTTTATTAAAAATATACAAAATTAATTGATAGAGTTATTTTCATTTTTTAACTTCTTTCTTTTCCTCTGAAGCTAACTCACGTGAGTATCTCACGTGGACATGCTGCTACTTATTTGACTTCTATATTTTCTGATAATTATTAATTAGTTTAGAGTGTTTTCTTAAATCTTTCTAGAAAGCTACAATGTATTTTTAATAATTTTAACCATTCTCAACAATTTGACTTCAATATTTTCTGATGAACAACTAATATTCTTATGTCGAATCGTCAGATTCATCATGTGAAAATTATTCTCTTCAGAAAATTATCATATAGTTTATTAGTTGACATAGGCGTCTCCATATTGAAAATAAATATAAGGTACTAACTATTAATAGTATTGAATAAGAAATTAATTCACAAATATTATATGAAATTACAGCTTTAATCACATTAATTGTTGTATATTTTATAAACCATAATTTTTTCATTTTTAATTTAAAATAATGTGCTACTATGATTATATTGCTAACAAACGAAGTTTCGACCTTCTCTTTAATGCATTTAATTAAACGGCTTTTGAGAAATTTGCATGTGCTGAATGCTTAAATCGCCGTGACAGCCATGGAAGATGGAACACTGAACACGGTGGTGACAGTAAATGAAGATCCAAATGCAAAATATATAATATTAAAATAAACACCAAATTTTATTAGATCCAATTAAATTTAAAGTTTCACCTTGTTTGTTGTAAATAATATAAAGTAAAAATTAGAATAAGGGTCTTTTCAGCTTTAAAAAAAATGAAGAAATGTTACGCTTTGACCAAACATTAATATACTTACTTATAGGATAAGATGTAGTTGTCTGTAGTGACGCGGAATAAACACTTTCAATGCTTTCCATAGCAAACTCCCAACTCAGGGTTTCTGGAATTTACATCACACAATTTGTCATTACATCATTTTAGAAAAAATTATAAAACCCATAACTAACCGCTCAATAATTATATATATTATATTCTATATTAATTTTTTAATGAAGGCTAAATAATAAATAAATCACAAAAGGGACCCACGGCAATGTTCACATTTCCTTTGTCTGCGCAGTTCCTTCCGCGTAGAAGCAACCGGCTGTTCCGGTCACCATTAACGTCCACGCGGCGTTCCTCTTATTTTTATCATCTTCAACAAAGCCACCGAGTAATCCTAATGAACTCCTTCTCTTTCTTCTTCATCACTGTTCCATAGAGAACTCAGACAAACCCACCGGAGACATGAATTCCCGTTTTGCCCCTCTCTCCTTGTCAATTCCTTCCCTCACAAATTCACCTTCTCTCATCGGCGCTAACCACACCTCCGCGCGCTTCTGCTCCCGATAAATTGAAGAAACATTCAAACATCTTTTCATTTAATTCATTTTTTTTTCTCGTAATTATTATTTTCTTGAATAGAAGTGCACAATCTGTTTCCATGGAGCCTGCCACAGGGAAGCCTGGCTGTCTCAGAAACGTTCTGACACGGTTACTCATCTTCGGCCTTCTTATTGTCATCGTACGGTTCGCTTACGTCATCACCCTCGCCGGCGAGTCCTGCACCCTCGGCGACTTCTGCTTCTTCTCCCCGCCGCTGAATCTCGCTATTGCCGGAACCAGATCCGGCGCTCTCGCCGTTCGCTCCGCCTCCGGCGGCGCGGCGGCACCCGAGCGCTACGCCAGCAAGGATTGGATCAGCGGCGTTCGGTTTTACTCGTCTGTGTTCCAGGACCTCATCGCTGGTGGCTTCCTATCGCCGGCGGCGAAGTCGCTCTGCCTTGAGACGCCGACCGGGCGCGACGTCCTCGCGCTGCGCGAGATCGGCGTGACGGACGCCATCGGTATTTCGAAGAAGGCGTCGCCGCCGCTGGTAAAGGCCGGCGATGCTCGCCGGATTCCGTTCGCGAACGGCACGTTCGACTTCGTGTTCGCAGGTGACGGCGCGCTAGAGAGATCGCCGCGGCCGGCGGAGTTTGCGGCGGAAATTGCTCGGACGCTCAAACCCGAAGGGTTTGCCGCGTTCCATGTAAAGGCCAATGATACTTACAGTTTTAATTCATTCGTTGATTTGTTCAATTTTTGTTGCAATGTGGTGAAAATAAACGAGGTAATAGGGTTTGATTCATCGATGTCTCGGGTGAGAGAACTCGTCGTGAAGAAAGAGCGTTATGGAGTTGGTTCTGATTCCAATTCCAATTCCAATTCCAACTCCAATGGAAAATGCTCTGTTCCGGAGTACAAGAAAAAGTTGGTTAGAAACGCTGAGGCGTTAATTGAAGAGGAGCCACTAAAGCCATGGATCACTCTGAAGAGAAACGTGAAGAACATAAGGTACCTTTCTTCAATGGTCGATATAAGCTTTAAGGATAGGTACGCGTACGTTGATGTTGGAGCTAGAAGCTATGGTTCTAGTATTGGGAGTTGGTTTAGGAAACAGTACCCGAAACAGAACAAGACCTTTCATGTGTATGCCATTGAGGCTGACAAAACGTTTCATCAGGAGTATGGTTTGAAAAAGGGGGTTACTCTGTTGCCTTATGCTGCATGGGTTAGGAATGAAAGTTTGGTATTTGAGATTAACCGTGGCCCTGGGGAGAAGGATCAGGGTAAGGGTAGGGGCATGGGGAGGATTCAACCATCGCAGTCTTCGAGTGGTTTTGATGGTGGTGAGGTTGAGAGAATTCCTGGGTTTGATTTTGCTGACTGGTTAAAGAACACGTTTTCAAAGAACGATTTTGTTGTGATGAAGATGGATGTGGAGGGTACGGAGTTCGATTTGATTCCCAGGTTGTTTGAAACTGGGGCCATATGTTTAGTGGATGAGATTTTTCTTGAGTGTCATTACAATAGGTGGCAGAGGTGTTGCCCAGGACAGAGGAGTCCCAAGTATGAGAGAACTTATGATCAGTGCTTGCAGCTCTTCACTTCTCTCAGACAGAGTGGAGTTCTTGTTCATCAATGGTTTTAACTAGTAAAATAGCCCCAAACCCTATATATACGTTCTGTACCATTCTTGTTTTACTGTTAGCTTCTGCATGTTTCTTCTTCATAGTTTTCTTATTTCTTCCCCAGCCAATAGAGAGAGATAGACAAAGACACCGTACTTTAACTTTTAAATTTCATTACATGTAACAGTAGCAAATGAAAATGAAAACCATCCCATTACAACACTTGTATTTGTTACATCTGTCTCTTCTGTTATCTGTGTACATGTAGCACATAATACTTTAAAGTTTAACTATTATTTTATCCCAAAAGAATTTAATGATTATTATTGAACAATTGTTTCACGGGTAATAAAATCTTTGGGGATATTTGTCAAAAGGTTCTGTAAATGCTCTGGGGCTGGGTTTTCCGTGCTTCTAGCAGGAATACTGGACGTTAGAGTTTGAGACCAGTAATAAACATTGCCCCTGGTGATGACTTTTCTGAAATTGCTCGGGAAACACAATTACGAAGAACTGAATCAATTGACAATAAAACCAATCAGACTGAGCTAAAATCTTGCTTTATACTATTATTAATCAACGGGCAAATTTAACGAACTTTAGTTTGTTATTTGGGTTTTTTTTCCATTGTAGGCAATGGCTTTGGTTTATTACGGATATGGACAAGTTTTTTAAAAATTACAGAAGTAGGCAAAACGTGTTGGGGGTGCACGTTTTCATATGAAGAAATTGTGTAGCCCCCATACGTTTTTGTGGTCAAGGTGGTCAGAGAGCGAAATTGTGTGGGAGGTGAACGTTTTTGGTGCCGTAATCGATTACCGTATGTTGTAATCGATTACTGCATGCTGTAATCGTGCAGGGGGTTAACGTTTTTGAAGCAGTAATCGATTACCGTAGTGTGTAATCGATTACGAAATGTGTTGCAGTTTTCTGGGTATTGTGTAATCGATTACGCACGAAGTGTAATCGATTACATGCGTAATTTTTTGAAAAAAAACGTTAACAAACATTTCACTGGATAGGAAAACAATGATGTATAATATAGTTGAATATGAGAGTAAAAAACAGTGATATTAGTGAAAAAAAAGATTACAATCAATTAAAGTACTAACATAATAATATCAATGTCAAAGTGCATTAAAGAAATACAAAGTTTTTGAATGAAAATAAACATTGAAATGCATCTAAGATGGAGGAAATTGGCGCCGCACATAAGCCATGTCTTCCTCAAGTTGTCCAACCCGAGCATCTATACTATCAAATCTTGAACCAACAAAAGCCCGGAGATCGCGGATTTCATGGATAATATCATTAAGCATAGCAGCAGATGCATCCTGGGTAGGCTGAGGCGGTGGAGATGGTGTGCGGTCATCATGAATAGGTGCATCCTGCATATCACGTTTATGAATCCATTCACCATTTTGGTTTTTTACAAAACCAAAGGAATGAATCACTTCAACACCAATTGGACCTGTTCTCCAATTAATCTCCTCAAATGGTTCATCATCTAGAGGAACATTAAACTTAATAAAAATGTCAGTAATATGATTAGCATATGGTAAAGGGGCATGGTCTCTTAATGCCTTTTTCATCCGATATCTAATCAAATGACCCCAGTTAAGCTGCCTTCCGGTCAGCATTGCCCACATTAAGATAATGTCTTCTTCAGTAGCTTGGGCAAGGTTAGTTGATCGGGGCACCAGGCATCGACATAAGATGTAGTGCAGGATACGTGTTTCCACTCTCATTTGCCCTGCCAGTATTCTTCCTCCAATATTTACATTGTCACGACAAATCATCATTTTTGCATTGTGACTTGAATAATCATCTCTCCATTTCTGAACTATGTTTCCCTCAAAACAGACCCCTTGAGTGCCCAATTGAGTGATACGATAAAACATATCTATATCCATCCTAATTTTCACATGCTTAACTTCACTAAGAATAACCCTTTCCTCAGTAATTTGTTAGTTGGAGTAAAATACCCTAACTAATTCCGGATAATAACGTTGACGATTAGTCAAAAAAGGTAATAATCCCAAGTTGTGGAGTATATCATAGCACTCAAAATTTTGCTCAGCAATAAAATCATCAGGATATCTGGGTTCAAGAATATCTCTGGCAGAAAATTTTGAAGTATACCTCTCGTATTGTGCTACGGAAGAGAACAGTCTCTGTGGTTGTGAAGGTGCGATTATTTCTTCAGGTTCGTTGACGGCGGGACCACGGCGGCGGCGAGCACCGACTTGAGTCTTGCGTTTCCTTGACGATTCTGCCATTTTAGGGTGTTTTTGGAGATTTGAATCGGTGGGTTTTGTAGAGAATTGAAAATGAGAAAGATTGCAACAAACGGGAGGTGATTT